>Ga0160422_10000816_pt1 | contig 19121 bp, 13 predicted proteins | sample Fk160mmetaG_FD_108192 | JGI IMG/M metagenome (GOLD analysis project Ga0160422, IMG submission 108192) | Marine microbial communities from the Central Pacific Ocean - Fk160115 60m metaG | ecosystem: Environmental > Aquatic > Marine > Oceanic > Photic zone | place: The Central Pacific Ocean... | reverse complement strand
TGAAATCGCCAAAGCCGAAGCCGAGGAAGGCGTCGAAGGTCCCCAAACCAAACAGGATTTGGAAATCATCGCCATTCTTTCTGCCGTGAACACCGCTGTCACCGTGATGGTCCTCGGCTTCCTCTACATCATCAGCCGTTCTCGGTCCGGCGCAACACTCGCCCTGAAGATGATGTACCCCATTGAAACGTGGTCAGCCTTGGAGCCAACCTCGGACTTCATTCGTTTGCTGGCGGTTACGCTCGCTGCTGGCCTCTTGGCCATGCCGATGATGCGATATGTTGGCATGGGCATGCTGAAGCTTCACGCCGCCATACCGCTCCAACAAATGGTGATGGGCGTCATCATCTTCGTTGTCGCCCTCGTGTGGTTGTCCACCGGCTTTGTTGGCATCGGTGTGCTCATCGTCGGCACCATCATCGGCCTCCTCCCGCCAAGAATCGGCATACGTCGATCACACGGCATGGGCATCATTCTCGTGCCCATCATGATCTACACCTTTGCCCAAAAATTCGACAGCTTTGGCTTCATCTAATCACCGGAAGTGACCCCTATGAAAAAAACCCTGACCGCCTTTTGCCTGCTGCTCATGTTCTTGCTGTCCCTAAGCGGGCCAATGATGTCCGGCCTTCAAGAGGGTTCAGTGGTCGTTCAATCCGGCAGGTCAACCGCTTGCACTGGCATCGTTTGCATCAACGAAGTCCTGCCAGACCCGAACGGGCGAGACGATGCCGCCTACCCGGGTGGCGAGTGGTTTGAATTGTACAACAGCGGGACGATGGACATCGACATTACGGGTTGGAAAGTCACCACCAGCGCCTCAAAGACCCTCGATTTTGACGCCAACACCATCGTGGGCTACCAAAGCGGCAACAGTTCAACGTGGATCATCAGTCCCGGCGAATACATGGTCATCGCTCGAAACGGCAACTCCAACTTCTACATGACCAACAGCGGCCTTTCGATGACGCTGGTTGACAACAACAACAACAACCTCCATCAGGCCACATGGGGCAACGTCCTTTCGGGCAAAAGCTACGAACAAGACCCAGCAAGCGCTACCGCCAACTGGATACAAACCAACAACCCCACACCCGGCCAAATCAACACGGCCTCGACAGGCAACACCCTCATTCCGGGTGATATCATCATGACGGAAGCCATGCCCGACGCATGGCCTTCGAACGACAACGCCACGTGGCCGGGCGGCGAGTGGGTTGAAATCCTCAACATCGGAAACAACGACATCGATTTGACCGGATACAGCATTGAGGACGCCGCAGGAAATGTTCTGCAGTTCAACGAGAGCCACCTCGTCAACGCCTCTCAAAGCATGCTCATCTCGGCCGGCGAACACCGAATCGTTGCCGTCAACGGCACAAGTGCGTTCGGTGTCCTGAACAACGGTGTGGAAACCTTGACGCTCAAGTGGCCGAACGGCAGCAGATCGCAAGAGATCTCTTGGACGTCAAGCGAACCGGGCTTTTCGTTGATGGACCCTGCCCAACCAAATGCGCTGTGGAACAACGCACCCTACCCGACACCTGAAGCCATGAACCCCTTGCCCATGGAGTTGATGCCTCGGCAGGTCGGCGACATCCAGATCACCGAAATTCTCCCGAACGCCACCAACGACGGCGCTGCCTTCCCTGACGGGGAATGGATTGAACTCCACAACACCGGTTCAGGATCGCTGGATTTGATGGGCTGGAGCATCATGGACGGACGGGGCAACCTGACGTATCTCGACCCCGGCACCCTTGTTTTTAACTCAACTCAGGGCTCAACGGTGATTGACCCAGACGGACGGCGCTTGGTGCAGTTCACCAGCTACACCGAACTGTGGGACGGCTACAACCACGTCTTCCTTAGAGACATGACCGAACAGGTCGTGGACACGGCGGACTACAACACCGATTACGGTGAGGACATGGCGCTCATTCGTGGCGACGACCCTACGGATTCATGGACACCCGCAGCGTGGAAGACACCCGGTCAGCCTGAACCGGGCTCCATGCCGTCCTCCACCACCATCGTGTTCTCCGAAATACTGCCCGATGCCGTTGGCTCAGACAGCCAGATGTGGCCGCAAGGTGAGTGGATTGAACTTTACAACTACGGCAGCACGGACGTGGACGTGGGGGGCTGGAACCTCCAGGCGCCTTCCAGAACCCTGACCCTGCATGAATTCAACATGCCGCTCCAAGACAACACCATGGTCAAGGCCGGCAAGGCCGTTCTCATCGCTCTGAACGGCACAAGCAGTTTCTACCTCAAGCACACCACGCCAGATTCCATCGGTTTGGTCGATGCGGGCGGCGCAGCAGTCGATACGATTTCGTGGACAAGCACGGTGGAAGGCGAATCCTTGGTAGCGCCAAACAGCACCCATGCAGGCGTGGGCCCCAACGGCAGCAATGCCACCGGTGGTTGGTTGCTGTCGGCATGGGCAACGCCGGGCGAAGTCAATCCGGTTTGGGCGCCTTACAGCGGCTCGAAGGAAATTGCCATCACGGAAGTCTTGCCGTATTGCAACAACGACGCCATCGAGCCTGTTGAGGATTGGGTTGAAATCCGAAACACGGGGCAAACCCCGCTCAACATCAGCCGATGGTCGGTCATGACGGCCGATGGAGACCGGCGGTTCATCCGCACGGGCGAACTCTGGACGCCGTCAAATCAGACGGCATCGCTCGTCCTCAATGCAAACGAGCGGGCGGTCTTCACAATGGAGAAGTTCATCCTCACCGGGCTCGGCGATGCGTTTGAGTTGTTGGACCCGGATGGCGACCCCGTTAGCAGCGCTTCTTGGACCGTCATCACCGATTGCCAGACGCTCATGCCGGGCGAGACAGCCTCCAGCGATTGGGTGCATACCCTCTGGCCAACACCCGGCGAGCCGGAACCCGACCCAGCCAGTTTCGCCACCAAGGAAGACGTCCGCTTCACCCGTTTCATGCCGTCCGCCTCTTCGGATATTTCCAGCGATATGGAATTCGTTGAAATCAGCAACCAGGGGGACAAGTTAGCCGTCCTCAACGGCTGGGTGCTGCGCACAACCACTGGCGCCTCAAACACCTACAATGCCACCTTCACCGACCTCATGATTCAGCCCCAATCCGCGGTTCTTCTCGCCAACGATGCTGATGCCGTTCGTGTTTACGAAGACGGCGTAGTGGTTGACATCGACGGGGCTGTTGACCGAAATTTCTACTTCCCAAACTCTGGCGCTGCGCTTCAACTCTTGGACGGAAGCGGGACCGAAGTGGACACGATCGTGTACGGCAACGGCCCTGTTTCCGTATCCGGTTGGAACGGCATTTCGCTTGCACGACCCATCGCAGACCTTGACAACCTCATCTACCTGCGCGGCAACGGATGTGGAGACACGCCAGACACCGACACGGTGGACGACTGGCACGAGCGGTGGAGCCGATTGGGAGGCAGCACGTTCTGCTTTGATAACGACATCACCACCACCGGAGCCATCACCCCGCTCATCGGTCCTGATTACGGTTTGACGGATGTTCTCGCTTGGCTTAACAGCGCTGAATCATCGATTCACGTCCACATGTACATGCTTCACGAGGTGCACCTTGTGCAAGCGCTCATCGACGCCGAAAACCGAGGCGTTGAGGTCAACGTCGTGCTTGACTACGGTGACAATTGGTGGAAGCAATACGAAATGGACACGCATCGTGGCATGGCCACGGAACTGCTCGCCGCCGGTGTCAACGTAATGTGGTTTGGCGATACTGGCGAAAACCCCTACGCCTACATTCACAGCAAAGTGGCCGTCAAGGACAACGAAAGCGTCTGGATAGGTTCGGGCAATTGGAAATCCTCCTCTTTCCCACAACAAGGTGAGGCTGGAAATCGGGATTGGGGCGTTTTGGTGAACGATACCGGTCTCGCAATGACGGTTCTCAACCACCTTTCGTTTGATGAAGGCGATCAAAAATCGCACATTACGCCGGTCGTGGCTGCCGACGCCCCGAGCGGGTGGACCATGCCAACCCCTGGACCCATCATCGGTGAACTCGCGCCGGCCATTGACGGGGACTTTGACGCAACGCTTCTGGTGTGCCCCGACAATTGCATCAATGAATTGGTCACTGTTCTGGACAAGGCCGATGAGGAAATTCTCCTGTCCCTGCAATACCTGGACATGGATTGGACGTACGGTTGGGGAGAAAACCCTATTTTCGAGGCCTTGGAAAACGCAGCCAAGCGCGACGTTCGACTTCGTTTAATTCTGAACGGCGCTTACCTCGACGAAGACATTCAAAACGTCGCAGACCGGTTTAACGAAGATTGGAACTTCACCCAAGGGTACGACGCGTCGGCCATCGTGATGAGCGGTGATGACAACGTGCTGAAACTGCACAACAAGGGCATCATTGTGGACGGCGACACCGTCCTCGTTTCCTCCATCAATTGGGGAGGTTCGGCCCTCGTTAGAAACCGAGAGATGGGCCTGCTGTTGACCAGCGAAGACGTAGCAAGCGTCTTTGAGGCGTCTTGGTACGAGGACTGGAACAGGTTGGACAACGAAACGGATTCCGACCAAGATCGCCTCTACGATTGGTGGGAAGTTGAGCACGGATTGCTCAGAACGCAACGCAGCGTTGCCGGCGATGCACTGTCAGACGAATCCCTCCTCGACCCTGACGACGACGGTTTGACGAACTTTGCGGAGCAATTGCACGGTGGCGATCCAAACGTTGCGGACACCGACGGTGACTGCATCCCCGACGGTTTGGAAGTGGCATGGGCCCAAGCCACAGCACTCAATGCCACGCTCGATGTCGTGGCAGAGCGCGACGCAGTAACCCTGCCTGATGCGGATGGAGATGGCCAAAACGACAGCGAAGTGCTGGGTTGCGACCTCTCTGGCGTTGATATCGAACCGGTGGTCGAAGATGACGAGGAGGTCAGCACGGACGACGACGGAGACGGTGTGCTGAACCAAGACGATGAATGCCCGGACACGCCCGCCAACACCGCAACGGATGCGGGCGGTTGCTCGCTGCAACAACGTGCAAGCGTCGTAGAAGACAGCGTGGAAAGCACCTCGGGTGACGCAGCGCAATCGTTCTTCCTGACCTTGATGATCCTTGCATTGGCCCTTTCCGGAGGCGCTTACGTGGTGCTTCGAAAGATGCGCTCCGATGCTGAGGAGGTCAAGGATTCCATTAGCGAAGCCGCCTTTGCAGACATCGCCTCGACAAGCACGGTCTCAGGGGAATGGCAACAACCCGTCTTGGACGCCAGCTCCCCCAGCATCACACCGGAAATGCTCGCACAGGTACCGGGCTGGACGGCTGCGATGATCGAGCAGTACATGGCACAAGGATGGACCTTTGACCAGCTCCTGACGTACTACCAAGAACAAGTGGCCAAGCACGCGCAAGAGTAGCAACATTGAAACAGGACCTTGCAGAGACAAGGCCGAGTTCCATGGAGATTCGAAGCAGCAACCCGGTGCTAAACCAGAAATTCTGGTCCAATTTGGTAGGTCACGAACGCATGACGTTTGAAGGCTGCATGAGAAAAATCGGTTTCCTCCTCAGCCTCGCCATCGTGAGCGCGCTTCTGTCAGCCGTCGTCTGCCTCAACGCCCTGAGCAACGAAACTGGGGGAATGGTGCTGTACGGGCTCATGAGTGTGGGCTTCGTTGGCGGGTTTATCGTCGCCCTCGTCGTCATGATCAAGCGACCGCAAAATCCTGTTGGGCTCATGAGTCTGTACGCCATTCTTGAGGGCGTTGCCATCGGCGCACTCTCGCTGTTTTTTGAATTGACAGCCTACAGCGGCATCGCCATGCAGGCCGTGTTCGGCACCATGGCGATTACCGCTGTGATGTACGGCATGTACGCCTCCCGCATCATCAGACCAACCCCCGCTTTCAACAAAATTGTGGGCGGTTTGGTGATGAGTATCCTCGCCCTGTACCTGATCTCGTTTTTCCTCCAGCTTTTGACGCCCTACGATGTGCCCTTTTTGCACACTGCTGGCGTGTATGGTATTGCCCTGACCGCCTTCATACTGGTCGTCGCCGCACTCACCCTCATCAGCGACTTTGGGTTCATTGAATCCGGTGTCCGGTACGGCGCTCCGAAGAACATGGAGTGGTACGCTGCGTTCGGCATTCTCATGTCCGTCCTCTGGATTTACATCGAAACCGTGCGTCTCCTAGGGAAACTGAGCGCCTACAGGGATTGATTGCCATGGCAAGGAGCATCCCCTCCGTTGACTTTCGATTGGCCACCTCGGATGACCCGAAGGAACGCCAACAATTTGTCACTGAGGTCGGAGACGCTCTCAAGGACATCGGGTTCTTTGCACTCACGAATCACGGAATCCCCAGCTCCCTCATCGAGGAAACGTACAACCAATGCGACGCCTTCTTTGACCTTGATGAAGGCGCAAAACGCACCTACCTTCAACCGGATATTGGGCACCAGCGAGGTTACACCGCCTTTGGCATTGAACACGCCAAGGACAACCCGGCTCCAGACCTGAAGGAGTTTTGGCAGACCGGTCGTCCTTACCCTGAAGATGGTTCTGTACCAACCTACCCGCAAAACATCTGGCCTACCGAGCATGTGGAGGACTTCCAATCGGTCACGGAAGCGTTGTTTGACGGCATGGAAAATTTGGCTCAACACCTCCTTTCAGCGTGCTCGCTTTACCTTGGTAAGTCGCACGACTGGCTACCAGAGATGTCCAACGAAGGCAACACCATCATGCGCATGATTCACTACCCGCCACTCAACGATTCCATGCCGGAAGGGGCCGTGCGTTCTGCTGAGCACGAAGACATCAATTTCATCACGCTCTTGGTCACGGCAACCGCTGACGGTCTTGAGGTGATGGACCATGACGGTTCATGGATCAAGGTCACCGGCGACGCAGACGCCATCATCGTTGATTCAGGTGACATGCTGCAGAACCTAACAAACGGCCTCTTCAAGTCCACCACCCATCGGGTGGTCAACCCGAAAAATTCGAACACCCGACGGTACTCCATGCCGATGTTTGTTCACCCGAGAAACGAGATTGATCTCACGCCTCACCCTGACTTTGTCGCCATGACGGGCGGTGAGCCAAAATTTGCCTCCATCACGGCAGGCGACTACCTCCACCAACGGCTGAAAGAAATTGGATTGATTTGAGTGGAATCGATGGAAGTGGACCGTCTCGTTGAGGCTGTTGTCAACCAGAAAACACAGGACAAAGAGGCCCTCAGGACCTTTGTTCAAGGGGTGGCGGAGGGCGATGTCTCAACCGAAGACGCCACGCGCTGGCTGAGAGCGGTCCACCAGCACGGTATGAAAACCCAAGACAAGGTTGAACTCACCAAAACCATGATCGATTCAGGAGCCAGACTTTCTTGGCCGGCTGGAAAGCCTGTTGTCGACAAGCACAGCACGGGAGGCGTTGGGGACAAAATGTCGTTGATGTTGGCGCCCGCCCTTGCGGCGTGTGGATACCGCGTGCCCATGCTGGCCGGCCGTGGCCTTGGACACACAGGAGGGACGATCGACAAACTCGAAGCCATTCCTGGATTCAATTGCGCCCTCACACCTGAGGCCATGGTGGCGGCGGTGAACGAAGTGGGCTGCTGCATCGCTGTCCAAAACGAAGCCATCGCTCCAGCCGACGGCGTCCTCTACGCCCTGAGGGACGTCACCGACACCATCGATAGCGTACCGCTCATCACCGCTTCCATCATCTCGAAAAAGGCGGCAGAAGGTCTCGACGCCTTGGTTTTGGACGTCAAAACGGGCAGCGCTGCGTTCATGAAGACCCGTGATGAAGCAAGAAGGCTGGCCCGTTCGATGGTGGAAACCTCGGAAGGGCTGGGTATCCGAACCGTTGCTCAATTGACATCGATGGACGAACCCATCGGGACCCATGTTGGCAACGCATTGGAAGTCTTGGGAAGCGTGATGGTCTTGCAGGGAATGGGCTCTGCGGACACCAGAGAACTGGTGGTCATGCAGGGATCTGCCCTTATTTCGATGAGCGAGGATAACGTGAGCATGGGTGAAGCGAGGCAGCGGATTGAAAACGTGCTGGACAACGGCACGGCGCTCGAAAAATTCCGGGCCATGTGCGTGCAACAAGGTGTGGAACCGGACCTCGCCGAACGATTGATTTCGTCTCCTGAAGACGTGTTGGGCGTTGCTGAACAACAGACCACCGTGCTAGCCAATACCAACGGTTTTGCCGTTTCGTACGACGGTATGAAAATGGCGCAAATGGCGAGAAAACACGGTGCAGGAAGGTTCGTCCTTGCCGACAAAATCGATGCACTTGTTGGGTTTACGATTCACGCCACTCGGGGCACGGCTGTCTCGAAAAACGACCCGTTGTTCACCTTTCACCACTCAAGAGATCTCTCCGAGGATGAACACAAGGAACTTCGCGCAATGTGCCGTATCGGTACCAAGAAGCCGAACCACGTCCCCCGTTTGATTGAAGTCATTGATTCCCGCTCAACGAAGGCGTGATAAAGGGGAGGCTTGTCGCCCACCTTGCCGATTTAGCTTAGCTGGTGGAGCGTGGGACTGTTAATCCCAAGGTCGTGGGTTCGAGCCCCACAATCGGCGCCAAAACGATGTGCTGCGACGTAATCGCGACTATTTATTGGGGATAAATTGGGAACACAAAATGCACATCAATCGTCTCGTGTGGCCATCTCAAGACCCGCAACCGGACGCTCTTCAGACGGGTAAACGCCCCAATACGCTTCCCTAGCCTCCTGATTGATTTGCATGCAAAGCTCAACATCTCCTGGACGGTCGGGCATGAGTTCTGTACCGTTGAGGTGCTTGATCATCGGTGGGATATTGGACATGTTCACCACACCCCAGCCGACCTGCGTGCAGGGTGCTACTGGAGAGATGGGCATGGTGCCGGCCGTGGGATCCCACGTGGCAAACGAAGGATACCAAGCAGAGAGGTTCAGAGCGTTCCGCATCACGGCGTTCGTGATGCCGGCCTCACTTCCCGCATTGGGGTTGCCATCCGGCCAAGTGCCCTTGACAAGGAACCCGTCTCGGTCTTCGGATGAGGCACCGGAACCTTCGTCACCAACCTCCTCACGAAGATGGTCAAGGACAAACGAAAGGATGCCAGCCGTTCTCGGTGTAGCAAAGGACGTCCCTGAGGTTTCGTGATAACCGTCAACATCGTCGTGGTTTGGGAGCATCTGCGTCCAATCGGCAGCGATGTCTGGATAGGAACCGCTCATCGTCTCTTTCTGGTCGTCGCCCTCCTCTGCATAACCTGCAATGCCAATCGACCAGGGCGGCCCGGCGGTCGCGTCTTGGACCGCTGGAGAGGGGGTGTTGTCGGCAGCCCCGGTGTGGATTTTATTGTTGACGACAACGGTTTGGTGGGTGCCTGTTGCAATACCCGGGGTGGGCAAGGAACCTGGTGCGCCAAAGGATGTTGTAACGATGTCCACCAGTGGTTGATTGCCGGCTGCGAGAACCGCCTCGGTAGTGAACCCTTCAACGAAGAAAATCACGGCATCGGGGTTGGCGTCAAGCACGGCGCCAGTGACGGCCGTGCCGTGACCGTCTGATGGGTCGTCCAGAATGTGAATGTCGGTGCCCCCACCGGGCGATGTACCAATGATTTTTGTCCCTTTGAAATACACGATGTCGCTGGTGTTGATGGCGTTCCAGCACGACTCCATATCGGCCTCGTATCGTTCCTGCCATGTCCCCTCAAAGGTTGGTGTACAGGTCATGGTGACACCAAGGCCGTCAAGCAACCAATCGGGGTAAATCTCGTCGGTTCGGAAATGGTCGTGGTAAACGTTGATGCCCGTATCGATGGGCGCAACCACCGAATAAGGCCGCCAATCCGATGATGAGGAGTCCTGCGCCCCTGATTCGTTTGCGATGATCGGAACATCGGATTGCTGCAGGACAACGACGGATAAACCCAGCAGGATGATGAATACAAGACCAATAGCAACACCTCGGCGAGAGGTTGGTACAACTTCCGCAACAAAGACAGCACCGGCTGGGTCGTCGGTCATCATGGAAATCCCTCAACACCCGTCCACAAGAAGGTATGCTAGGAAAACGGTCACTCCCATTCAATGGTGCCGGGTGGTTTGTGCGTGATGTCGTACACGACCCTGTTCACAGCGCCTTTGACGGTGTTGGTGATGCGCGTGCTGATTTTTTGCAAGACCTTGTGCGGAATTTCAGAGTAGCGCGCCGACATGCCGTCCATTGATTGAACGGCCCGGACAACGATGGTTTCCCCGTAAGCCCGCACATCGCCATGGACGCCAACGCTGCGTACTGGAAGCAAGGCGGCAAAGTACTGCCATGGGATGTCCATCTCGCCGCGTTCAGCCGCCCCTTCGAACTCTTCCTCAACGATAGCGCAGGCCTCACGAACCACCGCCACCCGTTCAGGCGTCAATTCGCCGAGGGTGCGAACGGCCAATCCAGGCCCTGGGAACGGCTGTCGCTCGGCGACGTTGATCTTGAGTTGACGGGCGAGTTCACGAACCTCGTCTTTGTACAATTCACGAAGCGGTTCAACCACTTCGAGGGTCATGTCTTCGGGCAGGCCGCCGACGTTGTGGTGCGATTTGATGGTGTCTCGTACACCACCACCTGACTCGATCCAATCCGGTGCGATGGTCCCCTGAACGAGGTATTTTGCACCGCATTTTGCCTGTTCTTCCTCAAATATACGAATGAACAATTCACCGATGACCTTGCGTTTCTGTTCCGGCTCAGTCACGCCTTTTAGCGCCTCAAAATAACGGTCTGCCGCTTTTACCGTGATGAGGTTGATGCCCTGAGCCTCAAGAAGTTCCTCAATCTGCTCGGTCTCGTTTTTCCTCATGAAACCCGTGTCGACATAAACGCAGTGGAGAAGTTTGCCAACGGCTTGGTTGGCGATGACGGCTGCGACGGTGGAATCAACACCGCCAGAGCAAGCAATGATGGCAACGTCGTCAATCGTGGCTGTGAGGGATTCAATGCTCTCGGCAATGAATTCCTCAGCATCGAACATATCAGGCACCGCCGTTGACTTCCCTGTCCTGCGATTTCACGCGCTCAATTTGATCAAGCTTGTTTTGCTCGAGGGCTGCAGCGTATTTGGCGTTTGAAAGGGCAACATTTGCACAGCGAGGTAGCCGGCGTTATCGCCTCGGTCAACACCCACCGTTGCGGCGGGGACGCCCGGCGGCAGTTGGGCAATGGAAAGCAGGGAATCGTACGGGACCCTCCCCCCGCACGGCACACCGATGACCGGCTTTGTGGTCAAGGCTGCAACGGCCCCCGGAAGGGCTGCGGCCAAACCAGCCATAGCAATGAAGACGGAACAGCCGTCGTCGATGGCGTCGCCAACGATTTGTTCAACAAATTTTGGGGAACGATGCGCAGACGCTACTCGAAGTTGGTAGGGTACGTCAAAATGTTCCAAGATTTTCGTGCATTTTTGGGCAATGGGGAGGTCCGATGAAGACCCCAACAAAATGGTTACATCCATGGACTCACGCCAACGCGGATGGTTCTTTATGATGCCTCTCACCATGAATGAGGCCCACGTGCTCATTCCTCATCCTGCACGAGGTCTGCAAGGCTGGCAAGATGAACAAAATCCACGCCGTATTCATCGTACTTCGGTTGACTTTCGGCTGGCGATAGAGCATCGATGCACAGGTAGGTGCGGGCCTCTAGAACCTCACCGTAAAGCGTCAGCAAAGTGCCGCTGGCAAGACGCTTGAGGCCCATTTTCCCGTTCACCCACTGCCCCCGTTCCACGTTCCAATGCTCAAACTTGTCCAGAGGCAGGGGGGACGATGGCGTCCATGGCAGTCGGAGGGTCGGCGCATCGCACGATGCCAGATGCGCTAAACTGACGTACATCGTGAAGACGCTTCCGAAAACAAATCCATACAGGACCCACCACCAATCATCCAAATCCAGCGTGTACAACAAAAGCAGGGAGAAGATTGCCGAGCCAAGCGTACCGATAGCCAACTGGGTTCGATGTTCCAACAGCGAAGAGCGGCGTTGCACCAAACCGCTCCAAAAAGCCAGACACAGCATCGCTAGAGCCCCAGCGCCAAGCGGCAAACGGTAGGAAGCAAATCGGTCAAACAGGGTCATCAAGACCATGAAACCGACGGGCAGCAACGCCCAGGCAAAGAGAAAAAGCGTGGCCGTGAAGCGTTGCTCAACACCCACTTTTCCCCATGGTTCCGGGAGTTCTTCCACGGTTTACCCTCACGGGAGGGGTGGCATAACCCTTCCTCAGTTCAAGCGTCCTCGTACGGGTGGCGCAAGCAAAGGTTCCGTGCGGCATAGACCTCGTCAACACGTCGCACGGGCGTGGTGATTGGCGCTTCATGAAGCGCTTCAGGATCCGTTTTGAGCACCTGAGCAAAATGCTCGGCGAAGGTGTCAAGCGTGTCTTTTGATTCGGTCTCGGTCGGCTCGATCATCATGCATTCCGGCACCACGAGAGGGAAATACACGGTCGGGGCCATGTAGCCCCGGTCCAGCAAACCTTTGGCCACGTCCATTGCCGAGATGCCCAGCGATTCTTTGGCCGGCTGCATCGACAGCGTGAATTCGTGTTTGGCAACATCGGTCTCGGCCCCGTCAACAAAGAGGTGGTCAACCCCGGCTTTCTTGGCCTCTCTGTGAATGGCGTGCCTGAGGTAGTTTGCGTTGAGCACAGCGTGTTCTGACATCGCTTTGAGACCGGAACCGTAGCGGCGGTAATACGCCCAGCAACGAATAACAGCACCGGCGTTGCCGTGCCATTGTTGCACCTTGCCAATGCTGTGTTCCGGTTGCTCCCAGTGGTACCAATGGTCGTCAACCGAGCGAGGCAGTTCATCGGCCGTTGCCGGTCGGCGCGCTGCCAGTGGGCCGGGCAGGAAGGGCGCCAGGTGCGCTTTGACACCAATGGGTCCCGACCCTGGCCCTCCACCACCGTGCGGTTGTGAGAAGGTTTTGTGCAGGTTGAAGTGGACGGCGTCAAAGCCCATCAGACCAGGAGACGTGATGCCCAAAATAGCGTTGAAGTTGGCGCCGTCGTAATACATCTGGCCGCCTGCTTTGTGGACGATCTCGCTGGCCGCCTTGATGTCGGCTTCAAACAACCCGAGGGTGTTGGGGTTGGTGATCATCATGGCCGCCGTGGTCTCGTCCGCCACGGCAGCAAGGGCGTCGAGGTCCATCCGGCCGTCTTCGAGGCTCGGAATCTCAACAATCTCAAAACCGGACATAGCAGCGCTGGCTGGGTTGGTGCCGTGAGCAGAGTCGGGAACGATGACTTTGGTCCGCTGGTCTTCCCCACGATGACGGAAGTATTCCTGAATGCAGCGAACCGCCGTGAACTCACCTTGAGCACCTGCAACGGGTTGGAGCGTGACTTGGTCCATGCCCGCACACACCTCAAGCATGTGCTGCATTTCGTAGAAAATGGACAGCAAGCCTTGCAGGTGATGCGCCGGTTGATGCGGGTGAATGTCAGCGATACCGGGCAGTTGCGCAATCACCTCGTTCACCCTTGGATTGTGTTTCATCGTGCAAGAGCCGAGTGGATAGAAACCCGTGTCAATACCGAAGTTTCGCTTTGAAAGCCACGTGTAATGGCGGACCATTTCGGGCTCCGACAGGCGGGGCCATCGAGCGGCGCTTTGCCGAACGAGTCCCGATGGCACCGAAGGTTTTGTTTCACAGATCAAAGCAGTGGGTTGGCTGTATCCCGTGTTCACGGCCCCGTTGTGCTCGAACAGGTGGCTCATACCATCACCTCCATGTGCGTGGTCCAAAGAGCCAATTGCGCCGATAGTGCCTCGATTTCAGCAAGCGAGGTTTGGTCGGTTGTGGTGATGAGAATCTGGTCAAGCGTGTCTTCGTACCACTGGCTCAAATCCAAACCGCCGATGATGCCGTTGGCGTCGAGGAAAGCCAAACATGCTGCAGCAGAACCGGGCACCTCGATGGCGAATTCGTTGAAATGATGGGCATCATGAACGACCCTAACACCGGGCGTGTCGGCAAGAATTTCCTTTGCTTTCTGGCAGGCGTTCATGTTGCGATGGGCCAGATCGCGAAGACCGTCGGGGCCCAACAGGGCCATGTGCATGGCGCCCATGAGCGCGATGAGGGTTTCGTTGGTGCAGATGTTTGATGTTGCTCGGTGCCGCCTGATGTGCTGCTCCCGTGTTGAGAGCGTGAGGCAGTAGGCTTCCTTTCCGTCGACATCGATGCTGCGGCCCACGATTCGGCCTGGCATCAGGCGAAGGTATGGTTTGGTGCAGGCAAAGATGCCGTAGAGCGGTCCACCACCGGTCACGGGGCTGCCGAGCGGTTGACCTTCACCAACGACGATGTCCGCTCCATAATGGCCCGGTGCTTCAACGACACCGAGCGATACGGGTTGAACCCCCACGATGAGAGCGGTGTGTTCGCCGATAATGTCTTTCACCTTGGTAAGGCCCTCATCTAGAACGCCAAGCGGGTTTGGCTGCTCTAGGTAGACGCCGCACGAGCCGGCAGCGGCCTTGAGAGCCTCAAGGTTCAGCGTCCCATCGTCGTTGTGAGCGAGGGTTCGTATCTCAATCTCCGCACCCTGGCAATAATTGTGCATAACCGATATCTTGTCGGGTGGCGTCAGGGCTGAGACGTAAACGGTGTTGGGTTGGCTGGCTTTCCGGTTGTGAACGCGAACGGCGCAGGTCAGCGCTTCAGCAGCTGCTGTGGAGCCGTCGTACAGCGACAGGTTGGCGATGGGCAGACCCACAAGTTCGGAAATCAGCGTTTGAAATTCCCACATGGCTTGCAGCATACCCTGACTCACCTCCGGCTGGTAGGGCGTGTAAGCCGTGAGGAATTCACCCCGGGTCACGAGTTGGAAAACAGCAGCTGGCACGTAGTTTCGGTACAGGCCTGCGCCAAGGAAGGAAGGGCGACTCCCCATGTCGGTGTTCGCACCGAGCAGTCGTCGAGCATCGCTAATGATCTCTTCTTCGGATTGTGGAGGTGGCAACGGCAGCTCACCGTCGAAGCGGACATCCGATGGAATGTCCGAGAACAAATCCTCCATTGAATCAAGTCCCATTTCCTTCAGCATTTCTGCCTCTCTGCCTCGGTTTGGTAGTTGGTCAACCACGGTGTACACGCTCCTTACGGTGGGTATGTAAGTTGCCAACCGCGGGACCCTCATAATCCATTGCTTCGCAGAGTCTGAAACCAGAGAACAGCCTATGATATGATGGCCCCTCGGTTGGTCATGGTCCGGGTTGCGATGGTGGTCACCAACGGGTGTGCGCCCGACCCGCGCGTCCTGCGGCACGCGAGGTGGATGCAAGAGACAGGATGCGAGGTCACCGTGCACGCCTTTGACAGGGAAGAAAAGCACCCGATGAGCCAGAATGTGCACGGCGTTCGCATCATGCGGTACCGCATCGGCAAGGTGCCCTACGGCGGTACAATCTCGACCTATTACGGCATTCGGCGGTTTCAGAAAACCGTCATCAACACCCTCCGGCACGAGCCACCGAGCGTTGTCTACTGCCACGACGCCGACACCTTACGTGTTGGCTGCGCTCTCAAAGAAAGTCATGATGTGCCGTTCGTTTTTGACATGCACGATTTGCAGCATTCTTGGGTGCGTTTTGCAGCCCCTCAATCAGCGGTTCGTCGCTACATTAGCCACCGAATGAAAGCCTCCATGCTTCGGCGAGCATCGTTGGCGGCCACGATCATTACGTCCTCGCGTCAAATAAAGCGCGACGGGCATCCCGGTTTTGTTGAATGGTTGGCCAAGCACGGGCTCCAAGCCACGGCGGTGGAAAACAGGCCTGAGCCCCCGCACGGGTCGTTGAAGACCAAGCCTGACGCTGCATGGACGGTGGGCTACATCGGCCGAGTCCGAGATTTCAAGTCGTTTGACCTGCTCGTTCAAGCCATCAAATCACTGCCACCTGCCCAACGTCCAAAATTGCGGGTAGCCGGAGACGGCACAGCAGCGGCGAAGGTTCGCAGGATGTTGATGGACGAAGTGGAAAAGGGTGACCTTGAGGCAGAGGTAAGCGGTGCGTTCGCCCAAGCAGAACTGCCGGAACTTCTGAAGGATATTGACGTGATGTACGCCGTATATTCTCCAAAAAGAGGGAACATCATGCAGGGTGCTCTTCCCGTAAAGATGTTTGATGCCGCCGCCCAAGGCGTACCAAGCGTTGTCAACGAGGCATGCCTGATGGCCGATGTCGTTGAGGCAGAGGCCCTTGGTGCCTCGGCACCTTGGGCAGATCCTGTGGCTATCGGTGAAAAACTCCACAGCTTGCGAGCCAGAATTGTCGCCATGACAGACGACGGAGAACGGGAACACCAACGTTGGTTGGACGCCATGGCTGACGTTCTGAAATCGGCTCAGTAGAACGGAGGCCGCACAACAACCGCCCGAACGGACTTGCGAGGGCTGGCAACGATCAGCACTTCGTCCCCCTCCGAAACGCCGGACATGTAGCCAATACCGATGCCAAGGTTGCCAAGGCTTGGTGAAGGGGCCCCGGAGGAAAGGCGACCGATGGGCTCACCGTCAAGGGAGTGGACGTGCTTTCCCGGGCGGGCAATGGGCCTTTCTCAACGTACTTGATGCCCCACCAGCGTTCATCCCCTGGTGCGTGGCCGGCTACCCGAGCCTTGCCGATGAAATCGTGGTCGAGGTCAAGACCATACGGCACGTTTGTTTCCCAAGAATCCCTGGCAAGGAACCCGTCATCATCGTCGCCAGCAAGCGAGGGCGAACAGAAATCAACGCCCGACAGGAGGTAGCCTTTCTCCAAACGCAAGGTGTCTCTTGCCCCCAGACCCACAGGCGTGGCGCCAGCGTCAATCAACGCCCTCCACAGCTTCGGTGCGTCGTCGTTTGGAACGAAAATTTCGTACCCTGGTTCGCCGGTGTAGCCCGTTCCCTGAATCCATCCCTTGGTGCCGAGGTTGTTGGCCGTGATGGACCTCCACTTGAACCGTGCAACGTGCTGACCTTCGCCCATGGCTGCATCGAGGATGCTCTTTGACGCCGGCCCTTGGAGAGCGACAATGGAAGTTTCTCCGGACAGGTTCTCGAGGGTCACTGAACCGTCCTTTGGCAGGTGTTGGTTGAACCACGCCCACATCACGTCGATCATGGAAGCGTTGGGTACACCGAGAATCTCGTCCTCAGCGACAACAGCGAAAATCATGTCATCAATGATGAAACCGTTCTCATCCAGAAAATGGGTGTAAGCACAACGCGGCGGTTCAATGGCGGAAACGCGTTGTGTCGCAATGCTTTCGAGCCACTGGCGCACGTTGTCGCCCTTGAAGCGGAAGGAACCCATGTGCGAAACATCAAACAAGCCTGCTCCGGCGCGTGTGGCAAGATGCTCGTCCTTGATGTTTGAATACCAAATAGGGAGTTCGAAGCCATGGAAATCAACCAGATTGGCTTCGAGGGCCACGTGTTCTTCGTAAAGCGCCGTACGGACCGGTGGTTGGTCGCTCATGAGACAAACCTAGAGGTTCGGCTCAAGAACCCTGCGTTTCGTTTTCATGAGGCGGCCGGCAGGCCGCGCAGTATCTCTTTGCCGTGGTGAACGACGCGCATCAGAAATTTATCGAGGGTGTCTCGGTCCAAATCTTGGTTCACCACGACCATACGCAAAATCACGTCCTCACCGATGTTGGACCTGCTCACCATAAACGAGCCTTCATGAATAAGACGATTTCTTATCTCCGTGTTTAATTTGTTGTGGTCGACGGTGGTGTCTGTCGATTTGTAACGAAAACACACGTTGGTCCACATGCGGCTTGACATCATTTCCAGGTCCGGGTGAGCCTGGATTTTCTCCTGCAAATAATCTGCGTCCGCCATTCGAGTGTCCACCATCTGAGCCCAGCCTGCATCGCCACGTGCGCGCCATTCAAGCCACAACTTGAGCGCATCGTTGCGCCGTGCACACTGGAGTGAATACCGTCCGAGGTCGTCTAATGCGGCATCGCTGTGGAAAAGGTAGTGGGCCACGTTGGTGTGGTCACAGAGCCTGCGGAGAACCTCGGGATTTTTGATGAGGAAAGCGCTGCAAATCAGAGGCACTCCCATCATTTTGTGGGCATCCCAACAGACGCTGTCGGCTTTCTCAACACCGTCCATTAACGCTGCATGGACGTTCGAAAACAAGCAAGTCCCGCCCCAAGCGGCGTCGACGTGAAGCCATAATCCCTCGCGATGCGCAACTTCGGAGAGCGCTTCGAGATCGTCGTAGGCACCACGAACAGTGGTGGCTGCAGTTGCAACCACGCACAGCGGTCGCATGCCTTCGCGTCTCGCCAACGCAATTTCTTCCTCCAGTCTATCGGGCCGCATGCGACCGTCTTCATCGCACTGGACCTTGATGATGTTTTGATGCCCTATACCGATAACGTTGGCTGCCATGAGCACCGAATAGTGCGCCTCCGCTGAGACAAAAATAACCGTTGTTCTGCCGTCAAAGCCCTGCTTTGTGGAGCCCGCCAACAAATGTTCTCGTGCGCACAGCATACCCAGCATGTTTCCGTTGGAGCCACCGGTTGTGAACGTCCCGAAGCCGTCTGAAAAACCAACCATTTCCGACATTCGCTTGAGGATGGTTTGCTCAATAACGGTGGCGATGGGCGAAAGTTCGTAGGTGTACATTGAATTGTTCGTCATGGCAGCGACGACCTCCCCTGCAAACGAAGGGAGCGAGAGCCCACCCCACAACGGGTTCATGAACTCAGGCCTGTGGGTTTTCACGCTGTTGGCGATGAACGTGTCGAGGTCGTCCAACACCGCATCCAGGCCGTGGCCTTCAAGCGGCAGATGAATGTCCAGCGTTTTTCTCATGGTAGAGAGGCTTGAAGTGGGGTTCACGCGGTCGGGCGCCGATTTCGATTCGATGTAGCTCACCAATCTGTGAGCCACTTCGTCGATGAACGCTTCTGTATCCATGTGCCCCAACACGCTTTGTTCGCGGTCCGCTTAAGAGATTGTGTATCGCATGACCTTGGAAACCACGCCCGACCGCACCCTTCTCGGCGTGAAGGCGA
>Ga0160422_10000815_pt1 | contig 19125 bp, 9 predicted proteins | sample Fk160mmetaG_FD_108192 | JGI IMG/M metagenome (GOLD analysis project Ga0160422, IMG submission 108192) | Marine microbial communities from the Central Pacific Ocean - Fk160115 60m metaG | ecosystem: Environmental > Aquatic > Marine > Oceanic > Photic zone | place: The Central Pacific Ocean... | reverse complement strand
TGAGAATTATGAATTATGTCAGCATCCCAATTTTCACGGGACCCCCCACATCGGTGCATCAACTATCGAAGCTCAGCGCCGGGTTGGGCTTGATATTGCCAAAAATGTCATGGCAATTTTGGGACATAAAAAGTGTGAATTTATTGTTAACAAAATCTATCTAAAATAGCACATACTCAAAAGCCGTCGTCGCCCAGTGATTGTTAACGTGATATGATGGATAATTCAAGAATCATTGTTCATTGTGACCTGGACGCGTTTTATGCTGCTGTTGAAACGCTACATCATGGCTTTGATGAAGCGATTCCACTGATAATTGGTTCAGACCCTGAAAATGGACGTGGTAGGGGTATTGTTTCTACTTGTAATTATGCAGCACGCAAATTTGGCATACGCTCAGCTATGGCAATTAGTGAAGCTTGGCGGAGATGTCCTGGGGCTCCATACGGTAATGCAATTTACATCAGGGGTAGTCGTGGTCTATACTCGAGAGCTTCCAGAAAGGTAATGCAGATATTAAAACAACCAGCAGAATTTTTTGAACAAGCGAGTATCGATGAAGCATATCTAGATGTTACTGAATTTGTGAACGAGGACTGGGACGCTGCGTTGGCCTTATGTAGAAAATTACAGGATGAAGTTCTTGAGACTATTGGGCTAAGTGCCTCATTTGGTATCGCACCCAATCGCATACTTGCAAAGATGGCTAGTGAAATAAACAAGCCTCGTGGTATTTTCAGAATTCTGCCGGATGAACTCAGGGAATTTTTTGAGGGTCGCGATATCCGTGAAGTGCCCGGAATTGGTAAGAAACGCGCAACACAACTGTACGAGTGGGGTATAAGCACGATTGATGAACTCCACACATACGGCGAATTGTCACTTTCAAGAATTACCGGAGAGCGCTTTGCTACATGGATAACTCGTGTTTATGAGGGCAAGACCTCTAATGAAATCAGTCCGTTGAGGAGCCGCAAATCAATTGGTAAAGAAACGACTTTTAATTACGACCGCGATAATTACCAAGAAGTACTAGAAAATTTGCTAAGTATTGTGAGAAGAGTAATGAAATCTGCGCGTGAAATTGGAGTTTCTGGTAGACTTGCTGAAGTAAAAATTCGTTATACTGGGTTTGAAACACATACCCACGGTAGATCCATTCCTGTGGCAATGAATGATGATGAAGTCTTTACCAGTTTAGCTGAGAAATTATTCGCTAACAATGTGCAAACCGGCAAGAAAATACGATTAATCGGTTTTCGGTTAGGCCAATTAGATACACCGACTACCAAACAAACGCGGTTAATGTCGATTCTTGAAGAAGAATAGATACTATTCTATGCTGTGCATAGAGGTAAGTATTTCGTTAAAATCTGCCAGATTTTCGGGTATTGTTATTCCTGATATAGGTTGATTCAAAGAGACCCCGTTAGCCTTTTTCGTACTCCAAACCTCTCCATTGAACGCCTGCAATTCAATAGTTTTACTCGTCAGTGAATCACCTCTATCTTGGTTGAATTTGGCCCCGAAACTGTTACTGGGATATTCGTCTATTTCAACAGCAGAAGTACCGTAAATTGTGGTTGATATGTGATGAGTAAAAAATGGACAAATTGGGCTAAATGCACTCATAAAATCTCTAACTATACGATGTATTGTCCATGCTGCTTTCGCATCACCATCATACAATCTAGATTTTACCATCTCAAGATAATGGCTAGGTAATATACCTGTTCCAAAGCTCTTTAGGTTTTGAGTTGCAGTGTAAATGTCTAGATTGGTCCATGCAACTTTTACTTCAGACATTACGGCGTTGAATTCATATAAAATCCACTCATCTTCAATGTTGAGATTATCGGGCATAACATCTAGGTTTTCAGGCACATCAAATTGAGATGCAAAACGAGCTACATTAAACAACTTGGTTAAAACTCCGAAATACTTCTGTTCGATTTCCTCCGGATTGATGTGGAAATCATCACCAACCTGCGCTTCACATGCTTTCCAAAGCCGGAAACACTCGCTACCGATTTTGTTCGCCTTGAGTTGCACGGTTTTTTCTGGACCTTTTACCTTCCATGCAGCAGTTCGACCACCAGCACCGCATTCAAGGACTGAATCAGCATCAATCCCGTTGCCTAATGATTTGCTCATTTTGCGCCCCCATGGATCCATGCCCAAACCATCAATCCAAACATGTTGGAAACCTGGCTTATCAAGCAGTAAAGCTGACTTGAGTAAAGTGTAGTAAAGCCATGTCCTAACAATCTCTTTGCCTTGTGGTCTTAGAGCAGTCGGAAACGCTTGCTCGAATATTTCAGGTTGATTGAGGTAACCGCTGACGAAGAGGTTAGAGTTTGAAGAATCCATCCAAGTGTCGAAGACTTTCTGTTCGCCCGTGATGGTCCCCAAACTTTCGATCATTGATTCAAATGAACCAACATCTTCGCGAGTGTCTCGGCGTAACACACGACTTCCTTGCGGTGGGTCTTCACGCCACGGCTGAACATAACAACCAGCTGGTGGAACGACTACATAATTCTCGTCCTCACTATACCAAATCGGTATCTCTGTGTGGTACCATCGACGTCGTGAAATCGGCCAATCGATGCTTATATTGTCCATCCAATCCAACAGAAATTGTCGGTTTCTAACCGGGTGAAATTGTATCTCATCAATTAATTCGCGCATCCTATCTTGGATATGGGTTTGACGCACATACCACTCCTTGAGCAAAATTATCTCAACAGGGTTCTTGCCTCGTTCAGATACAGGAACTTCTTGTTCCCGCTCTTCAATTTTTGCTATCTTGTCATTTGTTGTCAAATATTCAATTATCGATTTACGTGCCTCACTAACGGTCATTCCAGACCACTGTGCGGCAATTTCTGTCATACGCCCCTCCAGATTTATGGCTTGGAATGGGGTTAAACCCAATTCTCTAAACACTGCTACATCGTTTTGGTCACCGAACGAACAGACCATTAATACACCAGAACCAAATTCTGATTTAACAGAGGGATGGGTTCGAATTTCAACATGTTTTTCACGACCATGAACAGGTAGTGGTAATGATATTTTTTGACCAACAAGGTGTTGATAACGTTCATCATCTGGGTGAACTACAACAACTCCACAAGCGCATATTAGTTCTGGCCTTGTGGTAGAAATGATAACCTCTGTTCCATCGTCAAGTTGCCAGATAATATCAACCAATTTGGTCTTTCTTGAGAGTCTTTCAACCTCGGCGTCCGCAATGGTTGTACCTTCTACGGGATCGTAGATATTTGGCCTGAGATCTTCAACTATGGTGCCATTTTTGAATAATTCAACAAATATCGATTGGGTTACTGAACGGTAATCAGGGGCGTCTGTAAGATATTCACGCTCAAAATCACATGAAAGCCCGACGCGGCGGGCGGTATTCCTCATCGCCTGAGTGAATTCTTCAATAGTTTCTTTACATAAATCCAGAAATTCTGCTCTATCATAGGTTTTCATTTTTCGTTTGGTATTTTTTTCAACGGTGAACTCTATGTTTATGCCATTACGGTCTACGCCCCACGGAAAATACACTTCTTTACCGAGTAGACGCTGTGATCTGGCAATGACATCAATCATAGAATATTGAGCCACTGCTCCGATATGCCAGGTTCCAGAGGGGTATGGTGGTGGTGTATCAATCACAAATATTTCTTTTCCAGACTCTGGATTGAAGCCATATCTCTTGGAGTATATTTGTTCGTCTGCTGAGTGCTCTTTTTGGATTTTTTTCTCAAGGTCGACAGACCAGCGTTTTTCGTTTAATCTTGGAGTTGGCATGTGCCTCACCGGCCCCACGCTCGTAACCAGCACGGGTCCATGTCGCCGTTGACTTACATGATATGAAACCAACGCATTGAAGGAAATTCAAATGTCAAGATAATCATAATGTCGGTAAACCTTTCAAGCGAGGACTCGTCGTGTTATCGGGGAAGGCTATGGCTGATGGGGATGATTCTTCCGAACCATCTAGTGAAAGTCGTAAATTTTCCAAGCGAATCGGCGCATTGGCCGAGTATAGCAAATCGAAGATACAATCCGGTGCGGTCGATTTGACGGCGCGTGTCAGAGACTTTAGAGCCAAGTCAGCGATTGATGCTGTGCTCGAAGCACCCGACCGTTTCAAGCGTGAGTGGCAAAAACATGGAGCTACTGGTGCTATTACAAAATACCCTGTTGCGGTATTGGTAATCTTTCTGATGCTCACAGCATTCTTCGTCTCACAATCGGGTTTTCTCGATGATACCAGATTTGATGACAATCCGGACGAGCCTGCACTGAATGTAAACGGCGATCTCGAGGTTTACCTCCCTGAGGGTAGTCAAGTTGCGGAATTGATTAAACTTGTAGAAGACGATTGGTCAACCAATGTTATGATTATCTATGTAGAATCAGGAACTAGAAACATAACCGATCAGAGGATTCTTCAGGAAATGAGTTATGTTGAAAGCCAACTTAACCCCTATCTATCCGATTCTATCAATGATGATGTCATCTACATCCTATCTTTGTCTACGGTATTGAAAGAAGTCAATTCTAGTGCGCCGCGAGTCCGTGAAGCGTTTATCAATGAACTTGGACAATTAGGTTGCGCAGCAGGTCAGGATGAATGTGCCAGTGCGCAAGCAGCTGAAGCACTAAACGACTTGATAGCTCAAACAGATGAACAATTTGGTGGTTCTTATGAAATCCCGAGCCAACCAACGATTGACCTAGTAATCGGTGAAATGTATGAGGATGATGGTAGTCCTACACCGGGTTTAGACAAATTGGCTCGAGATGTATGTACAACAGGTGAACGCGACTGTGAAGGCCCCGATGGTCTACTCGATAGAGCGATAATGGCGGTCGCGGTTTCGGACCAAGTTGAGGCAAAGGATTTGATTGCTAGAACACAATCACAGCTTGACCAGTTTAGTAAAGAAGAAAGATATTGTGATGATGTCAACAATGATGGTGTGCCAGACCCAGAGACAGGAGTATGTACATGGGAAAGCCTCAATCTTACAATGACTTTGACTGGTCCGGTTCCAATAACCAATGCAGTAACCGAGTTCTCCTTCAAACTGTTTTGGGAAATCTTTCCTACTGCAGTGGTGCTTGTCGCTCTTGGTTTGTTTATCTTCCATTCTGATTTGCTGCAAACAGGTATCACCGGTATCCGCCCAATTCAGGGGATAAAGGTCGTAATTATTGCCGGATTACCAACCTTATGCGCAGTTTTCTGGACACTTGGGCTTATCGGATGGACTAATTACGAAGTAACTATGACCGTTATTATTGTTGGACCAATTCTACTGGCGTTAGGTGTGTCTTATGGTCTTCACATTACCAATCGGTATGCCGAGGAGGGCGGAACCAAATCTGAGAAAATGAAAGCTTCATTATCATCAACCGGGAAGGCGGTATTCTTGTCCGCAGTTACCACGGTAATCGGTTTCATTTCGCTTGTCTTCACGCCCATGGCCCCAATACAAACTGTTGGTATTGCACTATCAGGCGGTATTGTAATTGTTTATATTTTGACGATGTTTATGGTACCCAATCTAACTTTACTGCTCGATTTACGGAAACCAAAACATCCTCCATTAAAAGCATTTGATCGCCTAGTAGATGCGCCAGTAAAATACAATCGAGCAATAATTGGCTTCTTCCTAATGTTAATTTTAATTTCAGCAACGCTGGGTCAGAGCAATGTTGAGGAAAATATCGATTTGTTGGGTATGGCACCAGAAGGTGAAGATCCGGTAATTAAAATGAAGCAATACAGCAGTGACTTCAACGCCGGTCAGATTGGTATGATTTTGATACACGCCAATGTTACTGGTGATACCAACGATCAGGACACAGGTAATGATGATCCAGCAGAAAATCTGAAACGGATAGATCAATTAGAAAGTAAACTAAATACCGTGGAAAATACCTCAGCAGTTTCAATCGTGTTTTTGATGAAATCAACGGGTATTGCGCCGACTGTTTCGGGTGCGCAACTTTACGAGTTCGTCAATGTTACACCGCTGCCTGATGACATCAAAGAGACTGCTGAAGTATTGCTGAACAATGAAATAACTGCTGACGCATCATTTTGGGATTTACTAATACAACCAGACAACTTTGGTCTCCCAGGAACTAAACAATCACAGATTTTCCTGTTAAACGTATTTTATGCTTCAATAACCGATGAAACACGAGAGATATTCATTAACAGTGATTTTGATCGCACACTAATCTATGTAGACATGCCGTTTATTCCAGTTGCAGACACTGCCAAGAGCGTTGAAGCAGTTAATCAGCACGCTGACTCCTTCCGCTCGGTGGACAGCGGTCGCGCTGAGCATCTCACCGGAGTCGCAGCAACTGCTATTGAGGTAAACCAACTCATTGTTGGATCTCAATACACTTCGTTAGCTTTTGCAATCATCCTCACGCTAATCGTTTTGGCGATTGTCTTCAGGGATATCCAGTATTCATTTTGGACTACTTCCCCAGTTATCGCAACAGTTGCTTTGCAATGGCTTGTGATGTGGCAGATGAATGTCACCTTATCTCTGGTTACAGTTATGATAGGGTCGATTCTGGTTGGAGTAGGGGTTGATTTCTCTATCCACATTTCCAACCGTATCAGAGAATTGGGCGGTGGAATAAATGCTATCAAGAGCGCCGCCATTGGTACGGGTATGTCGCTGTTTGAAGCAGCAGTAGTTACTTCTTTAGGTATGATAACGGCATATCAAATTCCTATCCCGGAGATTAAACCATTTATCACTGTAATATTGATACTATTGTGGGTTGCCGCCGCAAGTGCCTTGATTTTACTACCGGCTATTTTTGTTACTTTAGAAAAAATGGGTATAGCTGCAGTTAGTGAATCTAATGTAATGGCTCGAAAACTTGGCCTCATCGTCGATGGAAAAGCCGACATTGATGTTTTGGATGCAGTAATTGATGAGGAAATCGAGGACGCTTGGTAATACAAATCTCAAAAGAGCGGGACCATCTGGACGATACATGGTCGCATACTGGTTAATGAAATCCGAGCCTCACGTTTATCCATATGAGCAGTTGGTTGCAGATGGTTGGACACACTGGGATGGAGTTAGAAATTACCAAGCAAGAAATATCATGCGTGATGACATGAAAAAAGGTGACTTAGTGCTTTATTACCACTCAAATTTCAAACCGCCGCATGTCGCAGGTATTGCTCGCATCCGAAGGGAGGGCTACCCGGATTTTACCGCTCAAGATCCAAACTCAAAGTATTTTGACGCAAAAGCAACTCCAGACAACCCCAGATGGATAATGGTCGACATCGAGCCAGTCATGCAACTTGACTCGATGATTCCTCTAGAAGACATCAAAAACAACCCTGAGTGTGATGGCATGGCATTGATAAGGAAAGGTCAACGGCTTTCAGTTCAACCTGTTGATGAAGAACATTTTGTTGCCGTGTTACGCATGGCTAATCTTACTTTGAGTGACCTGAGTTGATTCAATGACGCGCAAACAAATACCGGTTGCCAAACGCGCAGCTAGCATTGAATATGCTATCAGAGATGTGGTGGTTCCAGCGACTAAACTTGAGCAAGAAGGTCACGAAATTATCAAATTAAACATAGGTGACCCAATTGCCTATCCTGGTTTGCCGACCCCAAAACACATGGTTGACGCCTATGTTAATGCATTGCAAACAGGTAACAATGGTTATTCCCCCTCATATGGCTTACCTGACCTAAGAGCTGCAATTGCCCAGGACGAGCGACGCAAGGGTTGGCCTGCGAAACAAGATGACATTTATGTCTGCCACGGAGTTACCGAAGCCTTGCAGGTTATTTTTGCTGCTACCTTGGAAGACGGCGATGTAGTGCTTGCTCCGGGTCCTCACTATCCACCATACCTCGCTTATCCCCAAATGTTTGGTGCCACAACACTAGAGTATAAACTGAAACCAGATGATGACTGGAAGTTAGATTTCGATGATATCGAGTCAAAGATGAATGATAATGTCAAGTTACTAGTCCTGATCAATCCTAACAACCCTTGTGGGGCTGTTGCTGGCAAGGATGAGATATTTCGAATTTTATCGATTGCAAGGAAGTGGCCAAATTGTATTGTCGTCGCAGACGAGATTTATGATGGGTTAGATTTTACCGGTGAACATAGAAGTGTTGCTAGTCTATCTCCAGATGTTCCAGTGTTCGTATTGAATGGTGTTTCAAAGGTCTACTATGCACCCGGATGGAGAATTGGTTATCTTGGCATTCATGATCCCAAAGGACGGCTACTTTCTATTAGAGACGGAATCGAAAGACTGCTCAGGTCTCGGCTTTGTGCCTCTACACCAGCACAACTAGGTTATCTCGCAGGATTAGATTCAGATCGCACATGGATGAAATCATACTCAGAAAAAATCATGCGTCAACGTGATTTGTGTGTTAAGAGAATAAAGTCGATTGAAGGATTGGAAGTACAATCCTCAGGTGGTGCTTTTTACATGTTCATCAAATTGACCGACGAAAAGTGGCAAAATAATGACAAAGATTTTGTCCTCAAATTACTCCATGAGGAGCATGTTTTGGTGGTCCATGGAAGCGGATTTTCACCAGATTTGGGGGGTGGACACTTCCGCTTGGTATATTTGCCAGATGTCGATATCTTGGATGAAGCATTTAATCGAATAGAGCGATTTCTATTGCGGCATAGAACCTAATTTACCGGAGTATTGATGAGCGTAGGTTAACTCGGGCGATTATGCAAAGGATGAGGATGGCAGCGTTGCTATCTGTATTCTTCTTCGTAATCATTACATTTGCTGGTTATGTCAAAGCAGATGGTAGTCAATCAGAATCGTTCGATATCAGTTACTTGTATCCGCTGGGTTGCGCTTTGGTGGTTGCAGGTTTGATGTGGAAATTTTTCATTCCAATCCAGCTCGCAAACCTGCAAGTGGCCTTCGAAATTGACGATGACTTATACGAAGTTCACCGTGTAACCAGAGATTTAGATGACGCTAGAGACCTACTCTCAGAAGGATCAGTCGGATATGGTTTAGGACTCTACATGATGGGAATGACAGGTATATTGATACTCATTGGAGAATTTCTGTTTAAACCAGATTTCTTTTACGCACCGACACTATATGTCATTGGGCTATTGGTTGGAATACCGATTCTTATTTCTCCTTGGGAGACGATGAATGCCCAATTGGCTAGAAATCAAAAACCATCCACAACCAATGCAGTCATGGGCTTTTTCCGAAGAACTCTGACGTTATTTATCCTCACAGGTATAACTATTGCTTCGTTAATGTATGGTTTTCAAGCATCCGACAGCGGCGTAATAGAGCCATTTTGGCTTGCATTAGCAATGCTGGTATTCATGTCCCCGACGATTTTTGCGTATGGCAGAATAATGGGAGCATCTTGGAACATGTTGTTAATCGGCAAGTGGCGGACATCAAACGGACGCCGTAATCCGATTGATCCGGATAAACCAAAATTCTTTAATCGCCTGTTCTCATTGTTGTTAGTTATATTCCTATTGACCATGCCAATTACCGCACTAAATGGAATTGTGACGGTAATTTATGTCCTAATTGTCTCACCTGATAATTATTCAGAGGTACTGAATTACGGTGGTATCATTGGTCACTCAATTTATGTTCGCATCGATTTGATTTCAGAGATTTTGTTTCACTGGGAGTTCGTCAAGAGTCTTCCACAATTTCTTTCACTTTATCTCTCCTTAAATATCGCCATTGTAGGGTTAGCGTTTATTTTTGAGTTGACGCGTAACTTGATGTTAGGGGGTCAGAGTTTTGGTGGTGTATTTGGGGTTATCATTGACAGTCCACGCGACATCAGGACCGAGGTTGAAGCCCAAACAAGACAGTTGAAATTTGCTTTCGCTGGCTTTTCCGGCTACACAGTTCTACTCCTGTTATTGGTCTGTTACAAAGAATTTGGTGACTTGATGCCATTTACTCAAACACTAGAGTCAGATTACGGGTTTGATGAGGGTATGCGTCTCCTAGCGACGTGGATGTTTATTGCTGTTGGACAGTTCATATTCCTGTTAACATGGTTGGTGTCAATCATTAGATTTGCTCCGTTGAGAAGCTTGAGATTTGATTTGAATCCAGATGAGAGGCGTGAAGGTGCAGTGCGACTGGCTGGTGGAGACTGGATGCGAACTTTAGTCGACGAAGCTGCACTAGTAGAAGACCTTGATACTCTTATCAGGTTTCAACGTCGTTCTCTAGACGGAGACCCATCAGTTATTCGTTATGAGAAGGCTCGAGCCCGGATGTGGGAACTAGCAATTCGTGGATTATGGCCGACAGCAATAGAAGAAGCAAGGAAAGTACTGGCACAAGCTGGTGGTGATGATGATGTGGCGAGGATGATTATAGCCACCGGGCACATCGCTTCTAGACGGCTTGATGCTGCTCGAGACGCGCTAATGGGATTGGAACAACCTGAGGGGTATGACGAACCAGAATTGCTGGCATTTGTCTGTGAATGGTTAGATCCATTCACAGGCAACGTAAGCGATGACGATTTTTGGGATTGGGAGAATAACAGTTGCATCAATAATTTACAACACCAACTGCAGATGATTCGTGGCTGGAACCCAAAACCTAGCACAGATTTCCTATCAAAAGATCGTTTGTCGAGGGTTGCACAATTATCGATGATATCCCTAATGAGAGCGCAAAGAATGCATGATGATGCCTTAGAATTAGCCCTAAAAATGGTCAGAGTTGACCCCACTGGCGTAAGACCTCGAATTGCTGCCGCCCTGTGTTTGATTGATACAGGTGATTGGCATAGTGCCAAATCAATACTTGAGGAGTTGATTAAGAGCGACAAAAACGACCCTAGAGTTTTGGCCTTATCGGCAATACTAGGTGTCCCAGTTGACGGGGAGGAATTCGAGGTTGCATTAGTTAGCGGTGAAGGCAAATCAATGAATAAATGGATTAATCAGGCACCGTGTAATTCAGTCGCTGCTTTAGGCATCAAGGGCGGTATGGATGAGGCAATTAATGCTAATTTACTGATTGCAGCACATGAGGCAACGCGCAAACAAATGACACCGAAATATCAGAGCGGTCGACTTTCAATCATATTCAATTTTTTCATACTTATTCCACTATTTTTGCTTACTGGTATCTATGTCTATACAGAGTATGGTGAGATGGAAGGATTAGTCGCTGTTTCTTTGCTGTTATTGTCACATTCAACAAGCCGTCGTGTATTGCGCCAACAACGGAAATTAATTCGTCACCGTGATCAAAAAGCTATGGTCGCTTACGCTAAAAGGATGAAACGATACAAAGTAGCGCCAGACAAGAGTAATATCCCTGTCGGAACTCATATTCTACTATCAGGTATTCTGGTTTCAGTCAATGGAGTGATACTGGATATAGGGTTGCCCGGATGGATGACAGAACACCTTCCCAAAGATTCGGATAAAGCGGTTAAATCTCGGCTAAAGCGTCGTAGTGGTAAAATGCAAAAAGCTCGTCCACCACGACTGAAACCACTCGGCGAGGGTTGGTGGTTAAAACGTCCTAAGGAGGAAGGTGCGGAAATACCTGCGCTGGAACGATTAGTAGGCAAAGTTGCATATCGTGGGCGTGTCAGTTACACTGAAAGGAAGCAAGGAATAGGTGCCCGGCCAACCGGACAAATACCCGGTAGGTCGAGACCGGTGCACACTCTTGATTTAGGAAAGCGTGGCATCCCAACCAATACAAGGATTTCAGAAAGAAACTCAACCAAGCCTAAATTTCAGCCAACCTCATCAGTAAAAAGCACTAGAAGGAAACGGCCAAGTCGCCGCAAATGAGCATATCGTTAGGCAATTTGTTCAAAGACCGATTTGTTATCGGTTTATTATGGCGGAAATACCTGGAGCATGGTCTCCTAGCGAAATTAACCTATCAAAGGCAAACGCAGTTATCGAGGCTACCAAAGCAAGTGGTAACTTATATCGAAACGGACTGGGAATGATTGCTTCAGAAAATATCATTTCACCCATGGTGCAGAAAGTTGTGTGCAGTGACCTACACGGTAGGTACGCAGAGGGTTTACCTGGCAAACGATATTATCAGGGCTGCGATGATTTTGATACTATCGAGAGCATCGGAATCGATTTGGCAAAGAAAGTGTTTAACGCGAATTTTGCTAATATTCAATCAATATCTGGGACTGTGTCAAATATTGCCGCTCTGAAGGCACTTGCTAAGCCAGGCGATAAGATAACTGCAGTTTCTACCGCTGACGGTGGGCACATATCTCATGCAAGAATGGGAGCTGTTGGATTACGCGATTTGGATTTGTCGACATACCCTTGGGATATTGATCGAATGGAGCCAGATGTTGACGGCGCATGCAAATTAATCAGGGAGATTAATCCTAAGGTTTGTCTAATTGGCCAGTCAGTCTTCCTATTTCCAACCCCGCTCAAAGAGATTGCTGCCGCTGCGCATGAAGTCGGAGCAAAGGTCATGTATGACGGTGCCCATGTGTTAGGTTTAATCGCCGGTGGACAATTCCAAGATCCCTTGAGAGAGGGTGCAGATATTATGACTGGATCTTCACACAAAACTTTTCCCGGACCTCAAGGCGGTTTTCTCCTATCATCGAGTAAGGATGATTCTATGCATAGGAAGTTGAATAATGCGATATTCCCTGGTACGTGTTCATCATACCACCTCCACCATGTTGCTGGTAAGGTGATTGCATTAGCAGAGTTTGAGGAATATGGCGAGACTTACGCCAGAGATATCGTGCGTAATGCACAAGCTCTTGGTCAATGTTTAGCTGCTGAGGGATTCGATGTTTTGGCTGAGGGAAGAAATTACACGGCTTCCCACCAGGTCCTTACCAGACATGGAGAAATAGACTCTGGTGCCGGAGCCAGAGCGGCGCAGTTATTGGAAGACGCAGGGATTGTTACCAACATGAACATGTTGCCAGGAGATACCAAGGCGATGACACCCTCAGGCTTGCGTTTAGGTGTCCAAGAACTGACCCGGGTCGGTATGGGAGTCACTGAAATGGCTGAAGTAGCCAGACTGTTTGCTAAAGTCCTCGTCGAGGAAAAAGACCCTAACTTGGTTAAAATCGAGGTCAATGAACTGAAGTCTAATTTCCAAACTATTAGGTACTGTTTCAATGAAGAAGAGCAATCAGGCTATGTTCTCTGATGTGTTTTCATGCCGATAATTGAGGATGATAACCAAACCTTAGATCCGGAATTGTCGGCTCGTTTTAACCAACACTTCTGCTATAGCGGGACCAACAAATTAGTTGATTCTGAGGGCAACATGTGGTATTTGTCTCAGGATCGTGAATTAGCGAATTTTGTGGCTTTATTCGAGTCTAACATAGGCCTGCCAATGGGTAGAGTGTTTCATAATTCAGCGGCTGATTCACTGGAAAAGATTCTCCAACCTATGGGGCTTAAAAAATTTGGATTTTTTGCGAAAAGAAACCGGCTAAAATATCTACAAAACTTGTGGGAGATTTTTGGTTGGGGAGATTTTAACATTGAGCAGAATTCAATTACTACGGAAGTTTTTCCTGCGGTGGTTTCTGGTTTTTATTTGTCAGTTTTTGAACGATATTTTGGCAAGCGAAGTAAAATTCAGTGGCGACAGTTACAGGATAACTTGATTATATGCGATGTAAATGAACTTGAAACCTCACTTGCCCAACCGCCGCAATTGCCGAATATGCCGTGGGCTGAAATTGAGCAACAAAATAAATCACAGCAAGCTAAAAAGATTGAGAGGAGGGCGATTGGTTGGGGAATAGATGGTAAAATTTCTTACGTTTTGCCATGTGATTTGGTTAACAGAATTATTTACAATGCTGGTGGTTATACTGATACATACAACAAATCATTAGACCAGTATTGGCGATTGGATGGAATAGATAACAGATACGTTACTTCAATATTATGTATACTGCAGTCCTTGAAACAATTGTTCATGACCAGCGATGTTTACGTTTTCATTAGTGAGACGAACAATTGGAGTAAGATAATTGACACTCACCTAAAACCAGGTGGACTTGGGTCGATTAAGTATGTTAGTTCATCGAGTGGAGTGGATGAATTTTCGGTTGAAATTAATCAAAGTGCCATACTTATAATTGGTAAATTAGCGGGTTTATGGGAGCGAGCCAATGGCAAGCAATCAATCTGTTCGGTTGATTTAACTGAATCTGAGTTCAAGGTTAGGTTTGAATCATTGTTATCTTACAATTGAATTTTGTTGGTGGAGCATTGATGGTTAACCTCTATAACCGATAGATGGCGAGAGCAGTGTAGGCGAAACGCGGCGCGTGATAACAATGTCTCTAAATCCCAATCAAATGGCTTACGTCGCAATCGTGTCGACATTAATTTTTGGCTCGATATTTGTCGGAGTTTCGGGTGTCTTACAGACGAGTGAAGGTTTGGGGAATTTCGACAGTGCTGTTGAGGAGGATATTGCCGGTGAAGGTATTGCCACCAACAAGGGAGAGGATACGGATAAAGATGGTTTATCTGATGTGTTAGAAGAGACCCAATACGGAACAGACCCATTGAACGAAGATACAGACGGTGACGGAATGTCCGATGGATGGGAAGTTGAACACGGGCTTAATCCACTCGACGATGGAGAATCGGACCCTTTGGAACAGGACCCTGGCGAGGCTGATGTTGAAGAGGCTGAACAAGAGAATGAGACAGACTCATGGCCAGATCCAAATCAGGGACCCAACGGTGACCCAGATAATGACGGGTTGACTAATCAGCAAGAGCAAGAACTGGAAACCGACCCACAAAGGTCTGATACAGACAACGACGGTCTTAACGATAAGTGGGAATCAACATACATGGTTGAGATCGAAATTCCCGGTGGAACATTTACGCTGTTTGACCCCCTAAACGGGAATTGGGACTGCGTGCTACTTACCTCTGACGTGAAAAATAATCTCAGAGAATTTTACAACCTTGACGATGAAACCCCCTCATGGGAAGAATTAGGCAACGGTTTTGGCCAACACTCTTGTGATAATGTGCTTGACTTCGACGACGATGGTTTAGCCAATTTCCAAGAAGAGATATTTGCTACTGACCCAACTTCTCAAGATTCTGACGGTGATTTGCTATCAGATGCCGAAGAAATCGCTAGGGAGCAATTACAACTCTATCGTGCAGTGGGTATAACTCAAGGTATCGACCGTAACAATCAACCAGTGTTCCGTAATTGCAATGAGCCAATTAGGGATGATAATACCCAGACATTCCCATTTGATGCTCCTTTCATGAACCAAAATACTTCTTGGTTTTATCTTGATGATGATGGTGATGGACTACTTAACGGACCCTCAGATTGGGATTCAGACGGTGATGGTATGCCAGATGGATATGAATACTGTTATTCCATATTTCCTTCTAGTAACGTCATTAACGCTTTGAATCTTAACCGGTTAGATTCTAGTAACATACTAGACCCCAGCGACCCTTCTGACGGTTTCTTTGACTGGGATGATGACGGTCTCAACAACTTAGAAGAATATGGCTCTGCTTTACTATTTGGTGCTGAGAATTTTACCTCCCCATGGCTAGAAGATACTGATCTAGACGGCATGCCAGATGGTTGGGAGACAAATAATGGTCTGAACCCACGCGATAGCAGTAACGGTGATGAGGACCCTGATATGGATGGCTGGGACAGAGACGGAGACGGTTCAGCAGTTTATGAGGAACTAATCTTCAATACTCGGGTAACTCAGGTTAAGAAAAGCATTGGTGAAACAGTGGCGGAAGGTGAGACTGTTGTTCGGGCTGAATACACAAAAGCTGGCGGTCAGACTGAACCGGTAAATATCAAAGCCCCGTCATCAGGCACTATTTACCAAATGTATGTATCAGTCGACCAAGTAATAACCTCTAGAGACACAGTATGGTTCGTTGTTGTTGAGGACAATGAGCGCTTTACCAACGAAGATGAGTATGAGGCAAAATTCAAGAATAATGAACCATTTGACGAGAATGGCAATCCTAGCTTGATAATAGGTAGATCGACAGACCCAATGGACGCTGATACTGACAATGATGGCTTGATTGACGGAATTGAAGTGTTTGGTTGGGAAATACTAGTCGTCAACCGTGGTGTCGAAATTACCTTGGTAGTCTCTGATCCAGGCCTGCCCGACACTGATTCTGATGGGCTGTCAGATTTTGTTGAATATTCTTCACTGTGTGATTCTGGCTCAAATGCATCAAATCCAGATACTGACGGTGATGGTTTAGATGACCAGTTTGAGGCTACAGGTGGAGGTGGCACTCTACAATGGCCTATGGGTGGTGGCGAAGCATATACTACCAGCCCATGCGCATTTGACACTGATAACGATGGATTAGAGGATGGCGAAGAGGTAATAATTGGTAAAGACGGTTTCTTTACCCACGCAAATAATTCTGACACTGATGGTGACGGTTTGAAGGACGGCAATGAGGTCCTGTATATACCTCGGCCATTCCAAGAAGCAACCCACCCATTAGTCAATGACACTGATCAAGACGGTATGCTGGATGGCTGGGAAATGCAAGTTCAGTCTGAAGAGGATAATACCAATTCTCACAGTCTTTGGGTTGCAACAAGTAGTTGGAGTATCCCTAACTGCGTTCCGTCTCAAACCAACAACTGCGCCAAGAGTCCAGGTGGATATTTGTGGATCAATACTTTGGGTGGTTTCGTTCAAGAAAAACAATTTGAAATTTATGAAATGAACCTGTCGGGTTTCACTGTGCCAAACAACCCACTGTGTGATTGTAACGGTCGTTGGGCACTAGACCCGTCCGACCAAAGTTCAATTGCACGTCTGCCGGATGCGGTTTATGATGTGGACAATGATTCCCTGCTGAATGGTGCAGAAGCTCCTGACAAGTGGAATACCAATCCGGTCGACAAGGATTCCGATGGCGATATGTTGTTTGATGGCTGGGAGGTAAAATATTCACAATACGCAATTGAGTCAGGCCTTGTTGATAATGAATCATTATCTGCTTTTGGTGCTAGAGGAGTACTCGACCCATCGATGGTAGATAGCGACCTAGACGGGATTGAAGACGGCGATGAAGATCCAGATGCAGATGGATTAAACCGTACCGGCTTAATCAAACGCTATTGTCCCAGCTACAATGACACCTCATTCTCTGACTGTCATATCGATCCAGATTCCCCAGACGGTGCACAATTCTATCAAAATTTGGCTAATTACACCAATTATGAAGAAATGCAAAATAATACCAACCCAGTATCTAACGACACTGATGGTGACAAGTGGAATGACGGACCAGAAGTGTATTTCCAAGATCACGACGATGATGGTATGGCCACAGGTTGGGAGTATCACTTTGATTTCGATCCATACGACGCTGCCGACAGAATGTTCGACACCGATGGTGACGGCCACGTGAACTATTGTGAGTATAAATGGGATACAAATCCACGTGATCCAACTAGTTTCCCCGGCCAGGGTGAGTTGTGCGACCCATTCAGTGAGTAGGTACAACAAATGAGAAACTTCTTGAGTGCTGTTTGTCACATATAGCCATGACAAGCAAGGCTATGGCCGCAACCGTAGTTTCCTTTGTCGTCATACTAGCCGCCTTTGGTAGTAGTGTATCTGCGGTAGAACACTCAGGCTCAAATGAATTTCTAGTCATTGATAATGAGAGCGGCGAAAGTTTTGCCAGTTTCATTAATATCACAGGCAAGTCTTCAATAGCTGCTGCAGAACTCGTATGGACAATTAGCGAAGTGAGTCCTGTATCCAGTCTAACCGACGAAGTTGTGGTTTTGCAAACATCCAGTATTTTTACCAGTGTGACGATAAGCAATGATATCTATGATTGGGAACTAACAATACCAGCTAATGCGATGAATTGCACCTGCTTATTTTCAATTGCCTCAACCGATGAAACGCTAATGCTTGTCGACTCAATCATTTTATTCATCGGTAGCCATGCCCACTTCCCTATCATAACCTATATTCCATCTTTTCAAACAAATGAGGAAAGCGAGACAAAATATCTAGAATATAATGTCACTATCCCAAGTGGAAATTATGAAAACAATATTGAACCATTAACTTCAACAGTATTCAAGGCCAATGTTTGCCAATTTAGTGGTAATTCATGTATTACAGAGTGGTTCCAAGTCCAACTAAATCACTCGGTAACAGACACAGGAAATTTCCTCCTAGCGATTGATAACTCACAATTAGGAGTTGGTGATGGTAACTATAACTTTGAAATCTTTATGCGAGATTCCTTTCTTAGATACTCGAATGCAGATGTAGTGTTTCTAACATTCGATACTAGTGCCCCAGATGTTGTGATACTTGGTGCTGAATTAGCCCAAGAGATGAATTCAGAAGTTTATTCAGCTATAATTGATGATGGATATGAGAATTCCCTGGTGGCGCTTACTTGGACAATAACTGAGCCAAGTGGTTTAGTTCGTGGCGTTGTCCAATCAGAAATAATTACCAATACTAGCGTGAAGGTAGAATTTAATCAGTCGGGTGAGTGGAATATCTCTGTATTAGCGGTCGATTCTGTCGGGTTTTTTACTAAGCGAAGTTATTCAGTGGTTGTTGAAAACCTGCCGCCCGAAATCCATCTTGAGGTTTCCTCAGGAGAATTTAATTCAGCTGGCGAGATTATATTTCGTGCCGATGAACAATGGTTCATTGATGCTTCTCTCTCGTTAGATACTTTGAATGATGTGAACGATTTAAGTTACGTATGGAAAGTAGATGATTTAGTAGTCCACTCTGGCGCAAATTTATCACATGAATATCTTAGTATTCCCGGTGATTACCAGCTCATATTGGAAGTAACCGATACAGATGGTGCCATTTCTCATTCAACAATCAACTTAGGACTCTATACTATCGATGAAACAACTTCGACGAGTAATAATACTATACTAATAGCGTGTATTAGCGTCATTTTGCTGCTTTTGCTATCCATAGGCTACAGGCTTAGAAAGCCAGATTCGTCCTTCAATTT
>Ga0160422_10000814_pt1 | contig 19150 bp, 17 predicted proteins | sample Fk160mmetaG_FD_108192 | JGI IMG/M metagenome (GOLD analysis project Ga0160422, IMG submission 108192) | Marine microbial communities from the Central Pacific Ocean - Fk160115 60m metaG | ecosystem: Environmental > Aquatic > Marine > Oceanic > Photic zone | place: The Central Pacific Ocean... | reverse complement strand
TTTTTGAATGATGAGGATATCAATGACGACAAGTGGGACTTGGAGGGGGAAGATAGATTTTGGGCTCAGGATTTCGAAAATTTCATCTACAAGCATAAGGAGAGCCTTTATAAAACGGTTCCCCTGGTAGCTGGCGCCGGAGGTAACCAATGGAATGACACCGAATCCACCGAATTGAGGTTTGAGGAGGCGATTTTGGGAGGGCCCAGATGGTCCGTTTTGGGTGCTTTCCACAACCTCTACTCCAACAATCTCAATGGGGATTCTCAATTTTCGAATCTCTTGTCCGATGAATTTCCCCGAACGACCGGCGATAATGACATCGTTTTTGACCCGGACGGGGACTTTCTGAATTATTTGGATCGATTCGGAAACAATTTGGATCAGGTCACTGCGAGGTATAATTTCTTTGAGGAAATTTTTACCCGGGCCGAACCGGAGAATCATGGATTACAGCCCATACTCTGCGAGATCAAATACTCTCAGGTTCCCACAGTTGAGAATGGTAGGCTTGCCATGGCAATGTATCCCTCCGTCGCTCTTTGGAATCCCTATTCGGCGAAGATCAGCGTGGATCAGCTTTTCCTTGAGATTCCCTTCCACCATGCCTTTCTTCGAGCGGTGGATCCCAGAGATTTTGACCGTTGGAGGAAATGGAAAATGTATAACTGTCATTCGCTAAGACCCGACTCACCTGAAGGCGGAGGGGCTGGCGGCGGCGGCGGCGGCGGCAACAGACAAATTTCAGGTCCGGATTGGCGTCCTGACGTTCCCTCGGGTTATTTTGGAGCGGTTGGAGCCTTGGGGACTCTTGGCCCCTTTTCCCGTTTTCCCTACCTTTTATCGACCCAACAGGCGACCGGTGAAACGCCATGGCCCAAAACCTACTCCTTTAACGAATTTTACTCTCACTACTTCGATTACGCTCATATTAGGAACCGAAATTTCAATGGTAACGGCAGACAGGAACCCAATTACAATTATTGGCCCGCCTATGATCCCGATTATGACGTGGCGGAGCCGAATATGCACAGTCCGGAACGCATCAACAATGACGACGCATGGCTGGAAGACCGGACCAATTCGATTCCCTTCATTTGGGTAACGGAACGACCGGACCAGGACAACTACAAGATCCTCTCAAGTGCAGTCAATGGTAGAAACGTCTCCGGTAGAGTGGAAAATACCCGTAGGGAAAGGCATCTTTTGCTCAGCATGCAAAACGTAATTTTGGAAGCGGGGGAAAAAGCTCATTTTACGGTGAACGGAAAGCAAATCTGGAATTTCCAGCCACCGCTTGGCAAAGTCCCCGGAACGCCCACGCCAAGGGAATATCTGGAGGTATCCTTGGCAAAGGGCGTTGATCAAGATCCCTTCGTTTGCCTTACCGACCATTCGGCCTCCGACCCTCTGATTTTGAGAACCACTCTCACTGACGTGATGGGCACGGACCCGAGCGATGAGGGTGAGAAATTCGATATGGCCAGCCGGCGATCCGGTCTTTCCTCGGCATTTTTGGAACCTCGTGGAATCACTATGTATTCGGAGGCGCCTTACGAATCGACAAGCGCCTACAATTACCCGGAGGATACTCAGGATAGGAAGATATCCAAAGCTCCCGACCAGAAGAAATATCTCTGGAAATTGGGTAGAAGGTTTGACTTCAATCTGGGGGACCCATGGATCGCCTTTGGCGGAAACTCCAATGAATTGTCGAGAAGCACTGAGATGGGAACGGATCTGATGAAAGGCAATGGGTTCAGAATCCGTCTTCAACTCCCGAGTGATTCCAAGTCCGTGGTTTTGGAGCAATTCAACTTGAGAGCTTTGGTGCATTCCTTTCAGGATGGATTTGGCGATAATTGGACCTTGGAACAATTCAAAGGGAACGGGTACGGTCAATCCGGACTCAATGCTTATCGGGTGCTCAGTAATTCCGATTTGCAGGCTCAAGTCTATCGGATCGCTAACGAAGATGAAAATTACGTTGCCACCTTTCGAGCCCCTGGAACCGGATATCCAAATGCGGATATAAATCGGCGAAGACCTCAGTTCGATTACTTGGATTTGTATTATTTGCCCAGTAAGGTTACACCGGGACTGACCTTGAATGATTTCAATCGCACGGGACGGACTCCCAGTTTTCCAACCAACGTTTTCGAAGCAATGGTTCCAAGAATAAACGAATCATCGAGTTTGGCTGCAAATGCGGAAACGAGCATCGGGCATTATCACCACGAGATGCAAAGGCACGGCCCCATCCAGCATTCTTCGAGCGCAGTGCTTTTCGAAGTCCCAAGCATGCCCTTGCTTTCGATGATTCAATTCAGGCACGCGAACCTGAACAACTATTCCCATGGCCCCAGCTATTCTCTTGGCAATTCCTATGCCAGCACTCAGGTCGGGCGTTACAAGGTGACCGGATTGGTTCGTGGGATTGACATCGTTCCTCACCCTGCAATCGATGCCTTTAATCCCGGTGACAATGATGCATCCCAGAGGCTGTGGCGCTCTCCGGTTCTCGGTTCCCGAGGCGAATCCTTCGAGAACTGGGTAATGGGAGGGAGGGACTCACCTTGGGAAACCTTCAGGCGCCGGCATAATTTCAGAGGCACCGATAAGGTCAACGTCCGCGACCGTGAAGTCTCGCAGGAACACGAGAACGTCACCCTCGATCACACATATCTCAACAACCGGGCTCTTCTTGACGGCTATTTTCTTTCCGGGCTTGGCAGCCCTGACGTAAACGATAACGAATACCGGGATTATTGGTCGAGAAAGAGTCCGGACGAATTCGAACCGGGAAGAAGGCACCGCCCTTACCGCAATCCAAGGCTTACTCCCTATTTGAGAACCGACGACAAGGATTTGGAGGATTGGGAGGTGACCGGATACGCGGATTTGGATGAGCAGTTGAATCCAAGCAGGGACGAGATTTTCAAATACCAAACTTTGGCCGCCGATCTTCTTCTTGAGGGTGCCTTTAACGTCAACTCGACTTCGGTGGACGCTTGGTTCAGCCAATTGTCCGCCCTGGCCGGTCAGGCTTTGCCCAAAAGCGGAGGAGGGGCTCTTCAGATCGATGAGGAGGATACGGCATTTCCGAGGTATTCGATCCTCCCGAGCGACGCCCAAACCCTGTCCTATGTGGAAAATGCTACTAACTCCGGCACGCACGTTTGGAACGAGGTGCGGGTGCTGACCAAGGATGAGATTTCTCTGCTTGCCCACTGCTTGGTCGAGCAGATCAAACTTCGCGGACCCTTCCTGTCCTATGCCGACTTCGTCAATCGTCGCGTACAGGCCAAAAGAGAAAACGTCTTGGGCAAGCACATGACCGAATGGGGTTGGCCAATGGAAGGTTCAAGCGGCGACGTTCGTGAAAATCGTGAAACCATGCTGGGAATGCGGGGCGCCGTTCAAGCGGCCATTGCAGAGGCGGAAATAAATCGGGGTGGTTTCGGTAAGCCTGGAGGAAACTCTGTCCAGGGACAATGGGAAGAGAATCCGCAAATTCCCAAAATTCCCGAGCAACGCTTTGATCTCAATACACCGCAACTTGGCTTGTATCCTACGGGTCAGCAATTCGCATACTTGAGTTCGGTTTTTGGCATTCACGCCTTTCACTGGAGATACGAAACCGTTCCGGATGAGTGGGACCAGCAAGGAACTCAACGTAAGGTCAGTTATCTGAAACCCGAGTACCAGGATCCCCGGAACCCTTCGCAATACGTTCGCGAAGAGATCGAATTCGGAGCTGATCCCAAGGCGGATCGAGGCAGCAAATCACGTCCGCCAATGGCTCACATTGCCCGGGATAATACCCAAAGCTCCATCTTCTGGAGGATTCAAAGCAAGTCCAATAAGAGAAACCTGGGCAATGGCGAGGCGCCGGATAGCATCATGGCCATTGAAAACTTGGCGACCGCCGCAAATAAGCCAGGATGGCTCATGCAATCCGACGTACTGAGCCCCCTTGCCCCAGTCACCTCCGCTCGCTCGGATACCTTTGTGATTCGGGTTATGGGGGAGACTTGGAGCGAACGCGACGTTGCAACCCAAAGGATTCTCAAGAACAGCTCAAAATCCTGGATCGAACTCACGGTTCAGCGGACGCCCGATTACGTGAAATCGGATTTGGACGCCCCCCATCGTCGACCTCACGAACCGTTTGAAGACCGCAACCTGAACGGATATTGGGATGATGATTCCAGCGTGGATGAGCATTGGTTGGATTTGAATGAGAATGGAGATTACGTGCAGCAACCCGATCTTCCCGGAGTGGGCGAAGGGCAAGGAAATCGCTTTCGGGATGGTTTGAAAAGCGATTTGCCTCTTGCTCGTGATCCGAATGAGGAATCGGACACCGACGACATATCCATCATGGGAATCAATCAGCGCTTTGGCCGAAAATTCAAGATCATAAAATTTCGTTGGCTGAAAGAGCAGGACGTCTGATTCGAGGATTGGCAAGATCTCCGAAAAGTCTTATCAACCTCGGATGCATCCTTGGAAATCACTGGTCCTGACGGTCGTTGCCACTTTATTGAGCAACTCCTGCCTGACCGGTCAGCAAAATCCGAAAAAACCGACTGCGGTTTTCTCCGCGGTTTTTTGGGAAAGATTTATGAGCGCAAGATTCAGTTACGCTCCCTGGGGAAACCAAGACGACCTCAATGCGACTTTTCGGGACGTGCAAGTGGGATTCAGCGCACCCTCTCAAAAGTTTGCGTATTATGGTGACGGAAACTTAAAGCTCTACAGTTCCTTGCCAGTCTCAAATTCGGAGGATGGCGGAACCGTGAAAAGTGAAGAAGCGAATGAAAGGGTTCCAATGGCCGAGTTTCCTTTCAGTTCAGAGGGTGACGGGACCACCAGGCAGTACCTTTTGCTCTTTCTCAAAAACACCAAAGCCAACGAACCGAAATACAAGGTTCATGCGCTTCCTTTCTCATCCGCCGAGGTGCCCTTCGGGGCCCTGAAGTGCTATTCGCAATTGAGAGAAACCGTTTATTTTACCTTTGGTAAGTCCAAAGCGTCTTTGCCTTCCGGAAAATCAACCTTGATTCAAGGGCAAATCGGAGCCGTCAGCGAATTCTATCCATTGGCTGCCTATTTTCTCTCCGCCGGAAAGTACGAAAAGGTCCTGAACCAAAGCATTTCCTTTTCCAACCAGCAACGTGGCCTGATGTTTTTCACCAAGCAAAGGGATCGCCTGCGGGCGAAAATTTTCCTCGAAGACGTTCAGCCCATGGAGAAATCGATAGGTTATGGCGTTCAACCATACATTAATCAAGATCCCGAGGCCAAGGAGGGAAAAGATCTTCCCGGACCGCAAGGCGTCTCGCCGTCCCCGCTTCCCGAAAGCTGAAAAGCTCTTCAGGGAAGCAACTTTTTCAGGCTGCCATCTTCCCGCATAACTCGGTAATAGCATCCGCTGCGGGCTTTGCCCGTTGAATCCTTGGTGTGACAGGCCCCTCTGCCTTTTGGTCGGACGAGGTAAAGGATCGAGTTTTGCTCACAGTTCACCCGAATTTCTTGGATTTCCAAAAAATCACCGGAGGTTTTTCCCTTGATCCACAATTCGTTCCTGCTGGTGCTCCAAAAGGTGGCCATTTTTTCGGAGCGAGCCGTATTCAAGGCAAGCTCGTTGGCATAACCGACAATCAGCACTTCGCCGGTATCGACGTCCTGAGCTACGGCGGGAATCAAATCTTCCCCACAGGATGCCACTTTGCCAAGCTTGGTGAAATCCAAGGCAAGGGTTTCCCCCTCTTCCAGTTCATGATGGTTCATGTACCCTTAACTTCTAGGAATTTCACTACGAAGTCGAATGCGAAAAGAGCTTTGCGAGCTCAGTCGAGCCCTTGGGCGAGGAGTTCCTCAAGAAACCCCCGAACCACCCGCTTCATCTTGGGTAAGGCTTCGGCGGAAGCCTTTTCAACGTCATCGTGACTCAGGGGTTCCTCACTGATGCCAGCTGCGAGATTGCTGATGCAGGACAAACCCACCACTTTCATGCCAAGGGCATTGCCAAGCATCGCTTCGGGCACCGTGGACATGCCAACGGCATCCGCACCCAATTTGGCGAAGGCGGAAATTTCGGCGGGCGTTTCAAAAGCGGGCCCGGACAGAGCGAGGTAGGACCCTTGGTGAATCCGGACCCCGTGCTTTTCGCCCACCTCGCAAAGAAGCCTTCTCAGCTCCGGGTCATAGACTTGGGACTGGTCGGGGAACCGGGGAGAATCGGGATGAAGTACCGGTCCGATAAGGGGATTCCCTGGCATGAAGTTCAGGTGATCCCTGAGAACCATGAGATCCGCGACTTCGAATGAGGGGGACAGTCCTCCCGCCGCATTGGTCAGGAACAAGGTTTCCGTACCCAATTCCTTGGCGAGTAGGATTGGAAATCGAATGGGTCCCCACCCCACTCCTTCATAATAATGCCTCCTTCCTTGGAAGACGAGGAATTGCTTGTTACCGAGTTCGCGCAGATGCAAGTTGCCGGCATGGCCCGATACCGTGGTCTGACTCATTCCGGGAATTTCGGAATAAGACAGGCTTTCACCTGAACCGAAGTCTTCCACCACCTTTCCCCAACCCGATCCGCACACCAGGCAAACCGCGGGGTCTAGCCTACCCCAACGCTCGGAGAGAAAGGCGCCGGCTTCGGTAACCGAGTCCTTGTCCCTTTCTGCGGAGATGACGGTCTCAGCCATAAGAAAGGGTTTTGTTTGGGAGTCGGATGGTCAGGTGATTGGCTCCGTCCTTTCTTTCGGATGATTCGGTACGCCCGATGATCCGAGCATCGATCCCGAATTGGCCGGCCAATCCAATCAAGTCCTCCGCCACCTGCGGCTTGCAATAGGCTTCCAGACGGTGACCCATGTTGTAGACTTGGTGCATCTCTTCGTCCGTGGTGCCCGATACCCGTTGAATTTCCCTAAAAAGCGGGGGGGGAGCGAAGAGGTTGTCCTTAAGATGATGAACCCCAGCGCCAAATCGCATGCATTTGGTCTGACCACCTCCCGAGCAATGGACCAGGCCCAGAACCTCCCCCTTCCACTCCTCCATGATTTTCTTGACCACGGGAAGATAGGTGCGGGTCGGACTGAGCAGAGCTTCGCCTACGGAGAGCGGGGATTCGGGGAGTGGGTCCGCCATGCGATGGGGACCGCAGTACAAATATTGAGGGTCGGTTTGAGGGTCGAAGGTTTCCGGGTAGTTCTCGCGGTAATGAGAACAAAGCAGTTCATGCCTCGCGCTCGTCAAACCATTACTGCCCACACCACTGTTTTCAAAGGTTTCATAGCTGGCTTGCCCGAAGGAAGCCAAGCCCACAATGGACAAACCAGGGCCAATTCGAGCATTGTCAATAATTCGATCCCTCGGGCTGACGGCGACGGCGCAGGAATCGACCGCTACGGTTCCCGTGAGATCCCCGACGTCCGCAGTTTCTCCTCCTCCACTTTTTACGTTGATGCCCTGATCCGACAAAGTCTGCAGAAACGCTTCGGTTCCCTCAATCAATGCGGCCAGGGCTTCTCCGGGAAAATTTCTGGCATTACGATTGACTGTGCTGGAAAGCACCACGCGGTCCCAAACCCCAACGCAAGCCAAGTCATCCAAATTCATCACGATACTGTCTTGGGCAATCCCGTGAAAGACGCTGGGATCTCCGGTTTCACGATACCAGAGGTAAGCGAGGACCGACTTTGTCCCCGCTCCATCCGAATGAATCACATTGCAATACTCGGGGTGATTTGTGAGCAGGTCCTCCGTCACTTTACAAAAGGCGCCGGGAAACAGACCCCGGTCCATATGGTCAACCACTTTGTGGACCTCGCTTTTGTCGGATGAAACCCCGCGTTGGTTGTATCGGTTTTGTGAAAGGCTGCTAGGCATTGAAAATATCTTGCTTGATTGTCCGTTCATACGGAAGCACTTTCTTTCTTCCAAGAAAAATGTCTAAGAAAGCAAAGGGAAAAGTACAAAGCTATCAAGATCTAGGGTCCTTTTTTGGAAGAACTCAAAAATTCCTCTTAAAGAGGGAATTCGAAAACAACCTCTTTTGGGAGGTGAAACGGTTGGTCCTGAAGAGGGGAGTGAGCGGATGGGCCGGGAACGTCTTTCTTGACGGAAGAATTGTCCTAAGCGGCATGGTCACCCCAACGGGTTACCTTTTGCTCTCATCGGGCCCGCGGCACGCTTTGCTTCGGTTGGTTGCCTATGCAAAATCCAAGAAGTTGAAAATCAAGGGAGTGACCGGCCCGGAACAATCCGTTGACTGTTTTTGCGAACTTTGGAACGGTTCCGTCGCATCGACGGGGCGAGAAGGCAAGTCATTTATGATCTATTCGATTTCATGTCGCCGGTTTCCCCCCTTCCCCCTTTCCCTTGCTCTGGAAAGCGTCGGACCCGGAAGTTGGCCGAGAATTCAGGCCTGGACGATGCAATTCGCCCGGGAATCCATTCCCCCGATTCAGGCCAATGCCCTCCTCGCGGTTACCCGTGAGATGATGGCGGATGGGAACCTTTTTCTGCTGCGAAAGGATGGCGTTGCCTGCGGAATGGGAGGTTTCGGAAGATCCACTCCGAACAGTCTGGTCATCAACGAAGTCTTCGTCCCTAAGGAAATGCGACGCCAAGGCCATGCAGCGGATTTGATATCGGGCTTGGTTGCGAAGGCAGGTGAGAGAAAGGTTCGGAATTGCATCCTATTCAGCGATTTCGAGGGGCCGAGCAACTTGTATGATTCCCTTGGTTTTGTCCAGGTGGGGAGATTTGTGGAAAAAGGTTTTCGCTAGGGCGCATTCCCTTCCTTTTCGACTCTCACCCTTTTACTGCCATCCTTCAGCGTGACCGAAATCAGAGAACCGGCTTTGAGCGACTTCGAACGGTCAAGAATGGTCCCCTGCTCATCCTGAAGGTAGGCAAAACCCTTCCCCAAAACGGTTTGCAGGCTGCATCCTTCGAGCCTTTTGTGCAGGGAGGACAGCCGGTCGCGGGTTCTTTCCATGCGGTGGGTGAGAGTCGCTCTCATTCTCGTTTCCAAGTCATCCAGAAATTGGCCTTGTCTTTGGAGCGTGGATTTCGGTGAGTGAGCGGCCAAACGGGCTTGCCAAAGACTCAATTCGTCGGATTTTCTTTCCAGGACCTGCCTAGGAATATCAAGAAAGCGTTGAGTCAGATCGAGGAGTTGCTTGCTCAAACGAAGATATTCGGAGCTAATCCATTCGGCGGCCGCGGATGGGGTTTCGGCCCTGAAATCAGCAATGAAATCGGTCAGCACGAAATCAGTCTGGTGCCCAATCGCGGAGATGGTCGGAAGCGAGCAATTCCCAAGAGCCCTTACCAAAGCCTCGTCGTTGAAGGCCCAGAGGTCTTCGATGGATCCTCCTCCACGGGCCAAGACCACGAGATCCAACCCAGGGTGACGTTGAACCTGCCCCAATGCCTGCAATAATTGTTTGGGTGCCTCTCGTCCCTGAACCATGGAACCGAAAACGAGGATTTCCCCGGTCCAACCTCTCCGCCTGAGAATACTGATGAAATCCTGCAGGGCGGCTCCTTTCAAGGAGGTGATGACAGCTATTTTTCTGGGCAAGGCAGGCAAAGGCTTCTTCCGCTCCTCTTCAAACAGCCCTTCCTGCAAAAGCTTTTCCTTAAGTAATTCGAATTGCTGCCGGAGATTTCCCAATCCGTCCTGCATGATGTGCTTCACACGCAGTTGATATTCTCCTCTCGGTTCGTAAACGGTCACGTCTCCGAACGCCAGGCACTCGTCGCCCTCCTTGGGCAAGTAGGACGAACCGTGGGCATCCCTTTGAAAAAAGACGGCTTTCAATTGAGCGGACGAGTCCTTGAGCAGAAAGTATCGATGACCGCTGGAATGAGCGAGGAGGTTGGAAATTTCTCCCCGAACCCAAACCTGAGAAAAGTTTTTCTCCAAGGATTTTCTCACCAGACGGGTGATTTTGGAAATGCTCAAGACCGGAGTGTCTTCCTCGTGCCGATCGAACAACTCAACTTGCATGACTTTTGTTTTTTACGAGTATTCGGCCGACTAGAAACATCACCGCAATCAGGCACAAACCGGTCCAAAGATATTTCCATTGTCCTCCGAAAATTCCGGCGAAAGCCAAAACGTATCCGCAGCCGGTGACACCTAAGACGGGAACGGAAATGAGCAGATAAGGCAGGAAGGGCATCCGTACCAAACCTAAACCGTAATTGGAAAAAATGAAAGGCACGCCTGGGGTAAGCCGAACGATGAGCGCCCATTGCATCAAATTCGTCGGAGGCTTTGTGGGAAGCTCGTACTTGAAGCGTTTGAGAAACTTTTGGATCACGACTCGGGCGGGTCCACGGGCAATCCAATAAGTCCAGGAAAGGTTGAGGCTCAAGGCGACCATGCAATAGAGAGAGGATATCCAAGGTCCGTGCTCCTGTCCCCAGAGCCCGGCTAGGGTCAGCAAGGGAGCAACTGGCAAGATCAGTCCGGGCAAGACCGCTATGGAAGTGAATAACCAAAGTCCATTGCCCACCAGAAGGTCACGAAAGGACTCCCATGCTTGCTCAAGATTCCTCACCCCCTCGGGACCTGCCAAGTGGGCGTAGATCTTATAAGACAGGTAGATTCCTGCAAAGAGCAGGACGACCGCGCCGATCAGACTGAGAAAGCCTTTGCGGGGGTTGATCATCCGAATGCCCCCCTCTAATCGGTGGGTAGGATCAAAGGCTCGGACTCCGTGGCGTTTTCCTCATTTCCGGAATTCCACGGATCCACTTCCTTCTGCTCGGGGTCGGGATAAGCAATCGGTTGCCTTTCGCCGTACCACGAATTGTAAATGGGAATTGCGAGAAAAATGACAACCAGGGCAATGCAAAGCAAAAGGATTAGTTCCAACCGTGAATACCCCCTTTGAAATTTTTTCTCTTTTGCCATATTTATGAAGTATGCCTTGTGGTAGGCTTTGGGACAAGAAAAGAACCTATTCGGCGTCTATCCGCGAAACAGCCAAAACATCACTCCGGGCAAAGCCATGCCCAAAACCGCTAGGATCCCGATCAGCAATTGGACGCGAAAAGCTTCCCTGCGATTTTGAGGAGTATCGGGGGAAGGTGGATTCCCCCAATCCGAATCGTTTGGGTCTTGCTCTTTGAGGCTCTTTTCCATGAATGAATGGATAGCTCAATACATACGCAAAATCAAAACCAAATCCAACCCAACCGTATCAATGCCAATTTTCGAACAAGTCGCGATTTTGGGCCCGGGGCTTCTCGGCGCCTCGCTGGCGATGGCGGTTCGCGAGAGAAAAATCTGCGAAAGAATCGTCGTTTGGGGAAGAAAAGAGGAAAGGCTGGAAAGTTGCAGGGCAAAGCCATGGTGTGACTTTGCGGATCGAGATTTGCAAAAGATCCTTTCCGGTAGTGATTTGATCGTGTGTTGCACCCCGGTGGACAGTATCCGGGAGATGGTCGGAGAGATAATGCCACGGACCGTGAAGGATGTTTTGGTCACGGACGTGGGCAGTGTGAAGGAAAGCATTTGCAGGGAAGCAAGGGAGGCTACGACCGAGGAGAGTGGAACCTTTGTCGGTTCGCACCCGATGGCCGGTTCCGAAAAATCGGGAATGGAGTTTGCCTCTGCGGACCTCTTCCTGGGCCGAACCTGCATATTGACGCCGGACGAGGATTGTCCTGACGAAAAAGTAAAGCGGTTGACTGAGTTTTGGAGGCTTTTGGGGATGAAGATCCAAGTGGAATCTCCTTGCAGGCATGATGAAATCGTTGCCAACGTCAGTCATCTGCCTCATTTCCTTGCATCGAGTCTCGGACAATACTTGAGCAAGCGCCCCAAGGAGTGGATGGAAGCCTCGGGCCAGGGCTTGCGTGACACTACGCGGATTGCCCAGGGAGATGCGGGACTTTGGCTGGAAATCATGAAAGCCAACCAATCAAAATTGAGTGATTCTCTGGACCATTGGACGAAGTCCTTGGAGGAGGCGAAAGAATTTCTTCGGAAAGGCGAGTGGGAAAACCTCGAGAAATTTCTTGCGGACGGGGCCCATTTGCGAAAGAGCCTGGGTTCGGGAAAATGAAGGTTTTGGAAGTCACCCCCTTCGCCAGCGAATGCGACGGACGCATTGACGTCCCTGGATCGAAGAGCATTTCCAATCGGGCCCTGATTTTGGCTGCTCTTTGTGAAACGGAGGTCAAGCTGCAAGGAATGCTCGAGAGCGAAGACGTCTCTCTGATGAAGGAGGCTCTGATCTCGTTGGGGGTTTCGGTTCAGTCAGGGCAAGACTCGAGCACTCTTACAGTCAGGGGTTGCGGAGGGCGCTTCCCAGTAAAGAATCAAAGGATTGAGGTTGGAAATGCAGGGACGGTGGCGAGATTTCTCACCGCCTTGTTGGCCTTGCAGAAAGACGGAACTTATCATTTGGATGGCTCGGATGCCATGAGAGTTCGGCCAATGAAGGAGTTGCTTACAGCATTGGAAAAAGGGGGTTGCCGATTCGAATTCGCCGGTAAGGAAGGTTGCTTTCCCTTCACCATGCGGACCAAGGGACTTTCACAAGGCGATTTCGAAGTGGATGCGTCCCAAAGCAGCCAAGTGCTTTCCGCCCTCCTGATGATCGCCCCAATGGTATCCGAAGATACCAAGGTTCGCTATCCCGGGGGGACGGTTTCCGAACCCTTTGTGGATATCACCCTCGGAATGATGAGGAGCTTTTCGGAGAATTTGGACCTTTCCTACGAATATGGGCAAAACCAAGTAAGTATAACCTCGAAGGGGTATCATAGCGGAGATTCCCTCGTCTATTCAGTCGAACCGGACGCCACCGCGGCAAGTTATTTTATGACACTGCCAGTCAGCATCGGGGGAACATGTGAAGTCGAGGGAATATCCGACTCGATGCTTCAAGGAGACGCCGACTACGGTGAAGTGCTCAGAAAGATCGGTATGAAAGTGGATTTCAATGAAAATGGAGTAAAAACCGAAAACAAGGGTGGGCTCAAGGGAGGAGCTTTCGACTTTAACTCCATTTCGGACACCTTTCTCTCTCTGGCCGCAGTCAGTCCTTTGCTTGACCACCCGATTTCAATTCGTGGGATTTCTCATACCAGAAAGCAGGAGACCGACCGAGTAAGCGCCATGGCTATTGAATTGAATCGGCTTGGTCAAACCGTCGAGGAGTCCAACGATCAATTGAAGGTCATACAGAATCTCAAGCGCTTGAAGGAGTTGGCGCGGGATGGAATTGAGGTTGAAACCTATCATGACCATCGGTTTGCAATGAGTTTTGCAATCCTCGGTTGCCATGATTTGCTCGGTGACGGCAGTGCATGGTTGCGGATTAAAAACCCTAATTGTTGCTCCAAGACCTTTCCTAACTTTTTTCAAAAATTAGATAAGCTTCGCAAGCAAGCCCAGTAATGAAGCGACCATTTCATTTAATTGCAATTGACGGAGGAGCAGGAAGCGGTAAATCGACCACTGCATCCATTTTGTCTGAACGGCTTAATTTGCTGCATGTCGATACAGGCTCACATTATCGATCGGTAACCCGTCATTTGCTTGATTTGGGAATAGACCCTGCGAATGCGGAAAAATATATAAATATAAATAAAATAACCCTTTCCTCTGAGGTCATTGAGCGAAAGTCCATGCTTTCAGTGGACGGCAAGTCTTTTGACAAAAATCTTTTGAGGTCGGAGGAAGTCAATGCTCAGGTTTCCAAATTCGCAAGTCTCCCGGTTTTGCGCAATGCCTTGTTTAGCTACCAAAGGGAGCAGGTTCATCTGGCCCGATCACATTCATTTGACGGACTTGTGATGGAAGGGCGAGACATTGGTACGGTAATTTTTCCCGAAGCGGACCTAAAGATTTTCCTTCACGCAGATCCATTGGTGCGTGAAAATCGAAGAAGGATGGATGGAGAAACTGACCAAATTTCCTTCAGGGACAAACAGGACAGGCAAAGGCAAGTCGCACCGCTTAAGGAAAGTTCCGGATCTCTTCGAATCGACACCAGTGCGCTTGCCATCGAAGAAGTGTATGAATGTATTGTCGAGCATCTCACAATCTGATGTCCAAATTTTATAAATTCGCTCAATTCGCATCCTTCGTCTACTTTAGATTATTCCATCGTTTTGAAATAAAAGGACTGCAAAACGTACCTATTAAGGGAGCCTTCATATTGGCATCCAACCATCTCAGTTTTATCGACCCGCCGGCCCTGGGTTGTAGGCTCCCTCGCAATCTCCATTACTTTGCCAGAAGCACTTTGTTCTCCGGCCCCTTGGGATTTCTCATTTCAAACCTAAATTCCATTCCCGTAAACAGGGATCACCTTGATTTGAAAACCCTCAAGACCGTTTTGAGAGTTTTGGGTGAGGGGCATCCACTGCTTGTTTTCCCCGAAGGTACGAGAAGTGTCAATGGCCTCTTATCTGAGGGTCAGCGGGGAGTGGGCCTTCTTGTGGCAAAGTCTTCGGTCCCGGTTTTGCCCGCTAGAATAGAGGGCGCTTTTGAAATATTGGGCAAAGGAAAACTAATCCCCCGAATCGGCAGAAAGCTTCAGGTGAGCTATGGTCCTCGTTTGGATTTCAAGGATTTGGATCCTGGGAAAGCCGCTGATAATCGATACGAATTGATTTCGTCTCGAATTATGTCAGCGATCTCTGAAATTAAATAAAAATATTTAAACTTTGAATATCCTGCTAATTGCAGTTGCGCAATTACCCGGGTCAAGCACAGTCAGCACGGGAGTCTTGCTGGGCATTTGCAAGGTCGAATTTATGTTAACCATCATATCCGTCTTATCTGTGAATGGGGGACAGGCAATTGTGGGGAATTCGGAGTTTGCTCCAACGAAACCGGAGAGCGCGTTGGATCGACCGGCGATTGTGACGTAGACCAAGGATTCCTCGTTTGCATTGTCTTCCAGAATTTTAAGCACTTCGAGCGGTTGCTTGTGCGCGGATGCCACGAATTGTTCCCAGCTGATGTTTAGGTTATCCAAGTTATCGGTGATTTTCTTGGCGTGCGATTCGTCACTTGCCGATCCCATAATGATTACGACTTTCATATTTCTTTATAAATACTTTTTAAGGTTATTGTTGAGCCTATCCTGAATGGATTGGTTGGTGTCAGGAAATTTGAAGTTTTCCCCGGTGATGGTTTCGTAGAGATGAATGTAACGGGCGGACAGTTCTACAACCAATTCCTCGGGAGCCTCCGGTAATTCTTCATCGTTGTAAGGATCACAGCGGTCCTTGAACCAGAGGCGTAGAAATTCCTTGTCTATGTTCTCGGGTTCCATCCCCTGCCCCATTCTCTTCTCAAAACTGTCCTTGATCCAGTATCTGCTTGAATCGGGAGTGTGTATCTCATCGATCAAGGTAATTTCACCGGTGGAGGAAAGACCCATTTCGTATTTCGTATCCACTAGAATAAGACCGTGATCCGCCGATACCTTTTGACCGAAGCTAAAGAGTTCGAGGGCTTTTTTTGAAGCGACGTCCCAATGCTCTTGGGTCATCCATCCTTCGGCGATGATGTCTTTTGCGGAAATCGGTCGGTCATGATCCTCTTCCTTGGTGGTGGGAGTAAGTACGGGGGTATCGAGGGCTTGGTTCTTGACTAACCCGTCGGGAAATTGAATTCCGCAGTATTCCCTGTCACCCCGATTGTATATGGTCCAAAGCGAGGTGCTTGAACTTCCGGTGACGTAGCCACGCACCACGAATTCGATGGGAAACGGTTTGCAGTTCTTGGCGATGGTTACGTTCGGGTCCGGCAATTCGACGACGTGATTGGGGATGATGTGTCGGGTCTTTTCGAACCACCAGGCGCCCGTTTGGTTGAGAACCTGACCCTTGAAGGGTATGGTTGCGAGCACACGATCAAAGGCGGATTGCCGGTCCGTGGTGATCAGGGCAAGAACTTCGCCCAAATCGTATCGGTCTCGAACTTTTCCCTTGTAGTAATCGTCGGTACCCAGCGAAGTCGTGGTCAGGCAATAGTCTATGCTTTTCGCGATGGAAGAGCGGTAGTCGTTTTTGGTTGTAAGAGCTTCTATCATTTTCAAAAGGATTCTAAGCTAGAAGCATCTGCAAAAAATTCAAGCCCAACTCGAAAAAGTTTCCTTGCATTGACGATGTTACCATTTGCGGTTAAAAAAAGGATCATTTCATACAAGAAGCAAACTATGAATCCAGACACTGTTTACGACCTTTTGGTTTTGGGGGGAGGACCCGCAGGATACGCCGCGGCAATACGGGCCGGTCAACTAGGCAAGAAAGCCATTGTAGTGGAAAGGGAGCGAGCTGGAGGCACCTGCCTGAATTGGGGCTGCATTCCCTCCAAGGCACTCCTGAAAAGCGCGGAGACTTACCAAGCTGCCCTCCATGCCGATGCCCTTGGCATCGACTGCGGGGAAGTGAGTTACGATTTTAGGAAAATCATGGGCCGGTCCCGCGAAGTTTCAGATCAAATGGGTGGTGGCATCGAATTTCTTTTCAAAAAGAACAAGGTCGATTATGTGGTCGGCATGGGCATGGTCCATGCCGCAGGTATGGTTGAGATCACCGATGGCGAGTCCAAGGGTACCTTTTTAAAGGCGGAAAAGATTCTTATTGCCACAGGTTGCAAACCAAGAAGGCTCGAAGGAATCGAAGTGGACGGTAAGAGAGTCATGACTTCAAGGGAAGCCTTGGCAATGACCGAGCAACCCAAAAGCATTGCGATCATGGGTGCGGGAGCGATCGGCGCGGAGTTTGCCTATTTCCTCAATGCCTTTGGAACCAAGGTTACCCTCATCGAGATGTTGCCCGATATTCTGCCGGTGGAAGACCAAGAGGTTTCTGCGGCCATCGCCAAATCCTTCCATGACCAAGGGGTCGATTGCCGAGTGGAGACCAAAGTGGATGGCGTTGAGGTGGGGACGGATTCCGTTTCCCTCACTCTAGTCAAAGGCGAAGAGTCCGAAACCTTGGAGGCGGAAAGCCTACTCTTGGCCATTGGCGTGGTTCCAAATTTGGATGGGGCTCTTTCCGATAAGCTTTCGCTCGAATTGGACCGCGGATACCTGAAGGTGGATGAGAATTATCAGACTTCCGAAAAGAACGTTTATGCGGCTGGTGACATCGTGGGCCCGCCTTGGTTGGCCCATGTCGCCACATACCGGGCAATTCAGGCGGTCAATGGGATGTTTGGGCATTCCACCCCTGTTCCCTTCGACGCCTTTCCCGGTTGCACCTATTGCCAACCGCAAGTGGCCAGCATCGGTTTGACCGAGCAGAAGGCAAAGGAGGAAGGGATTTCCTTCAAGGTTGGAAAGTTTCCTTTCGCTGCTTCCGGGAAAGCCGTCGCCGTCAACCACTCCGAGGGGTTCGTCAAGGTATTGGTCGGTGAAAAGTACGGAGAGATTCTAGGGGCTCATATCATTGGGTCGGACGCCACCGAATTGATAGCGGAATATGGATTGGGAATGAAGCTGGAAGCCACGGTTGAGGACATTCACCAGACCATTCATGCTCACCCCACCATGAGCGAGGCTCTGGCGGAGGCCGCAGCCGCCGCTCACAACGAAGCCATTCATATTTAAATAAATTTTGTTGCGTTGGCCATTCCCGAACAGAATTCTTGCAAATTCGCGATTTGGGCAAGGCGACCAGCCTTAGAATTGTGAGACTTTTGCTGGCATCAGGAATCATGATCGCACTATTCATCGGTTTTGTTTTCAGCGAGGCCTATGTCCGATCAAGTCAAATTTCCGCAATGGAAAATATTTTGAATCCATATTCTGATATCAAGGTGTCGGGCTATTGGTATCCGGATTTTTTGTGGACTGGGCGGTCTTGGTGGATTGAAATTGAAAGCTCCCATCCAGTCGTCCTGAGACTCGATGAATGGGAGGGTACAATCGAGGTGGGAAATCATAGGGTTTTTTCCAATCATGATGATACGAACACGAACGAATTTTCTGAAAAGAGTTTTTGGGGATACCCAAGTGAAGTAAGTGTCGAGAAAGTAAAATCCAGGAAATCGTTGTGACTTAAGAAAACCCAACCTTTTCTGCTAGCCATTACGATTCAATTTCAATGATAAGTAGAAGTGATACCCATCCGGCCCTATGAAAATGAGAACGAACCTTACACGCTTTGCGGTTCCAGCGCTTTGTCTGCTGACCCTCGGCGCTTTTCATTCAAAAGCGCAAGAGAAACCTAATCTGCCTATTCTGGACATTTCCCAAGAAACCGACCGACAGGTTATCGTTGCCAATGGGGATAGGGTTTATCAGGGACACCCGACCACCTTGCTTCTACCGAACGGGCAGACTATGTTCTGCGTCTGGTGCATTAACCATGGTGGAGCCGCTGGGCCCATGGCGAGGAGCGATGATGGGGGGTTGACGTGGACACGACTCGACGATCAGTTGCCCGAGGGGTTTGTGACCCATCAAAATTGTCCGAGCATTTATCGCATCGTGGACCCGAAGGGAAAAGAGCGGTTGTGGGTCTTTTCCGCAGCGCTGGGAAAACGGGGTGGACCGGCCATGCCAAGCATTATGAGTGAGGATAGTGGTAAGACATGGAAGGAAATGCCCCCGCTAGGGAAAGACTTTAACTGCATAATGACTTGGTCCAGTCAGATCCCACTTAAGGATGGAAGCACACTCGGAATGTTTCACAGGGGACCTGGTGGAGCCGACCGGTCCCCCTTGGAGGTTCTTCAGTCCGTGACCAAGGATGGAGGGTTGACTTGGTCAAAACCTGAGGTGGTGGCAAAAGTAGAGGGCAAGGACCCTTGCGAACCATTCGTCTTGCGCTCCCCCGATGGCACGGAATTGTGCTGCCTGATGAGGGAGAACAAACACAAGGGGCGTAGCCTGATGATGTTCAGTGGAGACGAGGGTAAGAATTGGAGCAAACCAATCGACACCCCATGGGGCTTGACGGGAGATCGTCATTATGGATTGCAGACGGAGGACGGACGGTGGGTCATCGCCTTTCGTGATATGGCTCAAAACAGTCCCACTTGGGGACATTTCGTCGCCTGGGTGGGAAGCTACGATGATATACGAAACGGTAAGCCCGGACAGTATAGGATCAAGCTTTTGCACAGTTTTGCCGGGAG
>Ga0160422_10000813_pt1 | contig 19153 bp, 17 predicted proteins | sample Fk160mmetaG_FD_108192 | JGI IMG/M metagenome (GOLD analysis project Ga0160422, IMG submission 108192) | Marine microbial communities from the Central Pacific Ocean - Fk160115 60m metaG | ecosystem: Environmental > Aquatic > Marine > Oceanic > Photic zone | place: The Central Pacific Ocean... | reverse complement strand
TTCCTGCTGCAATAGGTACTCAAGTTGCTTTCCCAAAATCTACTGTTATTGATATTGCTGGAGAAGCATCAATTTTAATGAATATGCAAGAACTATCAACAGCTGTTCAACATAAATTACCTGTTAAAATATTTATTTTAAATAATCAATACATGGGTATGGTTAGGCAATGGCAAGAATTGCTTCATGGTGGAAGATATTCTCACTCCTATACAGACTCTCTTCCTGATTTTGTAAAATTAGCTGAAGCTTATGGCGCTCATGGTATTCGAGCTCAAAATCCTAAAGAACTAGATGAAAAAATTAAAGAAATGCTAGATATTAATTTACCTGTGATTTTTGATTGTGTTGTTGATAAAGATGAAAATTGTTACCCAATGATTCCTTCCGGTGCTGGGCATAATGAAATGCTTTTGAATGATGACGGTATATCAATAGAAGTTGGTGATGAAGGAAAGGTCTTGATATGATTACAATTAGAGAAGATATTCAAGAAACTCATACCTTTTCTCTGCTTGTAGACAATGAGGCTGGTGTTCTAGCGAGGGTGATAGGTCTTTTTTCAGGTAGGGGATATAATATTGAAAGTCTAACTGTTGCTGAAGTGGATAAAGACTCTCATACTTCAAGAATTACAATTGTTTCAAAAGGGAGTCCAAAAACGATTGATCAGATAAAGAATCATTTGGAAAGACTTGTTCCAGTTCATAAAGTAACAGATCTTACTGTAGAGGGACCTTCAGTAGAGAGGGAAATGGCATTAATAAAAGTATTATATACTAATGAAAATAAAGAAGAAATTTTAAGGTTGGTAGAAATTTATAGAGCAAAAATTGTTGATACAACTGATAAATCTTTTGTTTTTGAATTAACAGGAGCAATGGATAAAATTAATTCATTTATTGACCTTTTGCAGCCTTTAGGGTTGAAGGATATATCAAGAACTGGTTTAGCTGCAATTGCTCGTGGTTCAAAAAATTAAAATTCATCATACGGAGATTATAAATGAAAGTTTATTATGACAAAGATGCCGATTTAAGTTTAATTCAATCAAAAAAAGTTGCCATCATTGGTTATGGTAGTCAAGGTCATGCCCATGCACTAAATCTTAAGGATAGTGGTGTTTCGGAAATTTGCGTAGCATTAAGAGATGAGTCATCCTCAATTGAAAAGGCTAAAAATGCTGGATTTGAAGTAATGAATGTTGCTGATGCTGCTGGATGGGCTGATGTAATGATGATGCTTACCCCTGATGAATTACAGGCGGATATTTATAATGATGATATAAAAGATAATCTAAAAGAGGGTTCTGCTTTATTATTCGCACATGGTTTAAATATTCATTTTAATTTAATTGATCCACGACCTGATTTAGACATTTTTATGGTAGCCCCAAAAGGACCGGGGCACACTGTTCGTTCAGAATATCAGAGAAATGCCGGAGTACCTTGTTTAATAGCTATTCATCAAGATGCAACTAATACGGCAAAAGATCTCGGGCTTTCCTATGCATCAGCAATTGGGGGAGGAAGAGCTGCAATTATAGAAACTAGCTTTAAAGAAGAATGTGAAACTGATTTATTTGGTGAACAAGCCGTTTTATGTGGCGGGGTTGTTGAGTTAATTAGAAATGGTTTTGATACTCTAGTTGAGGCTGGATATGCACCTGAAATGGCATACTTTGAATGTCTCCATGAAATGAAGCTTATTGTTGATTTAATGTATGAAGGTGGAATTAAGAATATGAATTATTCAATTTCAAATACAGCAGAATATGGGGAATATGTCTCAGGACCTGTTGTTGTAGGAGAAGAGTCAAAAAAAGCTATGAAAAAAGTATTAGAAAATATTCAGTCAGGAAAATTTGTAAGAGATTGGATGACAGAAAATAAAACAGGCTCTAACAAAGAATTTCATTCCATGAGAGATAAGTCCAATTCTCATCAAATCGAAGAAGTTGGCAGTGAATTAAGGAATATGATGTCATGGCTCGGAGAAAATAAATTAGTTGATAAAGATAAAAACTAATTTTTACTTGCTACAATCAAAAATTTAAGGCATTAGCTTATTTATGAATATAGATAGTCAACATAAATTGTTTTTAAATAGCAGCGCAAACATGCTTCAGACTGTCTTATTGTCTTCTGTTCTTTTACCTCTTCTGCTTATTAGCCTCTAGGACCAATCTTTTGGCGAGATGTCTTAGGGGATAATTTTAAAAAGCCAAAAATAAATTTTTTGGAGATAAAAATGAACAAAACAAATAATTATATTAAAATTTTTGATACGACGCTTAGAGATGGGGAGCAATCTCCTGGTGCTTCAATGTCATTGAGTGAAAAAATTCAAATAGCCGAAATTTTTGATAATATGGGTATTGATATTATCGAGGCTGGTTTTCCTATTGCTTCCGAGGGTGACTTTGAGTCTGTATTTGAGGTTTCTAAAGTTGTTAAAAACATTCAAGTTTGTGGTTTAGCTAGGGCTGGAGATAAAGATGTTGATAGAGCAGGTGCTGCAGTAAAACATGCAGTTAATCCTCGTATTCATACATTTATTGCAACAAGTCCTATACACATGAAATTTAAGTTACAAATGAATGAGGATCAAGTCATTGATGCGATTCATCGATCAGTTTCAAGAGCTAGAAATCTAGTTGCAGATGTTCAGTGGTCTGCTGAAGACGCAACTAGAACTGATAGAGATTTTCTTTTTAAGTGTGTCGAGACTGCTATTTCATCAGGAGCTTCAACTATAAACATACCCGATACAGTTGGTTACACAACACCTGAAGAATATTTTGAAATTATTGATTCATTAATCAACAATGTACCCTCAGCTGACAAGGTTACATTTTCAACTCATTGTCACAATGATCTTGGTCTAGCCGTTGCTAATTCTTTATCTGGTGTAAGGGCCGGTGCAAGACAAATTGAATGTACTATGAATGGAATTGGAGAACGTGCAGGCAATGCTGCGCTTGAAGAATTGGTAATGTCAATGAAAGTAAGAAAAGATATATTAAATTATGAGTCTAAAGTTGATACTACTCTTTTTACTCGGGCATCAAGGTTAGTTTCATCAGTAACATCCTTTCCTGTTCAATATAACAAGGCAATTGTTGGAAAAAATGCTTTTGCTCATGAGTCTGGTATTCATCAGGATGGTATGCTTAAAAATAATGAAACATATGAAATTATGACTCCTGAGAGTATTGGTCTAAGTGAGTCAACTCTTGTGATGGGCAAACATTCTGGTCGTCACGCTTTTAAAGAAAAGGCATCTGAACTCGGTTATGAACTTGCTGATAACCAATTAAACGATGCATTTTATAGATTTAAAGATTTAGCAGATAAAAAAAAGGAAATTTTTGATGATGACATAATTGCTATTATTGATGACGAATTCTCAAATGCTATTGATCAAATAAAGCTTATTTCACTTAATATAAAGGCAGGTACTTCTGGTCCGCAAACGGCTGATTTAACTCTCGATATTAATGATAAACAGGTAACATCCATTACAGAAGGGTCGGGTCCTGTTGATGCAATATTTAATGCTATAAGAAAATTATTTCCCCATAGTGCCGATCTTCAATTATATCAAGTACATGCAGTAACCCAAGGTACTGATGCACAGGCAGAGGTAAGCGTTCGTTTACAAGAGGATGGTAAGACCGTAGTTGGTAGAGGTGCTGATACCGATACCCTTGTTGCATCTGCAAAAGCGTATATAGCTGCACTTAATAGGTTAATTATAAAGCGAGAGAAGAAAATACTTCCAGGGTTGTAAGATATAAAGTATAAAATTTTATGCACCCTATAGATGAAATTTTGGAAGAAAGATGCCCAAATCTTATGAAAAATAAGATTTTATGGTCTCTCATAAGACCATTTGTATTCAAAATTTTTAAATACCATGAAGCAAAGAAAATTGTTAAAGATATTTCTAAAAAATCAGGATTTGATTGTTTTTCATATCTGACAAATTTTCTTCAATCTAATCATAATATTCAAAATATTGAAAATGTTCCCAAAAACGGACCAATTATATTAGCGGGTAATCATCCTACAGGTCTAACTGATGGTATAGTGATGTTTGATGTATTAAAAGAACGCAGACCTGATTTCACTATGTATGCTAACTCAGATATGATCAAGCTTGCAAAAGGTTTTGAGGATATAATTATTCCAGTCGATTGGAATGAAAAAAATAAGTCATCCAAAAAAAGTCGTATGATTTTAAAGCGAACTAAAGATACTTTAATCAAGAAAAAGGCTTTACTTGTTTTCCCATCATCTCGTCTATCAAAAAGAAAAGGCATGCATTTATATGAGAGACCTTGGATTACAACAATAATAAAGCTCTCTAAAAAATTTAATGCGCCTATTATACCATTTCATATGTCTGCGACTAATTCTTTCCTTTTCTATTTTTTAGAAATTGTTAACACGGAATTAAAGGACATAAGTTTATTTAAAGAATTAATCAATAAGAGGGATCTTAAATATAATATAAAATTTGGAAAACGAATAGAACCTTCCTCTATTGACATTGACTACGAAAAAGAAACCAAAAATATTCAAAATTATGTTGAGTATTCATTAGGAAAACCGCCATTAATTTTTAAAAAAATTTATTAGTTTAAATTTTTCTTGAAGTAAATTTTAAAAATTTCTTATATAATAAATTAGTGTTCAGGGGATTTTGATGAGATATTTAATTTTTCTTATTACTTTTTTATACCTAAATCCAGTTTATTCGGCAATTGATGATTGGACATCATATGGTAAGAACTCTGGAGGTGGTCATTTTTCTAAAGCTGATGAAATAACACCTGAAAATGTTAAAAAACTCAAGAAGATATGGGTTCACAGATCAGGCGATTATAAGGGTGGGGCAAATTCAGCTGGTGTGAAAGGTGGTGAGTATCAAACATCTTTTCAAGCAACACCACTTTTAGTTGACGATACATTATTTTATTGCACATCGTATAATAGAGTTTTTGCCCTTAATCCTGAAACTGGAGAGGAAAAGTGGGTTTTTGATCCTAAACTTAAAAAAGATGGTAGAGCAATTCTAGCTTGCAGAGGCTTAAGTAGTTGGAAAGATCATACAAAATTACCATCCGATAGTTGCTATCATAGAATAATAGGCGTGACTATTGATGCGGAACTTTTTTCAATAGATGGTAAAAATGGAAAACTTTGTAAAGACTTTGGAAGTTATGGAAAGGTAAATTTGCGGGAAGGGCTTGGTAAGCATCCTGCATTATATTACTGGAGTAATTCTCCTCCAGCAATTATAAATGAAAAAATTGTAGTTGGCGGAAGCGTAATTGATAATCTTTCAACAGATATCCCGGGTGGTGTTGTAAGAGCATTTGATATAAGAACAGGGAAATTATCCTGGTTCTGGGATCCAATTCCTGCTGATGAAGCTACCTTTATAGATGAAAATGGTAATCCGCTATACAGAAGGGGTACTGCGAATGTATGGTCTATTATATCAACTGATCCAGATTTAAATATGGTTTACCTTCCAACTGGAAATGCATCACCTGACTACTATGGTGGTCACAGGGAGGGTCTTGAGGAATACTCAAGTTCAGTGGTCGCATTAAATGCTGAAACTGGAAAATTAGTTTGGAGTTTTCAAACTGTTCATCATGATATTTGGGATTATGATGTACCTTCTCAACCAACTTTTTATGAATTTGAAAGGGATGGAAAAGTTATAAAAGCACTTGCCCAAACAACAAAAACTGGTCTTACTTTTTTGTTAAATAGAGAAACAGGTGAACCTATTTTTCCTATTGAAGAAAAAAAAGTTCCTCAAGGTGCTATTGAGGGAGATTATGTAAGTAAGACTCAACCTTTTCCCTCTAAACCAGCACCATTAAATCCAATATATTTTGATCCAGATGAAGCCTTTGGGTTTACTTTTTGGGATCGTGGATACTGTAAGAAAACAGCTAAAAAACTAAGAAATGAAGGTTTATTTACACCTCCATCTTTACAAGGAAGCATTCACTATCCCAGTGGTGTTGGAGGGAATAATTGGGGTGGTCCTGCAATAGACCCAGAAAGAAATATTATGATAGTTAATACAAATAATATGGCAAGTTTGATAGTTATGGTTCCTAGAGAGGATTGCACAAAATCTCTTGAAGAGCTCTCAATAAATAAAAACCAAGTTAGGTTTACTAATATTGAGTCAAATGAAGGTGCTCCATATTGCAATCTTCGTTCAATGGGTTTCTTTTCTCCTTTAGGCGTGCCATGTACCAAGCCCCCTTGGGGTACGTTAACTGCAATAGATCTTAATACCGGTGAACATTTATGGAATGTTCCATTAGGAACCTCAAAAGATTTGGCACCTTTTCCTTTTTGGTGGATTAAAGGATCTCCGAATATGGGAGGTCCCACAGTCACTGCATCTGGGATAACTTTTATAGGTGCTACAAGTGATCATTATTTAAGAGCTTTCAATACTGAAACAGGCGAAGAAATAGCAAAGTTCAGACTTCCAACAGGTGCACACGCAACACCTATGACTTATACAAATGCAGAGGGCAAGCAGTTTGTAGTAATTGCTGCTGGAGGGCATTGGGCTATTGGAACGCCAGCTTCAGATCATTTAATTGCCTTTGCTCTTCCCGAAAATAACTAGGAGTTACTCATGACCAGGTTTCTTTTAATATTAATTTTATTTTTTTCATATCAGCCCATAAATGCGAAAAATGATGATTGGCCATCATATGGGAAAGACTTCGGTGGTGGTCATTATTCTGAGGCTGATGAAATAACCCCTGAAAACGTTAAGAATTTAGAAAAAGTATGGACACATAGGTCAGGCGACTATCATGCTGGTTTAAATTGGACAGAAGATGTTACGCCAAATAGTAGTCAACAAACATCATTCCAAGCAACACCAATTTTAGTCAATGATACTTTATTTTATTGTACACCTTATAACAGAGTATTTGCATTAAACCCTGAAACTGGAAAAGAGAAATGGGTATTTGATCCCAAAGTAGAAATCGAACAAAAAGCACTTCTTCATTGCAGGGGGGTTGGAAGCTGGATAGATATAAATAAATCTGAAAATGAAGAATGTTATCACCGGATATTAACAGGAACAATTGACGCTGAACTTTTTGCTATTGACGGAAAGACTGGAAAACTGTGTTCTGATTTTGGAGATAATGGAAAAATAAATTTAAGAGACGGTCTCGGTGAACATAATCCTGCTTATTATTATAGTGTATCTCCACCAGCGATTATTGGCGACGCAGTTGTTGTTGGTGGAGGTATTGCTGATAATATAAGCACCTCTGTTCCCGGTGGAGTTGTTCGTGCTTATAATATTAGAACAGGAGATTTAATATGGTATTGGGACCCAATACCTCCAGGACAAGAACCTATAATTGATAAAGAGGGACAACAACTGTATCAAAGAGGAACAACTAATGTATGGTCGATTATATCAACTGACCCTGAATTAAATTTAGTCTATCTTCCAACGGGTAATACTGCTGCTGATAATTATGGTGGTCATAGAAATGGTTCAGATTATTATTCTAGCTCTGTAGTAGCTTTAAATGCTTCCACTGGAGAAGTTGTTTGGCATTTTCAAACAGTTCATCATGATATTTGGGATTATGATGTTCCTTCTCAACCAACATTTTATGATTTTGAGAAAGATGGAAAGGTTATAAAAGCATTGGCACAGACTACTAAAATGGGCTTTGTTTTTCTATTAAATAGGGAGACAGGTGAGCCTATTTTTCCGATTGAGGAAAGAGTGGTTCCTCAAGGTGCGGTTGAGGGTGATTATGTTACTAAAACTCAACCTTTTCCTTCAAAACCAGCTCCTTTGACGCCAACCTATTTAGATCCTGAAGAAGTTTTTGGTTTTACTCCCTGGGACAGAGGTTATTGTAAAAAAGCTGCTGAAGATTTAAGAAATGAAGGCCTTTATACTCCTCCATCTTTAGAGGGAAGTGTTCACTATCCCAGTGCAATAGGGGGTGCAAATTGGGGAGGTCCTGCAGTTGATGCCTCTAGAAATATTCTTATTGCCAATACAATGAATTTATCAAGCACAATAGTAATGGTTCCAAGAAAAGACTGTGATAAAGCCCTTAAAGAGTTAGCAAGAGATAGTGTGCAATCAAGATTTTCAGCATTACAACAAAATGAGGGTACACCATACTGTACTATTAGAGCTTATGGATTTATGTCTCCGTTAGGGGTTCCTTGTACTAAACCTCCCTGGGGAAATCTTACTGCAATTGACTTAAATACTGGCGATCATTTATGGCAAATTCCATTAGGAACATCTAGAGATTTAGCACCTTTTCCTTTTTGGTGGATTAAAGGAGCACCAAATTTGGGAGGGCCAACAGTAACTACTTCGGGTTTGACATTTATAGCTGCAACAAGTGATTATTATTTAAGAGCATTTAAGACTGAAACAGGAGAAGAGTTAGCAAAATTTAGACTACCAACAGCAGGTCATGCAACACCAATGACTTATACAAATAAGGATGGTAAGCAATTTGTAGTAATAGCTGCAGGAGGACATTGGGCAGTTGGTTCTCCAGCTTCGGATCACTTAATTGCATTCGCTTTAAAAGATGAATAATGATGAAACAAAATAGAATTAAATTATCTGATATAAATTTTTTAAACCCTGATTTGCAAGAAAATCCCTATGATGCTTATGAGGTTTTAAGAAAAGAAGCTCCTATTTATCTTAGTCCTGATACTGGTTTTTTTGTTGTTTCTAAATATAACGATTTAAAAAGGGTTTTAACTGACTATGAATTCTTTTCTAGAGATTTATCAGGATATTGGGATAAAGATATTAAAGAAGAAGATAAAAAGAATGGTTATTGGAAAAATGGAGAAAAGGTAAAAAAAGTTTTTAAAGAAAAAGGTTGGAGGCAAATAGCAACTTTTGACTCTGAACCCCCACATCATACAAAATTTCGAAAAGCCTCAAACCCAAGCTTTACAGCCAGTAAAATAAGAAAAATGGAGCCTTATATTGAGATTTTAATAAATGAGCTAATTGATGAATTTATCGGCAACGGAGAAGTTGAATTTATTTCACAATTTTGTGTCCCTTTACCGATGAATATTATCCAAGATAGATTGGGTTTTCCAAAAAAAGATTTATCAAAGCTAAAGGCTTGGTCTTTTGATACATCAGAGGGACTTAGCCAAAGACTGACTGAGGAAGAAGAAATTGCATGTGCAGAGAGATTGGTTAAATTCCAACATTACATGAATAAGACATTTGAAGAAAAAAGAAAAAATCCAAAAGAGGATATTATCTCAGATTTAGTCAATTTTAAATTTGAGGATGGAACTCAATTAACCACTGAAGAGCTTTTATCGATGGTAAGTGCATTAAATATTGGAGGTAATGAAACTACTACTAACTCAATCGCTGGTGGAATGTTAATTTTGATGCAACAAAAAGAAAAGCTAAATGATTTAATCAATGGAAAAGCAAAACTTAAAAATTTTGTGGAAGAAATTATTAGGCTTGAAACACCGGTTCAAAGTCTTTTTAGAAGAGTTCGAAAAGATGTAACAATAGGTGATGTAACTATTTCTGAGGGTTCAATAATTGATATGAGGTTTGGCTCTGCAAATAGAGATGAGGATATGTTTAGTTGTCCCATGCACATGGACTTAGACAGAAAAAATCCAGGAAAACATCTTGCCTACGGTACATCCCACCATCATTGTATTGGTGCTCCATTGGCTAGGCAGGAAATGAGAATGGCCTTTGATATATTACTAAAACGTTTAAAAAATATTAATCTAGCAGAGAATAAGAATGATTTTCTTCACCACCCTCACTTTGCCTTAAGAGGTTTAAAAGAGCTTCATTTAACTTTTGATAAAGCTTAATATTGGACTCCTATGAATAAAACAGCGCTTATAACAGGAGCCTCTTCAGGGCTTGGAAAAGATTTTGCAACCTTATTTGCTGAGAGAGGTTATGATTTAGTTCTTACTGCTAGAAGAAAAAAAAATTTAGAAGAAATAAGTATCAATCTAACGAATCAATTTGGAGTAAAAGTCTTTTTTATTTCTTGTGATCTTAGTGATTTAAAATCGACTGAAGAAATTTATAATTTTTGTGAAGAAAGCAAAATTCAAATCGATGTTTTAGTAAATAATGCTGGTTATGGACTAACTGACAGTTTTGAGAAGATTTCTTTAAAAGATCATATTAATTTTATAAATGTTTTATCAACTTCAGCAATTGTATTAACAAGATTATTTTTACCTGGAATGATAAAAAGAGAATTTGGAAGAATAATAAATATTTCTTCTGTTGCTGCTTTCGCACCTTTCACAAATTCTGGTGGAATGTATATTGCAACAAAATTAATGCTCTTAAAATTTTCAGAGATGATTCATAATGATTATAAGAGTAAGAATATTTTTTCTTGTGCTGTGTGCCCAGGTTTTACGCATACTGAATTTCACAAAAATATGAAGGAATTTAAAAGTTCTATACCCTCTTTTATGTGGATGGAATCAAGAACTGTAGCTGAACAAGCATACGATGCTTCTATGTTAGGCAAAGAAATAATTATAAATGGTTGGCGTTATAAAGTTCTAGTTTTTCTTATGAAAATAACACCAAAATGGCTTGTTAAATTACTATCAGCTCGATAGGTTATTGGTTAAATAAGTAAAACTAAATAAGAGGATTTTTATGAAATTAGTAACTGTTTTTGGTGCTTCAGGAAGAATGGGGCAGGCACAAGTTCGTCAATTATTGCTAGCCGGTTATCAAGTAAGAGCTATCACCAGAAAAAAAGGTGTTTTTAAAGATGAAAATGTTACGGAGGTTTTTGCAGATTACAATGATCCTGAAAGCCTAGACAATGCTATAAAAGGATCTGATGCCACTTTTTATAATAAACCTTCCTTTGAACAAGTTACGAAAATGATTGATTTTTGTGCTGCTGTTGGAGCTGCTGCTGCCAGGGCAGATATAAGGCTTATATATCAAACAGCTGCATATGCACCTGATGATGAAATTGGTCAGTATAATTATGATAGAGTTTTAGCTACTGAGAGAGCTTTAAAGCAAGGCGGTGCAAGAACAACTATTTTTAGACCAGTATTATTCATGGATAATACTTTAACGAAGTGGGCTAGAAACGATATTATTGAAAACGATGAATTTGCTTATCCTCACAAAGAGGGGCTTCAAGCTAATTGGATCTGCCTTGATGATGTTGCTAAATTTATGATCGCTGCCCTAGATAGAGATGATCTTATAGGCAGAGCAATGGTAATAGGTGGTCCAGAAGTTTTAACTCCTCAAAGAATTGCTGATACATTATCTGGACATCTTGGAAGATCTATAAAACCCAAAACTTTGACGCCAAAAGAGTTTGCTATTCGTATGGCAGATATTTTTGAAGGTGTGAGCGATATTGGTAGAGAGGATTATATAGCGGCAATGCAGGGTTTTTATGAATATAATAATGAAAATAAAGATAACCTAAATCCATTTAAAGTTGACATGGAAGATGTGTTAGAGGAAATTCCAATAAAATTAACCTCTTTTAGTGAATGGGTAAAACAACAAGACTGGGTTCCTATTGATGATGAAGATATAGCTACTCCATCAGGTGGGTAATTATAAAATTTTAGGAATAATAGCTTTTCGATCTTTTGGATAATTATTAAATTTATCTTTATACCATGAGTGATGTTTTAGAGCTCTTGGAAGAAGATTAAATGTTGTCCAAAGAGCAAAAACAAACCCTGATAAACTCCAAGTCATTATGGCCCATCCCATCCATTCAATAATTTCTCCAAAATAGTTTGGGCTTGATACCCACCTATAAAAACCTCCATGAGGAATTTGATACCCTTTTTTCTCTTTTGAGATATCTAATAATATTCTGTCAGAATGAATATTTATTATCATTCCTGAAATAAAAATACTTAAACCTATTAAGAAATTTGAACTTAGAAGCCATGAAACATTATATTGATTATCCATAAAGAAAAACCAGTAACCATGAAAAGAAGCATTAAAAATATTAAACATGAAAGCTAACAAGGCTACAATTAATGGTATAGAGCCATTCTTATCAATTAAAAAAGGCCAAATAATACTTCGATTAGTGTAATGAATAGACCAAACAAGTAAGAATATTATTAAAACGATATTAGCAAAATCAGCATAGAATAAATAAAACAACCACATGACATAAAGAGCAGGGGTCTCCATGAGAATCCATCCAGCCCTTTTGGATAATAGTGGTCCCCAGCCAGGTCTTATATGACGACCGTAAGGTGCGCTTATAAATAAAAGAGTTAGGAACGTAATTACACCTAAACCAATCCATGAATTTATAAGAATTTGAAACATAATAATTTTAGTTTAAATTAAAATTTGATTCTTAACTTACGGAATAATTTTTGCAAAGAAAAATTTGGATAAATGGAGATTATGTGAACTGGGAAGACGCTCAGGTTCATATTTTATCGCATTCTCACCAACGAGGATCCTTGATCTTTGGTTTTATTCCTATTTTTGATAATAAGGGGGTAGTATCTATTTTTCGTTTGAAAGACCATGTTAACAGACTTTTTACCTCATGTATGTCAGCTGGAATACCTCTTGATTATTCTTCTGAAGAAATTCATTTTGCAATAAAAGAAACTGTTAGGGAAAACCCAGGCAGTAAATTTGTAAAAATAAGTGTTTATATTTCCTCTATCGAGGTTGATGTTGTTCCGCAAGATCCCTTTTCTACAGTTGCTATAGCGGCTTACGATCCTCATGAAGATATTATATCTAAAAATACACAACCTTTTTATTCATCCAAAGAGTTAAGCGTTTGGCTAGAAAAAGAAAAGCATCAAAGAAGATATGATATCATTCCACCTCAGATTAAAATCGCAGGAAATTATACATCCTCAATGATGGCTAAATGGCAAGCAAGAAAGAACGGGTATGATGAGATTATACTTACTGATGAAGACGGTTTTATTACGGAGGCTCCGACTTCGAATGTTTTCCTGGTAAATCAAGATGATATTTTATTGACAGCTCCAGAAGAAGAGGTTCTTTATGGTATTACAAGAAAGAGTATTCTTGATATTGCCGATAATGAAGGTATAAAAACCAGAGTAGAGAGAATACCTCTTTCAGAATTAGAAAATGCAAAAGAAGTTTTTATAACCTCATCCTCCCACCTTGTATGCCCCGTTACTAAGATAGATAATGAAATTATTGGAGATGGAAGTATTGGCCCTCTGACAAATAAATTAAAGCAAAGATTTATAAAAATTTCTCAGGGTAGCGATAATTCTTTTAGTAATTGGCTAGAAAATGTTTAAAAGAACTAATATGCTGTTCCTAGAATGAGTTCGATGAAATAATGAAAAAATTTTTATTAGCAGTTTTAATTACATTAATCATGGCGGCTTGTTTATCACCAGTCTTTTTTTTGGGTATAAGTTTTATTAAATAATATTAGAATGTCATTAAATTGACGAAGCTTCTTTAATTAGAGTGAAACTCTTTTTTAATGTCTGTTGACATCTTTCTCGAGCCATCATGGCTCCAACCAGGAGGAGCAAACAGGTAGAAAAATTTTTGTTTTATTGATATATCTGTCCTTATCATATCTTTTAAAATATTCCAGTATTCATGAAAGGCAATTTTTATGGGATTAAAAGTTTCTAAATCTTTTACAAGGCCATAGTCTGGAAACTGATCTTTGTCTTCCTCAGCATAAGTATTAAATAATTTATCCCAAATAATGAGGGTGCCAGCATAATTTTTATCGAGAAACTTTGGATTTTTCCCATGATGAACTCTGTGATGCGAAGGAGTATTAAAAACTGCCTCCACCCAATTAGGTAGTTTTCTAACTGTTTCTGTGTGAATGAAAAATTGATAAATGGCATTAACGGCTCCACAAAAAATAACTAATACTGGATCAAAACCAATTAATATAAGAGGAATTTTTAAATACATTGTTCCAGTAAAGTGTTTTGTCCAACCTTGTCGAAGAGCAACCGCAAGAGATATTCTTTTACTAGAATGGTGAGTTACATGCATTGCCCATCCCCATCTACATCTATGAACTATTCTATGGTGAGTATAATATCTAAGATCATCAAGGATGAAGCATATTATAATTGTCCATATTGTTAACGGAAATTTAGTAATTTGAAATTGTTCAAACCAAAATAATACATTCAAGGTTATAAAGGCAGATAATCCATTTGTAATAACGCTTGTTAAACCCATAAATATTGATACTGAATTATCTTTAGTATCAATAGTACCATTAGTTTTTAAGAATTTAATAGCTAAAATTTCTAATAAAATTGCCAAAAAGAAGAAAGGAATAGCTATTAAGGTAACTTCTAAATTTATTATTTTCTCTAAACTCACGTCCATCCTTTCCTATTATTTTTGGTGGGCCCGTGGGGATTCGAACCCCAGACCCGCTGATTAAGAGTCAGCTGCTCTACCAACTGAGCTACAGGCCCCTAAAAATAAATGTTGCTAGAATATACGGATATTATTAATACAGTAAATAAACTTTTATAATGAGAGAAAAAAATGACTGCTGAGCTCTACAAACTTTTTTTACAAATGGCTATTATTGGGGGGATAACAGGTATTCTTGGATTTCTATCAGAAAAATATCAAGAAACTAAATATGGTCGTATTTTAATGTCTTTAACCATTATGTTTTCACTAATAATGTTTTATAAGGTTTATCAAACTTTTAGTATATGGATTTCTATTTAAAAGTTTCTTTAATATTTAGTCGTTTATAAGCTTTTCCCTAAGAAATCTTGATAATCTGTCAATTAATGCAACCATGATAAGTATTATTATAATAATAAAAAATGCTTGATCCCAATACTGCGCCTTCATTCTTTCCGATAATTGTAGGCCTATGCCACCAGCACCAACTATTCCTAATATAACAGCTGAACGAGAGTTTGACTCAAAGAAATAAAGGCTTTGAGAGATAAAAATTGGTATAACTTGCGGCATTAATCCAAATCTAATTGTGGATAATTTTGATGACCCAGATGAAACAAGCCCTTCAATTTGTTTATTATCACTATTATCGGCAGCTTCTGAATATAGTTTTGATAAAGTTCCAGTATCAGCTATGAATATTGCTAATACTCCTGAAAGAGGTCCTAAACCAAATGCTCTAACAAAAATTAAAGCCCAAATAAGAATATCAACTCCTCGAATAAAATCTAGAAATCTTCTTATTATAAATCTAAATAAGTTTATTTTCATAACTTGTCTTGATGCAAGAAGTCCTAAAGGAATGGATATTACAGAGGCACCAATAGTTCCAAGAAAAGCCATAGCTAAAGTCTGTAAAATACCCACTAAGATTGAGTTAAAATTCCATGTTAGAAAATCATTCCAGGTTATCATTGAAAGTAATATCGGTTTCATTTTATTTAAACCGTTAATAAAGTCAGTAATTGAAATATTAAAATATTTAATTGAAAAAATTAGGTATGAAAAAATCAACAAAGAAATAATAATTTTTATAGGCGAACGTTTCCATAATGGAGAAAATATTTTTGGATTAAGTTTTATTATTTCTTGATTAGTCATTTTCAACACCAGTAATATTTTTTCTTAGATATCCTGAAAATAAATCAATTGAAACGACGGTCAAAATTATCAATAAAATTATTGCGCTTACCTCTTCATAATAATTAAAATTAATTACCAGATATAGCTCTTGGCCTATTCCACCTGCGCCAACAAACCCTAGAATTGTTGATGCTCTAATATTAATTTCAAATCTGAGCAAAACGTATGAAATTAAATTTGGAAGAACTTGTGGCAGTAATCCAAATTTCATTTCTGATGACCAGTTTCCTCCTGATGCTTTGACAGCATCTATTGGTTTATTGTTTGAGTTTTCATGAGCTTCAGAAAATAATTTTCCCAAGGACCCAGTCGTATGAAGCGTCATTGCAATAATCCCTGCAAGTGGTCCAATTCCTAATACCCAAACAAATAGAATTGCAAAAATTATTTCGGGAACACCCCTAAAAAATTCAAGTATTCTTCTTATCGTAAAAAAAATTAGAGAATTGGGGGATGTATTTTTTGCTGCTAAAAAACTAAAAAAAAGTGCCAGCGTTGAACTTATTATAGTTGCAAGAAGAGCCATATTAAAAGTTTCAAAAAGTAATTTTAAGTATTTGGGTAGATTAAAGTACCAATATGCAACTGAGCCTTGATCATTTGAACTAAGAAATAAATTGCTTGTTTCTAGTGAAGGAAGAATCTGTGAAACATAATCACCCAGCCTTGGAATTCCATTTAACAGATTTGAGCTATTGATATCTATTATTTTAGAAGAAAGGGTTACTCCAATTAAAAGTAAGGTTATGAGGGATATATTCCAAAAACGTTTTTTCCTTATTAAACTTTTATTATGACTATTCAAAATTATTTCATTCATCGTCTAAATCATAGAGTTTTTTTGAAATATCAGCAGTTAATTCATTTGGTTTTCCATCAAAAACAACCTCTCCTTCAGATAAACCAATAAGGCGATCACAATATTTTTTTGCTATTTCTAAAGAGTGGAGATTACAAATAATTGTTATTCCATCCTCTCGATTAATTTTGAGCATATCATCCATAACCCTTTTTGAGTTTTTTGGGTCTAATGATGAAATTGGTTCATCAGCAAGTAAGATTTTTGGTTTTTGCATTAACGCCCTTGCAATCGCCACTCTTTGTTGTTGCCCACCTGACAATGTTCCAGACCTTTGAAGAGATTTTTCTGTTAATTCAAATCTACTTAAGTTTCTTAAGGCGTTAATTTTCTCTTCTTTTGAAAAATATCCAAATAAATTTAAAAAACTATAATTTCTTCCTAGGCTTCCAATAAGCACATTTGTTAATACATCTAATCGATCAACCAGATTGAATTGCTGAAAAATCATTGCACACTCTGAACGCCATTTTCTTAGCGCTTTTCCTTTAATATCTGTAATAATTGTATCATTAAACTCAATTGTTCCCTCAGTAGGCTCAATCAATCTATTAATCATTCTTAAAAGAGTAGATTTACCAGATCCAGATCGTCCTATAATACCAGTTATTTTTCCTTCCTCTATTTCAAGATTGACTTCGTTAATAGCAACAGTATCTTTAAATTTTTTTTTAAGATTTTTTATTCTGAGTGGTTTCATAATATCTCATCAATTATTTGTGGATTTACAGACTCGTTATAATGATTAAACTAATCTTATATTTGCTATATTCAAGCTTGGATCAAAAAAAAAATGAAATTCTTTTGTTTAAAAATTCTTATAATTCTATCTTTAATTTTTTATTCAAATAATTTGCATGCAAGTGTAGATCAAAATATTAACGATTTTTTAGCTCCTATTGCTTCTTTTATTTCAGGGATTGTTTTTTATTCACTACCACTAGGAGGCGCTAATGTTGAACTCATAGTTATTTGGCTTATAGCTGGAGGATTATTTTCAACTTTTTACTTTAAATTTATTAATTTCAGGGGCTTCAAGCATGCCTTCGAACTAGTTTCAGGAAAATTTTCAAATAAAGAATCTAAGGGTGAAGTATCGCACTTTAGAGCCTTAGCAACTGCTTTATCTGGAACTGTTGGCTTAGGAAATATTGGAGGAGTGGCTGTGGCTATTTCCCTTGGTGGCCCAGGTGCAACTTTTTGGATGATTCTGTCTGGCTTAATTGGTATGTCATTGAAATTTTGTGAGTGCACTTTAGGTGTTAAGTATAGAAATATTAATCCAGATGGAACTGTTTCTGGAGGGCCTATGTATTATTTATCCAAAGGACTTGAAGAGAAAGGTCTAGCTTTATTTGGTAATATATTAGCCTACATGTTTGCTATTTTTTGTATTTTTGCATCATTAGGTGGTGGAAATATGTTTCAGGTCAATCAATCTTTAGACCTATTAATATTTGTTACAGGTGGAAGCGGAAGCTTTTTAGACCTTCATTCTTGGGTTTATGGATTGATTATAGCTCTATTAGTAGGTTTAGTGATTATTGGCGGCATAAAAAGAATTGGTTCTGTTACTTCAAAATTAGTTCCGTCAATGGCTGTTATTTATCTTATTTCTGCTTTGATTATTATCTTTTCGAATTATGATCAAATACCCTCAGCAATTTTATCAATTTTTGTTGGTGCATTTTCTCCAGAGGGAGTAACTGGTGGTTTTATCGGCGTTTTAATTCTTGGCTTTAGAAGAGCTGTTTTTTCTAATGAGGCTGGTATTGGTTCTGCACCTATTGCGCACTCTGCGGTAAAAACGGATGATCCCACAACTGAGGGATTGGTATCTCTTTTAGAACCTTTTGTAGATACTGTTATTATTTGTACTTTAACAGCGTTAGTAATTATTACATCAGGTGTTTATACAACTGGTCAGGAAATCGAAGGTGCAAGAATGACTTCTCAAGCATTTGGAACTGTTTTGCCAACATTTCCTTATTTACTTGCTTTAGTTGCAACTCTTTTTGCATTTTCCACTATGATTTCATGGTCATATTATGGTGTAAAGGCCGTCACTTTTATTTTTGGAGAGTCCAAAAATATTGAAACTTTATATAAAGTTATTTTTTGTTTTTTTGCTATCATTGGATCCTCCCTTGATTTAGTAAAGGTGATAGATTTATCTGATGCAGCCCTCTTTTTAATGGCAATTCCAAATTTAATAGGTGTCTATATTTTAGCCAGTATTGTTAAAAAAGAGTCCTCTAATTATTTTTCCAAATTGAAGAAAATTGAAACAATTTCATAGATTAAATTCAATTAAAGGTTTTATGGATCCTGAAGAGGGTGAATGTCTTTATAGGATTGCCCTTGAGGCATCAAAGAAAGGTCCAATTGTTGAAATAGGATCATATTGCGGAAAATCTTCAATTTATATTGGAGAGGCTTGTAAAAAAAATAATTCACTCCTTTATGCAATTGATCATCATACTGGATCGGAGGAAAATCAAATTGGTTGGGAGTATCATGATAAAGATTTATTTGATGCTGAGACTGGAAAAATTAATACTTTTCCAGAATTTAGAAAAAATATTA
>Ga0160422_10000812_pt1 | contig 19159 bp, 13 predicted proteins | sample Fk160mmetaG_FD_108192 | JGI IMG/M metagenome (GOLD analysis project Ga0160422, IMG submission 108192) | Marine microbial communities from the Central Pacific Ocean - Fk160115 60m metaG | ecosystem: Environmental > Aquatic > Marine > Oceanic > Photic zone | place: The Central Pacific Ocean... | reverse complement strand
CACCCCCCCCCCGCCCGGCTCCCCCCCCCCCGCCCCTGCGCCCCCCCCCCCCGCGTCTGCGTCACCTCCCCCCGCGCCTGCGCTGCCTCCCCCCGCGCCTGCGCCGGCCCCATCTCCGCCTGCACCCACATCGCCCGCACCAGTGTCGCATCAGCCATCTGCGGTCCCCGTCAGGCCTCTGCAGGCTGAAATTATACCTCCCGAGCCAGGCGATCCGGCCTACGAGTATTTTCAGAATGTAGCGGAATCATACGGGCGGCAAAACCTCGCAGGGGATTCCAATGCGGGAATCTTGCAGGGCCAGGTTCCTCCACAGAGGCTTCAGTCTGCCAAGCAGACTACGTCGAAAGTTTTTGTGGGTATCGCGATTCTTTTAGTAGCTGGTATTGCAGGGGCCCTCTTCCTTGGGATGAACCGGATGACGCCTCGCCCAGCAAAGGGAGATGGCGTTATTGCTAAGGTAGACTTCATGCGGGGAGAAGCCGTTCTCCTTCGGAAGGTTGGCAGCCAGAGCCGGCTTGAAGCCGGCTCTGATCTCAGAGAGGGTGATGTCATAACGGTTCACGAGGGTTTTCTAAGAGTTGCCTACGTAGCAGAAAAAACGTATCTGCATCTCCGATCTGGAAGCGAGATTACCCTCGAAAAGCAAAACGAAGGCAAGCGGGTCAGAGTCGGGCGAGGCGTAATAACCTTGGATATTGCGCCACAACCAGTTGGGTATCCGATGGTGGTGCGCGGAGGAAATGCTACTGTGACATTCGAAAGTGCGCGAGCGACAGTGCATAGCCGCGCGCAGGCAACGATGGTGGAAGTGTCTGAGGGATCTGCCGAGGTTGTGCGTCCGAGAGACGGTACAAATTTAAAGATTGTTGCTGGAGGTTGGACTGAAGTGAATGAGCAGGCTTTGCCAAGAGCATGGAGCTTTCTGGCCGGAGTGAACCTGAACGGGGACAAAGTGGCTGTAGATGGAGGGGAGTGGCTTTCATACGACAAAGCTCAGGCAGAAGGCTTCAAGGTTGGAGTAGAGGGCAAGGGTGGAAGCGTGGAGAAAACAATTTCAACGCAGCAACCGCTGGGATACGTTTCAGGCGCAGGGCTGCAGGCAATGCTGATGAGCAAGGTCTCGGTGAACAACGCATCAATGTCACTCCGATGGCCCCGAGAGAATGGTCTTTACCAAGTTTTTGTCTGGATGATGGAGGATGAAGGAGCCTCGGTGCGGTCGCTGCGTCTGAATGTGGAGAACAAAAAGATCCCCGAGGAACTTTGCACTAGGCAGACTTTGGGTGGGTGGAACCGCTATGGGCCCTACCGGGCGGAGGTTAAGGACGGAAGCTTGGACCTGCTTCTCAGCGCGAACTCCAAATTCCAGAGCAAGGCTTCCCATATATCCGGGATAGCAATCTATGGTCTTGCGGGAACTGGAACTACCGCGGGGCCTCGCGAAAGAAGAGCTGTCGGTGTGCTGGAAGTTGATTCCAGCTTCGATGGAAAGAATCTGGCCACGGAGCCAACAGTGCCGGATTGACAGGCGAGTTTATTGCCGAGGGATCAGCTTGGTGACGAAGGCAGTTCCGAGCAGCGCTACCGCCATTCCGAGGGTCATGCGGCTGGTGATCTCCTCTTGGAGAAAGAGCGAGCCCCATAGAATTCCAAAGACCGGGATCACGAAAGTGACTGTGGTTGCAGCTGTCGCTCCGTTTCTTTTAAGTAGGTCGAAGAAGAGGATAAATGCAGAAGCTGTGCAAAGGAGACCAAGGGCTAGAAGGCTGAGGATAATGGTGGCTTCCGGTACTTGCGTCGGGCCTAAGAGAAAAGCGAATGGGAGAAAGGCAAGGGTTGAAGCTAGAAGGCTTCCGGCCGAAACGGCGAGGGGAGAGATATCAGGGAGCCGGATTTTAGCATAGTGTCCAGCGTAGGCATAGCAGCAGGTGGCACAGAGGACCGCGACAATAGGCCATCCGCGCCCTTCCCGGGAAAAGTCGAGCTGATCTCCGGTCAGAATTGCAATACCGGAGAGCCCTATCGCAAGACCGAGGATCTGAAGTCGCGAGAGCGGAATGCGGAGCCAACAAAGCCCGATAACAGCGGTGCAGATCGGGGTGGTGGCGTTTAAAAGAGAGGTGAAACCCGCCTCGAGCTGGAGCGACGCCCAGCAAAGAAGGGAAAAGGGTATGGCAGAGTTAAAAAGCCCCAGGACGAGAAGAGAGCGCTTATGGGAACTGAGGGCGTTCCGTTGCTCCGCTCTCAGGATGAAAGGCGCGAGAGCGATTGCTGCAATGGCCACGCGGGCGAAGGTGGTGAAAAAAGGCCCCAGCTCGGGAGCTGTAATCCGCATGAAGAGAAACGATGCTCCCCAGATCGCAGAAAGAACTACCAGCTTGATGACATCACTCAGACTCACCTGTTCACCGTGGAATATTCCCGTAGGAATGCTGGGTTCGGTAAGGGCGAAGGGGCATTTGTGGTGCCTTTTTCTAGACGCGGGAAGCAGAGCAGAGGCCCCAGAAAAGGGGTTACCAGGGGGAACTTATCCCATCGGCCCTAGGTTGCTAAGACTTCTCCCTAAGTGAGCTTGAGGGGGCCATCCTTGCACTGGGACTTGTTGCCGAAATGCTGAATCTCATGGCCGAAGGAGTGGGCCAGAGAGACTAGGAGTCGGTTGTGTGGCTGACCACCGAAGTCGTGAGCCATCCCCATCTTGAAGTCGGATCCGCCACCCAGAAGAAGGAATGGAATATCGTTCTGGCTGTGCGAGTTCCCTTTACCGAGTTCGTTTGTCCACATTATGGTGGTATGATCAAGCATCGTGCCCTCCGCGCCGGGCTCGGGCACACTGTCCAGCTTTGAAGCAAGATAGGCAATCTCTCCGGCGAACCACTTGTTGATCCGCAGAAGCTTGTCCTGCGCGGTATTATTTTTGTCGGGCTCGTGGGAAAGGCTGTGGTGTCCCTCGTTGACGTCAAGCCATCTCATCCGCGCCTGCCCGACTGATCGCATGTATTGGAGGCTGGCTACTCTGCACATGTCATTGGCCAGCGAATTGACAAGCAGGTCAATTTGCATCCTGCTGATTTCTGGAGTGTTGTCGTTGACCAGCTCGATATTAGGGTCCAGTTCGGGTTCCGGGTGGACAAGAGCTTTCCCATTTTCGGTTGCCTTTAGCTCGCTTTCCATCGCCCTCACGAGTTCAAGATGATCCTTTAGCCTTTGCTGGTCTTCACTGCTGATTCTTGAGGAAACCTTGCTCAAGTCCTCTCTTACATCATCAAGAAGTCCTGCAAGGGTTGCCCGGTCCTTGTTCTGTCCGTAGAGCCGGTTAAGCATCTGGTAGGGATCATCAACGGGAGCCACGGGCTTGTTCGATCCGGCGTAAACCATCCGGGTCCAGTTGTCAGCACGGGCAGGCACCGCTACTCCGAACTCGAGTGATCCGAAACGGGTACGGGTTGATGGGTCATTCTGTAGGAAGTTCCTGATTTCCTGATCAATCGAGATGCCGCTTGCCCATCCTGCGGGGGAGTCTGATCCACCCTGAATATTTCCGGGAAGCAGTTCGATACCGGTCAGCAGGCAGCTCATGCCCCGCTGATGGCCGTCGCCATCACCACGGATTTTATTGTTAAGTCCCTTGAGCATGAGCATGCGATCCTTAAAGGGAGCAAGCGGTTGCAGAATGGACTTAAGCTCTTGTAAGGGCCCGGGAGAATCCTGCCAGAAATGAGGGGGAAGGGTCCCATTCGGAGAAAATACGATGATCAGGCGCTGTCGCCTGGCCCCGTTCTGGGCCGCTTGCAGACTCGGTAGCCCGGCCACAAAGGGCAGGGCTGCACCCGACAGACCAAGGTCACGGAGAAAGGAGCGGCGGCTACGGTGTATCGTCATTTGTCCTAGGGTAAATCCGCTTATTTCGCGGCGAGCGGATTGGCTTTAGTTTCGTGGCTTACGGCCACCCTGACCAATTCTACGAGCAAACTCCGGATATTGTAACCAGATTTTACGAATTTTGCATGCAGGGAGGCCTTCGTATCAGCTCCGTAGGCGTTGATGGACTGCTTGGTAAAGTGGTGGAAAAGATGGGTAATGAAGGCCTCGTGAGCCAATCTGCTTCCGGCGGCCATGGTGGCGACGTCGTGGATACCGCCGATCGGAACCTCTCTTTCGTACTCGTTAATGTAGCGGGTAACCGTGTCTACCGGCTTCCGGTTATCCTCGAGGCGGTGGCGGCCAACGGCATCGAAGTTTTCAAGGCTGAATCCCACAGGATTGATGATCCGGTGGCATTCCATGCATGAGCTCGCCTTGGTGAGCTGGGTTATCTTTTCGCGCATGGTTAGGGCCGGGTCGAATTCGTCGTCCTTGAAAGCGACTGCCTCCACGGGAGGCTTGAGAAGGCGGCCGAGGACGTTACGGCTTATGAAGACACCCCTGTGGATGGGCGAGGTGTTGTTATGATAGGAATGAGCGGAAAGCAGGAATGGATGAGTGAGAACTCCTGAGTTAGGCCTGTTGGGAAGGGTCACCTTTTGCAGTGCGTCACCCTGCAGAGGTTCGGCTCCATAGAAAGTGGCAAGGCGCTCATTCAGAAAGATATGCTCGCTGAGCAGGAGGTCTCGGTAGTCGGAACGCTCACTCCAGACCACCTCATCCACAAAATGCTCCAGTGATCGTCTGAGATCCCTTACGACTCGCTCATCGAAACCGGGGAAAAGGTCATGATCTTTCTGAAGGTCGTGCTGCTCGTCGAGAGCCAGCCATTGTCTGAAGAACCCCTGCATCTTTCTCCTTGTCTTGTCACTGAGAACCATCCGCTGGATCTGGCTCGTAATTTGTTCCGGGCTTTGAAGGGTGTCCGTGCCGGCAGCGTGAAGGAGCTTCTTGTCGGGGAGCCCATCCCAGAGGGTAAGAGCGAGGCGTGAAGCCACGGTATAGCTGTCCGGGCGGCCATAGTTGTCGGCAAGTCCCGGATAGAGGAAGTGGGGAGAGGTCAGGACCAGCAGCATGGAATGCCTGAGTGCAACCATCGGGTCGGACTGATTATTGAAGCGTCGATCAACAAACTTCTCTTGCTGCTCAGCATCGAGAGGTCGCCTGAATGCCCGGGCAGCGAACTGGTGGGCGTAGGAGCGGAGGGCTGCCGGGTCCTGACGCTGTTCCTTGCTCAGTCCCGATACCGTGCCAAGATAGGTGATGAGGTGGTTGACCAGCTCGACAGCAGCATAAGTGGAAGCCTGCTGCCATTCTTTCGAGACTCCGGATCCTCGTTCATAGCCAAGGCTGCGATCGTCAGGGGGAAACTTAGTTCCAACTACCGTGACGGTGTCGAGGACCTCCGGCATGAGGTAGTCACTGGGGATGGCCTCCCAGATTCCCCCTGGAGGCTTCCACTCAAGGTGCAGGGAGGCGATTTTCTCCTTATAAGTGAAGTAGCGAAGGTAGACCGGGTATCCACGACCACCGAGAAGAAACTTGCTTCCGGTCTTCTCGTGGGACTCGTTCCTCGTGCTCACGTAGGCATCAATGAAGGAGTTCTTGTCGTCATCTCCACGGAAGGAGTTCAGCAGGAAGAGAGCGCTGTTATGGGTTCTTACCCGGAACTGATAGAGGCCAGTTTCCGGGGCGAGAAGGGAGCCAGACCAGCGGACGGAAAAACCAGTCTGGTTTATCTTGTCGGCTGGAACCCCCCCTCCCCAGTGGAAATCGATGCTGGAATCAATCCGTTCAAGGATATGTTCCTTCTCCTTGTTCATCTTTTCGACGTTAAAGTAGCGCCCTCGCAGGCCCCGTTCTGGAACAAAAGTCTGAGGGCGTTTGAAGGACTCAATGAGGTCCGCTGCCGATTGCCTGAACTGTTCGTTAGTCAGCCGTAGCAGGTCGATTCGTGGCGGCCGATTGCGGAGCTGTGCGTCCGGGCTGTAAAATTCATCGTAAATATACCGGGCTACGGCATGAGCATCCTCATCGACCACCGTCTCCTCTTTTTCCTCAGGCATCGCCCGGTCGATATAGCGGGCGAGAGACTCTACCGACTTGCGACCCCAAAGCGGTTCTTCGTATTCGTCTTTGGCTCCCTGTCCTTTGTCTCCGTGGCAGGACGCGCAGTGGGTAAGGTAGATCTTCCTGCCATCAGGCTGCCCCAAAGCGCCCCCTGTTATCAGGAGTGCTATCAGGACAAACCGGAGGCGGGATGATCGCATGTGTGTCGTCTGGATACGGTGCAACGAAGGGAATATTTCGCCCGTCGTTTGAGTTATTATACCCCACAAGCGGGATGATTGAACCCCCTTATGGGGGGAAATGTCTCGTTGCAGAGTGGAAGCGGTTTATAAGCGCAGCTGAAGGGGCTTTGCGCCCTACTCAGGTAGTTTTAAAGGGTATCGGGCGCTTACGGTGCGATCTGCCAGAAAGGCGTTTCTAAGTCGTTTCAGGACGGACGGGTGCTCCTGCGCAAGATTTGTTGCCTCCGCGGGGTCCTGATCGAGATCATAGAGCTCCCATGGATCGGGCTTTTTAGTGCGAACCTTTTGACGCACGGCCTTCCACTTGCCATCCATGACGGCAAGCTGTCCGCGGTATCCATGGAACTCCCAGATCATCGGCTTGCGGCGGTGGAAGGGCTTTAGCTTGCCCGTATTACGAATGAGCGGTAACAGGCTGTCTCCGTCGAGGCCGTCGGGATGCGAGGCTCCTGCGATATCACAGAGAGAGGGAAACCAGTCGGGGAAATAGCAAGGGGTATTGTCGGTCGATCCCGGTCGGGTCAGTCCCGGCCAACGAACTATGCAGGGCACTCGCATTCCCCCTTCGTAAACACTACCCTTGAACCCGCGTAGGCCGGCAGTGGAATTAAAAAAGTCCGCATCGACGCCGCCCACGCCAAACTTGGGATCCCGGGAACGGTGGGTGGTCCCGTTGTCCGAAGTGAATATCACAATGGTGTTCTCGACGAGGTCATGCTTCTCGAGCTGTCTCAGGATCGCTCCGACATGCTCATCGAGATCTGAGATCATTGCCGCATAGCCTGCCCGGGGACGGGGATGCGGAAGATATCCATTCTGGCCCCGGTAGGGACCTTTCTCCGTGTCCCACTCCTCCGGATAGCGGTCGACCCACTCTGCCGGGGGGTGCATGGCGACGTGGGGTTCAACGAACGGGCAATAAAGAAAGAAAGGTCCCTTCTTGTGAGAGTCGATGAATTTGAGAGCCTCCTCGAGAATGCGGTCTGGCGCGTAGGTCTTCGCCCGGTAATCGTCAGCAAGAATCTTGCCCTCGGGTTTTCGCAGATGCCCGCGAATGGGGTTGCTATTGATGACGTCAATCCCCTCGTCGTCGTCAAGGAAGGGCGGGAAGAAAGAGTGCGCGTTACGCTGGCAGTTGTAGCCATAAAAGCGGTCAAACCCTTGTCTTATCGGGGAGCCGGAGGTGTCAGTGGGACCGAGGCCCCATTTTCCAAAGCCTCCGGTCGCGTAGCCTTTCTTCTTCAGGGCCTCAGCAATGGTAATGGCCTTTGCGCTGATCGGCCACTGGCCGGGAAATGGCCTGCCATTACCTGAGTCTCCGTTATTACGAATTTCAGCGTGGCCGAGATGGCGGCCAGTCATCAGGACGCAGCGGGCCGGTGCGCAAACCGGGGCTCCAGTATAGTGCCGGAGGAATCGAACACCCTCGCGTGCTAATCGATCTATGTTCGGCGTTTTGATTTTCTTCTGGCCGTAGCAGCCGAGTTCACCCCAGCCGAGATCATCAGCAAGGATGAAAACAATATTGGACCCTCGTTGGTCAGCATCGGTGGCGGAGGTCTTCGTGTGAAAGAGGGTCAGCGAAGAGATGACAAAAAGCCTCAGGAAAAGGGTAGATTTCATGGATTGTTTACAAGGGATGTTGTGGAAGCAGAGCAAGAGTGCGCTGTGGAGAAGTGCTAGTTGTTTTTGCGCTTTTTATTGCGGTTGAAGTTGGCCTTACGGGTGTGGGCCATTTCCTCTGTGGCGGCACCCTTGTCGCCCTGAGATTTCATCCAGTCGTCAAGCTGGTTTGAGAGCTCCTCCCGGACTCCGGCAAGGGACGCGTCTTCAATGAGATTGACAAGACAGTGAGGGTCTTTCACGACATCGTAGAGTTCCTCAGACGGCCGGCGTTGGTATTTTTTGACCATTGCCTTGGCGTGAGGATCTCCATTTGCGGCTTTTTCCTGCCAGCTGACCCAGAAGTTGGCTTTTCCGTCTCCCCCTTTACGGGTGACAGCGTTTGTGAAGATCGCCTCTGGGTGAAGGTTCCGGATGTAGCGGTAGCGGGCATTGCCACAACTTCGAATCCCGTAGGCGTCACTACCGTTGATAATACCCCGGGTGGTCTGCAAACCGTAGGTGTATTTCTTGTGCTCGCTGGAATCACCAAGGAGCACAGGAAGGAAGGATTTGCCGTCGAGATCCTCAGGAGTCGCGCCTGCCGCTTCGATGAAGGTTGGGACGAGATCAACATACTCGACCAGAGCGTTGGTGGAAGTGCCTGCCTTCACTTTCCCGGGCCAGCGGGCGATCATTCCCGACGCCAGGCCCATTTCGAAACACGTCCATTTGGCAAAGGGGAAAGCCGATCCCTGCTCTGATACCACGATGACGAGCGTGTCGTCTCGAAGTCCGAAATCGTCAAGCAATGAGAGCAGAGCTCCACATTGCCAGTCATAGTAAGTAATTTCGGCAAGATACTTCGAGTAGGAAGCTCTCGTGGCGGGGGTGTCCACCCATGAGGGAGGGAGCTTGAGAGATTCGGGCGGATAGGCAGAGGCGTCCCCCATGGTGTAGGGCGAGTGAGGTTCGTTTGAGCAGGCAACGAGGCAGAAGGGAGTTTCTGAAGAACGGCATTGAGCGATGAATTTCTTCAGGTTTGGAAAGAACGGACGGGTCTCAGGCTCGTTTTTGCTGAAGTCGTTGGAATACTCAAAAGGGAATGACTCTCTCGGAGAAATATGACCTTTCCCGCTCAAGGCCACCCGGTATCCGGAATCCCCGAGATAGTGGACAATTGATTTGGTTCCGGGGTAAACCCGGGTGTGGTTCGGCCATGCGCCCGAACGAACGGGGTAGAGTCCGGTATAGATATTGTGCCTGGTGGGCGAGCACATCGGAGCCGTCTGAAAGCAGCGGTTGAAGGTCAGTCCCTCCTTCGCAAGCTTGTTCAGGTTTGGAGTCTTGGCCTGTCCGCCATAGACCTCCATATCGAGGTAGGTGCAGTCGTCCGCGATCATCAGGACAATGTTTGGGCGTCCTGCTGCACTGCTAATGGGAGAGGTCGCACAAATTGCGAGTAGTCCAACGAGGGCCGATATGGAGGCAGGAGGAAGAGGAAGGTTACAGGATGACAGAATCTTCACGCCGGGATGCTAAGGATCGGGCACTGCTTGTCGATGGAGAACAGTTCACGCTGAGGACTTGCTGTGAGCAGCCTGGGAGAGTAGCAACTTCACCTATCGCCCCCGTCCACTTCTGCCCATTGGCGTGCCGCCTTTTTTAAATTCGAGGGCCCGATACCTGCCTCGCCTCGGAACACAAGGCAGTCGAGCTACCCTAGAATGTCGGAGGCGATTTCACCGTAAACGTCCGTGAGGCGGAAGTCTCTGCCGTTATGCCGGTAAGTAAGTCTTTTGTGATCGATTCCCAGAAGATGGAGAATGGTCGCGTGCAGGTCGTGGATCGTGCACCTGTTTTCAATGGCGTGATAACCGAATTCATCCGTACGGCCATAGCGGAATCCGCGCTTCACACCGGCGCCCGCCATCCACATCGTAAATCCGTCCGGATGGTGATCCCGGCCAACCGGTCCATTGCCCTGCTGGGTTGTCGGCGTGCGACCGAATTCTCCTCCCCAGAGAACCAGAGTGTCCTCGAGCAATCCCCTCGCCTTAAGGTCGAGAATCAAGCCGGTAATGGGTTTGTCAATCTGTCCGACATTAAGAGAGTGCCCCTTTTCGAGATGGGAGTGCTGGTCCCATTGCTCATTGTTGAATTTAAGTGAATGGGCATGGCTGACCTGAATGAATCGAACGCCCCGCTCCGCCAGGCGTCGCGCCATGATGCACTCCCGTGCAAAGTTTTCTGTGCGTGCGTCGTCCATGCCATAGAGTTTCCGTGTCGCCTCGCTCTCGTCGGAGAGATCTGTGGCCTCAGGCGCAGCCATCTGCATCCGAAAGGCGAGCTCGAAGCTTTTCATGCGGTCCTCGAGCATAGCGCCAGCCTGGCCGTTCGCTGACTGGCGTTCATGAATGCGCCGTAAAAGCCCCAGCTGCAGAGACTGCTTTTGGTGGCTGATGTGCTCATTGGTCATGTAGTGGAACCGTGCGTCTCTCGCTGGACTGTTGGGATAGCCGGGAGTTCCGAGGGGGACCCCGCCAAACTCGGCTGGCAGGAAGGCCGGTCCAAAGTTGTCAGATCCCCCGTGCAGGGAGGTCGGGCAGATTGTGACAAAGCCGGGGAGATTATTATTTTCGCTACCTAGCCCGTAGTTGACCCAGGCACCCATGCTTGGTCGCAGAAGTGCTTCGTCTCCGGTATGCATTTTCATGCATGCACCTCCGTGGGAAACATTGGTTTCGCAGAGTGAGTGAATCATGCAGAGTTCATCGGCCACCTTGGGCAGGTGCTGCCAGAGCTCGGACATCCAATGCCCGGATTTTCCTACCTGACGCAGTGGCCATGGGGGTTTTAGCAGGTTGCCACGCTTTGCGAACTGGACCTTGCGTTCCGGGAAGGGAAGCGGTTTGCCGTTGAATTCCTCGAGCCTGGGTTTGTGATCAAACAGATCTACATGCGACGGGCCTCCATGCATGAAGAGGAAAATGACCCTGCGCGCACGAGCGGGAAACAGTGCCTGTGGTCGGAGAGGACTCGCCTCCCGGGACTGCTCGGCCAGAAGGGTGTTCAGGGCCAGCCCGCCGAAACCGAGCGCCATCTGCCCGAGCGCATTGCGCCGGGGCAGTAGATTCGCAGAAGGCAGGTCGCCACTCATCTCAGGTAGAGAAATTCATTGGAGATAAGAAGCGTATGACAGAGCAGGGCCAAGGCCCGGGACCCATCGCCGCCTGCTTCTCTGAGAAAGAGCTTGGCTTCCTTCCGTTCCTCGTCGGTCACCGGCCGGGAAAAGAGGCGCATATACAATTCGTGCAAGGGGTCCTCAGAGGATTGAATCTTTTGGGCAAAGATTGCCGATTGGGTAATGAGAAATGAGCTATTTAGCATGAGCAGGGCCTGAGTCGCTACCGTGCTGCTGCCGCGCCGGCCCGTGGGTGCCGTCGGATTGGGGAAATCGAGGAGACTGAGAAAGTCGTAGACGTGACTGCGCACTACCGGGAGGTAGATGCTTCGGTGTTTATGATCGTCATAGATTTTTCGATTTCTGACTATGTCTGCAGGTGAAGGGTCCTGAGCCTTGACCGTTGGGGGAGGCCCTGTGGGAGCTTCTCGAACGAGGGATCCTGAGACCGCAAGGACTGCGTCGCGGAAGACCTCCGCCTCCATCCGTCGCAGCTTGCGGGCTCCCTCTCCGACAGAAATCTGGTAGGTGTTTGATAGCATGATCCGGCGATGAAGTTTCTTCAGTGACCACCCGCTCTGGAGAAAATAGTGTGTAAGGTAGTCGAGAAGGGCCTGGTTCTGAGGGGTGTTTCCAGTGGTGCCAAAGTTGTCCGGAGTCGAGACAAGGCCCTCACCGAATAGCCAGTGCCAGACCCTGTTAACCATTACCCTCGCCGTAAGCGGGTGAGCGGGGGAGGTCATCCACTCTGCAAGTTCAAGGCGACCGCTCTGATCCGTGATTTTCCATGGTTGAAGAGGTGCTCCAACAGAGGTGAGGAAACCTCGCGGAACTGTCTCCCCAAGCTCGTGTGGATTTCCTCTGACATTGATTCGGGAATCTGCGAGTTTTCCATCTTTCACAGCCATGACTCTGGGAAGCTCTTCCTTTTTCCTTGCTTGCAGGGCCAATACCTCAGTTCGAAGGGCTTCTATTTTCTTTAGGAGAGCAGTAGCCTGTTCCGGGTTCCGAACGGGGATCAACTTGAGCTTGTCGAGATGCGACATCATCGGCTGTGACTCGATCCGAAGGATTCGTCTGCCACTCGGAAGGCGCAGAAGACCTTCGGCATGCCATCGCTGATTGGAGGGCATCCAACCTCCAGTCACCTCGGAAATAGCGTCTTTTACCGCCACAGACCCGTCGATGAGCACGCGGCCGGGTCGAGAGGAGGCGGCCGCATAGCGAAGGGAGAGCTGATAGGTTCCCTGACGGGCGATATCGATGTCATACTCGACATAATTACGCTGCTCTCCCGGGTCCGAGATTATGCCAATTCCCGCTCCATACTTGTCACGGTCGACGATAATATTACTGCGAGCGTAGTCCTCAGCCTCCCATTCGATTACTCCCTTGTGATCTCGAAGGGCCTCCAAGGATCGCTCTTGTATTTTGAGTTCCTCTTGCAGTTTTTTTGTCCGCTCGTAGCGCGCTTTTCGGGCGGCTACGGAGTCCGGGGAGGGTAATTCCCGGTCTTCGATCTCGGTGCTGTGGAAGATCCCGGCAAGAGCGTAGTAGTCTCGTTCCGATACTGGGTCGAATTTGTGGTCGTGGCACCGGGCGCAGCCGAGTGAAAGGGCAAGGAAGACCCGCCCCATCGTATCGATCTGCTCATCGACGATGTCCGCACGCTTTTTGATCGGATCTTTTTCGGCGAGAATCTTGGTTCCAATCGCGAGGAAACCGGTGGCGGCAATGCTTGCGGACAGTTTTGGATCCATCAGGTCTCCCGATAACTGCTCGCGGACAAACTGATCGTAGGGAAGGTCACGATTAAATGCACTGATGACCCAGTTGCGATAGCGCCACGCGAACGGATAGGCGTGATTTTCGTCACCACCGTTCGAGTCCCCGTAGCGAGCCAAGTCGAGCCAATGACGTCCCCAGCGCTCCCCGTAGTGCGGAGAAGCCAGCAAGTAGTCGATCACCTTCTCCCAGGAATCCGGTGATTGGTCGTTCAGGAAGGCTTTTACCTCTGCTGGCGCGGGAGGGATCCCAATCAGGTCAAAGTAGGCGCGGCGGATGAGAGTATGCCGGTCGGCGCGGGATATTGAGGCTATGGATTCGCCCTGACTGTGAGCCAGGGTGAAGCGATCAAGATCATTCTGAACCCACTCTTGATGATCTACCTTCGGGAGGGTCGTTGGCAGTAGTGGCTGGAAGGCCCAATGAGCACTTTCTCCACTTGAGGCTGGGAGGATGGCGGAGAAAAGAGCTGGAAAGACCAGCACAAGGGCTATGCGAGACGGGTTGATGGCCCTTTTGTACCATACATCTCTGAATCCCGAAAATCGGGATTACGGATTTTTCAGATCGTTCGGGAGTGAGCTCCTGAGCGGTCCGCGTTCTGGGAAAGGCCTCGATAGCCTTCTCGCGGCGGCCGGATATTTTATTTGGCCTCCTCCCGGAGCTCTTCCCAGCGCTTTCTCATCTCCTGGAGCTTCTTCTGATAGGAGGGGTTTCCCGCAAGATTCACACGCTCCATGGGATCGGACTGAAGGTCGTAGAGCTCTTCAATTCCTGGTTTTGGAGCCAGCCAGTGAATGTATTTCCAACGCTGGCCGCGGACTGCTTCGGATTCGGGAATCCGGTTCGGGATGAAATGATGTTCGTAAAAAAAATCTCGCCGCCACCCCTCAGAGGAACCTGAGAGGAGAGGTGCGAGGGTGCGACCCTGCATGCCCTCAGGTGCGGATATGCCAGCGTAGGAAAGGATGGTAGGAGCCATATCGATGTTAAGGGCCAGTTCATCGAGCGGCTGTTTCCTCGTTACTTGATCTCGGGGGTCATAAATGACGAGGGGAATCCGGATCGATTCCTCGTGGGCAAACCATTTTCCAGCGAGACCTCTCTCCCCGAGATAGAATCCATGATCAGAGGTAAAGATGATCACAGTATTTTTGGACATCCCCTGTTTTGTGAGAGCCTCTCTTATACGACCAATTTCGCGGTCCACTCCAAAGAGGAGGCGGTAGTAGTCCTTGACCGTCTCCTGGTAGAGCTTGGGGGAAAAGCGGATTTCCCAGCGCCGTCTGGATTCAGATGTTTTCAGGGGCTCATGGAGCGCTTGAAAGATGGCGGGATCGGAAAGTGGAGCCGCAGGGATCGTCGTAGCGGAGAACATATTTTCGTCGCGTGCGTCCGGGGGGAACTGTCGTTTTGCCCCATCCTGGCAGTGGACAGCCTTGAAGCTGACAGACAGGCACCAGGGCTTATCCGCCGGGGCGGTGCGCAGAAATTCGAGCGACTGGTCACCCTGGAGAGAGGTGAGGTGCTGGTTGTTGGGGCGCTTGGGATCCAGAAAGCGTCCCTGGCCGGCAAAGCCGCGCCAGAAATCAAAGGTCTTACGTGCCTCGGTCATTTTGTTCCCGACCCCGAATTTTCCAATGAAGCCTGTATGGTAGCCGGCAGCTTTCAGGAGCTGGGGGTAGGATTGGCCCCATGCGGTCTCGGTAAACTCAGTACGGAAATCGTGAATTTTATGACGAGCCTCATATTGGCCGGTGAAAATACTCGCCCGGCTGACCATGCAGATCGCCGTGGTGACAAAGGCGTTCCTAAACACATGACTTTCCGCGGCAAGGCGGTCGAGGTGAGGAGTGCGGCAGATTTCGTGCCCCGCGAAACCAAAGGTGTCGTGTCGAAGGTCATCGACGAGGAGAAAGAGAATATTGGGCCGTGCTTTGGCAGGGAAGATGGAGCTGAGCAGGAAAAAAATCAGAAGAACGACAATCCGCATACAATCTCACTATCGCTGAGCGGATATGAGCGCCACCAAAAACTCATTCTTGAACTTCAGAAACCACTCTGATTCAACCGGATTCATTTTCTTCGAGCCAGCTGTTCAGGATTTCAAGCGCGGCGACCTGATCAATGATATCACGCTGGGCCCTCGTATCTTTACCGGCTTCCCGCAGTTTCTCAGAGGCAGTTGTTGTCGTTAGCCGCTCGTCGCTGTATTCCAGCCGGATGCTGGGAATTTTCCCGGCAAGCGCATTTCCGAAATTCCGTACCCGCTTAGCAGCCTCGCCCTCACTGCCGTCGAGCCGCAGGGGAAGCCCGAGAATAATGAGCGAGACTTTTCGTTGTGCAGCGATCTCGGGAATTCTTTTTAAGGGATCCGTCCTGCTGATATGAATTGTTTCAACGGGGTGGGAGGCAATTCCAAATTCATCCGTGGCCGCAATTCCAATACGGGACTGGCCGTGGTCGATGGCGAGAATCGGATGAGGACTCATCTTCAGAGGCAATCCAGGGTTTCGCCTAGAGCAGATGCTCCGGCAGTTTCCCTACCACTTTTTTAATTTCATCCGCGCGTTCGCGGGTAGCAACCAGAATAGCATCATCAGTTTGCACCACGATAAGGTCGTCCACCCCGAGGAGCGCGATGTGTTTATCCTGCGAGCTGAAGACGATATTATTCGAGCTGTCTATGGGCGTGATTTGAGTATTGGTCTGGTTGCCATCGCCCTTCGTATTGAAATGTTTTGCCACAGAGATCCACGAACCCACATCGTCCCAGTCGAAGGATGCTTCAATGTTGAGGACCCTTGAAGCGTTTTCCAAAAGGGCATAATCGATGGAAATAGGAGTAAGATGAGGAAACCTGGATGTAATGGTAGCATTTAAATCGGCGCTCTTCTGGAGCTCTTTCGCAAACTCACCAAGTTCAGGAGCATGGCGTTGAAGTTCTGCCATTACGGTCGGAATGGACCAGATGAACATGCCGGCATTCCACGCAAAATTTCCACTGGAGAGAAACTCTTCGGCCTGAGCGGTATCAGGCTTTTCGCGAAAGCGACTGACCTCGTGGGGATGATGAGTCAGTTCCCGTCCAGCGAGAAGTGCGGCCTCTCCACGTTCTATATATCCGTAGGATGGGCAGGGCCAGGTAGGCGTGATTCCCACCGTAACGAGGCCCTCCCCCAGAGAGGCAGTCGCGATAGCGTCTTTCATGACCGATTGGAATGCGGCAGTATCCAGAATCAGCTGATCAGAGGGCAGGATCATCATGGTCGCCTCTGGATCACGGGCGGCGACCAACCCGATACCGAGAGCGACAGCAGGCGCGGTGTCGCGGCGCGCAGGTTCCGCGAAGATATTTTCCGGGGGCAGGGCAGAAGCTAGATGGCGCACCGCGTCCTCTTGGGCCGCATTGGTCAGAATCAGGATGTTTTCTTGGGGAATTAAGCCCTCCAGCCGATCGATCGTCTGACTCAGGAGCGTGCCGGAGTCCAGCAGGTCGAGGAGTTGCTTGGGTCTTGAGTTTCGGCTTAGTGGCCAGAACCGTGTGCCGCTGCCGCCGGCCAGGATCATCGCGTAAGGTTGGGACATCTGGGCTGATATTGAAGGAATATGGGCTCTCGTTAAAAGCAGCGATGTGCGGAATTTCTTGTTTTCCCCTGCTGAGGATCGGTTACGCTTCAGAGGTGAATGAGAAACAGCAGGTTCCTGCTAAAGCTTTGGTGGACGCCAGCGTTGAGTGTGCCCCGATCGCACTCGGGGTAGCGGCGGGAATTTTTCTTGGGGATATGATGCATCGGAGTGCACGCCGTCCGGTCGCCTTTGCCCTCGGAGTTCTTGGAGCAGCCGCTATTGCCCCGGTGATCGTGGATACCGTTCGTGACAAAGTCGCAGGCCCACAGACCCGTCGGGGAACGCAGCGCACTCTGCGCAGTATCCGGGAAGGGGCTGGAGTCCCCGCCAGAGATATTGATTTCGTGGAAGAAGAGCTGGGCGAAGTCTATGCCGGGTGAGAGTTCCTTTGGGACATCTCAATCAGAAGTCCCTCCCCGGAGGTTGCCGGCAATTTCGTTAACCACCAGGGGAAAACTGGTTCGAAAGCGCTCCCGGGGTCGCCAGTCCAGCCCAGCGATAGCTTTGCTGAAGTCAACCGCATAGCGTCGGGTTGGTGAGGGGTCGGTCTCTGTTTTTTCCTGAAGTGAGATCAACGAAGAAGGCTTTTTCAGAATCTCCAGGATGCTTCGAGCGATACCAACGTCCGTACGTTCGCACTGCCCTCCCAGGAGATAGACGGAGCCTGAGTGCCCTCGTCGAAAAGCGGCGATCATTCCGCGGCAGTGATCATCGACGTGAATCCAGTCCCTGATTTGTGTTCCGTCGCCCTCGATTGTGAGCGGCTGTTCGAGAAAGGCGGCCTGTGTCCACCGCGGGATCATTCTGCGGGCATTCTGACGAGGGCCGTAAGTATCTGAACAGCGCGTAATGACAACGTCCTGCTCTCGATCATGCGCAGCCGCGAGGCAAAGGAGATCGGCAGAGGCCTTGCACGCAGTATCAGGTGCCAAGGGTTTGAGGGGATTGATTTCCACTGAGCGCCCGGGGGGGGGAACTGTACCGTAAACTTTACTCGTGGAGCATTGCAGAAGGGGAACTCCGGCAGCAGAGCATTGGTCAAGGACACGTGCAGTTCCGAGAACATTCGCTACGGCCAGGTCAACAGTGGAAGACTGCGAAGGTCCGCAATTGGTGTGTGCAGCGAGGTTGAACAAGCCCGTGATCTGGTGGTCCCGCAGAAGGCCGGGAATCAGATCAGGGTCATGGATATCTCCCTCCACGAACACAAACCGGGGATCCTGATCAGGCCCTATCAGATTGCCACGCTGGCCTCCGGAGCCGAGGTTGTCGACGACAACGAGACGTTCAAGGCCCTCCGTGTGGATGAGGTGCCGCGCGAGAGCTGATCCGATGAACCCGGCTCCCCCGGTGAGTAAAATGGATCTAAGACTTCGCACAAAGGAGAATAGGCACGATTTAAGGAAAGTGAACGGTCGTTTTTTGTTCGCGGCAAGTGAAGGGAAAGGTCGGGGCATTATCCCTTATTGGCAGGAATCAAGAGAAAGAGCCTGTTTGGGTGGCGTAGTAGAAGCGAGGGCGTGCAAGGGAATCCCATTGACCAGCTTACCGGTGGGGGCAGAATCTGGTTGTGAGCTTTATGATCAGATTCTTGACTGGCTGGGCCTTTCTTTTGCTTATCTCCTGCGGGGGAGGGCGCACGTCAGGTGGTTATGACGAGTTGAATAATCCCCTAGATTCCCCAGGGAGTCAGCGCAGAGGGGAAGCCCCGCTGAACGAGTCAAAATATGCCGCAGGGAGCTACGTTGAGGTGACCGATGCTAATGCGGGGCTCTTCATCGGTTTTCCAGACACGGAGACTCAAGCGGCTAGACGATTACCACTGGGGACTCCTTTGAAAGTCATTGGCGAACGGGGATCCTATTTGAGGGTTGAGACGGCAGAGGGTGAGATAGGCTTTGTGCCAGCTATCATGGTGAGTGATAGCTCGGCCTCAAGGGGCGTCATTGTAACTGAAATCCAAGCTCCTTCGGGGGAGGCCCCCGAGGGGGTCGGGGAAGGCCCACCGGCGTCAGTGCCGCAGCTTCCCGGAGGCGGACCTTTTGTTGCTCCTGAGCCAGAGGTGCCTCCGATCTCGGTGGAGTAGGGTGGGCCAGAAGACTTTGTTGTTCTAGCGTCCGCCAGCAAGGTGGTGGTCTTAGCCGAGATCCGCGAGGATCGATTGAATGGCTTCAAAGTCGGGGTTCTGCCCCGGGTTGTCATTGACTTCTGCGTATTGAATCACGCCCTCTCCATCGATCACGAAGGCGGATCGCTTTGTCACGCCTCCCATGGTCAGGTTCTTGTCCGGCAGGAAGCTGTCATATGCGACACCCCATTGTTTTGCGACCTGATGTTCGTAGTCGCTCAGGAGGGGCACGGTGATCCCTTCCTTTTCCGCCCAAGCGGCCTGAGCAAATGGGTTGTCGCCGCTCACACCGAAAACCTGGGCGCCTAGTTCCGCGTAGCGGTCAAGGCTGTCAGAGACTTCGCACATTTCAGTTGTACAGCCTCCGGTGAAGGCCATTGGGAAAAACAGTAACAGGGTATTGTTGCCGGGAGTAATCTTGGAGAGGGTCACAAGTTCTGGGCCTTCCTGGCCCAGCGAGGTAAGGGTAAAGTCGGGAGCTGGATCGCCTGTTTGCAGTGTCATGGGGAGCACTTTAGTAGGGTGAGAAGGCCGGTCAATACTCTCGAACACCAGTCCAAGGTGGGTTGTGGAATGGATCAAAATCCCTTT
>Ga0160422_10000811_pt1 | contig 19169 bp, 18 predicted proteins | sample Fk160mmetaG_FD_108192 | JGI IMG/M metagenome (GOLD analysis project Ga0160422, IMG submission 108192) | Marine microbial communities from the Central Pacific Ocean - Fk160115 60m metaG | ecosystem: Environmental > Aquatic > Marine > Oceanic > Photic zone | place: The Central Pacific Ocean... | reverse complement strand
AATAAACGCACAAGTTATTTATTTGTTAGCCATTCATTGAAATGAGAAATTCCTCATTACTAATAGTTTGTTTAAACCTATCGTTGATAAATTCCATTGCCTCAACAGGATTCATATCTGCAAGATACTTTCTCATGACCCACATTCGCTGAACAGTTTTTTCATCTAATAGTAAATCATCTCTTCTTGTACTGGATGATGTAAGATCAATTGCTGGGAATATTCTTCTATTTGCAATATTTCTGTCAAGCTGTAACTCCATATTACCTGTTCCTTTAAATTCTTCAAATATAACTTCATCCATTTTAGATCCAGTTTCGGTTAGAGCTGTTGCAATAATTGAAAGAGAACCACCATTTTCTATATTCCTAGCAGCTCCAAAAAATCTTTTGGGTTTATGTAATGCATTTGCATCAACACCACCACTAAGGATTTTACCCGATGCGGGTTGTACAGTGTTGTAGGCTCTTGCAAGCCTAGTGATTGAATCTAATAAAATCACCACGTCATAACCACATTCAACTAGTCTTTTAGCCTTTTCAAGAACTATATTCGCAATTCTTACATGTTCGTTTGCTTCTTTATCAAAAGTTGACGCGATTACTTCACCTTTAACATTTCTCTGCATATCAGTAACTTCTTCAGGTCTTTCATCAATCAATAGAATTAATTGATAAACCTCAGGATGGTTTGCAGCGATTGCATTAGCTACATCCTTTAACAGCATGGTTTTACCGGTTTTAGGTTGAGAAACGATCATACCTCTTTGCCCTTTTCCAATCGGAGAAAATAAATCGATAACTCTTGTGGAAATTGTATTATTTTTTTCGGAAAGATTAAATTTCTCCTCTGGGAATAGAGGAGTAAGATGTTCAAATGATACACGGTCTCTTACAATTTTTGGGTCAAGTCCGTTGATTTTATTTACCTGAATTAATGGAAAATATTTTTCACCCTCTTTTGGTGGTCTGACATTTCCAAGTACAGTATCTCCTTTCTTTAGACCAAATAATCTAATTTGTGATTGAGAAACATAAATATCATCGGGAGATGAAAGGTAGTGATAATCAGAGGATCTTAGAAAACCATAACCATCTTGCATTATATCTAGAACACCTTCACTTTCTATGATTGCATCAAATTCAAAATCAGGTTCTTTATATCTGTTTCTAGTATCTCTATTGCCGTTTGGCTCACCTTTCACTTTACGATTTCTATTATCTTTTTGATTATTATGTGTTTTTTTATCATTTCTTTCTTCATCATTGTTCTCAGATTTATCATTTTGATTATTTTTAACAGATTTTGATTTAGGGTTGAATTTAGGTTTTATAAATGCTTTTTTTTCACCCTCTTTTTCTTGTGGGTTAGAGGCTTGATAGTCTAGAATTTTATAAACTAAATCTAATTTTTTTAGAGTTTTATATTTTGAGATTTTTAATTTTTCTGCAATCTCTTGTAACTCAGCTAGTTTTTTTTCTTTTAATTTTGATATTTCAAACATTGTTTTTTATTAAATTTTTTTGAAAATTAGCTCAAATGAGCAATTGTTTTTACAGGAATATAATCTTTGGAGTCGGAATTTTAATATTGAAATAATCAATTCCGATACAATTATACAACATTATTTTAAAATCACCTTAATTTTTTTTTATTTCTCTTAAATTTGTTTTGTAAATGTTAAAAAAATGATTCAAAGAATTCAGACTATTTATTTGTTTTTGACATCTGTTTTTTACTTTTGTTATTGGTTTTTTGGAATGAAATGGTATGTATATGGTTTTGAAATCCTCCAAAACAAGTTCAATAAAGATTTTACTATAAACTCTCCGATTTTAGATTTAATCTTAAATATTACATCTTATATTCCTTTGTTAATTCTGATTCTTTGTATTATTTCAATTTTCAGCTATAAATTTAGAAGCAAGCAAATTTTAATTTGTAGAATATCATTATACCTAAGTTTATTTATGTCTTTTTACACATTATTTTATTTTTATTTCACATTGGAAGGATTAATAACAATTTTACCATCCAAAACCCTAGAAGCTTTCATGTATACTGCGATGGTCAATCCGTTTGTTTGCAGTTATTTAATTTATTTAGCATTAAGGTCTATCATGAAAGATAATGAATTGGTTAAATCATTGGACAGAATTAGATAATTATCTGTTAAACTCAATAATTTCTAAATTTTCAATTTTTTTTCCATTTACTTCAAATCGAACCATCGTTCTTTTTTGATGAAAACCATGTTTTCCAATTGCTCCTGGATTTATATGAAGAAGATTGTATTTATTATCATTAATTACTTTTAAAATGTGAGAATGCCCACATATAAATAAGTCTACACTTTCAGATTTTAAATTCTCATAAATTCTTTTACTGTAACGACCAGGATAGCCACCAATGTGTGTTATCCAGACCTTTATATTTTCGCAATTAAACCTTTGGTCAAGAGGAAACACTTTTCTTATTAAATGATTGTCAATATTTCCGTACACTCCTTTTAAAGGTTTTTGCTTCTTAATTTTGTCAATTACCTCAATAGATCCAATGTCACCAGCATGCCAAACCTCATCTACTGATTTACAGTAGCTCAATATTTTATCGTCTATGTATCCGTGGGTGTCTGAAATTAGAAGAATTTTTTTCAAATTAATTTTAAATAATTATTAACCATATATTTGTTAGACAAATTTACAAATAGATTGAGATATTTTATTGAAATTTCTTATAATGGCTCAGATTTTCATGGTTGGCAAAGTCAACCAAATGCAATTACAATTCAAGAAACAATTGAGAATTCTTTACAATTAATATTAAAAAATAAAGAATTAAAAATCACTGGGGCAGGAAGGACAGATAGAGGAGTACATGCGATACAGATGTTTGCCCATTTTGATTTTGATAAAAATTTTAAAAAAAATAATTTAATTTATAAGCTAAATTCATTCCTTGGTAAGAATATTGTAATCAAAAATATTAGAGAGGTATCTAATAATGCACACGCTAGATTTGATGCAACATTAAGACAATATAGATATTACATTACAATGACTAAGGACGTATATCATCAAGACACAAAATTTTATTTTTCAAAGAAATTAGATTTTAATAAAATTGATAAAGCAATTGAAATTATTAAAACAAATAAAAATTTTAGATCATTTTGTAAAACAAATACTGATGTTACAAATTATGAGTGTGTAATAAATGATTTTAAGTATGAAATTATCAAATCTGAATTGATATTTACAATAAGCGCAAACAGATTTTTAAGAAATATGGTTCGTTCGATTATCGGAACAATTTTAGAAATAGGGCAGTTGAAGATTTCTATCATTGAGCTTATTGATATCATTAAAAAATCGGATAGAATTTATGCTGGACCATCTGTACCTGCACATGGATTATTCTTAACAAAAGTTGAATACCCTAAAAATATATTTGTTAAATGAGCAGCAAATCTAGAGTATACAATTTTAGGCTTTTCAACAGGCTATTAAACTATATTAAATCTTACAGAAATATTTTTTTAATTTCAATAATTTCTGTTTTTGGACTTTCGATATTTGGTGCCTTGAGACCCGTTGTATTAGAAAAAATAGTTGATGAAAATCTTACCGCATCAAACTATGATTTTTTTCTTGAGTACATAATTATAATGGTTATTTTATTGGTTCTTGAGGTTGCAAGTAATTACTCGTTTATATTTAATGCTGGTCTACTTGGTCAGTCTGTGGTAAAGGATATAAGAGTAAAGCTTTTTAATCATATACAGGATTTTAAAATGAAATATTATGACAAATCTTCAGTTGGCATACTAATTACTCGAACAGTTACCGATATGGAAAGAATTGCAGATATTTTTGGTCAGGGTCTTTTCATGATTATAAGTGACATAATTAAAATGTTAGTGGTTGCAATTGTAATGATCAACATGAATTGGGAACTAAGTATAATTGTTTTTCTTTCCTTACCACTTATTTTGTTAGCAACTAAAATTTTTCAAAAGTATATGAAGATAGCATTTGATGAGGTAAGGAATGAAGTTGCAAATTTGAATTCATTTGTTCAGGAAAGGGTTACAGGTATGAATGTATTACAACTTTTTGCTAGAGAAAAAATTGAACTTGAAAAATTCAAAAAAATCAATGAACGTCATAAAAAAGCATGGCTTAAGACAGTTTGGTATAATTCCATTTTTTTTCCTGTAGCAGATATACTTTCATCCTTGACGCTTGGATTAGTAGTGTGGTATGGTGGAATGAATACTGTTATGGATGGTACTGCATCAATTGGAGAACTAACTGCATTTATAATGATGATTCCAATGCTATTTCGCCCCCTGAATCAAATAGCCAATAAATTTAACACCCTACTCATGGGCATGGTTGCTGCTGAAAGGGTATTTAATATTTTAGATACAAATTCTGTTATTAAAGACACTGGCCCTGAAATAGCTGATAAAATTAGGGGAAAAATTAATTATAAAAATGTTAATTTTTCATACAAAAAAGGGGAAAAAGTTATTGATGATTTAAGTATTGAAATCAATGCTGGTAAAACAACTGCGATTGTTGGGTCTACGGGATCTGGTAAATCAACAATCATTAAGCTTTTAAATAGGTTTTATCAATTAGATTCTGGATCAATACATATTGATGATATAAATATTGAGAATTACTCGCTTTCCTCATTACGTGAAAATATTGGTTTTGTTTCTCAAGATGTACATCTTTTTTCTGATACAATATTAAATAATATTACTTTACAAAACCCAAATATTTCATTTTTAAGTGTCAAGAAAGCTGCTTCAGATATTGAATTAGACAATTTTATTAGCTCACTACCAAACGGCTATAACTATCAAGTTAGCGAGAGGGGTTTGACTCTTTCAACCGGTCAAAGGCAATTAATTTCATTTTTAAGGGTATATATAAAAAATCCTCAAATCTTAATATTAGATGAAGCAACTTCATCGATTGACACCGACTCAGAGTTGTTAATTCAAAGAGCTACAGAAAAAATTACCAAAAATAGAACCTCAATTATCATTGCTCACCGATTAAGTACCATTATGAATGCTGACAATATAATCGTTATGGATAATGGTAAAATCGTTGAGGTTGGCAATCACTTTGAATTAATAAAAAATAATAAAGGACATTATCTGAAATTATATCAGGCTCAATTAAAAAAAGAAAAAAAATATTTACCTATTTAGGAAATATCATCTTTTAATAAATTATATAAATTGTTTTCTGATTCAAACGAGATGAATTCACCATTTTTTATGTAGGATATTTTTCCATTCTGCTCTGAAACAACAATTGAAATTGCGTCGGTTCTTTCTGTTATACTAACTGCAGCTCTATGTCTTAATCCATATTTTCCAGATATTTTTGTTTCATTATTAATAGGTAAAACAACTCTGGTAGCTCTAATAATATTATCAGAAATAATTATTGCACCGTCGTGCAGTGGACTATTTTTAAAAAATATACTCTCTAAAATTGGTTGGCTTACGGTTATATTCATTTTGTCTCCTGAGTCTTTTAAAAAGTTTAAATTATTATTTCTTTCTAAAACTATAAGAGCTCCAGTTTTTGATTTACTCATATTGTAACATGCAGAAATTATGGAGTTTATATCCGTTGAATCTTTTTGTAATTTTTGATTTTTGAAGAACTTAATTTTTTCAAAAAAAGAACCCTTGTTAGAAATGTTAGCTGAGCCAATCATTAATAAGAACTTTCTAATTTCTGGCTGAAAAACAACTATTAGTGCGATAATACCAACACTCATAAAACCACCAATAATACTTGAAAGTAGCTCCATTTCTAAAATTAAAGTACCTCTCCACAATACATATATTAAAATAATACCAATGAAAATATTTATTGCAACGGTTCCTCTCAATAATTTGTAAGCATAATATAAAACAGTTGCAACAAGAATAATATCAAGCAAATCAACAATAGAAAAATTAAGTATCTCACTGAAAAAATCCATAATTCTTTTGTACAAATATAGGACTAAAAATTTTTAGCCATTTAATTCATTTACTATTTTGATACATTCAGAAGCTTCTCTAACATCATGAGTTCTGAGAATATTTGCACCCTTAATGAGTGAAATTGTATGTAAAACTGATGATCCGTTTAAGGCTTTTTCAGGTGTTGTATTTAAGGTTTTATATATCATTGATTTTCTTGAAATTCCAACAACCAATGGCTTATCAAATTGTTTCAAAAATTCGAGATTATTTAATAACTCGTAATTTTGTTTTATTGTTTTTGAAAATCCAAATCCAGGGTCAATCATTATGTCATTTATCCCATAAGATTTTGCTTTAGCGATTCTTTCTGAAAAATATTTGCACACATCTTTGGTTACATCCGAATAATTGCTTTTACTCATCATATTTGCAGGTGTTCCTCTCATATGCATCAAAACATATGGTGTTTTATTTTTTGCAACAACTTCAAACATATTACTGTCCAAATTACCCCCTGAAATATCGTTGACAATGGCTGCCCCCGTTTCTATTGCTTCATTTGCAACTTTACTTCTGAAAGTATCGATTGAAATTATTGCATCAGGATATTTTTTTTTTATCAATTCAATTGCAGGTATTACACGATTTAATTCATTCTCGATGCTCACCTTTTTTGCACCAGGTCGTGAACTGTATCCTCCAACGTCAATTATATCTACTCCAGAATTAACCATTTTATCGATCTGTTTAAGAATTTCACCTCTTTTATTGAATTTGCCACCGTCATAAAAAGAATCTGGAGTAATATTTAGTATTCCCATTATTTTAGGTGATGATAAATTAATTATTTTGCCATTGATATTTATAGTCATTTTAAGAGATTTAAAAATTTAAAGATGTTTCTTTGATGGTTAAAAATATTTAATCGAAATTTACACAAAATTACTCCTAATTATGCAAAAAACCTTAAAGCAATATGATTATGTTACATCGATTTGTAAATCGCTTTTTGAAAAAAAAATGCATGACTATGGAAGTGCGTGGAGGATTTTAAGATTATCATCATTAACAGATCAGATTTTTATAAAAGCTCAACGAATAAGGGGACTTCAAAAAAATTCTGTTCAAAAAGTTGATGAAGGTGAATCTATTGAGTTTATCGGAATAATTAACTATTCGATTATGGCATTAATTCAAATCAAAAAGGGAATATCAGAAATACCTGACCTGAATGAGAAGGAATGCATAAGTCTTTATGATATGATGATGAATAAAACAAGAGATTTAATGATGGATAAGAATCATGATTATGGTGAAGCTTGGAGAGAAATGAGAGTAAGCTCTCTTACAGACCTTATTCTTCAAAAAATTTTAAGGATAAAGCAAATTGAAGATAATCAGGGAAATACTTTAGTGAGTGAGGGCATTGACGCCAATTATACAGATATAATTAACTATGCAATTTTTGCATTAATACATTTAAAAATATGATCAAAATATTAACATACACGTTCAGGTATTTTGTTGGAGCATTATTTATTTTTTCTGGATTAATAAAATTAAATGATCCAATTGGTTTTTCATTTAAACTTGAGGAATATTTTGGTCCAACAGTTTTTGCTTTAGATTTTTTAATCCCGTTTGTACTTCCAATGGCAATTTTTATTGTGATTTTTGAAGTTATTCTTGGAATTTTTTTAATAATTGGTTTTAAAAGGGACTTCACACTATGGAGCTTACTATTAATGATTGTGTTTTTTACTTTTTTAACATGGTATTCTGCATATTTTAATAAAGTAACTGACTGTGGCTGTTTTGGTGACGCAATTAAATTAACCCCTTGGGAATCATTTTTCAAAGATATAGTTCTGCTCATAATGATTTCCCTTTTATTTTTAAAGAAGGAGTTTGTCAAACCTTTACTAAATTCAAACAATCAAAAATTAATAGTTGCATCTTCATTAATTGTCTGTTTTTATATTACCTATCATGTTTTAAATCATCTTCCAATACTGGATTTTAGAGCCTATAAAATTGGTGATAATATAATTGAAAATATGAACGTACCTGATGATGCTCCAAGAGATATTTACGAATATGAATGGTCATTTCTTGAGGATGATAAAAAAATAAAATATATTACAAATGGTGAATATCCTCAGTCGAATGGTGATTTCATTGGAGTTGAAACAAAATTAGTTCAGAAGGGATATGAACCTTCTATATATGATTTCTCGATCGAATTTAATGGCATAAATCAAACAGATGAAATATTAAGTGAAGAGAAATTAGTTATTTATATTTCATATAACCTTGAAAAATTTTCTGCCAAAGCAATTCAGAATATGCAGTTATCGGCAGAGAATGCAAAAAATAAAGGTTTTAAAGTAATTGGTTTAACAGCTTCATCTGAAGAAGACAAAAATATGTTTATAAAAACAAATAAACTGTTTTTTGATTTTTACACATGTGATGAAACAGCCTTAAAAACTATTGTAAGGTCAAATCCAGGTGCTATTGTATTGAAAGAAGGAAATGTAATTGACAAAAAACATTTCAATGATTTTTCCGATTTAAACTTTGATTAATTGCTAGTATATATAATAGATAAAATATTTTACTCTTCACTTACGATATTTGGGGTTGTAACTGTCATTTTTTTTCTATTTAATGTTCTCCCCGGAGACCCAGCTCAAATGATGCTAGGTCAAAATGAGAATTCTGAGCAGATAAAATTAGTTAAAAAAAAATATGGATTTGATAAGTCTTTACCTGATCAATATCTACTTTACTTAAATGATTTATCTCCAATATCAATTCATTCAAAAAACAACTCTGATTATTCTTTTTTCCACGAAAATTACACTGGTATTTTATTATTTGAACTTGGAAATTCAACAGTAAATTTAAAATATCCTTATTTAAGGACATCTTTTGTTAACCAGGGAAAAAAAGTTTCATCCATTATATCAGAGACACTACCCAACACTTTCATTTTGGCATTTTCAGCAATTGTAATAGCAGTTTTTATAGGTTTAATTTTTGGTATAATTTCAGCACTTAATAAGGGAAACTCTATTGATATTTTAATTCAGTTTATTAGTACAATAGGGATGAGCGTACCTTCTTTTTTTAGTGCAATTATTTTTGCTTGGATTTTTGGTTTTTTATTAAAAGATTATACCGGTCTTGAAATGAATGGAAGTTTATTTGAGCTTGATGATTATGGTGAATCATTCGAATTAAAATTAAAAAATTTAGTACTTCCTTCAATTGTTTTAGGCATTAGACCCCTAGCTGTTATTAGTCAGCTAGTAAGAAACGAGCTGTTAAATGTTTTAAATCAAGATTATATTAGAACTGCAAAAGCAAAGGGATTATCTAAGTTTTTGATAATTAAAGACCACGCTTTAAAAAATGCTTTGAACCCTGTGGTTACTGCAATTTCTGGATGGTTTGCCTCTTTATTGGCAGGAGCTGTTTTTGTTGAATTTATTTTTGGTTGGAATGGCATAGGAAAAGAAATTGTTAATGCTTTAAATCTTCTTGACTTGCCTGTTTTAATGGGTTCAGTACTGGTAATAGCATTTATATTTATATTAATAAACATAATAGTTGATATTATTTATATAAAATTAGACCCAAGAATTAAAATTAATTAAAATGAGTAGAAAAAAAATAGTTGCTGGTAATTGGAAAATGAATATGACCCAGGATCAATCTGTAAATCTTATTTCTGAGCTAAACCAAATTACCTCAAATGATGTCGAAATTAAAATTGCACCAAGTTTTACAAATCTAAGTAAAGCAATTCTGATGCTAGAAAATTCTGAAATTGAAGTTATTGCTCAAAATGTATATTTTGAGGAAAGAGGGGCTTTTACAGGTGAGATTTCTGTTGAAATGTTAAAAAGTATAGGGGTCAGTAATATTATTATAGGGCATAGTGAAAGAAGAAAATATTTTAATGAAACGGATATAATATTATCAAAAAAAGTAAGAGTAGCGATTGACAATTCTATGAAAATCATTTTTTGTGTAGGTGAAGAGTTGTCTGAAAGAGAAAAAGGAAACCATTTTGATTTAATTAAAAGTCAAATAATTAACGGCCTATTTGAACTTAGTTCAGATAAAATTAAAAGTATTATTGTTGCCTATGAACCTGTTTGGGCAATAGGTACAGGAAAAACTGCTGAAAATCATCAAATTCAGCAAATGCACGAATTTATTAGAAAATTATTTAAAGATAATTATGGAAATGATATCTCAAACAAGCTTAGGATTCTTTATGGAGGTAGTGTTAAACCTAATAATGCCAAGGAAATATTTTCACTTTCTGATGTTGATGGAGGCTTAATTGGCGGTGCATCTTTGAATTTTTCAGATTTTAAAGCAATTGTTCAAGCAGCTCATGGATGATTTATATCTTTCCGTTAAATTTAATGTAAAACCTATTTCTGGTGTTGAAATTCTCATAGCTGAACTGAGCTACTTAGGATTCGAAATGTTTGAAGAAAATCAAAATAATCTAACAGCTTATATTAAAGATTCTAATTTCACAGAAAATATATTTAATGAGGTTAGGATTTTAAATTCTGAGGAATTTAAAATTGACTATAAAATTTCAAAAGTTCATAACAAAAATTGGAATGAAAAATGGGAAAAAGACTATAATGCTGTAAATATCAGTAAAGATTGTACAATTAGAGCTCCTTTTCATAAATCATCCAAAAAAAAATTTGATGTTATTATAAAACCGGAAATGAGTTTTGGAACTGGACATCATGAAACTACACAGTTAATGATTGAGTATATTTTAGATCAAAATTTAATAAATAAGAAAGTTTGTGATGTAGGTTGTGGAACCGGAATTTTATCAATTATTTCTGAAAAAAAGGGAGCGAAATTTGTTGATGCAGTTGATATTGACCTAAATTGTTGTAAAAATACACTTGATAATCTAAAAAGAAATAATTGTAAAAATATTAATACAATACATTCGTCATCTGATAAATTAATTGGAAATTCTTATGATTTAATTCTATCGAATATCACTCTCAACAATTTGAAAGATAATTTTGAAAACTTTAAAAAAATTTCAACCCATAAAACAATTATAATTATAAGTGGTTTTTTGGAAAAGGATTTGAATGATTTAAATAGAACACTTAAAAAGTTGCAACTTGAAATTAAGGATTTTAAGAAAAAAAATAATTGGGTAGCTGCTAGATATTATTACAAATAGATTCCGAATTAGAATTGTAGCAATTATCATTTAAGTTAGATTGTTGTATTTGATTAAAGCCCCCCTCAATATTTATCATATTACTTAAACCTACTTTTTTTAGGATTGAAATTGCAATAACCGATCTATAACCTGCAGCACAATGAATATATAGTTTATTTTTATATTTAATTTGATCATATTTCGTTGCTATTTGACCCAATGGCAAATTAATTGAACCTTCAATATGCTTAGTAAAATACTCAGACTCACGCCTTACATCTAAAATATCTACTTTATTCATCTTAAGAACATCAACAAAGTTTGAAGATTTTATCGACTCTAAATTATAAACTTTATTTCCAGCTTTAATCCACTTTTTAATACCACCATCCAAATAACCAATACAATTATCAAAACCTATTCTTGATAATCTTGTGATTGCTTCAATTTCTGCTCCTTTGTCACAAATTAAAACTAATTGAGTATTAACATCTTTAAAAATTTCACCAACCCATGGGGCAAATCTACCTTCAAGTCCTATGAAAATAGAGTTTTTTATATGTGATTTTATAAAATCTTTCTTGTTTCTTGTATCTAATAAAACAACCTTTGGATTTTTGATAATATCTTTTAATTCATCAGGGCTAATTTTATTTAGTGATCTTTTTAATACCAAATCAAAGTCTTCACAACCCATTTGATTTAATTTTACATTAGCAGGAAAGTAAGACGGTGGATCTGGTAGATTTTCGGTTAATTCCTTTACAAATCCTTCTTTACTAAAACTACCGTTGAGAGCATAATTGTTAATTTTCTGATTTTTTAATACATCTACTGTTTCTTTCATCATGTTTTTTCCGCAGGCAGATCCGGCACCATGACCAGGGTATACTATTAAATCATCATTTAAAGGTTTGATTTTTGTATTGATAGAGTCATATAAAATTGAGGCTAATTCTTCTTTTGAAGTCCCTTGATATCTTTGAGCTACATCTGGAATCCCAACATCCCCTAAAAATAAAGTGTCTCCAGTGAAAATAGCGTGTGGTTCATTATTTTCATTATAAAGTAAATAAGAGCAGCTTTCCAAAGTATGTCCGGGCGTATGAATAACTTTAATTTTTAATTTTCCAATTTTAAATAAATCACCTTCAGACGAAACAATACAATCGTAGTCAGGTTCAGCATTAGGGCCATAGACAATTGGAGCACCAGTCATTTTTGAGAGTGTTAAATGACCACTAACAAAATCAGCGTGAAAGTGGGTTTGAAAAACATACTTAATTTTTGATTTACTATAATTTGCTTTATCAATATATTCATCAACTTTTCTGATTGGGTCAATAATCGCTGCTTCACCGCTATCTTCAATAAAGTATGATGCCTGTGACAAGCAAGAGGTATATATTTGCTCAATATTCATAACAACTCTAATTTATGAAATTATTAGCATTATAATTCCACCAACAGCCATTCCCTCAATATATGACAGCCATAATGCATCAAATGTTGATATTTTGATCGATCTTAACATCGAATCAATTTGTTCTTTATATGGCTTTGTCAATAAATAGAGACACCCAGCAATTAATATATATATTGAAATTATTTTCATATTATAAATGTACAAATCTTTGCCAATGATAGATTTAATATCTTTACCTAAAATAAAATTATGTACTCTATTAATTTTGATAATAATTTAATTAAAGGTGTCAAGTTAGTTGATATTGATAAGCTAAATCCACATGAAAAAATTATTGAAAAGAAAAAAACTTCACTTGCAAAATTTATTAAATCATATAAAGATTACTATATAATTTCTTCAATTGTGTGTTGTCATAAAAGTATGTTAATTGTTGACGGTCATCACAGATATTTTGCATTAAAAGAATTAGGCTTTGTAAAAGTACCGGTTACACTTATTGACTATCAAAGCAATTCTATAAGAACTGGGAAAACAAATCCACTTGATAAAAAATATATTATTGAAATTGGTAAAAGTTCTGTTCTATTAAATCCAAAAAGTACAGAACATGCCGTATATTGCAATAAATCAAAAAAATGGGAGCCGATAATTTTATTATCTTCAATGTTTAAAATCGAAACTAAAGAAATTCTTAAATGATAACAACAACAACAGACTCAATTCCAAACAAGGAAATAGATAAAATACTGGGTATTGCAAGAGGATCGACTGTTAGGTCCCGGAATGCTGCAAGAGATCTTGTAGCTCAGCTAAAAAATATTATTGGCGGTGAGATTGAAGAATACACAAAACTACAAGCCCATGCCAGAGAACAAGCTTTGGAAAGATTAATTGTGGATGCAAATAATTTAGGTGCTGATGCAGTTTTAAATATAAGATTCACCACATCTGTTATCGCACAAGGTACCTCAGAAATTTTAGCCTATGGAACTGCTGTTTCTTTAAAATAATATTAGATGATTTTTTCAATTATTTGGATAGCTTTAGTAATTTTAATTGTGTGGCTAATAATCAACAGGGTCAGGCAAACAGATAATGAAAAATTCGATAAACGTAAAAATTAATTAAATGGTAACCTACAAATGCAATAAGTGTGGTATGGCTGTTAATGCAAGCTGTGCCTCTTGTAACGAACAACTACAAAATGATCATTTAACACTTGATGATGGGTCATTAGTTCAGATTTCGATTTGCCCAAGTTGTGAAGGAAAAATAAAATCACCTCAATGTTGTGGAGAGGATATGTTTTGTGAAGTTTAAACAAAAATATTCGTTCAATGAGGAGTTGGGTTTTCTTATTATTCATTTCTATACAATTCTCTTTTTCTCAACAGTTTAGAAGCGTCAATCAACTTTCTGGCTTAAATCATATTTCAAATAATAATGGGGTAGCTGTAGCAGATTATGATTTAGATGGAGATTTAGATTTATTTGTGGTTTCATGGTTGTCTGACGGTTCTCCGCAAAACCTTAATAGATTATTGGAAAATCAAAATGACGGTAGTTTTACAGACGTCACTGAAAACTCTGGAATAGATCAAAATTTGATTCACGAAATAGAATTAATCAATTTAGATGAGAATGGGGAATTTGCATTTGCTGTCCTAACTCAGGGAAATAGATTAAGTGCCTCATGGGGTGATTTCAATAATGACGGATACCCAGATATTTTTTTAGGAAATGCTGTGCAAAGTCAGCTTTACAAGAATAATGGTGATGGAACTTTTACTGATGTTACAGAATCAGCTGGCTTTCCTGTATTTTGTGAAGAGTGCTATACTGCTGGTGCATTGTGGTTAGATTATGATTTGGATGGTTTTTTAGATATTTTTTTATCAGACTATAATCAGGCATCCCCCAATAAATTATTTAGAAATTTAGGTGATGAAACTTTCCAACAAATAGATTTGACCAATGTGATTGATGGTGCAAATTCCTTTTCAGCTATACCAATTTATGTTAATGACGATATGTATCCTGACATTTATATTGCCAATGATTTTGATGTTTACAACCAATTACTCATAAATCAAAACGGTGAGGGATTCGAAAATATGGTTTTGGATTATGGATTAGAAGATCCATATGATGGTATGGGGCTAGCAACATGTGATTATAATAATGACTTAAAAACCGACTTGATGGTAACTAATATTCGGCAAAATAGTTTTTACGTAAGAGATCTTGAAGGTAGTTTTTTAACATACACAAACTATTCTGATGTGTTAAATATAATAGATACAGGATGGGCTTGGGGAGCAATTTTTTCTGATTATAATCATGATGGATTTGAAGATTTATATGTGGCAAATGGATTTTTTAATGCTGAGCCGAACGAATATTACATTAATGTTCAAAATGAATCCGGTAACTTCTTTGAATTAGGTAATTTTTCTGATGATGCAATGGGAAATCAGTTTACAAAAAGTAGATCTGTAAATTCCTTTGACTATGATAATGATGGAGATTTAGATTTGATTTATACCTCTGTCAATGATAATGGAAGTTTTCCAAATATTAACTTGTGGGAGAATAAATCTGTAGATTCTTATTACACGGATGAATTATCAGGAACATGGGTTAAATTTAATCTTGAAGGAACAATTTCTAATCGTGATGGTTTAGGTTCAATTATTCAAGTTACTTTTGAAGATGGTTCAAGTCAAATGAGACATTACACTGGATCAGGATATCAGCACCAATCATTACAATCACTTCATTTTGGTGGAGGCGAAAACCTCAATATTACAAGCATCTCTATTAAATGGCCAAGTTCGGGTGAAGAAATTTATTATAACCTTTCAATGAATTCAACTTATAAAATTGTTGAAGGTCAAGGCATAGAATTAATTGATAATAACACATCAGTCAGGGTAGAAGGTTGTACAAGTTCTATTTCTTGTAATTATAATCCGGAGGCAACGATTGATGATGGTTCCTGTGCATTTATTTATGCTGAAGAAATTGTGGGTGAAGTTATCGCTGAACCATTACTGTCATACACATACAGTTATGATGATGACTCAATAATTTCTTATGAATGGGGTGTTGAAAATGGTGTTATTTTATCTGGAAATGGTACATCTCAAGTAACGGTGCAGTGGGATATTGCTCAAACGGCAAATATTTCATTGATTGCCTCAGATCAAAATTGTTCAACTGACATCATTAATCTTGGTATTAATTTAGAACTCCCAGATGACGACTCTGATTTTAACTATTCGGTTGCCCGACTGTGGAATGAAGTTTTACTGTTTTCTATAAGAAATGATTTAGCCAGGCCTACCGTCCATGCTAGAAATTTATTTCACACAAGTGCTGCTATGTATGATGCATGGTCAATTGTGAATGATTTGGGTTCTACTTACCTGATTGGAAATAATATAAATAATTACAATTCTGAATTTCCTTTATTTTCAAGCTCAGAATCATCGAGCTTCAATAATATAAATTCGATAAGCTATGCTGCTTACAGACTTATTAATCACAGATTTTCAGAATCTCCGGGATATGAAAGGATAATTGAGAAAAGTAATGCTTTAATGAATTTATTAAATCTAGATATAGATTACTTAGACTCCTTAGATTTTGAAAGTAATGCCGCATCTCTAGGTAATTATATAGCGGAAAACTATATTCAATATGGGTTAATTGATGGGTCTAATGAAAATTCAGATTATATGAACAACTATTATCTTCCTGTAAATGAACCTATGTCTGTAAGTGATGAGGGAAATCCAAATATGACAGACCCAAACAGATGGCAGCCACTTACATTTGATCTTTTTGTAGATCAAAGTGGTAACGCATTAGAAACTAATACCCCTGATTTCCTAGGAGCTGAGTGGGGTAATGTATGGCCCTTTGGTTTGAATGAAGATGATATGACTCAATATGAGCGTGATGGAAATTCTTTTAATGTATATCATGATCCTGGGCTTCCACCAATGATTGATGATGATTCCGTCACAAATCAATTATTTATTGAATCATTCTCAATGGTTCCAATTTGGGGTTCACATCTAACTCCAAATGATGATACAGTTTGGGACATTTCTCCAAATTCTCTAGGTAATGTTGATGATGGTACTTATCCTACAGATTTTAGTAATTTTACTTCTTTCTATAACTATTTTAATGGTGGTGATACCAGTCAGGGTTATAGCTCAAACCCGGTAACAAATGAAACTTATGAGGTTCAAAATGTTTTACGGGGAGATTATGCAAGGGTCTTAGCAGAGTACTGGGCTGATGGTCCTGATTCTGAAACTCCACCTGGACATTGGTTTGTTCTACTTAATTCCATTAATGATAACCCACAATTAGAAAAAAAATTCATGGGTCAAGGCGATGTATTATCTGATTTAGAGTGGGACGTCAAATCATATTTTATTCTTGGAGGTGTAATGCATGATGTTGCCGTTTCTGTATGGGGAATAAAGGGCTGGTATGATTACGTCCGACCGATTTCGGCAATTAGATATTTTTCTGAGTTAGGGCAAAGTACAGACCCATCATTGGATAACTATAATGAAAATGGATTTACTTTAATTGATGGATTAATTGAGATAGTAGAACCTGGTGACCCACTAGCAAATGACAATGAAGAAAATATTGGAAAGATCAAACTATATACATGGAAAGGGCATGATTACATAAATAATATTGAAAATGAGTTTGCAGGGGTTGGATGGATACTAGCAGAAAATTGGTGGCCATATCAACGCCCCACTTTTGTCACTCCAAATTTTGCTGGTTATGTTTCTGGTCATTCCACATATTCTAGGGCTGCTGCAGAAATGCTTGAAAACTTCACAGGGAGCCCTTATTTTCCAGGTGGATTAGAAACCCAGTTAGCAAAACAAAATGAATTTTTGGTTTTTGAAGATGGTCCAAGCCAGGATATCGAACTTCAATGGGTTTCATACAAGGATGCAGCTGATCAGTGTAGTTTATCTAGAATTTGGGGAGGTATCCACCCATATATTGATGATATTCCAGGAAGACTAATCGGTCAAATTATTGGAAACGAAAGTTTTGAATTTGGGGCTCAACATTTTTATGAAAATTTATCTAATATTGAAACACAATTGCCAAGGATTAGACTTTTAAAAAATCCAATCGATATTAATGAGCAGATTCAGTTGTTAAATACAACAGGGAATGAAAAATTCAGATTATATGATATATCTGGAAAAGAAATTTCAATAAAAGTCCAAAATGAAAATAGAAAATCGATGATCTCTTCATCTTCAATTAGTCAAGGTTTTTACATATTGCAGTGTGACTCACATGCCTTCAAGATTATAATAAATTAGCATTAAATTTTTCTTAACTTGTAAGAAAAAAATCATGCGTAATATATTCTATTTATTTTTCTTAATTGCCAATTTGATTTATTCACAGATGCCTAGTGTGGTTCAACAAGACTTGATGAACTTTGAACCTGGTGAGCTTATTGTGAAGTTAAAGGATAATGTAGATGCAGGTGTTTATTATGAAGAGAATGGTAAGGCTAAGAGCGACTTTAACATTGGTGAGTTCTTAGGAATTGAAGAGAAGATAGAGTCTTCCAAAGTAATGTTTCATCAATCTACTATTGAGGCAAGTGTTGCCAATAGCCAAAAGATGAAAGCTGTATATATGGCTAAGGGTATGCAAAATGTAAAAGACCCTTTGACTATGAAGAACATCTTTGTCTTAAAGACAATCAATGAACAGGAAAACATCCTAATGTTAATTGAAGAAATTAAAAACAACCCTAATGTAGAATACGCAGAACCAAACTACATATATAGCATTGATGACTTTGAAGTAGGAGATATTATATATGATGAAACAGAAAATGAGGATGAAGAAGAGGCTAGCGAGAATAGTACAGCAAACATCTCTGTAGATGATCCACTGTATTCAGCACAATCCAATATAACATCTACCAATATAGATGATGTATGGGATCAATACACCACAGGTGATGGTTCACAAGTGATAGCCATATTAGATACGGGAGTAGATTACACTCATCCAGATTTAGAGGCAAACATTTGGATTAATGAGGCTGAGTTAAATGGAGTTGAAGATTATGATGATGATGGTAATGGATATGTAGATGACATTAGAGGTTGGGACTTTATAAATATCGATAATGCCCCCCTTGATGACAATATGCATGGTACCCACGTAGCCGGTATTGCGGGGGCGGTTGGTAATAATGGGATTGGAATCGCAGGAGCTGCATGGAATGTAAAGCTAATGCCGATAAAAGTCTTTCAATCAACAGGTCAAGGTAACTCAACAACCATTGCAGAAGGAGTAGAGTATGCTTACATGAACGGAGCAGATATCTTAAACATGAGTTTTGGATCATATGTAGAATCATTTACATTAAAGTTAGCTCTAGAAAATGCTTATTCAACAGCCACACTTGTAGCAGCAGCAGGAAATGATTT
>Ga0160422_10000810_pt1 | contig 19173 bp, 17 predicted proteins | sample Fk160mmetaG_FD_108192 | JGI IMG/M metagenome (GOLD analysis project Ga0160422, IMG submission 108192) | Marine microbial communities from the Central Pacific Ocean - Fk160115 60m metaG | ecosystem: Environmental > Aquatic > Marine > Oceanic > Photic zone | place: The Central Pacific Ocean... | reverse complement strand
AGCTGCTGCTCAGTGTGTTCTGGAACTTCCCAGTCCTGGACAATAAAAAACCCCCGAAACCAGTGGATCCGGGGTTTCTGAAATGGTGGCGGGGGGGAGATTTGAACTCCCGACCTTCGGGTTATGAGCCCGACGAGCTACCAGACTGCTCTACCCCGCGCCGGTTCAACAATCATACCTTTCGGTGGGCGACGGACACCAGCTCTCTGCTCAGCTCCGCAGCTCACCTTCGACGTTGATTTGAACGCCGGGGTTCACGATCAACAGTTTCTCCTCCAGCTCCTGCAATCCGCTCGGCGTTAGCCAGTCGAGCTGACGCAGCAGGTGAAGTGCCACCGCGTGTTTGGCACGTCTGGCACCATCCTCGACTTTGATGGCAACGCCCAGACCTTCCCGGGTTCTGCTGAGGCACTGGATGCCCTCTGCGCCTCCCTTGCTGATCACCTGCTGGTGGGAGCGTCGCATCAGTTCCGTGTCGAACCGTCCCTCGCCCGCGACCAGCTCGGGATGGGCAAGCATCGCCCGGCTGATCTGTTCGAATTCAGCATGGGTGGATGATCCCAGATGGGCGAAGAGCAGAGCCATCTGGGCAAGCTCAAGACGCAGGGTTGGTGCGCCGCAGTCATCGCGTTCAGCGACCAGCTCATCCGGTGGCAGTCCCAGCAGTTCGCCCACCCGCCGCAGCACCTCCTGTTGGAGGGGATGATCTCCCTGGAGATAGGTCTCCAGGGGCCAGCCCATCTTGCGGGCCGTGATCAGAAACGCCGCGTGTTTGCCGGAGCAGTTGTGCTCGAGCGGACTGGATCGACCCTCCGGAACCGGGCACTGCAGCTGCTCACTTTCCAGCTCTGCATTCCAGAGCATTCGGAATGCTTCTCGGGCATGGGCAGGGGTTCCAGCATGGGATCCACAGCTGATGGCGAGTCCCCGTTCACCGCAGTTGTAGGTCTCGGATGCACCGCTGCTGATCAGTGGCAGGGCCTGAAACGGCTTCAGCGCTGATCGGATGAACGTCTCGAAATCCGGCTGACCTGCTCGCATCAGCACGCGGCCGCGGCTGTCGCACACAACGGCATGCACCCGATGGGTGGATTCGATGGATGAACCTCGCTTCAGCTGAACTTCGAGCGGCGGAGAACTGACTGAACGCGCCGAACCGCGATAACCGGATGGGATCGACATGCCCGGATGTGTCGTCGTTTCAGAGAGCCTGACAGATGCTGGCCCCACCCAGCATCAGGCCGGTGACCAGAGCCATGGCTCTTCCGAGCCGGCCAAGAATCGGCCGCACCTCATGCTGGGCCAGGAGGAGGTCCCGTTCACGCCAGGCAAGCGGTTTTTCCCAGACCTGGCCGTCATACCAACCTGATTCCTCGTATTCCACCTGCTCGGAGAGCAGGCGCTTGTGCACGTAGGTCCAACCGAGCCACTGCCGAACCAGCAGCAGCATCGGCAGCACAAGTGCCGCAACGCCACCCGCGAGCACCAGACGCACCGGGTCGTTGCGAAGTGTCCAGCTGCCACTGGCCACCAGAACGGTGATCGGCGAAATCAGCAGCCAGCTGATCAGCAGAGCGCGGTCCAGGGACACCTGAGCCGTACAGGGCCAGGCAAAGAACCAGGAGCGGCTGAGCTGAGCGAATTCCTCCTGGGGGCGTTGCTCATGGGGAACCGGGCAGGGGACGCTCGAAGCCATTCCGGATTCCACGTCAATCGTCAGATGCCCTGGACGTTAGGTAGGGACGACGTTCCCCGTGACTCCAAAATGCTTCAAGGTCGTAGTACCTGCGCTCTTCGGGAAGGAGCACGTGAACGATGAGCTCCCCGTAGTCGAGCAGTGCCCAACGGCCTTCGTGGATCCCCTCCTTGCGCAGGGGGAGCCGTTGACCCTCATCCTCCAGACGATCCTCGACAGAACGGACGATGGCCTTGACCTGCACATCACTCTGGCCGCCGGCGATCACCATCCAGTCCGCAAGACTTGAGACCTCATCCACGCGAATGAGCTGAATGTCCACCGCCTTGCGGTCATCACACGCATCGGCTGCGAGTTCCGCAAGCTGCTCACTATCCATAGACGTTTTCGCTGGTGACTGACTGGCGGGAACCCTGCTGCTGAGCCATTTCAGCGCGAGCCTTGCCGGCACTCTTGCGCAATGCCTCGAGCCGGTCTTCGTAGAACCCCCGCTTTTTCTTCTTGCGTGTCTTCTCGACGAGATCCTTGAGGGCCCCACCGAGACTCTTGTAAGCGTTGGGAACGCTGTAGCCGAATCGGCAGGCCAGATCGATGGCACGCTCGTCCGCCGAGATGGCATCCCGCAGGCGTTTTTCAGCGTTGTTCTTCAGATAGAGCCGGTAACCGGCAAAGCCGGACAACCCGAGAGCCATCAGCAGCAGGAGGCCATCCTGAACCCAGAGTTCACCGATGGCGCCGCCAAGACCGATGGCAAGGGCTGCCATCTCCCAGCCATCGCGCGGGATGGTGTCGTTCTGAATCCGACCGACCTCATGCCAGAAGAGCAGGTTGCGATGGTCAAGGGCAAGGTTGTCCCAGCTGTCGAGATCAACCTGGATCTCCACCTCATCCCGTCCGATCTCTTCCAGCGTGATCAGGGCGGGCTCAACAGCCGCAGCTGCCTCGACGAACACCCAGCTCTGCATTTCGGGTGGCAGCAACCCTTTCAGGCGCTGGAGTTCGCTCATGGTTGTCACTCGTTCTCCTCACCCTTAACGCTAGCGACTGCTGGGCACCTGCCGCTGCTTCTCCCCCTAGAAGACGCAAGGCAGCAGCGTGGGAGACTCAAAAGGTTTGGCCGCTGAGAGAACGCCCATGCCCCGGCGGAACGATCTTCGTCGCATTCTTCTGCTGGGCTCCGGGCCGATCGTGATCGGGCAGGCCTGTGAATTTGATTACTCAGGAACCCAGGCCTGCAAAGCGCTCAGGGCTGAGGGATACGAAGTCGTGTTGGTGAATTCCAACCCGGCGTCAATCATGACCGATCCGGAGATGGCGGATCGCACTTACGTCGAGCCGCTCACCCCTGAGGTGGTCGCGCGGGTGATCGAACAGGAGCGTCCTGATGCCCTGCTTCCCACCATGGGAGGCCAGACCGCTCTCAACCTGGCGGTGACGCTCGCGGAGAACGGCACTCTGGAGCGCTTCGGGGTCGAACTGATCGGAGCCGATCTGCAGGCCATCCGCAAGGCGGAGGATCGGCAGCTGTTCAAGCAGGCCATGGAGCGGATCGGCGTCAGGGTCTGCCCCTCAGGCATCGCGTCCTCCCTGGAGGAGGCGGAGGCCGTTGGGGCGGCCATCGGCACCTACCCACGCATCATTCGCCCCGCGTTCACGCTCGGTGGCAGCGGTGGCGGCATCGCCTACAACCCGGAGGAATACGCCGCGATCTGCAAGAGCGGACTCGATGCAAGCCCTGTCTCCCAGATCCTGATCGAACAGTCCCTGCTGGGCTGGAAGGAGTTCGAACTGGAGGTGATGCGGGATCTCGCAGACAATGTGGTGATCGTCTGCAGCATCGAAAATCTTGATCCCATGGGGGTTCACACGGGGGACTCAATCACCGTCGCTCCCGCACAGACCCTGACCGATCGCGAGTATCAGCGACTGCGGGACCAATCCATCGCCATCATCCGTGAGATCGGTGTGGCCACGGGGGGCAGCAACATCCAGTTCGCCATCAACCCAGTGGATGGCGAGGTGGTGGTCATCGAGATGAACCCGCGTGTCAGCCGCTCCTCGGCCCTGGCCAGCAAAGCCACGGGCTTCCCCATCGCCAAGATCGCTGCGCGCCTGGCCGTGGGGTACACGCTCGACGAGATCCTCAACGACATCACAGGCAAGACGCCGGCCTGTTTCGAACCGACGATCGACTACGTCGTCACCAAGGTTCCACGTTTCGCCTTCGAGAAGTTCCGGGGATCCCCTGCGGTGCTCACCACCGCGATGAAGTCCGTGGGTGAAGCGATGGCCATCGGACGCTGTTTCGAGGAATCCTTCCAGAAAGCACTGCGCTCCCTGGAGACAGGCCTCTCCGGCTGGGGTGGCGACCGCGCTGAGCCTGAGCAGACACCCGCTGATCTCGAGCGGTCCCTGCGCACGCCCTCACCGGAGCGCATTCTCACCGTCCGTTCCGCCATGGTGGCCGGCCGCACCGATGAGGAGATTCATGCCCTCAGCCGCATTGATCCCTGGTTTCTGGCCAAGCTGCGCCAGCTGATCGATGCCGAAAACGATCTGCTCAGGGGGCGGCATCTCCAGGATCTCGATGCCGAGGACTTCCTGCAGCTCAAACAGCTGGGGTATTCCGATCGTCAGATCGCCTGGTTCACGTCCACGGATGAGCTGGAGGTCCGCCATGCGCGAGTGGCGCTGGGGATTCGTCCGGTGTTCAAAACGGTGGACACCTGTGCGGCCGAGTTCGCCTCAACAACCCCTTACCACTACTCAACCTATGAACGACCGCTGGCCCGTCTGGATGCATCCGGGGCGTTGATTCCCCAGCCAGCGGCCACTGAGGTCGCTCCGGAACACAGACGCAAGCTGATGATCCTCGGCGGCGGACCGAACCGCATCGGTCAGGGCATTGAATTCGACTACTGCTGTTGCCATGCATCCTTCTCAGCCCAGGATTCCGGATTCGCAACGGTCATGGTCAACAGCAATCCGGAGACGGTGTCCACGGATTACGACACCAGTGATCGCCTCTATTTCGAACCGCTCACCTTTGAGGATGTTCTCAATGTGATCGAGGTGGAGCGTCCTGAGGGGGTGATTGTGCAGTTCGGCGGCCAGACGCCCCTCAAGCTGGCGATGCCTCTGATGCGCTGGCTCGACTCACCGGCTGGACAGGCCACCGGCACGCGCATCTGGGGCACATCACCGGAATCGATTGACCGTGCCGAAGACCGTGAGCAGTTCGAGGCCATCCTGCGGGAACTGGAGATCCGGCAACCCCGCAACGGTCTCGCCCGCAGCGAGGCGGAGGCGCGGGCTGTTGCTGAAACCGTGGGGTATCCGGTGGTTGTGCGCCCCTCGTATGTCCTCGGTGGCCGGGCGATGGAGGTGGTCTACGACCAGCGAGAGCTCAATCGCTACATGTCGGAGGCCGTCGAGGTCGAGCCGGAGCACCCCGTGCTGATCGATCAGTACCTCCAGAACGCCATCGAAGTGGATGTGGATGCTCTGTGCGACCAAGACGGAACGGTGGTGATCGGAGGTCTGATGGAGCACATTGAACCCGCTGGCATCCACTCCGGTGATTCGGCCTGTTGTCTGCCGTCCGTGTCGTTGGGCAAGGATTCACTCAGCACCATTCGCGCCTGGACCAGGGCCCTGGCACTGCGTCTGCAGGTGAGAGGGCTGATCAATCTGCAGTTTGCGGTCCAGCGCACCGAGACCGGTGACGAACGCGTCTTCATCATCGAAGCGAACCCACGCGCCTCCCGCACGGTGCCGTTCGTGGCCAAGGCAACCGGTGTGCCGCTTGCCCGTGTCGCCACGCGCCTGATGGCGGGGGAGACCCTCGCCGATGTGGGCGTCGGCCAGGAACCGAGTCCTCCGCTGCAGGCGGTGAAGGAAGCGGTGCTGCCCTTCCGCCGCTTCCCCGGTGCTGATTCCCTGCTGGGCCCGGAGATGCGATCCACCGGCGAGGTGATGGGCTGGGCGCCGCGGTTCGGGATGGCCTACGCCAAGGCTGAACTGGCCGCAGGGGATGCGCTGCCGACCCAGGGCACCGTGTTTCTCTCCACCCATGACAGAGACAAGCCTGCTCTGGTTCCTGTGGCGAAGCGGTTGCTCGATCTGGGCTTCACCCTGACGGCCACCGCAGGGACCGCTGCAACCCTGCTGAAGGCGAACCTCGAGGTTGAGTCCGTGCTCAAGGTTCATGAAGGTAGGCCGAACATTGAAGACCTGATCCGCTCAGGCGGCGTTCAGCTGGTGATCAACACACCAATCGGCCGTCAAGCCGCGCACGACGACCGCTACCTGCGCAGAGCAGCTCTGGATTACTCCGTGCCGACGCTCACCACCCTGGCGGGGGCAAGGTCAGCAGTTCAAGGAATCGAGGCACTGCAATCCCAGTCGTTTGACATCCATGCTCTCCAGGATGTTCATGGATCGGCTCAGCCCCGGTAGTGTCGCGGTAGCTCGAACACCTCTCCGTGACCGTCACCAGCATTTCGAACGTCGCTCCAGGCAGTGATTGCCGCGATGCCTTTCGCGCTGCCTATGAGAACCGCTACACCTGGGAACCCGGGTTCGGGGGGTATCAGGGCCGCTGCGTCTGGCAGCAGGGCGATCGCACCGTTGAGGGTCGTTTTCAGGTCGGTGCTGATCTGAAGGCCAAGGTTGAGGGCATCGATGATGCAGAGGTTGAGAAGGCGATCGCGTCTCAACTCTGGGAGGTGGCGATTCACCGCGTTCGTCGTCCTTTCGAGCAGGTTCACGGCGCCAACACCTTCACTGCCGGTGACAGCACCGATGAGGGGCTCGAGGTGCTGATCGGAGGCAAGGGCGACGGCGATCGCTATCGGATCAAGGATCAGGTTGTGACCATGGTGCATCGCCACATCCATGGAACCGTGGTCACGATTCACACGGGAAGCACCACGGACACGGGATCGGGCTATCTCAGTCGCCAGTACACCAGTCAGTACTCCGATCCTTCCAGTGGGGAACTCAAGGGGCCTGCCAGCCAGTTCGAGGACACCTTTGTCCCCCTCGGCGAGCACAACAGCTGGGTGCTCGAGCGTCGTGCGGTCTGCACCAAAGATGCCGAGGGCAACGATGCCCTGCAGGTGTTCGTGTTCACCGATCTGGTTGCCCTGTGATGCTGATCCTCGCCAGTGCACCGTCGGGTTTCGACAGCGTCGTCACCTCAATCAACGACCCGGTCAGCGCCTTTGCCTGGGGCTGGCCCACGGTGGGTCTGATTTCGTTCACGGGCATCCTGCTGATGCTCGGCCTGCGCTTCATGCCGATTCTGCGTCTTCCCTACGGAGTGCGCATGATGCTGGCCGAGCCGGATCAACGCGCTGAAGGAGACATCACGTCATTCCAGGCGTTGATGACATCCCTGGCTGCCACCGTCGGCACCGGCAACATCGCCGGCGTGGCAGGGGCGATCGCCATCGGTGGACCAGGAGCTGTGTTCTGGATGTGGTTGATCGCCTTCTTCGGGATCGCCACCAAATACGCCGAGGCAGTGCTCGCCGTTCACTACCGCGAGGTCGATGAGCTCGGCAACCACGTCGGTGGACCGATGTACTACATCCGCAACGGTCTCGGCCCCCGCTGGGTCTGGCTCGGCGGTGTGTTCGCCCTGTTCGGGATGCTGGCCGGCTTCGGCATCGGCAACGGTGTGCAGTGTTTCGAGGTGTCCAGCGCCCTGCTTGGTCTCGGGATTCCGCGTGAATTCACCGCCCTGGTGCTCGGCGTGCTGGTGTTCGCGGTGATCATCGGCGGAGTGCGCCGGATCTCCAGGGCTGCATCAGCCATCGTGCCGTTCATGGCGTTCGCCTATGTGCTCGCCTGTCTGATCATTCTTCTTGCCAACATCGGCTCCATCGGCACTGCGATCGGCAGCATTTTCGAGAACGCCTTCACCGGGCAGGCTGCTGCCACAGGCACCCTCACCCAGGTTGTCCTGATGGGCTTCAAGCGGGGAATCTTCTCCAACGAGGCTGGGTTGGGAAGCGCCCCGATCGCCCATGCCGCAGCCCGCACCAATGATCCTGTCCGTCAGGGAACGGTTGCGATGCTGGGCACGTTCATCGACACGATGATCATCTGCACGCTCACTGCTCTGGTGATCCTCGTGAGTGGCATCGCAGGCGGAGGACTCTCTGGTTCCGAGCTGTCCATCGCAGCTTTCAACGAAGCTCTGGCCGGCTCCGGTTGGATCGTCACGGTCGGTCTGCTCGTTTTCGCCTTCACCACCGTTCTCGGCTGGAGTTTCTACGGCGAGCGCTGCACCGAATACCTGTTCGGGGTCGGGGCAATCCTCCCCTTCCGTGTCGTTTGGGTGGCAGTTGTCGTGATCGGATCGCTGGTGGGTGATCGCGGTGTCGTCTGGGGTGTTGCAGACACGCTGAACGGGTTGATGGCGATCCCCAACCTGATCGCGCTGTTGCTGCTTTCCGGCACTGTGTTTGAGCTCACCCGTCGCTACCACTTCCCGGATTCGTCAACCACTGCTGACTGACGACATCGCGCCTCCATCAAGAAAGCCTCCGCAGCTGCGGAGGCCTTGCTGGTGGGGTCTCGTCGCCCGACATCGACTTAGCTGGAGCTTCAGCCCTGATCGGGCAGGGGTGTCACGTCCTTGAGACGTTCATTCAGCTGCATGGCCATTGACTGCCTGCCGACCGCCAGCACCTTGAGCGTGTCCTCATGCATCCTCAGCTGGGCGTCAGCAACCTGCATGCCCCGCACCAGTTCCTTCAGCTCGTCGGGTAGCGCATTGAGATCATATTTCTTTCCCTCAAAGGTGAGCACAGGATTCTCGGCGGGACTTGCAGTCATGGAATGAGGCTGGAACTCAGCTAAATCACACGCAACTTAGCTGCGTCCATCGCGAATCATCTGACGTTCACAAAGATCGCGGTAGCGACCGTCGTCCGCCATCAGCTGATCGTGGGTTCCCATTTCGCTGACTTGGCCTCGATCCAGCACCACGATCTGATCGGCTTCCTGCACCGTGGCCAGACGGTGGGCAATCACCAGCACTGTTCGTCCCCGCATGGCCTGGCGCAACCCAAGCTGAACAGCAGCTTCAGCCTCGGCATCGAGTGCGCTGGTGGCTTCATCCAGCAGCAGCACAGCTGGATTGCCGAGAACCGCTCTGGCAATGGCGATGCGTTGGAGCTGTCCACCGGAGACATTGGTGCCCCTCTCCTCGAGCTGGGTGTCGTAACCCTTCGGCAGCGCCATGATGAACTGATGGGCATTGGCCAGACGGGCCGCTTCCATCAGTTCGGTGTGGCTGGCCTCACGGCCGAAGCGGATGGCCTCGGCGATGCTGCCTGAAAACACAGTGGTGCGTTGTGGAACGAGGGCGACCTGCTTCCTGAGCTCGCGGGCTTTCACTCTCGAAATGTTCTTGCCATCGAGTTCAATCTCCCCCGACTGGGCGGTGTTGAATCGCAGCAGAAGGGAAAACAGTGTGCTTTTTCCTGCTCCGGATGGGCCCACGAGCGCCACAACCTGACCTGCTTGGACGTGCAGGGTGATGTTGCGCAGAACCGGTTCGCCCTCGCCGTAGGCAAAGCTGACCTGATTCAGATGGAGATGTCCGGCCGGTCGACCGATCGCCAGTGCAGGGCTTGGATCCGCCGCCTCCTGTGGTTCCCGTTCGATCTGTCGCAGTCGCCGCAGGGAGGCCTGCCCCTGCTGAAATTCATTGAAATTGTTGGTGACATGGGCGATGGGGTCGATCAGCACCACCAGTCCTGTGAGGTAGCTGCTCAATCCGGCGATGCTCAGATCGTTGCTCTGAATCCTCCAGGCCGCCAGCGCAAGCACCGAGAACAGCCCCACCACCTCAATCATTCCCACAACCGGGTGCTGGAGAGCCACGAGGCTGTAGGTGCGGTGCCGGGCCTGACGATGCTGGTCGATCTCCTCTTCGAACCGGCCCTGGAGCCACGGCTCTGCAGCGAACGCCCGCACCAGCGGGAGGCCTTCGATGGCTTCCCCGAGCAGACCCGCCAGTTCACTCACCTTTTTCTGGCTGCGTTCGGTGGCGGCCATGACGCGCGCACCGAACAGGCTGATCAACCAGATGATCACCGGTGCAAGCAGCAGGATTGATGCGGTGAGTTTCCAGTCCAGCCAGAGCATGTAGCCCAGCACCGCCAGCAGTTGCAACACACTTGGAAGTGTGTCGTGGACTGATTTGTACAGCACCTCACTGACCCGATCCGCGTCCTCGGTCAGTCGGTAGGTGAGATCACCGGCCGAGAGCTTTTCCAGAGCCCCCAGCTCAACGGTCTGCAGTCGGCCGAACAGATTGCTGCGAAGGGTCTTGCTGACCTGAAGGGCAGGCCCTGCCAGCAGAGAGTCCTGTCCAAACTGTGCGAGCTTCTGAACCGCGAAGATCAACACACCCTGACCGATCAGACCCAGCACCCGGCTGAGATCACGGGATCCAAGTGCTGGGAAGAGATCTCCGGCCAGATCAAGCAGCCATAAAAAACTGCTCACATAGATGAGCATGCAGACCAGTCCGAGGCTCAGTTGGCGCAGATGCGGGCGGAGCAACGGCAGCAGCCTGCGGAATCCTGCCTCCGACGGTTTCAGCATCGCGTCACCATATCAATGCTCTTTTGCGCTCCCCTCGACCGATGCGGCTGGATCAATTTCTGAAATGGAAAGGCTGGGTCGCCACTGGCGGTGAAGCCAAGATGCGCATCCAGGCAGGCGAAGTGAGCGTCAACGACTGTGTGGCGACCCAGCGGGGCAGGCAGCTGCACATCGGGGATCACGTCGCGATGGGCGGCGATCAGGCCATGGTCACGCAGATCTGAGCCGATCAGGCTCGCGTAGGAACGTAAGTTGGCTGCTGCTGAGCTGCAGAGGACGCAAGCGTGCGCAAACCGGTCATCGCTGGCAACTGGAAGATGCACATGACGTGTGCCCAGACCCGGGACTGGATGCGCACGTTTCTACCGTTGATCGCTGAAACGCCTGATGACCGTCATCTGGTGGTTGCTCCTCCGTTCACCGCCATCAGCACCATGGCGGACGTCAGCTCGGGCTCCAGGGTGGAGATTTCAAGTCAGAACGTGCACTGGGAAAGTCAGGGGGCCTTCACCGGTGAGATCGCTCCCTCGATGCTGGAGGAACACGGAGTGCGCTACGCGATCGTGGGTCACAGTGAGCCGCGCAAATATTTCAGTGAAAGTGACGAGCAGATCAACCACCGTGCGAGATCCGCGCAGGCCCATGGCCTGATCCCGATCGTGTGTGTGGGAGAGAGTGATGAACAGCGCAGTCGCGGCGAGGCTGAGCGGGTGATCCGCCGTCAGGTGGAGCAGGGGCTGGAAGGCCTTGACCCCAACTGTCTGGTGGTGGCGTATGAGCCGATCTGGGCCATCGGCACCGGCAAGACCTGTGAATCGGCTGAGGCGAACCGCATCTGTGGTCTGATCCGCAGCTGGGTGGGCGCGACTGATCTGATCATCCAGTACGGAGGGTCAGTGAAGCCCGGGAACATCGATGAGCTCATGTCCATGAGCGACATCGATGGCGTGCTGGTGGGTGGTGCCTCCCTCGACCCCGAAGGATTCGCCAGAATCGCCAATTATCAGGTCCCCTGATTCCGGCATGCAGCATCCCTCCTGCTGGGGCCAGCGCCCGGCGCTGATGGGGGTGATCAATCTCACCCCAGACTCCTTCAGTGATGGGGGACGCTTCAATCGACCCGATCTGGCGCTCGATGAAGCGTCGCGCCAGGTTCGTGATGGTGTCGATGTGATCGATCTCGGTGCTCAGAGCACCAGGCCCGGAGCGATCGAGGTGGGTGCTGATGAGGAGCTCAGGCGACTGATTCCCTGCCTGGATGCCATTCGATCCGCGCATCCCGAACTGATCATCTCCGTCGACACCTTCCTGGCACCTGTGGCGGAGGCTGCCCTTGAAGCCGGTGCCAACTGGATCAACGACGTCTCCGGTGGTCGTCGGGATCCGGCCATGCTGACCCTGCTGGCCGGGAGCGGCAGTCCCTATGTGCTGATGCACAGTCGCGGCGACAGCCTCACCATGGATGCGTGCACGGACTATGGCGATCAGGGTGTGGTCTCCGGGGTGCTGGAGGAACTCAGGTTCAGCACCGAACGCGCCCTGCAGGCCGGTCTGAGCGTGGAGCAGCTGATCTGGGACCCGGGTCTTGGTTTCGCCAAGAGCAATGAACAGAATCTCGAGCTGATCAGGGGGCTGGAGAGACTTCAGCAGGATGACATTCCGCTTCTGCTGGGTCCTTCACGCAAGCGGTTCATCGGTGCCGTGCTCGACCAGCCCAGTCCCGAGGCCCGGATCTGGGGAACCGCCGCCGTCTGCGCACGCTCCGTCGAGGCCGGAGTGCACGTGCTTCGGGTTCACGATGTGGACCCGATCCGCCAGGTCGTGACGATGGCCGCTGCCGTGGCGCGTCAACCGTGAGTGAACTGGCTAGAACTGATCCCTTTGACAGGTCGTGATGAGCAGGAGCCCCGAGCTCACCCTTCTGTACGACGGAGGCTGTCCCCTGTGTGTGCGTGAGGTGACGTTCCTGCGTCGCCGGGATCGTCTGAAAGCGATCCGTTTCGTTGATGTGGACGCGAGCGATTACAGCCCCGATGCCTGGTCAGGCATCAGCTATCGCCAGGCCATGGCGAGAATCCACGCGATTCAGTCCGACGGAACGGTGCTGACAGACGTGTCGGTGTTTCGAGAGGCCTACCGGCTCATCGGACTTGGCTGGGTGTACGCACCAACCACCTGGCCCCTGGTGGGCCCGGTGGTGGATGCCCTGTATGGCATCTGGGCCCGCTATCGCCTCAGGATCACGGGTCGCGCCTCCCTCGACCAGCTCTGCGAGGGTCGCTGCCAGCGGGCGATGTGATCCCGGCCCGGAAGAATCTCAGGCGGCAGTGACGCCTTCGATCCGATCCTCGACCTCCTGGTACAGCTCCTGCAGCTGTTCGATGTTCTCGTCAGAGGTTTCCCAGTAGCCGCGACCATGCACCTCCAGCAGGGTTCCGACGATTCGGCGGAAGCTGTTGGGGTTGAGATCCATCAGGCGCTTGCGCATTTCCGGGTCGTTGATGAAGGTCTCATTGGCCTCTTCGTACACGAAGTTGTCCACCGCGCCGCTGGTTGCACTCCAGCCAAGAGTGAAATTGAGGCGCTTGGCCACCTCACGCACACCCTCATAGCCGGAATCGAGCATGCCCTCGTACCACTTCGGATTGAGCAGTTTGGTGCGGGAGTCGAGTCGGATCGTTTCGTTCAACGAGCGCACCTGGGCATTGGCGGTCGTGGTGTCGGCGATGTAGCTGGTTGGTTCCTTGCCGTCATCACGAAGACCTGCAATCAGCTTGGTGGGATCGGAATCGAAATAATGACTGACATCGGTGAGTGAGATCTCCGCAGAATCGAGATTCTGGAAGGTCACATCAGCGGTCTTCATCACATTTTCGAACACCTCTCGCTTCTGATTCATCTCACCGGGATTGTCAGCATTGAAGGCGAAGGTCTTGCGCGAGAGGTACATCTCCTGCAATTCACCCTCCTCTTCCCAGGTGCTGTTTTCCACCGCGAGATTCACATTGGAGCTGTAGCTGCCGCTGGCATTGGAAAACACTCGACAGGCGGCATCCCGAAGACTGCTTCCCTCCTTCTCAGCCTGTTCGAGCGCATGCTTTCTCACAAAGTTCTGCTCAAGAGGCTCATCAGCTTCAGCAGCCATTTTCACGGCCTGATCAATCAGTGCCATCTGATTGATGAACAGATCGCGAAACACACCTGAACAGTTGACCACCACATCCACCCGTGGGCGTCCCAGCTCCTCAAGGGGAATCAACTGCAGTTTGTTCACCCGACCAACGGAATCGGGCATCGGTTTGACACCCACGAACCAGAGGATCTGAGCCAGGGATTCGCCATAGGTCTTGATGTTGTCCGTGCCCCACAGAACGCAGGCAATGGTTTCGGGCCAGGTCCCCTGTTCATCCCGTTGTCGTTCGATCAGCTTGTCAACGACGTTTTTCGCAGCTGCCACGGCAGCTCGCGTTGGAATCGCCTGTGGGTCGAGGGCGTGGATGTTCTTGCCGCTGGGCAGAACGCCGGGATTGCGGATCGGATCGCCGCCTGGTCCGGGCAGAATGTATTCGCCATCGAGAGCTTTCAGCAGACTCTCCATCTCCATGTCTGCACAGACCTGCTCAAGGCAGAAGCGCAGATAGCCGAACAGTTTGTCGAGCTCAGTGATGTTGATATCACTGAAACCGGCCGAGCGACAGGCCCTCAACCAGGGGGAGGGAAGGTTGAAACCGAAGCGGGCAAGCAGATCGGTGAACCATGAGAAGTTGTTGCGCAGATTGACGCGGCCGTCACTTCCGGTCACGGAGCGCACCATTGCGCCGATCGCCGCCCGTGATGTCTCGGTGATCGTGCGGTTGAGCTCGACATCCGCGAGCACGCCGTCGTCGTTGCCCTTGTAGACATCATCGATCGTGCGGCCCTGGGCTTCCGCCAGCAGTCCAGGAAGAGAACGCAGTTCATCCTCGTCTCGTTCGAGAGCGGCGATGTTCACCAGGGTGGCGATGGCTTCCTCAGCCGTGGGGGGCTTGCCGATCGTGTGCAGTCCGCAGGGGAGAAGACGACTCTCAATCTCCATCAGCTGGCGGTACACAGCTCCCACCAGGGCATCTCTTCCCTCCAGCTCCAGATCGGACGCGTCATCGACCGTCAGATCGACGTCTTTGTCGAGGTTGCACTGACGGGCTGTCTCGATGATCGTGTTCACGATCTGGATGCCCCGGCCGCCCTCGCGGAGCTGCTGATAGGAGCCCACCAGCTCTCCGAGTTCCTTGAGGCCCTTGTAGAGACCGGCATTCTCAGCCGGGGGTGTGAGATAGCTGATGGTCGAGGCGTAACCTCGGCGCTTGGCAATCGTGGCTTCAGAGGGATTGTTGGCTGCGTAGTAGTAAAGGTTTGGGAGCGATCCGATCAGGGAGTCTGGGTAACAGGTCTCGCTCATGCCCATCTGTTTGCCGGGCATGAATTCCAGGGAGCCGTGGGTGCCGAAGTGGAGCACGGCATCCGCTCCCCAGATCTTCTCGAGATAGGTGTAGTAGGCGGCGAATCCATGGTGCGGACTCGCACTGCGTGAGTAGAGCAACCGCATCGGGTCTCCCTCGTAGCCGAAGGTGGGCTGGACACCGACGAAGACGTTGCCGAAATGCTTCCCGAACACCAGGAGATTCTGTCCGTCGCTGTTGAGGTTGCCGGGGGGCTTGCCCCAGTTCTCCTCGAGGCGCTCGGAATAGGGGGTGAGCCGCTCGTACTCCTCAACGCTCATGCGATGGGCAATCGACAGTTCAGGTGATCCCTGCATGGCATCGGCGTCATTGATCACCGCTTCCAGCAGTTCCCTGGGTGTGGCAGGCAGGTTTTGCACGTCGTATCCCTGCGCCTTCATCTCCTCCATCACGCGGTGGATGGATCCGAAGACATCCAGGTAGGCGGCTGTGCCGACGTTGCCTTTATCGGGAGGAAAACTGAACACCGTGATGGCCAGTTTCTTGTCGGTGCGGGGTTTGATCCGCAGCGAAGACCAGCGGATCGCCCGTTCGGCGATTGCATCAACCCGGTCCTGAAGGGTGTGGGCCTTGCCGGTGGCGTCATCGCGTCCTGAAAGCACGATCGGTTCAATGGCGCCATCGAGCTCGGGAATCGCGATCTGGAGCGCCACCTGAACCGGGTGCAGGCCAAGATCGCTGTCCTCCCATTCCTGGGTTGTCTGGAACACCAGCGGCAGCGCAACCATGTAGGGACGGTTGAGCTTTTTGAGGGATTCGACCGCCTTGGGGTGGTCCTGACGGGCCGGGCCACCCACCAGTGCGAAACCGGTGAGCGACACGATGCCGTCCACGAGCGGTTGCTCGGGATTGAGCGGGTCGTAGAAGAAGGCGTTGACGGGTTTGGAGAAATCGAGCCCACCGCAGAAGATGGGAATCACCCGCGCACCGCGGAACTCCAGCTCCTGGATGGTGGCCACGTAGTGGGCATCGTCGCCGGTGACGATGTGGCTTCGCTGGAGAACAAGGCCAATCACAGGCCCCTTGAGCGCTTTCTCCGAGAGGTCGGTGCGGCTTGATGTCCAGTTCAGATACTCCTTCAGGTCCTCGAACATCGAGGGCGCAAGGGGGTGCCAGATCCCCAGATCCGGAAACACCTCCGGGTCGGCCACGTCCATCACCGGGCGCTCCTCACCCTGTTCGGCTGGAAAGACGTATTTATCCGCAAGCATCAGCAGGAAGTTGCGCAGATTGTCTGGGGTTCCACCGAGCCAGTACTGGAAGCTCAGCATGAAGCTGCGTGCGTCCTGAGCCTTTTCGACAGGCAGATATTTGAGAACGGTGGGCAGGGTGTTCAGGAGCTTGAGCATGGCGTCCTGGAAACCGGCACCACCTGCCTCCTTCCGCTTCTTCATGAAGCCGGCGATGGCGCTCTTGCTCTGACCGAGCTGTGCCATCGAGAAGCTGCCCAGCTTGTTGAGCCGCATCACCTCCGGCATGGAGGGGAACACAACTGCTGCCTTGAGACGATCGCGGTGGGGGGAGACGGCATCCACCACCTTCTGAGCAAGATCCTCGATGAAGATCAGAGAGGCGATGAAGACATCAGCCTCAGCCACGTCGCGTTTGAAATCCTCGTAATTGGTTTCATCACGCAACTCCTCGATCAGGTACCCGCTGAGGTTGATTCCCAGATCACCACCTGCAGCGTTGAGAGCGGTGGCGGCCTGAGTCAGTGCGTTTTGGTATTGCGGCTCAAGAACCACATACACCGCCTTCATGACGGATTTGTGGTTCTGGCCCTCCACAGGAGCAACGCGGCGATTGGCGGAGCGGACCTGTGTGAACATCTGCGCAGTTTGAGCGATGTGAAGAACACTACGGCGGGCAGCTGTCCAACGCGAAGGTGTTTTCGTGGTGTTACAACTCTGCCGGCCCATAGGCTCACCACACCCCCGTTGATTGCATGCCTGCTCCTGTAAATCAGTCGATCCCCGTCCTGGTCACCGGTGCGCTGGGACGGATGGGTGCAGAGGTCATTCGCGCGGTTCAGGCCTCACCTGACTGTCACCTGGTGGGGGCTGTGGATACGACGCCGGGCAAGGAAGGTGCCGATGTGGGCGAACTGCTTGGCCTGGGGGAGATCGACGTGGCGGTCACGGCTGATCTGGAGGGTTGTCTGTGCGCATGCAGCCAGGCTGTCCGGGATTCAGGCCCGGGGCAGGGTGCGGTGATGGTGGATTTCACCCACCCGTCAGTCGTGTATGCGAACACCCGTGCCTCCATCGCCTATGGGGTGCACCCGGTTATCGGCACCACAGGACTGTCCCCAGAGCAGCTCAAGGATCTCCAGAGTTTCTCTGAGAAGGCCTCGGTTGGCGGCGCCGTAATCCCCAACTTCTCCGTCGGCATGGTGTTGCTTCAGCAGGCTGCTGCTGCTGCTGCACGCTTTTATGACAACGCTGAACTCACGGAGCTGCATCACAACCGCAAAGCGGATGCTCCCAGCGGCACCTGCATCAAGACGGCGGAGCTGATGGAGGAACTCGGCAAGTCCTTCAACGCAGCCGAGGTGGATGAGCATGAATCCCTCGAGGGGAGCCGTGGCGGCCAGCGCCCCAGCGGATTGCGACTGCATTCCCTTCGTCTGCCTGGTCTGGTGGCTCATCAGGAGGTGATGTTCGGCGCACCCGGTGAGACCTACACGCTCCGCCACGACACGATCGACCGTTCCGCCTACATGCCCGGTGTGCTGCTCTGTGTCCGCAAGGTGCGTCAGCTCTCCGGCCTTGTCTACGGCCTGGAACGCCTGCTCTGAAGCGTCATGCTCATTCCACTTCGGCCGGGTGAACTGCAGACGCTGATCCCAGCTGTGGCCACCGGAACCCAGTTCCGGGCCATGCTGGGAGATCCGAGGAAGATCCTGCAGAGACTGCTGATCTCAGGAATCGGTGGGGTGATCACACTCCTGATCAGTCAGAGCCTGTCCTTCAACCGCTGGGGATCGGTCTGGCTCGTTGCCGGAGTGATCCTGCTGCTTTACATCCTGTGGGGGCCGATTCTCGAGGCCGGTCGGCGCAATGCCACCCTGCGGCGCTACCCGCAGGCCGCTCTTTTTCAGGGTGAGGTGGTGGAGGCATTCACGAAGGAGCGTGTGGAGAATCAGCGGGAACAGGCCGATGCCAGCGGTCGGCTTGAGCTGGTTGAGAACCGGAGAACCTGGATGATCCTTGAGCTGGAGGATGAGGACGGCTATCTGGGGCGCGTGAGTTTCCCCATGAGCAAATCCCATGCTGCGATCCGCCCGGGGGTGATCGTGCGCTGTGTGGTGCTCAGCGAGCGCAGGGATTTCGCCAAGGTCGGTGCGATCAGTGACGTCTGGCTGCCCGAATTACGACTCTGGGCCGGCGAGTACCCCTTCCTGCTGAGACCGGCTTTTGAAGACCTCTGCAAGATGAGGTTGCGTAAAAGTTCTTAACAAGTAGGTTACGCTGTGTAAAGAAGCCATGAACACCATGTCCCAGGTTCCTGCCAACGCCCCCGTCGTCCGCGGTGCCACCGTGACCACCGAAGACGGTGGTCGTCTCAACGCCTTCGCCACGGAACCACGCATGGAAGTCGTGGAACCTCAGAATGGTTGGGGATTCCACGATCGTGCCGAGAAGCTGAATGGCCGTATGGCGATGCTGGGATTCATTGCGCTGCTTGCCACTGAGTTCGCCCTGGGTGGTGAAGCGTTCACCCACGGTCTTCTGGGCATCGGCTGATCGGTTTGCTGGACGTGGTGATCTCTGACTCTCAGCTTCGAGTTTCCGTCGCCACCTCCGTTCAACACCGGTTTCGAATCGTCGGAGCCGGTCCCACCGGAGCTCTGCTTGCCCTGGGTTTGGCGCAGCAGGGCTTCGACGTTCTGTTATGCGATCGTCTGACCCGCGATCAGATCCTGCAACGCAGTCGCGCCTACGCGATCACGCAGTCGTCACGGCGTCTGCTTCAGCGTCTCGATCTCTGGGATGAGCTGAGTGCTCATCTCACGCCGTTCCGATCGCTGCGTCTTGAGGATTGTGCGATCCGACGGTCGACCTGGTTCACGCTGAGTGATCTGCGCGCAGCCAACCGACCCTCGAACGCGATTGGCTGGATCCTTGACCATCGCCCGCTGATGCATCTGCTGATGACGCAGCTTGGATTGTCTGAGCGGGTGTCTCTGCACCTCGGTGAGGGTGCCGCCACCGATTCAGACTTCGTCAGCAGCAATCGGCAAGCCCTGACCATCGCCGCTGACGGTCCTCACTCCTCACTGCGCACCGCCGCGGATGTTCCCTTCTGGTCACACCGCTACAGGCAGGGCTGCCTGACGGCCAAGTTGCGTCT
>Ga0160422_10000809_pt1 | contig 19190 bp, 17 predicted proteins | sample Fk160mmetaG_FD_108192 | JGI IMG/M metagenome (GOLD analysis project Ga0160422, IMG submission 108192) | Marine microbial communities from the Central Pacific Ocean - Fk160115 60m metaG | ecosystem: Environmental > Aquatic > Marine > Oceanic > Photic zone | place: The Central Pacific Ocean... | reverse complement strand
TCCGGTTGAATGCTGAGGGGGGTGGCCCCATTGAGGTCGACCACCTGCCACGTGTCATCGGTACCGACACGCACCAACATACCGGACTCGGGGAGCCGCGCGTACACACCGTCGTCGAGGGTGACCACATCCGTGTCCCAGAGATCACCGATGTAGGTGCTGTGGGTGGAGGGCCAGATATCGCAGCCCGTCAGGGCCAACAGCGGTAGTAAAAGTTTCGTGTTCATGATGTCCTCTACTGTTCGATGTTTGCGTTGAGTTCGAAACCGGTGATGGTCTGAAGGTCCCCGTCATCGGGATGGAAAAAGCTGATTCGTCCCAAGTGGTGTTCTTGGCTGATGAACGCCGTGTCGGTGTCAAGCAGCGTCCCCAAGTGGACCGGATTGCTCTTCAGTTCGATTTCGTCATGGATGAGGGTTCGGAAGTTCAAGACCTCAAGGTACGGTTGTCCCTCCATCACAAAGAAACCAGTCTCTCCATCCGGAGTGTTGGCAAACTGAGTTGGCTCGGCGGGAAGCGCAAGAGAGCTACCGAAGAAGGTGTCGAGGTCGACGAGGGAGAGCGCCGGCCGGTTGTAGTACGGTGAGCTCGAGTCGACATCGGTTCCGTTCGCGGCGCCGTGGCTGATGATGGCCGTCCCTCCAGTGGGGCTGATGCCGACACCCTTCACCGGCTTGACCAAGTCACGGAGGACGACTTCACCGGAGGAACGGTCCCAGCTGGCGTAAAGGCTCGCACCAGATGCTGTGCTGTACAGCAGGCCACGTTGATTGTCTGGGCTGAGCATGACCGAACCAAAGACGGTCTCCTCAGGAAGATCCAGAACGGACTGAGAATCAAACGGATCGCTCAGGTCGTATACCCACAACTCACCAGACCCGCGTGCAACCACAACCAATTCGGTACCATCGGGAGTAATGTCCAAATCCGTTGGGTTGTCGCCGACCGCAAGGGGTGTCCGTTCAAGCAAATCGAGGTCGACGTGAACGAGATCCGTAGCGCCAAACTGACGCACAATCGCTGTGGTCCCGAGTGGGTTGAGCACCACCTCTTCTGCTGTGGGTGGGTCGATCAAGTCATCCGTAATCTGAATGTGCTCGGGCTCGGGTTCATCCGCGGTCAGATCGATTCGCGAAAGGTAAGAATCGCTGACAATCACCGCAATTGCGCCATCGGCTGAGAAATGCACGCCCCGCGGGTTCGGTCCAACAACCATGGGCAGGTGCTCCAACGTGTTCAGGTTCACTAGACTGATGTCGTTGAAGGATTGCGCGCCGCCCGATCTCGACCCGACCTCGTCAGAGTCCTGATTGAAGTAACAAATGACCCACTCACCGTCGGGGGACATGACCATTTCGTTTCGTCCTTCGCGAACGCTGACGGTCTGAACCTCGAGGGACTCGGCATCGATAACGCTGATGTCATTCGAGTTCATGTTGAATGTCACAGCGGTGGAGTGATCGGGGGTGACCGCCACGGATATGGGGTTGGCGCCGACTTCCGTTGTGATGACCGCCAAGCCAGGTACCGATATCCGTGTAACGGTGTCTCGGTCTGGGTTTGCAACGAAGACATAGTCGGGTGTTGTGGCGGGGAGCAGAGCGAGGAGATCCTCTTCTTGCTCAGGAGCGAAGTCGTCGTTCTCGAATCCGGCATCGCCTGAGGACTCTGGGCCTTCGTCGGCATCGGTCCGCATTGCTTCACCGTCTTCATCGCTGGAAATGGAGTAGGCCTTTTCGCTGCTGCAGGAGATGAGCAGCGGAATGAGGCCGATGGTCAGTAGACTCGTTTTCATGATTTCTCCTTGGGTGTGCCACACTGTATTGCAAAGGCTGTGCCAAGCGCTAAAAAAGCTGTACGCCTATCCATTGGTTCAGCTTTTCGATCCAACAAAACCGGCAAACAGCGACATTGCTGTCACGGTCCAATGGCAAAAAAAAACCATCGGTGTTCGACCGATGGTTTTGATGAGATGGTGCGGAAGGGGGGACTTGAACCCCCACAGCCAATCGGCCACTAGAACCTGAATCTAGCGCGTCTACCAATTCCGCCACTTCCGCAGGAGTCGACAGGTATTCCGTGTGGCTCAGGTGTCAAGTCAGGTCACTCAGAGCCGGTAGACCCGATGCGAGGAACTCGAGAACAGCAGATCAGCACCCATCAACAGGTGGTGATTGATTAAACCCACCGGCCGGCTGTATTGGGCCTCAAACTGTTTGCGGTCGAGCGTTGGGTACAGGGAATGCCTAAACTCGAGATTCCGAATCAACACGTGAGTGGCCCCCGATTTTCGCAGCGCCGCCAAGGGTGCATCGGGGTGGGAAAGGATGAAGTGCCGAGAGGGAATGTGGTCCTCAACACTCCCCAGAATCTGTGTCCGCTGCAATGCAGCATTTTCCCATGTGAACATCAGCGCGACGGTCGCATCGTTCGGGAGATGGGTGTTGCAGAATTGCAGAGCTTCGTCGGTCGGAGTCGAATCGGCGATCAGGTATTGGAAGTGGCCTTCCAGCTGACGCGACATGTCTGCAAGTCCCACAGGCGCCAATCCGAATAGCAGAGCTACCAACGCTACACGTGCGATGCGTCGCTTCAGAAACGGTTCAATCACGGCCATTCCTGCCAAGGCCAACAGCGGCAGGGTAGGGATTGCATACCGAAGCCAGTGAGGGCCCATGGCCCATCCGATGCAGCCCACCCCCGCAGCGACTGCCCACGGGCGTGCCCGTTGCGATCGCAATCCGAGGGGCAGCGCAACGAGGCATCCAAAGAACAAGGGGTGCAGCCGGCCGTGAAAGGCGTAGGTCTGGGGATCGGCCTGAAAGATGGATCGATAGGGGAGCCAAATGAAGTCCAATGCCGTTCGCCCAGCCCCCCATTTTTCAACTGCTTGAAACGCCATGGCCGGATCGGGCCACCCCGTAAAGGGAAACAGTGGATGCAGTTGTTCAATTGAATTTCGGATCCACCATGGGCTGATCAGCATCGCGACCGACCCCGCGGCGAGCAGTCGGACTGCGATGGGCAATCGAACCGCCAAGAAGATTCCGGCGAGGGGGGCGGCGGATGTGTACTTGATGCTCATGGCTGTGGCAGCTGCGATGATTCCAGATCGGATCCGTCTGCGGTTGCAGGCATCCATCGCGGCCAAGACCGCCAGAGCGGTGGGGAGATCTGAGGCTGCTTGACCCATCGACTCTTGGATGGTGGTGGATCCTGCCAAGAGTGTGGCTGCCGCTACACCGGCGACACGGCTGCCAAGATGAAGCGATCCAGTTTGCACAACGGCGACCATAAGCCCGCCGGAAAGCAGCCAGTGGAACCATGAAAGACTGCTGGGGTGGCCCGATGACCACAGACCGGTGTAGATGATTTGCAGGGTCAATGGTCGGCTACCGTTGGGGTGCAAGAGCCCCCCAACCAGTCCCTCGTGAAGTGACATACGCTGGGCGAGGCCGCCGTGGAGGTACAACTCATCCACGCCGGTCAGCGGACCCGCCGCGTCGAGGACCGCAGGCATGCTGACCAGCAGCGCAGTGCCGACGGCCCATCGGCTTGGTACAGTCAAGGTGGCTTTGCCCCACCCAAGTGCGCTCACAGCCGTGACGGCAAAAAACACGGAGGGGCTGAGGAGGTTTGCAACGCCAAGCATGAGTCCGATGAGGCCCCACATCATCATCCCGGCGACGGCGGCGTGCAGCCATGCCAGCGGGCCCTCCTCATCACTGATGAAATGCCCAGCCCCCATCATGGAAAACGCGGCCCACAAGGCGATGAGGGGTGCGGTCATGAGGAGCGATCCCAAACCCAGAATACGCCACGTTCACGGAAGAAAAGGTGCTCTCCAACAAGGACAGGTTGCGTCTGGTGGTCATCGCGCCGCACCCGAACCCCATCCGAGCATGCGATATCCACATCGGCCGGGCCACGAACCTCCCAACAGACAACGCCGCGGTCAAAAGCGGGTGCTGCATTGAATCCGGTTTCGGCATCGATGTGCTTTCTGGTGGCCGAGACAGGGTCGTAGATTGTGATTCTCTCGTGGCTTACCCACGCGATGTGACCGCCATCGGTGACGGGATGGTGAGGGTCCGTTCGACCCGTTTCCAGTACTATCGGCGCCGCTCCATTGCTGGATCGCCACCAAAGCGACCGCCGCCCGTCGCGTGAACCGACAACCCAAGCAACGCCGTGGGGAGTGACGGCAGGGGCGCTCCCAAGCATCGGTGGGGGAATCAAGTCGATGGGTGGGGTAATCGGTTCGAGGGCAGTCGCTTGCATGATGGCGCGAGTGGACGGATCGATACGAAGAATTGGTTGACCGGCAGAGTTGCAGGCAACGAACTGCCCCTCATGGGTGCGAGGAATGCGATGATCCGCGCATGGAAAGATGTCGCCGTGCACGGGCACTGGCGGGCTGGCAAACCCCTGCCCAAGGAGGAGGGCGATGGCGATCACAGACCGCTACTCGTAGAGCACACCGCAGCAGTTGACGATGTGCGTCACCGTCTGCGAGCTCTCTTGACCTGTGCAGTCAGTCGCCGTGAGGCGGAAGGTGTACGTGTTGGGCTCGCACGCGTCGGGCGCCGTCGGCTGAGCATTCGAGACGGTTGCCGTGGTGACGAGCCGGTTGGGCGAATCGATGAATGAGGTGCCGGACTCGCCGGTCCATCGGTATTGCACAGTGTCCCCATCGGGATCATTGATCAAGGCATCGGAGCCCAGCGTGATGGTCTGCGAATCGCATCGGCCACAGAAGTATCCCGAGACACCGGTCGCTTCGCAGTTGGCCTCGCCACCATCGTATTCAATGGTCGATCCCGGATTTACAGATGCTGGGCTGTTGTATTCCCGTTCGGCAGCGAAGACCTTGATCTCATCGGGTATCGACCAACCGACGCCGTCGTGCACCGACAACGAGAGAACGTATTCGCCGTCGACATCTGGGTAGAACGAGGTCGACGCGGCCGAAGGGTCTGCAAACGCGTCCATGGCGGCGGAAGAACCGTCGGGTCGCTCTTCGAGGTCCCATGCGTAGGTCAGCGGTTCGCCATTCGGATCGTAGGATGCCGAGCCATCCAGCGGGATGTGCGTGCAGTCATCGCCTTCGATGTCGTCTCCGGCGTCCGCGATGGGCGCATCCGAATCACCGGCGTTGATTCGAACAATGATCGTATCGGGGCGGGACAGCTCAAGTCCGTTGTCGACGACGAGGGCCACCAAGTAAAGTCCGCTTACGTCGGGCTCGAAGCTTGGGGCAGCGGTGGTCGCACTGGAGAGCCCGGTCAGGGCGCTCGTTCCCGGAACTTGAGCGAAGGACCAGTCGTAGCTGAGGTCACGCCCGAGTTTGTCCCATGATTGAGACCCATCCAATGAGATGGTGTCCCCAACGTTTCCGCGCTGGTCGTCGCCCGCATCTGCAACTGGGGCAGAGCCGGAACTGATGGTGATTGTGGTCCTGTCGGGCGCAGACACAGCGCCGAGTCCGTCGATGACCACCAGCGATACGACAAAGGTGCCTTCCGCGTCCGGTGTGAAGGTTGTCGAAGGGTCGCGCTCATCGTTCACAGAGAACGGACTGTCTGCATCAAGAAGGCTTGAGCCCTCCGGGGCAGTATCGATGGTCCAGTGGTAGGTGATCGGGTCGCCATCGGGGTCGAATGACCCAGACCCCGAGAGACTGACTGCAGCGTTGGATGACAACAACTGCGGACCGCCAGCCTCGGCAACAGGGGCGGCATTTTCGCTCTTGTCATTGTCATCGCCGTCGCCGCATCCAACGGCGAGCCATGCAACGGTGGATAGCCAGAAGAGCACGGGCTTAGAACGGAGAGCTTGAGGAGCCATACTCGCCTCGACAGGTGTAGGTCAGGGTCACTCGGTCGTGGTCGGACAACGAACAGTCGTTCACATACAACTCGAGTTCATGGGTTTCTGTATAGGTGCTCAGGTACACCGCTTCGCGTTCGGGGAACAGGATGTTGATGGCCGAAGTGGTTGTGCCGGCAAGTTCAAGATCGCCGGTGAGGTCAGTCCACTCGTACTGCAGCGTGTCGCCGTCGGGGTCCGATGAGCCGCTTCCATCGACCGCGTAAAGAACCTCAGCGCACGGCTCACACACCAGCGAGTACGACTCATAGGTGCATCCGCCGATGACGGTGATGGTTTGGTCGCCCCCTGCGTTTGCAGTGGGACTGTTGTTCTCGCCCTCGGGTCCCATCACATAGGTCACGAGGTCAGGTACTGACGATTGATACGGATCGCTAACTTGCAACTGGAACGTCCACTCACCCGGCTTGTCCCACGTGAAGCTGGGGTCCGCCACCGTGTTGTCAGCGAACCCGTATACGGACGGGTCCGCGCCGGGTGGTGCGCTGACCACAGACCACGCGTAGGTGATGGGGTCGCCTTCGGGATCGTAGCTCTCCCAGCCGTTCAGTTGAAAGGTCGTTCCGGTGCACGCGGGCAGCATCCCGCCCGTGCCTGCCTCCGCTCGAGGGGCTGCATTGTCCGACGCGACGTTGACCAAGCAGTAGTCGGGTTCGGACCAGTGCATGCCGTCCGAAACCACGAGACTCATCACAAAAAGACCTTGGCAATCCGGGATAATCGACGCGACTGGCGTCCCTTGGTCGAACAGGCTGTACGACGCGAGGGACGAACACTCCGGTGTGGATGAAACGGTCCAGTTGTAGCTGAGTCGTGCGCCCTCTGGGTCGTAGGATGCACGCCCATCAAGGCTCGCCGATAGGCCAACAGTACCGTTGGTGTCGAGGCCGCAGTCGGCCATGGGCGGCATGTCATCTGACATCACCGTGATCACCACGTAATCAGGCTCCGAGGCGGTGGTGGGGTCGCTGACGCGGAGCGAAATCACGTATTCTCCGGGTGCATCCGGAACGAAGCTTGGCCGGGACGCATCGCTGGAGCTGTTTTCCGAGAGTGCGCTCTCGTCAACCGACGAGTCGACTGGAACGCGGTCGAAGCCCCATGTGTATGAGATGTCGCTGGCGGCGAATTCGTCGCAGGCCGTGCTGCGGTTTCCGTCCAAGGTGATGAGCGAGCCGAGCGGAAGCGTCTGCGATTCTCCGGCTTCGGCGAGCGGGGCGGCGCATGAACTGGCCGGAGCCGTGTCCCCGTCTTTGCCACCGCATGCGGTTCCAAACGCGACGGCGGTGATGGCGAGGGCTCTCGAGGCGTGTTTGATGTCCATCATGGTCCTTCCAAGGCTCGTACGCGCGCGGTTGTCGTAACGCGTACCCAACGTGCGGTAGTGTACGGAGGATTACCGCCCATCGTCAACGAAAGAAACCGACTCATTCGATGCGAGGGGGTGGCAGGGGAACCGGGACCGCGTCCAGCGGTCACGATCGAGTCAAGGTGGTGGATGTACCCCGTGCACTCTCAGGCGGCAATCAGAGCGATGATGACAAGCGATGGCCTGCGGTGCATTGGATAGGCATTCTTCTTTGGGTTTACCGTGAAAAAAGCCATCCTTCGAGGTGGTATGGGGCGCGCAGTGCGGCAAAGTGTGGGCCGTCCGGCTCGGGACGATTAGTAGAGGCATCAAACTTGATGGGAGTCTTGGCATGGGACTGTTTGACTTTTTTTCCGGCGGCGCAGACGGCCAACTGAAGCGGCACAGCAAGCGCGCCATGAACCTCAATGCGCAGGCAGAAGATCGTGAAGCGAGTCTGCATTGGCTTGCGCAGGACGGATCAGAGCAGGCGATACTTGGCCTGCTGGGTCGGTTTACGGTCACATACGAACACCAAATGAAGGACCTCAACGAAAAGCAGTTGGTGTTCGATTTGCTCGATGAACTTGGTGAGTCGGTCTGTGAGCCGATCAAGACTTGGTCACGGTCGGCTCCAAAGTTCGCACGGCCCCTTCAACTCGTGGACAAGTACCAAGGTGAAGAGGCCACCGTCTCGCTGCTTATCGACATGCTCTCCCTAGAAAACGACCCCTTTAAGCCTGAGAAAAAGCGGCAGATTTTGATCAAACTCGCGGAATACACAGACGAGCGTGTGGTTCCAGCAATCGAAGAATGCTTGCGTGACTTTGATGAAGGGATTCGCTACGCGGCGGTAGAAGCTGCACTGGCGCAGCCCGACGAGTCGGTCCAAGGTCACCTCGCAGAGTTGATTGCCGACGACAAGGAAGAGAGCAACCGGCTGCGGGTGCGGATTGCGGAGGCATTTCACCAGCGCAACTGGGATCTTGGGTCGCATGCTGATGCGGTCGCTGCGCGACCGCCCCACGGATGGACAGTCACAGACGGGAAGCTGAACCCGGCGTGATCTCGCCCGCGATTGGCGAGAGCAATGCGGTGCGGAAGGCTTCACCATCAAGGCCTCGGCCGAGCAAGCACATGGACTTCACCACGGCGGCTTCTCCAGTCATGTCGCCGATGTAGATTGCACCAGCGTCCCGCGCGGCGTCGCTTCCCGCGTATCGACCCGGCCGGCTGGAACCGGCACGACATTGGCTGCCCACGAGAACATGGATGCCGGCGTCCGCCGCTCGGCGGATGGCATCCGGCCACGCCTTCATGGGTAGGTTGCCTTCCCCAAAACCCCGAAGCATGATCATCTTGGTGCCCGCATCCGTGAGCGCATCGATAGCCGAAGGTGTCATGCCCGGAAAAGCGCTCAGGACGGCGACCCGTGGGTCGATCTCCGTGCGAACGGTCAACGGTCCCGTTCGCTGCAAGGCTGGGCTGACTCGTTCAATGTCGACACCCAGTTCCACAAGCGGAGGGTGGTTGGGTGATGCGTAGGCGTCGTAGGCGTGAACGGAGGTCTTGGTGGCCCGGTTGCCTCGGAACAGGTGGTTGCCGAAATACAGGCCAACCTCACGCACATTCATGGTCGCGCTGATGGCGGAGTGGACGAGGTTTGACCGCGCGTCTGTTCGGGGAGCCATTAGGGGCCGCTGGGACCCGGTGAGAACCACCGGCTTGTGGTCGCCGCCGAGCATGAAGCTGAGGGCACATGCCGTGAAGGCCATGGTGTCGGTACCATGGACAATCACGAACCCATCGTAGTCCTCTTGTGCTCCTGCGATGGTCTCTGCCATCGAAGCCCAATCTTCGGGAGTCAGATCACTGGAGTCGACGTTGGTGACAGTTTGGGTTTCAATCTCAGCGACGGACGCGAGAACGGGAGCATGACTCAAGAGGTCTGGGACCGCGTCAGTGACGGCAAGATGGCCAGACGCTCCCGTCTTCGCCATGCTGATCGTGCCGCCGGTGAACAGAAACAGCAATCGTGGCTTTTCGATCACCAGATGTACAGCTCTTCGTCGTAGCATTCCCCGGCAGCGATCGCGTCGCACTCTGTCGACTGAATGCATCGTTTGAGTTCTTTAAACGCCTCTCGTTCCACGCTGTCGTCACCCATGTCTTCGTAGATGTCCTGCTGTATTTGGCACGATGCCTCGCACTCTTCTACTTCTGTGACGCTCGTCTCGACGGCCTCGCAATCGAGGAGTGTGCGGCATGTCTTTGCGCAGCTTGGCTCACACCCCATCAACAACCCGATTGGAGCCACGAGGGTGAGGGTTAGCAGTCTCATGACTACCAAACCGGCCGGCAATAACCACCGGTTTCGAGGTTGGAGCAGTCGTTGCTCGCGATGCAGTCCATCCACACGGCGACTTGACGGTCGTTGTCTAAGGTGACGTCTCGGGGGGTGGACGGGTCCTCCGGATCGTAGTCGCCGACTTCTCCGGGCTTTTCGAGTCCGGTTTCACAGGCAGTCATGCACTGGCGCATCTTCTTGGACTCGCTTTCTCCGTTCTGCACCAACCCGATGGTGCCGATTGCCTCATTTGGACCGCCGCAGTTGGGAGTTGTGCCGTAGAGTTTTGTGCAAGTGCTTTGGCAGTCGTTTCCGCATCCGCTCAGGAACAGAGAAACCACAACTGCACTGAGGACGATCTGGGAAGAGCGTTTGGGCATAAGACCTCCGGAGCCCCAATCTTAATCGTGCGGTCATGCATTCGCCAACGGTCATCTCCGCTGGCATCATGCTATCGGATGCTATGGCCACTGAGGTAGCGTGCACATTCTTCAAGTCACCCCCTACTTTCCACCCACTTGGGCATTCGGAGGCATCCCGCGGATCGTGGATGGCCTCAGTCGTGCGCTGGTCGAAAAGGGCCATTCGGTGACTGTGCTGACCACGGATGCCTTCGATGAATCCCAACGATGCGGGCTGGCCACCGATCGAGACCATCACGGAGTGCGCGTGTTGATGGTGCGCAACCGAAGCAACCGCGTGGCGTATCGGCATCAACTGTTCTTGCCCGTTGGGGTCCAAGAGGCGCTGGACACGCTGGGCAGCACCGTCGATGTGATGCACCTTCACGGCCACCGGCACCTGTTGAACAATGACGCTGTTCGGTGGGCGGCATCCAATGCTGTGCCGTATGTGTTGACGGCCAACGGAACGTTGCTGCGCCACGAACGAAAGGTGGGCGTGAAGTGGGTGTGGGACCGTTTTGTTTCGGGACACGTCCCGAGGGGCGCAGCCAAGCTGATCGCGGTCAGCTCCGCCGACGTTGCTCGCCACCGGTCGGCCGGCATTGACTCGGGGCGCGTCGAGAGGATTCCCAACGGACTGGACCTCGGCGAGTTTGAGGCGCTTCCGGAAACGGGCGCATTTCGCGCTCGACTTGGCCTCCACGAAGGACCGGTGGTGACCTACCTCGGCCGCGTGTCTCCGCGGAAGGGTGTGGAGCACCTCGTTCGCGCCTTTGCGGGTGAAGAACTCGGCGATGCTCAATTGGTGATTGCCGGCAACGACATGGGTGCAATGGGCACCGCAAAAGCAGAACCGCACGGATCAAACGTGCATTTTGCAGGCCTCGTCGAAGGCGATGATCGCCTTCGTCTGCTTTCCGATACCGATGTGCTGGTGTATCCCTCGGCGGATGAGGTGTTTGGTTTGGTCCCCTTTGAAGGGCTGCTGTGTGGCGCCCCCGTTGTTGTTGCCGATGATTGTGGCTGCGGTGAGCTCATCGCGGAAGCGGGAGCGGGGCTGCTGGTGCGCTATGGGGACATCGAAGGGATTCGGTCTCGGATTCGAACCCTGCTTGAGGACCGGGAGGCCGCCCAAGCGATGGTGGGCCGAGGTCGACGCTATGTGCGCGAGCAACTTGGATTTTCCACCATCGCCGAGCGCCACCTTGCCGTTTACCGCGAGGTGGCTCGATGAGCAGTGATCGGTTGTGGCTGAGGGCGTGCTGGCTCGCGCTTGTGGCGCTTGTGGCTGTTGCATTTGTGAACGGCCTGCATGCACCCTTTGTATACGACGACAAGATTGAGGTGGTGGGCAACTCGACCATCCGAGACCTGACGCAACTTCGGGCGGTCCTCGAGTACAACGTCAATCGCGTGCTCTTGATCTTGACCTATGCGTGGAATTTCCGGTCTTTCGGCTTAGACCCGTTCGGGTACCACGTGACGAGCGTAGTGATTCACGGCATGGTTGTATGGTCGGCTTTGCATCTCGCCGTGGGGCTCGGACGAATGGCCAACCACCCTCGGCCCCTCGCGGTTGGTACCGTCGCCTGCGGTGTCTGGTGCATTCACCCCATGGTGACTGAAGGGGTGACCTACATCACCGGGCGGTCCGAAAGCTTGTGTGCATTGTTCGTCCTCTCGACGCTGGCGGTGTGGGCGAGGGCGCTTGAAGCGGAAGGCCGAAACGGCACGCCCGCAACCTCGCAACGGTTGTTGGCTTTGGTATTGTGCGTGTTGTCTACGGGGACCAAAGAAGTCGCGCTGATGACGCCCTTTGCACTGGTGTGGATGGAGTGGTTGTTCGGTCGAGACCGAGTTCGATGGCGGTGGTACATTCCGTTCGGTGCCACGATTGTGCTTGGCGTCGTTGGACGTGCAGTCTACGCGGAGCACTTCATCCCACGGGAGGTTGACCGGCCGCTGCTGACTCAGGTGACGACCCAAGCCGAGGTATGGCTTCGCTACCTCGGCCTGTGGGTCGCCCCCATTCAACAAACGCTCTATCATCACGTCGATGATGTCCGAATGCTGAGCATCCGAGGCGCCGGTGCTTGGTGTGCATGGTTGCTGGGACTCTGGGGGGCTATCCGGTGGTCTACGGGTCGCCCGTTGGTCGCATTTGCGCTCGGTTGTGCAGCGCTGTTTCTCATTCCAAGCAGTTCGGTGGTGGCCCTCAAAGAGAGCATGGCAGAACATCGAGCGTATGTGACGGGGCTCTACTTGGCCCTCGCCGCAGCATGGTCGGTCCCCGACCGCTGGCAGCGAGTGCTTTGGTGTGCAGCCGGCGGCTTGGTGCCCGTGTTGATGTTGGCAACCATCGAACGGAACCGGGTCTGGTCCTCGGAGGTCGCGCTGTGGGAAGAAGCAACTCGCCTGTCTCCAAATGTCGCAGAGGGCTGGTACGGGCTGGGCGATGCACATCGATTTGCTGGCGACATGGAGGCCAGCGTCGAGTCTTTCCAGACGGCCATTGAGCGCGACTCAGAGCACCTCGACTCGTACAACAACCTCGGAATTGTTTGGGCCCAAATTGGGGAACACCGAAGCGCAAAGGAAGCTTGGCAATCTGCGCTTTTGGTGGACCGCACATACTGCAAAGCCCACTCCAACCTTGGATTGCTTGCGAGCCAGCGTGGATCGGTTGAGGACGCAATCGTCAACTTTCGTACGGCCCTCCAACACTGTCCGAACAACATCGCGGCTCACTACGGTCTGGGGTCACTGTACGCCGATGGACGGCGCAACCCAAAGCGAGCCATCTTTCACTTTGAGGCGCTGCTCAGAATCGACCCCGGTTTCTCCCGGGCAGAAGAGGTCCGGAAACGCCTGCTCGATCTGACGTGGTGAAGGGTTTTTACGCGGCCACGCGCCAGCGACTCAGCGCCCTTCCCATGCGCCACACTTCGTCGATGGACCCCGATGCAACTGCATCGCGGAGGAGGCGCGCAATTGGGCGGGGACGGAGGTAGAAACCGAGCCAAGCAGACCGTACAAGGCGTCCCAGCGCTTCTCCGTCGAGATCCGTCAACGTGCTCCGGTCAATATCGGCGTCGAGGGGATTGTTGACGCTGGTGTCGAGATTGCGGGGGTGGGAGAATAAGGGGGTGCCAGGCATGGCAGAAAGGGTGGAAAACTGCACGTAATCAGCCTGAATGTCACGGCAGAATCGGATCGAAGCTTCGACCGCAGCTTGGTCTTCCCCGGGAGCACCGAGTATCATGTAGGCAAGGCTTCGCAGACCGGCCGCTCGTGTCTGCGCGAAGGCGGATATGGCTTGAGGCACGGTAATGTCCTTGCGCAGCAGCGCCAAGGTCTCTGGGTTGGCGCTCTCCACGCCATACGCAACGACGCGACATCCCGCTTCTCGCATTCGACTGAGCAGTTCGGGATCGACGCTATCGACGCGACCCTCGCACTTCCACTCGATGTTTAGACCCCTAGCGATGATCTCATCGCAGATGGCCATGACTCGCCGTCTCGAGATGGTGAAGTTGTCGTCGTAGAAGTTGATGAAGCCCACGCCATAGTGGTGGTTCAGTTCTTCCATCTCGTCGACAACGTCGGCAGCCGGTCGTGCGCGCCATTTGGAACCGCCGACACTCTTGTCGCAAAAGGAACAACGGAACGGGCATCCACGGCTGCTGATCATGGTGGCGAAGCCACGGCGAGTGGCGAATAAATACCGGTAGGCATCGTTTGGCAGGAGGTCTCGCGCGGGGCGTGGGATCTGCGAGGGGTCCAGCGGGGTCGCAGACTTGAAGGCATTGTTGCGGGCTCGGACCCCGGGTGGCGGTGGAGATGTCGCGCCCTCGGCCCACCAATCGAGAAGCGGGCCGATGACCGGCTCTCCCTCGCCGATCACCGCAGCATCAAGACCGGGCATCTCATCGAAAACAGCATCGCCCACCGCGGTGGGATGAGGTCCCCCCAAAACGATTTTCCCCGCATAAGGCCGGCACAGTTCAACGGCTCGGCCGACCACATCCGCGATCGGGGTCATGGCGCTGAAGCCGAGGACTTGCGGCTTGATTCGGCACATCTCACGTTCGAAGTCATCCCAAGACATGCCGGTTGCGTAAGCATCGATGATTTGGACATCGTGGCCGAGGGAGCGCGCCATCGCCGCGATGTACGCGAGCCCGAGGGGAGGGACGCTCAGGCCGGCATCCGATGCGTTTCGCCGAGGCGGCCGAGCCAACACGAGTTGCATCGTTCAGTGCCCTCGCTGGAATGCAGCGACGATGCTGTTTGCCCGCGCGGCTACGGCATCAGAATCCACATCGGGTGGAAACAGGTCGCCGATTACCCCAACGCCGTGACAGCCGGTTGCAGCCACCCGCTGCGCATTGTCGGCCGTGATCCCGCCGATGGCGATGATCGGGAGATGATTCAGTTCGACTGCTGCAGCCAAGCCGTCCACATCGAGGGTGGGTCGGGTATCCGCGGGTTTGGAAAGGGGTGGAAATACGGGGCTCAGAGTTGCGTAGTCGGCCCCGCATGCGGCTGCCTTGGCGAGGTCTTCCACGGTATGACAACTCATTCCGAGAAGCCCGGAGACCCGAGGCCGTACGCCTTCCCAAGGCACTGTGCTGGGCAGATGCAAGCCCCAACCGGAACGGTGGGCGACCGCGAGTGCATCGGGGTGGGACGCATGAAGGATGGGACCGTCGGTCAACAGAGGCGATAGTCTGCGGGCCAACTCGACGTAGGCCGGCCGCGACAGATGAGGTTCTCGAAGAATCAGGCTGCGAATCCCGCCGTCTACAGCGCCTTGGATGAGCCAGGTCAGCGTGCGGCCGCATCCATGATCGCCAGGCGAAATTCCAACAATTCGGGGAACTATGGCCATGCGGGCCCCCCGATTGGGACATGGGAAGCCACGCGACCCTCGTTCGGACTGCTCGCGGTCGCATGCAGGCGCACTGGAATGCGCCCGGCTTCGAAGGCAGTTCGACCAGCCTCGACCGCCCATCGCATTGCGGATGCCATCCGAACTGGGTCCCCCGCGCCCGCAATCGCTGTATTCATCAACACGCCGTCAGCACCCAGTTCCATCGCGAGGGCCGCGTCCGATGCGGTGCCCAGGCCCGCGTCGATGATGATCGGCCCAGCCACGCGCTCGCGGAGCAGCTCTATGCGGCGAGGATTGACCACGCCTTGGCCGCTACCGATGGGCGCCGCCAAGGGCATTACGCCCACACAACCAATGTCCATCAGACGACTGCAGACCACGGGGTCATCGCTGCAGTAGGGCAGAATGGAGAACCCTTCTTTGACCAACTCGCGCGCCGCCTCCAGGGTGCCCTCTGTGCATGGAAACAAGGTGCTGGGGCAGCCGATGACCTCAAGCTTCAGCCAGTGGGTGTTGAGTAACTCTGCGGCGAGATGGGCAGTGAAGACCGCATCATCGGCGGTGTAGCATCCGGCGGTATTTGGCAGCAGGTGCACGACCGACCGGTCAATGTGGTCGACGATGGTTTCGACCGATCGATTGGCGAGGTCCACGCGTCGTACAGCCATGGTGACCATTTGGGTGCCAGATGCGTCGTGCACGGCGGCCATGGTTTCAAAGTCTTTGTAGCGCCCAGTGCCCACCAAAAGGCGCGAGTGCAATTCAAGATCTCCGATAAATAGCATTGTTTTTTTGTATCCAGATCTGGAGTGTCGATCGAGGGATGCAAGCCGATCGGACAGATTTTTTTTTAATTGTTCTTGAAGATTATGTTCAATCAGAGACGCCTGCGGTATAAAAAGCCTAGCCGACTTTACGGCTGATGGAGGTTCATTATGTTGAAGGTAATCCTTCCCCTCGCTGCTCTTCTTGCATTCACTGGCTGCTCTTCGGACGACGAAGACACAGCGGCTGATGAGGCAACGGAAGAAGAAGAGGAGTAAGCGCTGAGCGTTTACGACGTTTTAAACGACGCCTGCCTCAATGTTGGGGCAGGCGTTTTTTTTTGGTGAGACCATGAAGACATCCATATTTGCCCTGCCGTTTCTCCTTTTGGGGTGCACCAAAACCGAGTGCATCGCTGACGATGGTTGCGATACCGGTTCTGATCCGATTGTGGAATCGGGTCCCGTGAGCGTTCAGTTCGAGTGGGTCACAGCCGCTGCGTTCCAAGTGACCGTAAGTGGCGCCTCTTCCGCACGGCTCGGCATCGCTGAGACCGGGCTGGCTGGCACTGGTTATTATCTCGAGGACTGTGTGAGTCCGGGTTCGGTGTGCCATCCGCTCTCGGAGGGGACCAACACGTTTGAGAGTCAGCACCAGACTGCGACCGGCGTTCCTTGGGACGGTACGCTCGACGAAGGAGAAACAGCGCTTCATCGCGAATCAGAAGAGAACCTCACCTACGCGGTGTGGACAGACGGCGATGATGACTGCGTTGCAGTCGAGGGGCATGACGTGACCTATTACGAGTCGCACGGCTGTGTGAACATCGGGCGTTGACCACTTGCCTCGCGGCCCGACCGCCGGCACAAGAGTAGGTCCGGAGAGTGTCACTGGTTTGGTTGATGCAGGGCAACCATCAGTGAAAGTTATCAACAGCTTTTTTGGCACGGGACTGTCACAACGAAAAAAACCGGTTAGGCTCCGGCCGACCTCACTGTGCATCGGGTTGTCCGTGCACGCGCGAGGTTTCCTCTGGAGGAGACACTAATGAAAAACCTTACTCTTATGTTCGTAGGCCTTTCCAGCCTCGCCATCGGTTGTGGCGACAAGTGCGAAGATACCGCTGCTGGCGGTTGCGAGACCGGTGTTGAAGCAGATGCAGATGCAGATGCCGATGCAGATGCCGATGCAGACGCTGATGCCGATGCAAGCTTCGCAGTCACCAACACTGGTTCTAGCATCGATGCTACCGTCACCAACTTCCACGAAGATGGTTACTACTTCGGTCTCGCCGAGACCGGCGCTGGCGATGCTGGCTGGTACGGCGAAGATGCGCTGACCGGCGACATCCTTCACGAGCTCTACGGTGAACTCAGCCTCGGCTGTGCTGACTCCGTCGACGCTATTGTTGCAAGCAGCACTACGCTTCACTGCATCAACGAAGACGTCTGGAACGCAACCACCTACGCATTCTTCGGAAACGAAAACGGCGACGATTTCAACTCCGTAAGCTACTGCGGTGGCGACGACTGCTCGTACTACGAGTAGGCCAGTCCTTATCGACGGGGCTTCGGCCTCATCGGCGACAACCCGCTTGGGAAACCAAGCGGGTTTTGTCGTTTAGGATCCGTTGATCATTACGAGGGAGGCACCCGATCAATGAATACATCAACGGTCCCGTCCGAGTTGTAGTGAACCTTCGTCTCCATGGGACGGTCGACGAGCCAACGTGGGGATGTGGGAGTGAAACGAACGCGGACGCGTTCATCCGTGCTCCATTCGGCGATCACTTGTCCCGTACCGTGGCCGACCTGTCCGTTTACATTCATCACAAATTGGGAGTGTACGACGCCTTCGAAGCGTCGTCTTAGGTCGGGCAGTGCGGGTTGGAACTTGATTTCGAAGGTCTGGTTGTCCATGCCATGCTGGCGCACCGTCATCCGCGTGAGTTCTCCGTCAACCAACTCGTGATGGAAGGCCACGATGCCGTTGTCATGATGCACACCTGCAGCGTCGACCGACCACTCTTCTGTGCCGCTCGTCGGCCACTCGGGTCGAGCGGGTGACGGCCGGGTCAGTGAGAAGCCAGCGGTGCCAGTGTGCGTCAAGCGGAAGTTGGCGGTGGCCAGTCCCGCCTGCGTCTGCCGCAGCAAAGAACGAAAGGGCACGATGCCCAACACCTTATCGACCCTTGTTTTCGACTCTCCTATTGAGATGTGGCCCTCGGTGTTGAACAGCAAGAATCGGTCGATGTCGAGAACAGCCGCCACCACATCGCGACTGTGGCCCATGGTATTCCCATTTCGCTTCCGCGGTGGCTTGTTGGGCATGGTTCCGCGTGCGCAGGCTTCAACCGGATCGTCATTGGGGTTGGTGTATTCGAAGCAAACGTCGATTTGATTTCCGCGGCTCTGGTCGGTCACCAAGAGGTCGCGTTCGAATCGAGGTGCAGGGATCTCCGGGAGCCACTGGTCCAAGTTCGGGATGTCTGCGACGATGGTCTGGCGACCTGTAGGGTCGGAGTCTTTGGCGATCCAGAACGAACCCTTTGGAGTGTCGAGCCGGGCATACTCGTGCATGGTCCAGTCCGGGTGGTCGCTGACCATGACCACGTCCACAGCGTACTGCAGTCCAAAAGGCTGAAGCGCGAGTACAGGAAAGGTGACGATTGGGGCTGAAGTGTAGGCTGCGTTGGATGGCCGAATGGATTCGAAGTCGGCGACTTGACGGTCGCTGAGGACGGCATTGCCGGGCAAAAGGTCCTTCAAGCCACAGGCGGCGAGCGTCAACAGCAGGTGCATAGTCATCGCCTAACCGTAGACTCGATTGAGGGTGACTGCCAATAAACCGACCGACCAGATGATGGGGATAGCCCAAGCGATTTGCTGCCGTCGCGGACTGCGGAATGGCGGTTGGGCTTGCAGATACGCAGCGAGCAGAAACAGAGCCATCGGATCGTAGTATTTTTGATATGCCCGACCGCTCATCATGTTGGTTGCGGCGAACGCAATGGCCGCGACCACCAAAAATCTGCCGTGTGACGCCGATGGGTGATTCCACAACGCGAGGAGCGTGACCGCGCCTGCCGGAACCGTCACCCAAAACACAGCCGGAACGTCCAGCAGCGCCGGAGTGAATCGAGCAAGCGACCAAATCGCGCCCCCAATCCGGCTGGGTTCATCGACCCATGGCATGGCGTGAGCCGCCAGAAGTCCGCAGCTCACCAAGACCACAAGGGGAATCATTAAGCGTGCACCCCGGCTGCACAGACTGCGACCCAGCCACGGAGAGACACACCACGAGTGTGCGCCCAGCACACCGAGGAACATGACAAGTGCATCTGGATTCAGACCACGCTGATGGCCATCTGCGAATGACGGGGGGGTCAACCCTCCCCAGATCAGAGCAAAGGGCACCAGCACGGCGATGGGCACCGCGGCTCCCCCAAACGACGGATGCAGACGCCGGTATCGAATCCAGCATGAATACGCGATTGGAACCACCACCCACAGGTGTATCTGGCGCGTTAGCACCGCAGCAGCT
>Ga0160422_10000808_pt1 | contig 19198 bp, 16 predicted proteins | sample Fk160mmetaG_FD_108192 | JGI IMG/M metagenome (GOLD analysis project Ga0160422, IMG submission 108192) | Marine microbial communities from the Central Pacific Ocean - Fk160115 60m metaG | ecosystem: Environmental > Aquatic > Marine > Oceanic > Photic zone | place: The Central Pacific Ocean... | reverse complement strand
GAAATCAATCTGATTGATTTCTAATAATATATTTTTTGTAGAAAATTATTCAACTGAATCCGGAACGAATCTTAAAGCAATAAGAAGTAAACTTCCAGCTCCTGCTGCTGCTGCAAAAATCAATCCAAGACTAGTTGGAATTGTCTTTGAAGCGAAAAGAAGAGTAGCAAGTGTAATATTCATAGTTAAATAAATAAATTAAATCAAAAATAGCATAACAAAACCTCATAACACTGCGAAATCAGATAATTAAAATGTAAATAAACTTTTATATGTTTTAAATTTTGCTCATTAGCACAAAAATTAAAATAAGGGTTTGAAATTCTATAAATAGGGATTAATGTTAGAGATATATCAAGGTTTATCAATGGAAACCTTTCATCCCCAAAAAGACACTGAAGAAATTACTGATAAGAATTCCCTGCCAGAATCAGAAAAGATTGCAGATAAATGGTTGCAAGATAAATTAGAAAGTCTTATTCCCTTAATCCAAGAAAGATGGCCTAATATTGCCAAACAAACCATTGAAGCGACAAAGGGAAGTATTGATGATTTAGTAGATATCATTTCAATTCATACAGGAAAATCCTCCTTTAAAATAAAAGATCAATTATTCGAAATTATTAATTCTATTCAAGAAAATAATTGGGAAATTGCTGATCATATCGGACCTATTGAAAATCAGTTAGAAGAACTACTTGAAGAACTTAACTCAACCCTCAGGCCCAAAATAGAAACCCCCATAAGAAAAAAACCAATATTATCAATTGCAATTGCAGCTGGAATAGGTTTATTAATAGGAAGCCTGCTTAATAAAAGAGGAAATTAGATGGAAAAAAAATCAAAAAATAAGAATTTCGTCAATACAGCTTCAAGACTATCATCTATTGCAAGCTCAGTAATGGACCTACATGTAAGAATAGCCTTACAGGAAGTAGATAGAGAAAAAAGGAGAATAATCAGTGGAGGTATTTTTATAGCAATAGGATTCATTCTTTTATTAATGATATTAATAAGTTTACATATAATCTTTTACACTCTATTGGACAAATTCAATGACTTAAATATCGAGTACAATCTTTTGATAATTATTTTTATAGACATGATATTAGCAGGTTTCAGTCTGAAACTTGGCGGTAAATTAGCAAAAGGACCATACTTACCTCAAACACTAGAAGGACTAGGGAAAACGACAAAAGCTGTACTTGGTAAAAAATAATTCATCTTATTAAATATTTGATCCACCGACAATCGATCCCTCCGTTACTTACTGGAATCTTTAGAGTTGACTTCATTTTGAGATATTTTGTTAAGCTTGGATTCCCACTAAGCAACCAAAATTCCCATTGAGAAAATCTTTCTTTTAAAAAAATGCCAAGTCTCGTATATAACTCTTCTAATGCATCATCTTTTCCAATTTTCTTTCCATAAGGAGGGTTACATAAAATAATCCCAATGTCATTAATCGTATCAGTCCTGAGTTCAGAAAAATCACAATATTTAGCATCTATATAATTTTCAAACCCAGCAAGTGCAATATTTGTTTTAGCTTGATTGATTATCTTCTTATCACAATCGCATCCTACAATACTCGGAATTAATTTTTTTTCAGGGAGTTTATAAAGAAGTTTAGACTTCTCATGTAAAAAAATATCCACATCAAAATCAACCCAATTTTCAAATAAATATTTCTTCTGAAGAGGAGTTGGAATATTTAAGACCTGAGAAAGTCCCTCAATTAAAAAGGTTCCTGAACCGCACATAAGATCAATCAATGGTCGTTTGCCATCCCAATCTGTATATTTGATCAATCCAGCTGCAAGGTTTTCTTTAATAGGAGCATAACCCAAAGCTGGCCTATAACCTCTTTTATGAAGACTTCCTAAAGTACTTTGTAAACTTAAACTTGCTTCTCCTTTATAGATATGCAGATGAATAGAAATATACGGAGTATCAAGAGAAATATTAGACCTCTTACCAAAAGTAGCTTTTTGCAAATCAACTATTGCATTCTTTACTTGTAAAGCTGTGAAGTGGGTATGTCTTAAGTTGGAATTAGTACCAGATACCGTTACGCAAAAGCTTTTATTAGGAGGAAGCCAATTCGGCCAGTCAAAAGATGATTGAACTCCTCGATATAAATCATATTTATCGAAACAAATAAAATTTGAAATCTGCCTATAAAAGCGAAAAGCTATCCTTGAAAAAAAATGCAACCTGTAAAAAGTTTCATTTTCACAAGAAAAAGAGACATATCTTTTAAACACTTTGATATCCTTACCTCCAAATTGGAGGATCTCTTCAGCTAACAAATTTTCCAATCCCTCTGGACAAGGAGCTACTACATGCATAATTTTATTTTAAAAATAGTCAAATAACTTTCCCAATATTAATTTTGCCTGTCAGAATATAAATGTCCAATAGGACTAGGTGATCTCAACCGATGCTTCGGACAGCGGTTCGATTCCGCTCAGCTCCACTCATGGGGTTGTAATGGTTTCGACGGGGTGTAAGGAAGATGACTGAAGCCTGCTCGGCTAGGGCAACAACATAAACGCTAACAAAATAGTTAGTTTCTCTCGTCAAACAGCACCAGTTGCTGCTTAACTAAACAGAGATGGGGTCATATCAGCCTTATAAACCAAATGATGCATGGAGCCTGGAAGGGCTCCATTTTACTATCTATAAAAATTAGTAATATTTCATTTAAGTACATGTATTGATTGCTTCAAAAAGATGTATTAAAAATTATTTGTGTAAACGATTAGGTATAAATACTGAGAGTATTATTTTGAAATTCTTTTAAGGTATTTAAGAATTTATTTTTCAAATGAGCCCAAGTAAAAATATAAATGATCTACTTGTAAATCTGAACCCTAAAATTTTAAGATTTACAGGTGAAAAATTTCCATCAGAACTATGGAATGCCTCATATGTAAAAAAGAGAAAAAGTTAGTAATATTTTTATTTGAAACCTCTTAAATTTAATTACTTGAAAAAGGGTTTGAAGGCATACTTTGTTTACATTTAGATGAGGCCATCTCAAGAAGATCAAACTCATAATCCTTGAGATCCCATTTTAATGTATATGCTATGTCAATAACCTGTGATTTTTTCCGCAGACCAACAATTGGAATTGCTCCTTGATATAGACACCAATTAATAGCAACTTGAGCCATCGAAACCGACCTTGAATTTGCTATGTCTTTGATTGTGTTTCTTAATTCAGTTGTCGATTTTTTATAAATATTAAAAATAAGATTACGCAATAAAGATTTATCTTTATCTACATCTTCATTTGGATCAGTTGCTAATAAACCAAAACTTAAAGGACTGTATGCAAGAAAATCTATATTATTCAATTCACAAATTTGCTTCACTAGCCTCTGCTTATTAATATCTGGAGACAATAATGAAAACTGAACCTGAACGCAATCTATTCTTTTCTTCTTATCTTCCAGAAAAGAAATCATCTTTGCAAGTTTCTTAGGACCAATATTTGATAATCCAATTTTAAAGCGATATCCATGATCTATTAAATCCGATAGATTATTTAAAAGCTGATACTCTTGCCAGGGATTATATTTTGCAGTAGACCAATGTAATTGGACTATATCTAATTTCCCATTAAGCCTATCTAAGCTATCTAAAAAAGGCTTAGTAAAACCTGATCTCCCAACCCTCCATGGATATGGGGCTAATTTAGTAGCTATTTTGAACCTATTTTTTTGAGACTCTCTAATTTCACTTAAAAAATTGCCCAATAATTGTTCGCTCCTTCCTCTTAATTGGCCAGTCCCATAAGTATCTGCAGTATCTATGAATGAAAAACCTCTTTTTAAAGCTTCCCTAAAAGTTTCTCTTAAAGTTTGATCATTACTATCACTATAATTCCAAAAAACTTTATTACCCCATGACCAAGTACCTAATCCAATTTTCTTTTTCACTAAATAAATATGTATCTTCATTAATAAGAATAATTTAATTGCAATAAAAAAGAGAGAGATTATTATTTTAATTTTTACACCTTAATCCCTTGACAATTAGAAAATCATATACAAAGTAGGAAAAACATAAAGAACATTGTTTATTACAGTCTGCGGTCAAAAAGGGGGAGTCGCTAAAACCTGCACTAGCGTTCATCTGGCAAGCGTTTGGTATTCACAGGGTAAACGAGTATGCATAATAGATGCAGATAAAAATAGATCTGCCTTAGCTTACGGAGCAAGAGGTAATATACCATTTCCAATTTTCCCAGTAAGTTCTGCAGCTAAGGCCTCAAGAGAATCTGATATCGTAATTACAGACGGTCAAGCAAGCTGTGATGAGGAAGAATTAAAGCATCTGGCATATGGATCTGATTTAGTATTAATACCAACAACCCCTAAGGCAAGATCAGTAGAACTTACAGTGGAATTGTCAACATTATTGAAAACCCAAAACGTTAATCATGCAGTGTTAATTGTAAAAGTTGACTCAAGGAAACAAAAAGCTGCGTACCAAGCGAAAGAAGCTTTAGAAAAATTCGGGTTATTCGTCTTTGATGGATTCATTCCTCTACTATCAGCTTTCGATAAAGCAGAAGCATCTGGGAAAATAGTGTTTGAAGCCGTTGATGATTCAGGAAGATCAGACCCTCGTCGAATGACGGGCTGGTCTGCCTACTGTTCAATTGCATCACAAATTCAATGCCTGATTTCGAAGCTCTCATCCGACACCAACAACTTAAGACCCCAGCACCCAATAAGCGCCTAAAAATAGTTGACAATGAAGTCTCTAGAAATAAGACCTCACAGGAGAGAAGTCTTATTAATTGGAAAATAATCTATTATTTTCTTGCAGGCTTTACAGGTGGTCTAATTGGATCAATAATAATAATTTTCTTAGAGGCAAATAAATTAATCGATATTAATTTCTTTAAAATAATTTAAAACTTTTTAATACTTGCATAAAGGCCATTGCCGTTAAATAGAAGAGAAGTGCTTGATTTTTGTTTTTTTTAAAAAAATCAACTCATCTGGAGATTCGTCGGAAATATCATAAAAAATACTCATCTTATTCAGGCAATTAATTGAGATAATTTTGTTAAATCTTAAGTGGTATATTCTGAATTGATTTCAATATATTTTTTAGAAAAATCACAACCCCAAGCCTTACCTTCTTCAAGACCATTATTAATATCAAGAATAATTTGCAAAGTATTATCAATAGAATAATCATGTAAATTCATCTTTAATTTCATGTAGTGTTTAATTAGGCCTTTATTAAAATTTATCAACTTTCCTTTCTGCAGGATTACATACTCACCAATAAACAAATCAACCTTTTTCAAATCAAAAGGAATCCCTGCATTGCCAGCAGCCGCAAGTATTCTTCCCCAGTTAGGATCACAGCCATGAATAGCTGTTTTTACTAAAGATGAATTAACAATTGATCTTCCAATTCTTATTGCATCAGATTTATTTGCTGCTCCTTTTACAATTACCTCTAACAAACAGTTAGCTCCTTCCCCATCTCGAGCAATTGATTTTGCTAAATATTCACAAACATACTTTAGTCCCTCTGAAATAATTGGAATATATTCTTTAGAAATTGGATCTCCTGAATTTATGGCCAAAAATGAATCATTTGTGCTCGTTTCTCCATCAACAGAAATGGCATTAAAGGATGATTCTACTGCATCTTTTATAAGAGTATCCCAGGTAGGCTTATCTATTCCGACATCACAGACCAAAAAGGCTAACATAGTAGCCATATTTGGATAAATCATTCCTGAGCCCTTCGCAAAACCAGCTATCTTAATAGGTTTACCTTCAATAATAATTTCTATTACTATTTGTTTAGCGACCAAATCAGTGGTAAGTATTGCCTCTGCAGCCTCATTAAAATTCTTCTCTTCTAATTTACTAACCAAAACAGGAAGATTTGCCACTAAATTATCGATTGGTATTGGTACACCTATAACACCAGTTGAACAAATCAATATCTTATTCACCTCAATCTCTAGAAGATTAGATAATGCTCTAGTCGCCAAAATTACATCGTCCACTCCTCTCACGCCAGTACACGCATTAGCATGCCCAGAATTAATTAATATCGCCCTAGCTTGCCCTGAAGACTCATCGAGACGTTGCTGACAAATATCTACACAAGATGCTCTTGATACCGATTTGGTGAACAAACCACTGCAAATACTCTTAACTGGAGCAAGAATTAATGCCAGATCTTTTTTTCCTGAGTCTTTCAGGCCAGCAGAAATACCAGAGAATAAAAACCCCTTTGGGGTAGAATTATTACTTATTCGAGACCATCTCAAAATACAATCCTTCTAAAAATGAGTACATAATTTTATAGTAACTACTCTTTTCTGAGAAAAACCAAATTTTGATAAAAAAAGATGAATCAGTATAAGAATAAAGATCTCAAGCAGAGAAGAATTGGGATTACTGGAGGGATAGCATGTGGAAAATCCACTATTGCGAACTACATATCAAAAAATAATGAAATTATTATCCTAGATGCTGATAGATTCACAAATTTATTTCTAGAGCCAGAAAGTAATTCTTATAAAAAAATTACTTCGCACTTTGGAAATAGCATAATACTGAATTCATCTTCTAAAAAAGAAATAAATAGAGCAGCTCTCAAAAAAATTATTTTTAATCACAATAAAGAGAGGATTTGGATTGAAAATCTCCTTCACCCTTTAATCAAAGAAAAGATGAAGTATGAATGTGAAAAACTCAAGCATAAACGAATCATCCTTTTATTAATACCATTACTCTTTGAGGCAAAATTCAATGATTTATGTTCTGAGATATGGCTAATCAAATGTTCTAAAGATACTCAGAAAAAAAGGTTAATGCAAAGAGATAATCTTGATGAAAAAGAAGCAGAAAAAATTATAAATATTCAAACAAATTTAATAGAAAAAGAAAAAATTTCTGACGTAATTTTAAATACCGATGGACCTCAATTTAAGTGGAAAAGATTAATAAATAATCTTATTTAATTATTTAATTTTTCTGAGATAACTTTATTTGCTAATTTTGGATCTGCTTTCCCTTTTGTTTTTTGCATTAATTGTCCTACAAAGAATCCAAGCAATTTAGTTTTTCCATTCTTGAATGCTTGAACTTTATCAGGATTATTCTGAATTAATTCATCGACTATTGGAACAAGGCTATCTAAATCTGTAATCATACCCAGACCTCTGTCTTCAACTATTTTTTTTGGAGATATATTTTGACTTATTATTTCTGGTAAGATTTCTTTTGCAATTTTTCCGCTAATTACATTACTTGAAATCAAATTAATCATTTCTGCAAGATTTGCCGAACTTAATTTAAGAGAATTAAAATTAATCTTATTAAGTTTTAAATAACCAACAATATCTCCAGTGATCCAATTTGAGGCAAGCTTTGGATCAGCTCCTTCATTTACCGTTGATTCAAAAAAATTCGCCATATAGATCTCATCTGTTAAAACTCTTGCATCATAGGCAGATAATCCAAAATTACTGACATATTTTTTTCTTTTAACTGATGGTAATTCTGGTAACTGTTTTTTCCATTTATTTTTTTGTTCATTAGAAATTTCAATAGGGCCCAAATCAGGATCTGGGAAATACCTGTAATCACTACTACCCTCTTTAGATCTCATACTTTTTGTAATTTGCTTTGTTTCATCCCATAATCTTGTCTCTTGATAAATATCACCTCCTTCTTCATAAACTTTAATTTGTCGATTTATTTCATAATCACAAGCTTTTTGTATAGCCGAAAATGAATTCATATTTTTAATTTCTACTTTTGTCCCAAATGGCGCATTTGGTCCTCTTCGAACAGAAATATTCACATCACACCTAAGAGAACCTTCTTGCATATTTCCGTCCGAGACCCCAAGATATCTAACTGTTCTTCTGATCTCGGAGGCATATTCTGAAGCTTCTCTTCCAGTCCTAATATCTGGTTTACTAACAATTTCGACTAAAGCTATCCCTGCACGATTGTAATCCACGAGTGAATATTTGGACCCTGCAAGTCTCTCACTGCCAGCATGAACAAGTTTTCCAGCGTCTTCTTCCATATGTAATCTTTCTATACCTATTTTTTTTAAATAAGTTTCTTTGCCTTTTTGCGAAATCTCAACTTCTAACCAACCATCTTCAGCAAGAGGTTCATCAAATTGTGAGATTTGATAATTTTTGGGTAGGTCAGGATAAAAATATTGCTTCCGATCAAATTTGCAATGTTCTGCTACATTTAAATTTAAAGCAAGAGATGTCTTCACAGCATACTCTAAAACTTTCTCATTAAGGACAGGGAGGGTCCCTGGGAGACCACAAACAACAGGATCTATATGAGTATTAGGTGCATCACCAAAAGCAGTAGAGGCTGCCGAGAATATTTTACTTTTAGTATTAAGTTGCACATGCGTTTCTAATCCGATAACGGCTTCCCAAGCTTCAGAATTTTTCATTTACTTTTCTTTACCTTAATAAATACTATGACTTTAAGATTAAAACAGCATCAAAAAGATGTAAATTTAAAAAATATTTAAATGTATTCAGACTCAAATAAATCTATCTTAATAATCGGGGGGGGATTAATAGGTCTATCAATTGCATATGAGTTTGCAAGAAATAATTTTCAAGTAGAAGTTCTAAGTAAAAATAGAATGGAATCCGCTGGTTTTGTTGCTGCAGGAATGTTAGCAACACATGCAGAAGGACTCGAAAATGAATTACTAAAATTTGGCCAGCGAAGTCAAAATCTTATCCCTTCATGGATTAATAGTATTGAAATTGATAGCAAAATAGAATGTGGATTAAAACGATGCGGGATTGTAGTCCCTTTTAACAATATTGATTCCCTAAAATCATTTCCAACTTATAAATATGGCCAATATTTAAGTAAAGAAAAACTTAATGAAGAGATCCCAGGCATTCATTCATGTTGGAACCATGGGTTACTATTTGCCCAAGATGGACAAATCGATAATCGAAGAAGGTTAATGCGTGCTCTTGAAAGAGCATGTACTATACATGGAGTAAAATTTCAGGAGGGAACAGAGGTAAAAAAACTCATATTTGAAAAAGAAAAATTTTTAGGTGTAAAAGTAGTCTCTGCAACTGGAGATACCAAATCTATCTTCTCTAACAGAGCAGTTTTATGCTCAGGAGCTTGGAGTAAAGAACTTTTAGACAAATTACCTATTTTTCCAGTAAAGGGACAAATGATTTCTATTCAAGGACCAATTAAAAAGATGAAAAGAATTCTTTTTGGGCCCAATACTTATTTAGTTCCCCGTGATGATGGATTAGTAATTGTCGGAGCAACAGTAGAAAAAAAGGCTGGTTTTAAAGAAGGTAATACACCTACAGGAATAAAACTCTTACAGGAGGGCCTTAAATCACTTTTCCCAGAGGCTTCAAGTTGGCCTCACATGGAGCACTGGTGGGGTTTCAGACCTGCCACTCCAGATTTGAAACCGATAATAGGAGAATCTAATATCAAGAATCTTTTCTTGGCTACAGGTCACTACAGGAATGGCGTTCTTTTCTCTGCTGTCACCAGCAACTTAATTTATAAACTGATTGAAAACAAAAAGATGGAAGAAAATGAAATTAACTTTTTAGAGAAATTCAATATCAATAGATTTTTATAATTACCTCTTATTCTGTCCTCCATTTTTTATCTGAAGTTTCCCATTCATTAATTTCAGAATTGCTAAACCAAAGGTTGATTTCGAAAGAAGCTGTATCAGCTCCATCTGAACCATGAATAATATTCCTCCCAATATCTATAGCTAAATCACCTCTTATAGTTCCGGGCTCTGCATCCAGAGGTTTTGTTGCACCAATTAATTTTCTAGCACTCAAAATAACTCCATCTCCTTCCCATACCATTGCTACTACTGGACCACTGGAAATAAAATCTACAAGATCATTAAAGAATGGCCTATCTTTATGGATACCATAATGCTGCTGTGCGAGATCCTTAGATGGTATTAATTGTTTTAAGCCTACTAATTTAAAACCTTTCCTCTCAAATCTTCCAATAATTTCAGAAATCAACCCCCTTTGAACACCATCAGGTTTTATGGCAATAAAAGTTCTCTCTTTGATCATAAATAAACAAAATTCTTTATGTATATTCGTCTTTCAAGTAGCATCTTGGCAAGTAATCATTAAAATATTAAATGACTAAGAATTATCAAACAACTAACAAGCATTAAATAAAGCAATTGAAAAAAGAACCAATACAAAATGCTGGCAAGTCTTGGAGCGTAAAAGATAGTGAAAACTTATACCAAATTGATAAATGGGGAGATAAATATTTCTCAATCAATAAATATGGGAATGTTTGTGTATCAACAGACAGTTTAAAAGGGAAAAAAATTGATCTTCTTCGATTAGTCAGAGAGCTTAAAAGTAGAGAAATTAACCCTCCATTCGTTTTAAGATTTAATGATATTTTAAAAGACAGAATTTTAGAATTAAATCAATCTTTTTCCAAGGCTATTAAAACCTATCAATACAAAAATATTTATCAGGGTGTATACCCAATTAAATGCAATCAACAAAAAAATCTTCTTGAAAAAATTGTTGAATTTGGAGATAAATGGAATTTCGGATTAGAAGTTGGAAGTAAGTCAGAATTATTAATAGGCCTATCACTTTTAAAAAATAAAAAATCTTTATTAATCTGTAATGGCTACAAAGATAAAAACTATATTGAAATAGCAATTTTAGCAAGAAAATTAGGAAGAAACCCAATAATAGTTATCGAACAGATTGATGATGTAAAAAGAATAATAAAAGCAGTAAAAGATTTAGGGGCAACACCAATGATTGGCATCAGAACAAAGCTCTCGAGTAGAAGTTCTGGGAGGTGGAGGAACTCAAGTGGAGATAAATCTAAATTTGGTTTATCAATTCCTGAAATCATGCATACTATAAATCAATTGAAAAATGCTAATTTATTGAATGAATTAAAACTCCTTCACTTTCATATTGGAAGCCAAATAAGCAACATAAAAATCATTAAAGACTCATTACAGGAAGCCAGCCAAATCTTTGTTGAGCTCTCAAAATTTGGAGCAAATATGCAATTTATAGATGTGGGAGGGGGTTTAGGTGTCGATTATGACGGGAGCAAAACTTCGACCAATAATTCAACAAATTATTCCATGCAGAATTATGCAAATGATGTTGTTGCTACCTTAAAAGATTCTTGCATAACAAATAATATTCCAGAACCAGTAATAATTTCAGAGAGTGGTAGATCTATTACTAGTCACTTTTCTATTTTAATATTCAATATTTTAGGAACTAGTAATATCACTCATGAATTTAATTACAGCGACCAAAAACATACATCACTCGTAATTAATAATCTTATTGATACTTTGTTTCAGTTAAAAAAAATGAATAAAAGAAATGTAGATATTGCCAAAATAATTGAACTATGGAATGACGCTAAGAAATTCAAAGAAGATGCTCTTACTTCATTCAGATTGGGTTTTATTACTCTTGAAGAACGAGCATATGCAGAACAAATAACTTGTACATGCGCCAAAGAGATTACTAGGCTTATTGAAACTCAATTTATAAATCACTCAGACTTAGTAGATATAAAAACTGTACTAGCCTCAACATACTATGGAAATTTTTCAGTCTTTCAATCTATCCCTGATAGCTGGGCAATTAATCAGATATTCCCTACGATGCCTATTCATAGGCATACACAAAAGCCAAATATTAAAGGTACCTTTGCCGATTTAACGTGTGATTCAGATGGTAAATTAGATAGTTTTATGAGTGATGGCCATAAAGATTCTTTAATCAACTTACATGAAAAAATAGCAAATAAAGATTATTTTATTGGCATCTTCCTTTCAGGTGCTTATCAAGAGACATTGGGAAATTTGCATAATTTATTTGGTAATACAAATGTTATTCACATTGATATTGAAGAAGAAAATCAATATAAAATAAGTGAAATTATTAAGGAAGATAATAAGTCAGAGATATTAGAGTTGTTCGACTACAATCCTAATTATTTAGTTGAATTGCTTAGGCTAGATTGTGAATCAGCGATCAAAAGAAAAAAATTATCTATAAAGGAATCTCATAAACTTCTTACACAAATAGAATCAAGTTTAAGAAACAGCACTTATTTATCAGGATGAATAGATAATTTTGATAAAAGTTCTGTTTTTGCAAAAAATAATGCATCACTGAGTTTATCAATATTTTTGGCCCCTGCTTGAGCAATATTTGATTTACCTCCCCCCCCTCCGGAACAAATTCGAGCGATTTTATTAATTAGCTCGCCAGCATGCAAGCCCTTTTCTATAATCTCTGATCCAAAACATGCAACAAATAATACTTTACTTTTTGACTTATCAGGAATACCTCCAATAATTATTGAGGCTTTATTACCCAATTTCGATACCAAATCTAAAGCGGCTGATTGAAGTAAATTCCCGTCAATACCATCTAATTGGGAAATTATAATCGGGTAAGAGGAAATATTTTCAACTGAAGAAAGTAAGGCAGAACATTTTAAATTTGTTAACTCTAATTTCATCTTATTTAATTCTTTATTTTTTATCGCCAGTTCATTTTGCAAACTAATTACTCGTTCATGCAGTTGCTTAGGATTTGTTTTTAATAACTCACTTAATTGATTAGTAACACAATTTATATCGCTTAGATAAGCAAGCACTGATTGACCAGATAAAGCTTCAATCCTTCTAATCCCAGCAGAAATTCCCAATTCACCGATAACTTTAAAACAACCCAATTCAGAAGTTCTTTTTACATGTGTCCCACCACACAGCTCCATAGAAACGCCTGGAACATCAACAACTCTAACTACTTCACTATATTTCTCCCCAAACATTGCTAAAGCACCAGCTTTTAGGGCTTTATCTTTCTCCATTGTTTTTATTTCAATTGGATGATCTTCAAGTATCCATTGATTAACAATATTTTCAATATTAGATATTTGTTCTTTAGATACTGGCTCAGAAGAGTTAAAGTCAAATCTTAATTTATTGAAAGCAACTAAAGATCCCCTTTGACCAACATTGTCGTCTAGAACTAATTTGAGAGCTGATTGTAAGAGATGAGTTGCAGTATGATTTGATTCAGCCATGCTACGCTTTACTGGATCAACGATAGTATTAACCTTTTGATTCGTAGAAAAACAACCATTTTTAATTGTCCCGCAATGCAAAAATACACCTTTTTTACGTAAAACTCTTTCAATAAAGATATTTCCAGTATCTGATTTAATAATACCTACATCTCCAACTTGTCCGCCTGACTCTCCATAGAAAGAAGTCTGTTTAAGAACAATTTGAACTTTTTGACCTTCACTAGCACTTTGAACCAACTTAGAATCCACGAAAATACCTTCAATAATTGACTCGTCATCTAATGAATCATATCCTTGAAAAATTGTCTCCTCGAATAAGTCAATCTCTCTTTCTAATGAGCCTTTTAATGTTAAATCAACATTATGAGAAGCGTTTTTTGCCCTTATCCTTTGCTCTCGCATCTCTTTATCAAAACCCTCTATATCAACTATGATATTTTTTTCTTGTAAAATTTCTTCCGTAAGTTCCAAAGGAAAACCATAAGTATCATAAAGTTCAAATACTTTTTTTCCTGTAATAATTTTTTGTCCAGAAGCAATTAATTCATTTAGTAGTTTTTCTCCTCTTTCTAAAGTTTGAAGAAATCTAGCTTCCTCTAAATTTATTTCTCTCAAAATTCTGTGAGAATTATCCACTAAGATTGGATAGGTTTCTTTCATTAGGTCAATAGCAGTATTTGCTAGTTCTGCAATGAAAACTTTTTTAATTCCTAATAATTTGCCATGCCTAACCATCCTTCTGAGTAATCTTCTCAAGATGTAGCCTCTACCGAGATTACTTGCGACAACACCATCTGAAATTAAATGAATAATAGCCCTCGTGTGATCACCAAGAATTTTTAATGATATTTGTTGCTTCTTTGGGCATAAAAGATAATTCACATTCGCTATCCTCTCAGCTTTCTCTATAATTGGGAATATCAAATCAGTTTCATAATTATTATTTTTTCTTTGAAGGATTTGAGCCATTCTCTCAAGTCCCATTCCTGTATCTATATTTTTATTTTTAAGATCAGTTAGGTTACCATTAGAATCCCGATTATATTGCATAAAAACCAAATTATAAAATTCTATAAATCTTTCATCATCTTCTAAATCAATATTTTTAATCCCCTTCTCAGGAAAAAAATCATAATAAAGTTCCGAGCAGGGACCACAAGGACCAGTAGGACCTGACGACCAAAAATTATCTTTCTCACCAAGTTTAATAATCCTGCTTGGATCAACCCCTATTAATTCTTTCCATATTCTTTCGGATTCTTCATCTTTATGAAAAACGCTAACAACTATATTTTCTGGCTTTAATTTATAAACACAAGTAACTAATTCCCATGCCCATTGGATAGCTTCTTTTTTAAAATAATCACCAAAAGAAAAATTTCCAAGCATCTCAAAAAAAGTATGATGCCTTGCTGTAATACCAACATTATCTATATCATTTGTCCTGATACATTTTTGACTGGAGGTGGCTCTATTAGAAGGCTTTCTTTTTAAACCTAAAAATACAGATTTAAAAGGCAACATTCCTGCAATAGTTAGCATTACAGTTGGATCTTCAGGTATTAAAGAAGCACTTGGAATAAATTTATGAGCTTTATTTTCAAAAAAATTCAAAAACGCCTTTCTTATTTCATCACCTGTTGTAGGAATTGTTGTACTTTGAGATGACATTTAAAGGAAAATAGACTAAATAATTAAGAAATACGCAATTTTTTTAATTTCATAGGAAAAATCACGCGAATTTATATTGTACTCAACTAAAGTTAAATTATAAAGTTTTTTGTTTTATGATCTCCTCTGCAGAAACAAGCACTTCAAAATTGCCACACGTCGAAGAAAAGTTATCTATACAGTGCAAAAAGTTTGCAGATGATTCAATTGCAATAAGAGCACTTGACTGGGAAAGAAGTAGATTTGATATTGAATTTGGTTTAAGAAATGGAACCACTTATAACAGTTTCATAGTTAAAGGTAACAAGTTAGCAATTATAGATACTTGTCACTCTAAGTTTGAAGAACTTTGGTTAGATAATTTAATCAAACAAGTTAATCCACAAGATATTGATTACTTAATATCAAGTCATACTGAGCCGGATCATTCCGGATTAATATCCCATTTATTAGATTTAAATCCCAATATTATTATTGTTGGCTCAAAAATTGCCCTAAAATTTATTGAAGATCAAATACATAAACCATTTAATAGATTAGAGGTCAAAAGTGGCGAATTCTTAGAATTAGGTACAAATATCGAAAGTAATTTAGATCATAAAATTGAGTTTATTAGTGCACCTAACTTACATTGGCCTGATACAATTTTTTCGTTTGATCATGCTACTAATGTACTCTATACATGTGATGCTTTTGGATTACATTATTGCTCCAATGAATGTTTTGATACTAACCAAAACGAAATTTTTAAAGATTTTCGCTTTTACTATGATTGTTTGATGGGACCAAATTCTAGAAGTGTAATACAAGCAATCAAAAAAATAAATAAATTACCACAAGTTAAAGTGATAGCAGTTGGTCATGGTCCTATATTAAAAGAACATGTTGATTCTTGGAAAGATAATTATTTTGAATGGAGCAATAATAAAAGTAAAGGTAATGAATTTGTAGCTGTCTGCTATATAAGTGATTATGGTTTTTGCGACAGGCTCAGCCAATCGCTTTCTCATGGAATTAGCAAAGCAGATGCACAAGTTCAGTTGATTGACTTAAGATCTTCGGATTCACAAGAGCTAACAGCCTTAATCTCAGAATCAAAAGCTGTGGTTATTCCTACATGGCCACAAAATGCAGATAGTGAATTACAAGAATCCATTGGAACATTATTTGCTGCCCTGAAGCCAAAACAGTTCACTGCTGTATATGATGCTTTTGGTGGAAATGATGAACCTATAGATTCATTAGCAAATAAATTACGAGAATTAAAGCAAAAAGAAGCTTTATCTCCACTTAGAGTTCGAAAGATACCAGACCCTAAAATTTATCAAGAATTTGAAGAAGCTGGCACCGACCTTGGTCAATTAGTAAATAAAAAGAAAAACATTGCTACAATTAAGAGTCTTGACGCAAGTCTTGATAAGGCTTTAGGTAGACTTAGTGGTGGATTATATGTAGTTACAGCCAGTGAAGGTTCGGGTTCAACCTTAAGACAAAGTGCAATGGTTGCAAGCTGGGTAAGTCAAGCGAGTTTTGATCCTCCAGGAATTACTGTAGCGGTTGCTAAAGACAGAGCTATTGAGTCTTTTATGCAAGTTAATAAAACATTTGTTGTAAATATATTAAGAGAAGATAATTTTCAGAAAATGTTTAGACATTTTCTTAAAAGATTTGCTCCAGGAGCTAACAGATTTGAAGATGTTGATGTCATTAACGATATTGCCTCTGGCGGACCAGTATTAGTAGATTCTTTAGCATACTTAGATTGTAAAGTGAGTTCTAGATTAGAGACACCCGATCATTGGATTATCTATGGAATTGTTGAAAAAGGGAGTGTATCAGATTTGACATGTAAAACCGCAGTCCATCATAGAAAAGTTGCAAATCACTACTAGAACTTTTTTATAGGTCAAATATGAATGAAAAAAATATAATGATAAACAATGATAACTTATTGGGTTTTAATCTCAAAGAAAATTTTCAATGTATAAGGTTTATTGACAATAAGAAAGAAAAATTTGAATTAGAATTCAATCTGTCTAAAGGTACTTCATTTAATACATTTTTTATAAACGAATATCCCAAACTTATCATTATTTTCCCTCCCGAAAGTAATTATTTTGATTCTTTATATTCAAAAATAGAAGAATATTTTAAAAAATTTGATTTAAAAGAATTAAATATAATTACAGGTCATATTAATCCCAAGATAGTAGATACCTTAAAAAAAATAAACATTAAATTCAAAAATTTAACAATAACTTGTTCTGCTCCAGGACAAAAACTGATAAATGAATTATGGGAACAAAAAAAACCTGGAGAGACTAAATTACCTAACCTAAATCCACCTAACATTAACGTTATTAAGAAAGAAATTTTAATAGAATCTAAAAATAATATTCTTCAATTAATACCATCCCCAACAGCTAGATGGCCTGGAGGATTAATGGTATATGAACATAAATCAGAAATCTTGTTAAGTGAAAAATTATTTTCTTGTCATTATGCTTATGAAGGTTTCTCGGAAAACAATAGATTAAGCACTGATAACGATAGGAAGCATTTTTATAATTGTCTAATGGTACCCATGTCTTCGCAAATAACCTCTTTAGTGGAGAAAATTGCTGAACTTGAGATTCAAACTATTGCACCGTTACATGGACCTGCAATTGAATATAGTATTAAAAGTTTTATTAATGATTACATCCGATGGGGCGAAAATTCATCAAAAAATAATCCGAAAATCGCTCTGATTTATGCTAGCGCATATGGTAATACAGCATCAATTGGAGATGCTTTAGCTAAAGGAATTACTACTACCTCAGTTGAAGTTGAGAGTATTAACTGTGAATTCTCATCTAATGATGAATTAATTGAATCTATAAAAAAGGCTGATGGCTATTTATTAGGATCTCCGACACTTGGAGGACATGCACCTACTCCAATTGTAAGTGCTCTTGGAAGCATCTTATCAGAAGGAGATAGAGATAAACCTATAGGTATTTTTGGAAGTTTCGGCTGGAGCGGAGAAGCAATTGATTTACTTGAATCTAAATTAAAAGATGGTGGATTCAAATTTAGCTTTGATCCTATAAGAGTAAAATTTAGTCCTAATAAACCAAGAATTAAAGAAATTGTGGAGATTGGTACTCACTTTGGCCGCAAAATTTTAAGAAAATCCAAGCAAAAAATTAGGAAATCAGATACAGGGATGATATCAAGCAAAACTAATCCAACGATACAGGCATTGGGTAGAGTAGTTGGCTCACTCTGCGTACTTACTGCTTCCAAAGGAAAGGCTGAAAACAACGTAAAAAGTGCTATGTTAGCCTCTTGGGTAAGTCAGGCTAGTTTCTCACCTCCTGGATTAAGCATAGCTGTTGCGAAAGATAGAGCTGTAGAATCACTCCTACAAAAAGGTGATGATTTTGCTCTGAATATCTTAGGTGAAAAGAATTTAAAAACCTCGTTGAAAAGATTCTCTAAACAATTCGCGCCTGGAGAAGATAGATTTGCGGGACTCGACACCCAAGAGACTCCAAATGGTCAAATTATTATTTCTGACTCATTAGCCTGGTTAGATGCATCTGTTAAAGAAAGAATGGAATGCGGAGATCACTGGGTTATTTATGCTGAAGTAAACTATGGTGATGTAATTAATAAAGAAGACTTAACTGCTGTACATCACCGAAAAAGCGGTTCAAATTATTAATCCTCTATTTAAAATGACTAATTCAACTGACCTAATTATTATTACATCAAGTAATGGTAAAAATTTAGAGCTAGCTAAAAGATTCTTTGAACAAGGAAGGAAATTAAACTTAAGCTGCGAGATACTTGATTTAACTGAATTGAATATCCCCTTATTTAATCCAAGGCAATATTCTAAAAGTGATATACCAGAAGAGATTTTTAATATTAAAGAAAAATTATTTAATGTAGATAAATGGATTATCTGTGCGCCTGAATATAATGGCTCTATTCCTCCAATACTCTCAAATTTCATAGCTTGGCTTTCTATCTCCGGTGAAGATTTCCGCAATTTATTTAATGGTCAACCAATTGCCATAGCAACTTTTTCCGGTGGTGTAGGCATTGAATTATTAACAAGTTTAAGAATTCAATTAGCACACCTTGGTAGTCAAGTCCTTGGAAGGCAATTATTATCTAATTTTAATAAGCCACCAGAAAATAAATCGATTGAAGACATAATTAAACGTCTTATGGAGATGAAAAGATTAAGCTTAAATTAATTTGCCACTTTTTGTTTATTATTCCAAACCTCTAAAATTTGTTTTGCCATAGGTAATGCATGAACAGCGCCACCTCCTGGTGTATTTTCAGCAAAAGCAACTATCAAT
>Ga0160422_10000807_pt1 | contig 19204 bp, 17 predicted proteins | sample Fk160mmetaG_FD_108192 | JGI IMG/M metagenome (GOLD analysis project Ga0160422, IMG submission 108192) | Marine microbial communities from the Central Pacific Ocean - Fk160115 60m metaG | ecosystem: Environmental > Aquatic > Marine > Oceanic > Photic zone | place: The Central Pacific Ocean... | reverse complement strand
GACGGCATGATGGATATTGGCATCCTAAAGAAAATGAAGCGTGGTCAAATCCTCAAAGCATTTAGCCAATTGAAAACCGAAGGCAGACACGTATTCCATCCAATGGTCGATTATTACCGCTTCAAAACTTTGGAAATTTCGACACCAAAACCAACAGCTATCAACGTTGATGGTGAAAATATTGGTTCTACGCCACTCAAGATGGAAGTATTACCCAGAGCAATTGGAATCATAGTCTGATCACAGCGAGAAGTCAGAGAAGTCGTCCTCTTCTGCAAACTGTTCTGGTTTAGTCTCGTACTCCGGCTCCGGCTCGGGCTGAGAGACTGCTTTACGCTTCTTGGCCGCTCGACGTTTCACTGGTGCCTTGGCAGCGGCTTTACGCACGGGTGGGTCGCTACGAACGCTGGAGAAGTGTTCTTTCCGTTTAGGAGGGGTTTCACTAGACACTACATTACTGACTGGAGAGCGTTCACGCTTTGCTGGCGGCGGATTCCAAGACTCTTGTGGCGCAAAACCACCAGAATTGACTGTGTCTGAGCTAGCCATTTCTTTTTCCAGCTTAATTGATTCTTGCGTTGCAACAACTGATGATGAGCCACCACCAAAGTCTGTAGGACCATCGGTAGAGCCGCCGGATAGTGCACTGTCTAGGTCAAAACCGGCGATACCTGAATCATCCTTCTTTGCGGCCTTCTTCGGTGGAGCCCGTTGCTTCTGTGCGGCCTTGTCTTCTTTCTCTTGCTGTCGCTTGCGCTCAGTTGGCGTAATTGAACCAGATTTTCTTTGCGTCCGCAAGTCCGATGCAACCTGTTTAATCTTCTGCAGCCCCTCTTCACCCAGTAGTGTTTTCATCGTCTCCCTAGCACCCTGACGGACAATCATCTGCGACAGTAAGAACATCCCGACCGCTCCACCAACGCCAACAAGCAGGAAGAACGTGATGAAACCGCCACGCCCAATCAACGGAACGTCGCCATACTTCCATTCATCGTCATGATTACCGCTAGCGCTAATCACTCGATCATCGATTTCTATTTTGTCAACTAATACGTAAACCGACTGGCGGTTATTAGTCCCAACTTCTAGGTTGCAATTATCTGTCAAAGTGTGGGCAATACTACCAGAACTTCGGTAATAGCCTGTTGATTGAGCTTTACCATCGATGGTGAAAGCGGACCCATTTACCGTTGTTGGACTAATTAAATAGCCATGGATAGTTATCGGTTTATGCCACTCTGCCAAAGCCAAGAATCCATCGTTGACATTCTCAGTCGTGGGTATTAGACCAAGGACATACCAATCAGAATCCGTATCACTGTCAATCTCATCCAAGTCGACAGAACCTGGATTGGTCTCCGGCATTAGTGGGATATTCCACTCCTTGATATCAATACGAGCCCCCTCGCCGTCCTTAACATTGCGTGCATCACCAATCGGCATAGCCTGTATGGCTACTGCCGCAGTGACGGCGGTATCCATGTTTCTAGCGCCGTTAATTGGGTCATGTGAATCGTACAATACGCTGGCAGAAAGGAAACCTGTGAACTTTATCTTCGTACTGGCATTTTTGCCCGGAGTAACTTCCGCGCCCACATCGCAACCTATTGGTGACAGACTTTCATAGGTTGATTTTGAAGCACCAAGACTGGTGGTAATTGTTGTTTCCTCAACGGAAAAATCAACATCGACACCGGCACTGCCCCACTCTGCGGTATCAGGTCCTAAACAACCTGCGAGAACCATCGTGAAGATGAGCAGCAGTGCGAGTTTAGCCCTCCGCATGATTGGCCTAAAGAGGATTTAGTTTGAGAACTCTTCCATCGTTAAAACTGCTTTCTTTAGTTAATCGAATTGGCGCAGAGAGAGGGATTCGAACCCCCGCGTCTTACGACAGTGGATTTCAAGTCCACCGCACTACCGGGCTATGCGATCTCTGCAACAAATCTGCGGAAAGATTCCTCTTTGTAGTATTTTGCCCTATATTTCTGGGAGTCTACAGCACCGATTATTGTTCTCCGTCGGGCTGTTTTCTACCGATCCTGATCGCAGCAATGGATATTGCAGCGATACTGGCAATGGTGGTAAAACCGGGAATTCCGCTTGATTCACCCTCAACTAATCCCTCATTTTCAACTAAGCTCTCCAAGTCGCCAATGAATTCTTGCACATTCCAGCTGTCTCCAGTCCAAGCAATTACTGGACGTCTCTGAGTATCTAGAATTAGTGTCGTAGTTGAGTGCCCAACGTAGTATTCTTCCTCGACATCAGCAAGCACACAGGATAACATCGAGTCTTCTGGCCATTCATAGCCCTCATCACACATGCAGTGTTTGTTTGCACCACTGCCCATTTCCCAGCCGTGCCCGTTACAGGCTTGTCCATCGTCTTCGGTGTAGATTCCTGGCGCTGGGATTATCGAGTCATCGGTATAGTTTGGCGCCCAAGCTAGATAGGTTGGATCGACAATCGAATCCATACCCACATCACTAGATTCCCATAATGTCGAGGTCTCATTCCACTGATGCAATTCCCACCACCAACTATTGTTATCATCGGCTGGCGACTCGCCACCAATGGACTCCATGTAATGACCCCACTGTGAATCTTGCGTCGAGAAACTGATGCCGGCGCCATCGAATGCTGAGGTGGTTAAATGCCAGCCAGTGTACTCGGTGATAACTTGGCTGACCGAGGTATTGTCAGGGAATACAACTGAGACTGATGAGGTGTTATCACCCGGAGTCTCAAGCAGTGAAGCATCGGCTGTCGATGCCATCCATGCAACACTGGCGCTGTTTGGATGTTCAACCGAATCAACGCCAACCGTCGACTCTTCCCAGGACTCTGTTGCGGAATTGAAAGTCATTAGTTTCCAATACCAAGAATTATCCTCTGGAGCGTCGATGCCGTCGATGCCAGTCAGCATCGTGCCATACTCTGAATGGACCGTATGGTTCAAAGCCCAACCGGCCTCTTGGGCGGCGAATTTCGTGGTTGACCAAGCAGTTGGTGTATTCATCAATTCAATAGCAACACCTGATTCGTTAACAAAGACTACCGTAGAATCAGCAGACTGGTGGCCATTAATTTCCCCTAAATGAGCGGCAAGGACATTTTTCTGGACAACTAAACCAAAACTATCCCATATGCCTTCCATATATTCCAACTCACCAGTTAGATGAGGCCAGTCTGCACCGTGCATCTCCGTGTAAGCTTTCAGTTGCTCGGGCGTATCATAGCCTGGGTCAACAGTCACCGAAATAATTGAGATATGTTCTTGATATTCCTCGCCAAGTTCGGCTTCCACGCTTCGTAGCAACTGGGTGATGATTGGGCATACATCTGGGCACTTAGTAAAGATGAACGCGACCACAACAACGTCGCCTCGGAAGTCTGATAGGTTCATCTGTATGTTATCCTGATTAGTAAGGGTAAAATCATCCACTGGACCCCTTGACAATTGGTAGCCTTTGTAGGCTGTAGCAGTTGGTATGGCAGAGACGCAGAACATCATTATTACCAAAGCCGCCACTAGTGACTTCTTGGAAAACATGCAGTAACCTGATGCTGGGGTTATATCAATGCTTCATCTATTTGTGGCGTAATCCCAATCGGGTGTACACCATGCTGGCAACTCTGTAATTGCTTCAGGATTAGACAATCCAATACCCCACATCATCAATAAGACGAACAGCACCGGAAATAGTGCTGTCCTAGTGTAAATTCTCGGGTCACCGCGCAGATGCATAAAGTATGCCGCAATGCCATAACCCTTGATTATACCAACGAAAATAAGAATCAACCATACCGTTGTAAGTGAAAACCATTCCTCAAAGAAAACTGCACCAACTTCCAATAGCGTGAAGATCATCAATACAATAAAATTCCAAAAGTATATGTCTTTGCCCGTTTTATCGAGCAGCCACTTTTCTAATCCTGTTGCTGCATGTTCGCCCATTTAATCACCTCAATACAAATAGAATGCTGGGAATATTACCACCCACGCCAAATCAACAAAGTGCCAATACAGTCCGAAATACTCTATGCCCTGACCGTTTTCTTCGTCATAACCAACAGTGTCTGCTTTGAAGACTAGGTAGAGCATGATTAGCAGGCCAACAAATACGTGCAAGCCGTGTGCCCCGGTTGCCACATAGAATATCGAGCCTTGGACAGTGCCGATGGTAAAGCCCTCAGCCACTAAGTGACTCCACTCTACCAACTTCAAAACGATGAACATTGAACCAAGGGCTAAAGTAGCAATGAGATAGTTTCTGACCGCCGTTTTCTTGTCTGGGAAGAGGAACCTCAGTGCGCCTTTGGGTGCTTCCCAATTCTTGTCCTTCGCAATCTTGAGAGCCAAGACAATGGTATAGGACGAGATAATTAACGCAAAAGTGTTGACAGCACCCGGTAACATGGTCCAGAAATCTCCAGTTCCGGCAGCACCACTAGGTCGCAAGTAGTCAGAGGCCGTCAGTACGATGTCACCCTCAGTCATTCCAACCCCACATTTGCCCTCATCAAATGCCCACTTGGTGCACCACTCTGTGCGTATTCTCAGATATGAAGAAAAGAATGTTGCGAAAACCATGACTTCAGACATGATGAATACCCATAACCCTGCTTTTCTGATGTGTTCTCCTTCAAACGGAGCAGACGTAGCAATTTGCTCTCCATGCCCGATGAACGGCAGATCTTCACGCCACCAATTGGCAACGCCGATCATAATAATGGTCAAACCAATAGTGCTCAGCACCATGTCGCCCGGAGCGAAGGTGCCACCTTGAGAGAGCAATGCTCTCATCCCCACAACAAAATCGGGGAAGCCGATCAGGAATAGTAACACACCAACACAGAATACGATTGGTGATGCTGAACCATGATGCTCGTCATGGTGATCATCATGCCCGTGATCTTCCTGTGGCTGTATAGAATTAAAGAAGCCACCAACACCCAAGAAAATCGCATATATCCCGCTAATTGCAAGTATTGTAACTCCTGCAACCCAGTAGGTTAGGTATGATAGGTGAGCGTCAATTTCATGGTGATGAATCTTGTATAGCTCGCTTTCAGTAAGAGAGGGGTCTTTTAGCGCATCTTTGTACTCACCTTTGGCTTCCATGTATTCGTCGTGCTTGACACTGCCAACGCCGAGTCCCAAAGCGGCAAAAGCAACAATGCCAATAGTCAGTATTGCTCCAGCCATCAAGACGGCTCTGGTCCAAACGGAATTGTCAACATGATTATTGAAGCCGCTCATTATTCAGCCCCCTTTGGTTTGGCTTTCCATAATTTTTCGGCTACCGTAGTCTTGTCTTCATCATGGTTGTGATGACCATACAATTCATTCATGTCGCCCTGTGTTGGGATATCATGGAATGACGGGGTTGGCGGTGGCGAGGTTGTTGACCATTCTAGCGACCATCCACCCCACGGATCTTTGCCAACAGGCTCACCACTGCGTCCAGATGCGAAAATATTCCACACCAAGAGCAGTTGACTCAATCCAAAGATAAACGCAAAGATACTAACCGCCAGATTGTATTCTGCAAAGCCGGTTTCCTCCAGATAAGAGTGGGTTCTTCTCGGCATACCCATGATTCCAAGTTTGTGCATTGGCCAGAATGCTGCATTGTATGAAGAGAAACCAATCAGGAAATGCCACATGCCAAGGGTTTCATTGAGTTTTCTACCGGTTACCTTAGGATACCAATAATACACTCCAGACAAAATTCCAAACACCGTTCCTCCAATGAATACGTAATGGAAGTGTGCAACAACGAAATAGGAATCATGGAAGTGAACATCTAACCCAGCAACTGGGAAGAACATCCCAGAGATACCGCCGAGGGTGAAAGTAACTAAGAAACCTAGGGACCACAGAGTGTGAGTTTTCATGACTAAACTGCCACCCCATATGGTTGCTAACCAGTTGAATATCTTTGCACCCGTCGGTATCGCAACAGCCATTGTGGTAATCATGAAAGCAGCACGCCAGAACGCGTCCATTCCAGAGGTCAACATGTGGTGACCCCAAACAATAAACCCGACGACGCCAATACCGGCCATCGCAAATACCATTGATTTGTAGCCAAAAATGGACCTTCTAGCACTGGTCGCGAGGACCTCAGAAACGATACCAAACGCTGGAATAATTACAACGTATACCTCAGGATGACCGAAGAACCAGAACAAATGCTGGAACAGTAAGCTATCTCCGCCACTGGTAAAGAACACCGTGCCGATAGTATGATCGAATAGCAAGAATACAATACCGATGATAAGCGCTGGTAGTGACATGTAAAGCATGAATACGCTAACGAATACCGACCATGTGAACAACGGCATCTTCATCCATGTTACACCGGGTGCACGCATGGTAAACACGGTCGTGATAAAGTTAACACCACCGAGTGTTGATGAAGCACCGAGCATGAACATGCCTGATAAAAACGCAGTAGTCCCCAGGTTGGCACCATATTGCGACAAGCCCTCTCCAAGGTTAGCCTCCGTAAGCGAAGAATATGGTGGGTACATAACCCAGGTGATGTCAGCGGCTTCGCCAGTGAAAATTCCAGTGTAGATCAGCGGGCTAGAGAATACCAACATCCACAGTCCCATTGCATTGATACGTGGGAATGCTAGGTCTCTGGCGCCAATCTGCAGTGGTAGAACATAATTCATGAAACCTGCTATCATTGGCATGGCAGCCAAGAAAATCATGGTGGTTCCGTGTAGTGTAAAGAACGAGTTATACTCTGTTTCAGTAAGGAAGGTGTTTTCTGGAACAGCTAATTGAATCCTGAATAACAGCGCTAAGAATCCACCAACCAAGAAGAAGAAGAAACCATACAAGAAATACATGATACCTACTTGCTTGTGGTCAGTTGTAGTTAACCACGGTTTGAGATAGCTCCAAAAACTGTAGATGCTGAAAGTATCAGGGTTTCGGGAGTAGTAAACCCACATCACTCCGAGTAGAATCAACCCTAGAGCAAGTGCAATGGCGGTGAGTAAGAGTACCAATGCTCTGACGCTCGGTGCCATATCACCAGCAGAGAAACCTGCAATAGTGGTCTCGTAGCTATTCCACATATCGCCATTGAATCCGTTACCGCCATTTACCGCATTGCCATAGATCTTAAACTCAACAAATTGTGAATCATCAGCAGGTGCTGTCCACTCAAAATCCCATGATCTAACATGATTACTTTCGGCAGTATGAGTGAGGCCACCGTCCATCTCCTTAGCGAATGTAGGATCAATAGAAACTACACTTCCTTTCGAGGCTAATAATCTGAAACCGCCCGCACGACCATTCCATGGATCTGCTCCTTCAGTACTACCACCATTGTGTATCTCCATTACATCATTAGTTACGGTTACTGTAAACAGGTATTTTTCGCTTGAGTTATACACTTCTGGAAGGCCAGTTACTGTCACCACGGTGTCTGAAGACTCGCCACCGTGACATGAACAGCCATTGTCACCGGCTGAACCTATTCCGCCTGGAGCAGCATCCAATTGCGGTACCATAACCAAGGAAATTAACACAATTGATAGTAGGCTAATGGTTCTGACACGCATTAGTTGGTGCCTCCTTGTTTCGCTACGCCGGAATCAACGTCGCAGTATTCGGCACCATAGCTGATTGGAGAGACTACATCCACGTAGCCAATCATCTTCGAGTGATCCAGTCCGCAATATTCGGCACAGCGGATTGGGAATGTCCCGGGATCATCAGCCATGAACCACATGACTGTGCCACCCTCCAATCCAGGCACTAAATCCTCCTTAATTCCCCATTCAGGCACCCAGAAGGAGTGTTGAACGCCCCAGTATGTACTGTTTAGGTCGTTGTAGTCGGAAGTGTAAGAAAACAGATTCAACACAACTTCATCGTCACACGGAACAATCAAGTGCTCGCCTGCCGCAGTAGATAATGTATGAAATTTTGGTATGTGTCCCCATCGATGCAGATCATTACCAGCTGAGTCTTCGACTACTACCGAGAGAGCAGAGAGTTTCCTGAAGGTTTTCTCTATGGTGGTTGAACCAGTGGATACATCGAGCGGGTATGATTCTGAATCTGGACCAACAGTAATAGTAACGTTAGTAGCATCGGAATTGGCTACATGTTGAATGGTGACATTATCGTCGCTATCACTCCACACAACATCGATACCTGTTAGACGAGCGTCGTCTTGCCATGTCAATTCATCTTTGTAATTGAATTCCCAAAACCACTGTTGGCCAATAACTTCGACATCAAAGGCTTCTTCCTCATCAGGGATTACCCACACTGCGGTGTTAGAGGCGAGCGCAAGAACAACGAGCCATACAACAATAATAGTTGGAACAACATAAAACATTACCTCAAGTTTGGTATTGTGGCGATCGACTGGAAAGGAGCCGACGACAATATGGTCGACATCAGTAGTGTCTGGTACAATACTGGCGCGATACCTAATCATCGCGTATAGTAACCACGCGAATGTGAGAATTCCTACGATGATACCCCAAAAAAGAAATTTGTCGTAGAGTACTGAGAAAACGGTATCCTCTGCCACCATGGACTTGACCTGATTATCCGCCCCTTTAGTAGCCCTTAAGGGTTATCGAAAAATGCCGTTGGCTGAATGTTTATCAACATCTTGCGATGCCTTTCAGTGTGCCTTTTTCACCCATAGTATATGAACCTGCGTTTTTCTCTAGAGCGGTTCGCCAATGATCAATCTTAGCACAGTTTATTGAGCGTCTGAGAGTAAATAAATTTGGGGATTGATGTGGAGATTTACGGGTGCTTACAAAAAACCCTATCCAGCGAGATTTTAATGGCAATCCACGTAACTCCTGGAGCCAGTCGGTCTGGCATGTTAGGCTATGATCAGTGGACAAAAAATCTCAAAATTGCAGTTAGAGCGAAAACAGAAGACGGAAGGGCAAATAGGGCGGTGATTCATGTAGTTGCCGAATTGTTCAAACTGCCAAAAGGCGACATTAGCATCGTTGCTGGCCAAAAATCTAGAACCAAGAAAATAATGATTTCTGGCCATGACATACAATTGATTAAAAAGGCGTTGGCTAGGTCAATAAGTTGATATTATGGCCAGTCAAAATCGCAATGATGGTAGTGGCCTAGGTAATTACGAATTGCGGTTTGGCAACGCAGGGCAAGCTATTGGCGAGGCCAGGCGGAAAAATCGGTTATTCAACTGGCCAATAATTGTCGAAGGGCCGCGCGATCGCCGAGCCTTAGTTGCGTTAGGTTTTGTCGGCCCGATAGAAGTATTGAACAGGGGCTGGACAATCGAACGAGTAGTAGCCCACTGGTATGAGACCTACGGCACGAGAAACGAAAATGCCGGCGGCGCATCAGTCTGCTTGCTAATGGATTGGGACCGAACTGGAGGAAGATTACAAAGAAAGTTAGCCAATCTTATGCAGAGTTTTGACATGATGGTCGATCAGGATACACGAACAGTGCTGCAAAAAAATCTCAAACCAGAAACAAGGGTTGTAGAATCATTGTATGGAATGGCAGACAGATTACGCTATTACATTAACATGGAAGATAGGTTTTCACAATTACAGTAGTTTATAAGAGCGTGTCGACCAAAACCTAACCATGAACAGACTACTTTCTTTAGTATTGACCTTGATTATAATGACCCAAACCCTCACGATTGTGAGCGCCCAGGATGAGACTCCCGGGGACGTCGTTGATGAAGCAGCTGCGACTGGCAGTCACGATAGTTTGGTCTCTGCACTAAACCATGTTGCGCTGACTGAGACCCTAAGAGGTGACGGCCCGTTTACCGTCTTCGCCCCAACTGACCAAGCATTTACTGACGCCGGTATCAATCTCGACGACTACGATACTGACGAGGAAAACGAGACACTTAGTGACATCCTGCTATATCATGTGATTATCGGAGCCGCTGTTGATGCAGCGAATGTAACCGACGGCATGACCGCTGAGGCCGGTAACGGAGACACTCTAACATTCACCGTTATCGATGGCACGGTATCTATTGGTGAATCCACTGTTACCACAGCAGATGTTGACGCTAGCAATGGCATCATACACGTTGTTGACAAGGTGATATTCCCCCCAGCCGATGAACCGGTTGATGAAGTTCCTGTTGATGAAGACCCTGTTGATCCTTGTGATGTAACAATTGGCATTGACGATTCCGGATATGCATACGACCAAGAATCTGTCAGCATAGATGTCGGTGAAACCGTCTGTTGGAAATGGACAGAAGCGGACATGCCACACAATGTTGCAGAAATAGAGAGCATTGGCGACAGCACTAGGGTTGAAGGTGGAGTCTACTCCGGTGCGGCGGCGGCTACAGTTGACTTTTCCTACACGTTCAGCGACAACACCACATTCTACTATGCATGTGAACCACACATTGCAATGGGCATGGTCGGCGAAATAATAGTTGGAACCGGTATCGATGCCTCAGAAACCAGTTCTGGTGGCGAAGAATCCGAAGCTACACCGGGATTCGCAACGCTGGCATCGATTGCTGCCTTCCTGGGTGCTGCTGCATTCCTCTCCAGAAGAGAGTGACTAAACCGTACTGAAGTAGGCAACTATTGTTGCAGCGTAAAGCAGTATTAGTAATACTGACAATACTATGTTAACAATTGCGGCTATGTATGCCGCGTTGGCAATACCCCGATCCGGGTGAGTCGGTATGCTATCGGTTACTTTCTTGGCTGACAAAGCAACGAAGAGTGCCGGTATCGACAGTATAAGACCGCCACAAGCAAATGAAGCAATTGAAAGGACTAATGCAAGAATAGCGTTGGTTTGTGGAAACATAGCAAAATGAGTCGCTCCGAGTGGAATTTGCTGCGCAGTTTGAACCTCACCAGCAATGACATTCTCCGCGCTGGGCATCACTCCTACTTGCTCGCCTGTCTCCCAAAATTTGCTCTCAGACTCATTACCGACCATATACATGCCCGAAATAGCCGGTTCAATGGTTCCCTGAATACTTTTCTTATCGAGCTTGGAGTTCCTCAGCAAAATACTATCATTGAACACAGGCTGCGAGAATCATGGCAAATTTAGCCACCAGCACACGTCGTTACGATATCGACTGGTTGAGGGTGATTTTGTTTGGCTTACTAATTCCGTTTCATGTCGGAATTGGAATTTATTGGTCCACATATGGTGAAAATGTTAATCCAAATATTACCAATTCAACTGATGAAGATCGCGAGCTGTTAGCAGAGGAAGGTAATGATTACACGGCTGAATCAATTGATTTTACCAGTATGATTCTTCATTGGATGCATCAGTGGAGATTAGCAGCCTTGTTTATGATCTCAGGTATGGGGACTGCCTTTGCCTTTAGAAACCGCACCTACGGCGTTTTTCTTCTCGAGCGAGTGAAAAGGCTGATTGTTCCAATGTTCTTCGGCATGTGGACTACTGGTTTTGTCGGTGGGATTCTATTGGGTACGATTGATGTAAATGCCGGATTAAGCGGTGGCGTTGGTGCTTTTGCAGAATATATAATCTGGACCTCAGTAATCTTCTGGGTGCCGATATATGGGAAAATTTACGCCTTAAGCCATCTCTGGTTCCTGTGGAACTTATTCCTATATTCCCTCATCTTAACCCCAATATTTCATTTTGCCCAAAAATATCCGAATGGGAAGATTACTCAACTCATGCGCTCAATATTCACAGTTCGTGGTGGTATGGGCATCATGATATTGCTACCAACGATGCTCACTATTAGTGAAATTGTGTTTAAGCCGTGGTTTCCTGGATTCATGGGAATCGGCTACGAATGGTTTTGGTTCTTCGGGTTCTTCCTCTTTGGTTACGCCTGCATAATTGCCAAACAGGAATATTACCAATTCCTCGAACGTCGTCGGACCATGATCACCTGTATAACTGGTGTTTGGACAATCCTGTTCATCTGGATTCGAATCAGACAACACTATGATGGAATACCATATGTTGATGGTGGGTGGATTTTTGATGGCCTCATCCACAATAGTATGACTATGTTTGGCTGCGCAGTACACAGTTTCCATGCCTGGTTCTGGTGTCTCACAATCTTTGCTTGGGGCGCTCATTTATTGAATAAGCCAAGCAGCAGTTTGGCCTACTTTAATCAAGGCGTATATCCATTTTATATTGTTCACATGCCACTTACTTTCGCCGGCTTGAGCCTAGCATCACAGTTAGAACTGACTGATTACCCAGCAGTAATTCTTGCTTGTTTATTCGTCACACTTACGAGTTGGTTGGCCTTTGAATTGTTAAAACGTGGCCGAGCGACGAGATTCTTATTCGGGATTAAACCACTAAAGTATCAGAAGTAAACTCAATCATTGGGTTGTGACGCTTGGTATGACCAGAGTTTAGTTGTCACCATGGCCATAAGCCATATCTTGACGAAGTCCCAAACCAAGAATGGTTTGACGCCCCAGTCAAAGGCTTGATTGAAACCAACTGAATAAGACTCTGCTAGCCACAGAGTGCCGAATACGTAAACTGGAATCATTGCCAAATACCAACATATCAGTTGGGCCTTCAAATCAGCGGCGCCCGCTGTGCGAGAACGATCAAGCCCCTCCGCAACCACCGCAGAAGCAATTGGGAAAGCCAACAGATAGCCTCCGCTGGCAATTAACTTGCCACTGTCAAACAACTGGCTGCCTCCCTCTGCAAATACTGGCGCACCGACTGCGCCAGCAAACAAGTATAGGCAACCGGAAAGGAAGGCGTCATTGCGACGAAGATAGACTCCTGTCGCCATCACTGCGAAGGTCTGAAGAGTGTATGGTACTGGTGTCCACGGAACGGAAAACGCTACCTGCGCACACAATGCTGTCAAACCGGCAAAAAAGGTGATTGAGATTGCCCTTTCCAACACAGTTGACTGTTTTGACGACAATGCAAGATGCCATGTTTGAGGTTTGTCCCAATAGAAGTGACTGAACATGCTTGTGGGCTAAGTTGACGGTTTTTAGTGATTCAGTATCGACTTAGCGATTGGTGGCTGCCATCTACCACGGCGCCGTGAATGGTCTAAAATATGCCAATATACGGTAGTGATTGCTGAATTTTTATGCTCGACGACTTTAGTTAAATCGCTAGCCGATAGGATAGGCGGCAACTGCCTCCAAGCGTGATGGGCAACAATGGATAGAGGGAATATTGACAATGCCGGTCCATTGACCGGCAACCGCCACTTTGTCAACCACTCTCGCTCCATTAATCCGACTCGCTGACAAGCCTCTCTTACCTGCTGCCAGGTATTCCCATTGCCTACTTTTACCCTGGTCAAAATAGAATCATTAATCGAAGAATCGACTATTATCCCACAATCGGCCAGCGGTGCTACCATCCATGGCGCCATATATCCCGCAGGAGCTCTAAACCAAGGACGGAAATTTTCACCCACAAAGCCAGAGATTAGGTCTACTGCCCGTGTTATTGATTGCGCGAATTCTTCAACATTCTCTGGCCAAGCCGACCATGATTTATGCGTTAGCCCGTGGCAGCCGATAGTTATCCTATCTCGATATTCGGTAATCAAATGATTCAGCCACGCGCTGAACTCTGGATTCTCAAGAGAATCTGCAATTACAAACAATGTCACGGGATTTTCATGGGTTGAGAGCCATTGCTGGAACCCTTGCATGCCGAGCTTAAACTCGGGAGATAAATCGTTTGAATAGATTGGTTTCTTGCTCCGAGTTGGATGTCCGTAGTGTTTTGGTATGTGTCTAAAATCGTCGCAGTCTACTGTCAGCCAAGTTTGCGTCAACTATCGCCACCCCGATTGATGTCGATTATATGTATTCGATGAGGGACGGTTCGATTACCAATCTCAATACCAATAAATTCCTGCACTGATTCACCCTCCCAATTATGGCAAACTGCCGCCGCCGTAGCAAGGCCAGCTTCATTATGTGGATGGACGGTAATCTCTATTCGGAAGAACCGTTGTCTCGAGGTCAACCACTGAAAAATCACATCGACGCAGGCTGCTGTGATACCACGTCGTCGATACTTTGAGCGTACCCAATAACCAAGATTGTAGTTCGAGTGTAACAACTGTAATTCGTCACCAAGCCCAATCAAGCCAACAAAATCATTAGTGTTATCATCGATTATTGACCAAAAATGAATCTCGTCAGATTCAACTTGGTTCTCGACATCGAATAGCATATCTCTAATTTGTTGGCGAATATCCTTGTTTTTATCCAGCCAAGGTAGTGCGGAATATGCTGATTCTGGGTCTTCATTAAAGGCGTTTAGAATCGGTTTTAGTGCTAATTTGTCGACCGGTTGCAAGGTTATACCGTTGTGCACCTTTAGTTGTGGAGTGAGTGTCATAATTCTGCCTCACGAAAGATGAGTTAGGGCTTTTGTCACGTTAACGTCATTCGGATAGGTTGTTTGTGCCATTCTTAGCATCCACTGCAGGTGTTCCTCACGACCCAAGTAACGCATGATGGTGCCAATGTGCGCTAACATGTCAAGGTTAGCATCTAAATGAGGTCCGAGCCGGTCTAGTTGCTGTGCTGTTTGAGTTAGTTTACCGGTCTTTATCAACTCCAGCATGGCGACCACTTCACGGTATACCTGTCGCTCGTCCCAGGGAGATTTTGCTGGCCACGGCCAGATTCTCCCGTTAAATTGGGGAGTTGGGGCTGGTGTTGTTTCCGGTGTCTCGGTCGCTTCCCTATTACTAGTAGCCACTGAATTATTGGGAATTTCTGGCAAATCCGGCGTATCGTCAGGTAATTGACCTACATCATCAGCCGGAATCTCTGGCAATTCTGGGGTGCTAATTACTGATGGGTGTAGGGCTATTGAAGAGCTATTTTCTTCACCAAAAATATCCGGTAGATCAGGGGTTTCATTGCTTACTTCTTCGGCGTTGGCAAGATTCAGTGTGGTTCGTGGCTCTACTGGCCCATCTGCAATGACCTCAGGTTCCATGTTACGGATGTCGTTTGGGCCAACAGAGCCGGTTAAATCATCTGTGGAATCTTCTGAATTGAAGTATAGTGAGCCTTGACCTGTATGAACGGGTTCTGCAACTTCATCGAGTGGATTTGCATGCGGAACCGCAAATTCTACATGCTTTTTTGGTGCATCTTCGGGTGATAATTCAACATCTTCTGGCGGGGCATAATTTTGTACTTCTGAAAGCGTTGGTCCGCTGCTGGCGATGAACGCGAATTCATCACCCTGCTCCGCATTTGAGGGTTCGAACTGGCCAACTTCAATCGTAACGTCATCAAGAGATAGTACCGCCTCAACAGCGTAATCCTCTTGCTCAACATCAGTAGCGTCATCATCAAGTAGAGTTGACATTATGTCATCCTCGGCAGCGGTAGGGGTCGCCATGGGTTGCTCCCGTGCTGAAACGGTTAAATCGTAGTAGCACAGTTTACATTCTTGGGCACCAATCTCGTTGGGAGTTCCACAATACGGGCAAACATTTTGCAGGCCTGTGGAATCTTTCTTCCGCCACCCAAACATGTTACCCACCATTCTGTTGGCGCTTGCTTGAGGGTTTAAGTGATAGGGTTTCGCGGTCGAATTATAATTCATTTTAATCAATACTATCATTTGGTGAGCGATATTGGTAATACCATGGCAAAGAAGGGTTCTGTTCGCCGGATGGATAACTCGGTGCCAAAACAGGGTCCTAATACTATCAATCTGTCAGGTGACATGCCAATTGCCTGGCAAAAAAGTCAGGAACACTTTACCAGGTTTACCAAATTAATAAAAATTGAACTCGATGATGAAACCGCCCTTGTCGAAGAGCGTTGGAAAAAGTGGACCAAGCACAAATTACTAGCTGCCGGATTAACATTGTTTGATTTAACCTGTCGAAGCCAGGGTAGATTTTACGGGGACCCGATAATCGTCTTCGAGCAATCAGACCGTAATAGAATGCCCCAGCATCGCTTCTCCCACGGCGATATCGTCCTTATTTCTAGGACTCGTCCATGGGGAGAAAAGGTGTATGAAGGAATCGTTCTCGACCGTGGACCGACGAGGATTCGAGTAGTGGTTAACGAGAAACCAAGGGATTTGAAAAAAGGGCGATGGCGAATTGACAAAGGCGCCAACAGGATTGCTCACGACCGCATGCATGAAGCTTTGATTGATTTTCACTCTACTGAATCTAACGGCGGGACTCCACTGCGCGACCTAATCTTAGCCTCTCTTCATGACATAGCCAACTCTGCTGCCCGACCACCAGAGGTGTCTGGTAAGACTCAAAGCGGCATCAACCAGATCGATGTTAGATTGAATGACTCACAAAAAGCAGCCGTTGAGCAATCGCTTAATTCCCGGCTCAGTCTCATTCAAGGACCACCGGGGACTGGCAAAACCTTCACTGCAGTCCATCTCTTGAAGCAACTAGCTGAACTTGGTCGAGGACCGATATTAGCCTGTGCTGAATCAAACGTTGCGGTTGATAATTTACTTGAAGGTTTAGTTGAAATCGGCGTCAATGCAGTACGAATTGGTAAACCGGTTAAGGTCAGAGAGGCGCTGAGAACAAGTACGTTAGATGCATTGATTGACCAACACCCACTGCAAGATGAAATAGAATATATCAAATCTCAAAATGAAGATTTAAGAAAACAGTTGCACTCTCTGAAAGGGAAAGAAAAAGGTCTTACTCATCGGGATATCAAAAATAATTTCAAGGAGATTAGACGATTAGAGGACAACGTCATCGCATCGCTGTTGGACAGTGCTGAAGTAGTTTGTGCCACTACTATCGGTGCTGGCCATCACGTATTGGGCAACAGAAAGTTTCCAATTGTTTTGATTGATGAGGCAACTCAGGCCAGTGAGCCAAGCGCTCTGGTTCCCATTGTACGGGGGTGCCGACAACTAATTTTGGTTGGCGATCACAAACAACTACCACCAACGGTGATTAGTGAACAAGCCGAACAAGGTGGTCTAAACCAGTCATTGTTTGAGCGGTTAAACAAGTGCGGTATTCCCGCTCACATGCTGACGACGCAATACCGGATGCATCCCGTAATCAGAGAATTTCCCAGTGCACGGTTCTATGAAAATCGTTTAGAGGATGGGTGCGATGCACAACAAAGACCCACTCCGGCAGGTCTAATCTGGCCTGATTGGGATAATCCAATGGCTTTTATCCCGGTAGAAGGAAGTGAACTACAAGATGAAGATGGCAGTAGCAAGTCAAATTATGCCGAGGCAGCCAAGGTTTTGACAGTAGTGAAAAATCTGCTGTCACCGGGAGACTTAACGACTAAAGACATCGGTGTAATAACGCCTTACAACGGACAAGTAAGAGTCCTATCTGACCTGTTTCAAGAGGCCGGTGGTAGAGATCGAGGTGAACCGTTTCACGGCCTCGAAATAAAAAGTGTCGATGGTTATCAAGGTAGGGAAAAAGAAGTGATTGTATTCTCTGCTGTAAGAGCAAATGAGAATGGTGAGGTTGGGTTCCTTAGCGATAGAAGGAGATTAAATGTGGCATTGACAAGAGCAAGGCGAGGATTAGTCATTATCGGCCACCCCAACACATTGCGCCACGACAGTACGTGGAAATCATGGCTCGAGTGGGTTGATGAACGTAATTTATTCGCTTGGCATCTTTCACAGGATTAATGCGTAGATTGACAAGGTAGGCCACAAAGCACCAGTCATGGCGGAAAGTCCTGTCAGCCTCCATCAAGGCGGTGGTACCTTAGCACAGGCAGTGCTAGCGAGTGCGCCGGACGAAATGTTAATTGCACCGATCTGGAAGCGAATCGCCGCTTTTATGCTTGATGTTTTGTTGATATCAATAGTTTTGACATTTCTAACCAATGGACAATTGACCATCAATTTACTCAACTTTGAGTTGCTTTCAGGTGGTGCAGAATATATCCTATTCTTCAGTTCTAATTGGGCCATATTGCTAACTGCTCACTGGCTATACTGGAAATACACTGGTAGAGCATACGGCCGCTCACTCGGGCAAAGAGCCTTCAGAATAGCCATTGTCCAAGATACTGGAACTATACTTGCAAAGCATCATTGGGGCCCAAGAGCGGCTCGTAAACTAATCTACCTTTTGCCAGTGGTTGGTCCGTTGTGGTTTGGTTTGAGAGATGCGGTCAATGCTCGGTCAAAGGAAGCGGAATATCGGACAAAGATAGACAAAAAGCATCAAACCGTTGCCGCAGTTGATTGGTCTTTACCCGTTGAAACCAGAACCAAACTAAGGTGAAGAACTATCAGACATCTATTTCAAGTATTACCGAGTGTTCCATTTGTCTGGAAGGGTTAAGATGAGCGATGAACACTTTACCCGAACCCCACCACTGGAATGCCGTTTAATGTCAGCGTCTATGGAAATTGATGATGATGATGAAGATGTTATCCAAGTTGCAATCGAAGTTGCTAATGAAGCAGCTATGCCAATCGGTGGTCTTGACATCTTTATTCAGACAAATGATAACAGAAAAGTCGAATCGACTGAAGGGATAAGTTCACTTGGTCCAGGACTGACCAGAAAGTTCACTTTCGAGTTCCCTCTGCAATCTGGTGATTGGACCTTCATGCTTAGATCGCCGACTGTCAAGGCCGACTTGGGACCATACAATCATGATTTCACCTATCAAGCAGAGAAAGGTCGAGTTTACAATAATGCAATTGGTACAGGGATGTTTACTGACGCTTTTACCACTGACCTAGGTGAGTTTGGGAATGTAGAAGAACGCGGAATAATTGACTCCTCAAGTATCAAAATGACTTCGTATTTTGGTGAAAACTCTGCTGGCGGAGCCACAGCAATCACTGTCGGTAGTGCGCCGATTGACAATGAGCCAGAGGACGCTCCGCGTACGCCACCATGGCAGAAGTCTGCAGACCCATTACTATCTGCTCCAGCCCTAACTGCGCCCGAGCCGTCCGCTCCAGAATCCCCGGTGAATGAAGAAGTCGAGGCAGCAGCAGACCTGTTGGCATTCTCAAAACAAGTTACTCAAGCCGATTCTAAACCGGAACAAGAAGTGCTTGTCGCTGCTACTCCGCCACCGCTGCCACCAGCAAAGCCAACCGGGCCGCCGGAGCAAGAATCTGCCCCACCGGCCAAATCTCCACCAACAAGCCCTCCCACCGCTCCTCCAACCGCACCGCCCACCGCTCCTCCAACCG
>Ga0160422_10000806_pt1 | contig 19214 bp, 13 predicted proteins | sample Fk160mmetaG_FD_108192 | JGI IMG/M metagenome (GOLD analysis project Ga0160422, IMG submission 108192) | Marine microbial communities from the Central Pacific Ocean - Fk160115 60m metaG | ecosystem: Environmental > Aquatic > Marine > Oceanic > Photic zone | place: The Central Pacific Ocean... | reverse complement strand
TTGTTGGCCGGAAAGGGTAAGGGCACCCAGCAAGGGCAAGAGAAGAAGGCGGGGTATTATATTCATTTTTACAAGTTACTTGCGGAAAGGGTTTGAGATCAAACCATAAATCTCGGCTTCGGGACCCTTGGCGGCAGGCGAAAAGGTGAGGGTTGTCTCCTTGCCCGTTCTGGTCTATTGGGAAGGAATGAAAAAGCCAGCCCTTCTTCTTCTGCCCCTTCTTTTTGCCGCCGTCGCGGGCGCAAAGCCTAATTTCCTCCTCATTATCGCGGACGACTGCACCTACAACGATCTTCCCCTCTATGGCGGGCAGAACGCGAGGACGCCGAATATCCAACGGCTTGCCTCGGAGGGGCTGACCTTCAACCGGGCCTACCTTTCCTCCTCCATGTGCCAGCCCTGCCGGGCGGAACTTTATTCGGGGCTCTATCCTCTAGGCAACGGGTGCTCGTGGAACCATTCGGGCTGCCGGCCCGGAATTACGGGCATGCCCCAGGCTCTGGGCAAACTCGGTTACCGGGTGGGCCTTGCGGGGAAGCGACACATCCGTCCCGAGAAGGTTTTCCCCTTCGAGAAGATCGAGGGCTTCGACTCCAACTGCGTGCGCAACCCGACCCAGGCTCACGACCTCGGTCCCATCCGCTCCTTCATGAAGGGCAAGGGGGACCAACCCTTCTGCCTCGTGGTCGCCTTGACCGAGCCTCACGTCCCCTGGGTCATGGGCGATGCCTCCAAGTACCCCCCCGCCAAGCTCAAGCTTCCCCCCAACGTAGCCGATACGCCCCGGACAAGGGAAGATTTCTCGAGATACCTCGCGGAGATCACCTACATGGACGGCCAGGTCGGTGATATCCTCGGCGCCCTCAAGGATGCGGGTAAGGACGAGGATACCCTGGTGCTCTTCAGTTCCGAGCAGGGTTCGCAGTTCCCGGGCTGCAAGTGGACGACGTGGGACACCGGCCTGCACACCGCTCTGGTGGCCCGTTGGCCGGGTAAAGTCGCCAAAGGCAAGCGGACCGACGCCATGGTCCAGTACGCCGACGTTCTGCCGACTCTTCTTTCGCTGGCGGGAGGAGAGGGGAAAGGCCTGGACGGAAGCTCCTTCGGCGAAGTGCTCACCGGCAAGAAGGACGGCCACCGAAAATTTACCTACGGGATGCACAACAATCACCCGGAGGGCCCGCCTTACCCGACCCGTACCGTTTTCGACGGCGAATACCGCTACACCCTGAACTTGACCCCGGGCGAGCTCTACATCGAGAAGCACCTCATGGGGCTGAAGGGAAAGGCCGTCCTCAACAACCCCTACTGGGCGACCTGGGTGCGCGATTCATGGAACAAGCCCAAGATCTACGCCCTCGTCAAGCGCTACCAGTTGCGTCCGCCCGAGGTCCTCTACCACACTGCCTCCGATCCCTACGAGATGAAGAACCTGGCCGGCGACCCGGTCCATGCTTCCCGCAAGAAGGCCCTCGGCAAGGAACTGCGCAGGTGGATGAAGGAGGAAGGCGATCCCGGCATCTCACTCGATACCATCAAGGCCTTTTCCGCGGCCCGGGAGGGCAAGCATCTTTTTTGAACCTCTTCGGCCTGTTCCCGGGAAATGCCATTAGGGTTGCATTTGGGCGAAACTTGTTCCTTCCTTTTTAGTTTTCCCATGCATGCATTCCCCGCCTTGATCCCTTCGTTCCATCGATTCGGTTGCCAGGGAACCAGGCCCGGGACAAGCCGGCCTCTTTCAAATCCCCTCACCCAACGTTCCATGAAAGTAATCCCATCACTCCTTCTTGCCCTCCTCCTTTGTCCGGTTGCCGGAGCTAAGGATCACGCCAAGCACCTGTTCGTTCTTTCCGGGCAGTCCAACATGCAGGGCCACCGCCCGGACGAGGCCTTTACGCCCGCGGTTGAGAAGGCTCTCGGCAAGGACAAGGTCATCGTCGTTCAGGACGCTCTGGGGGGGCAACCCATTCACCGCTGGTGGAAGGGATGGCATGACCCGCAGGGGAAGAAGGCCGCCCAGACGGGGGATCTCTACGACCGCCTGATGGGCAAGGTCAAGCCCGCCGTCAAAGGGCAGAAGCTTGCCAGCGTGAGCTTCGTCTGGATGCAGGGCGAGCGGGATGCCAAGATGGGGTGGGGCGACCTCTACGAGGAGGCTCTCGTCGGCCTCCATGCCCAATTGGCCAAGGATTTGGGCAGGAACCCCAAGGAGGTGACCTTCGTGATCGGCCGCCTGAGCGATTTCGATATGTCCAACAAGAAGTATGGCCACTGGACCAAGGTACGGGAGGCTCAAGTAAGGGTGGCGGATTCCAGCCCGAGGTACTTCTGGGTGGATACCGACGACCTAAACGACGGCAAGAACCGGCGCGGCAAGGAGATCAAGGACGACCTGCACTACTCTGCGGAGGGCTACAAGACCCTTGGGAAACGCTTTGCCGAGGCCTGCCTCAAGCCGATCCGGAAATAAGTCATGAAGGGCGTTCCCCTTTTTCTGCTCCTCACCCTCGTTTGTTCGGCCGAGGTCCGCCTGCCCGCCATCTTCTCGGATAACCTGGTCCTCCAGCAAAGGAGCGGCAACCCGATCTGGGGCTGGGCCGCGCCCAAGGAGAAGGTCACCCTCAAGACCAGCTGGGGAGAGACCTATTCCGCCACCCCGGGGAGCGATGGCCGCTGGATGGTGGTCGCCTATACCCCCAAGGCGGGCACCGGGCACCAAATTACGGTCAAGGGAAGCAACGAGATCGTTCTCAAGAACGTAGCCATCGGGGAAGTCTGGCTTTGCGCCGGGCAGTCCAATATGGGCTGGTCGACGGGCAACTCCTTCGAGGCGGAGAAGGAGGCCAAGGTCAACCTGCCCGGCTTCCGGATCTACCGCTCGGCCCGCGAGCACTGGCACGAGCCGCTCAAGGAAAACCGCGACCGGCTCGCCCGATGGAAGCCCTGCGACCCGCAGTCGGCGGCCGAGACTTCCGCGGTTTCCTACTACTTCGGGAAGAAGATCCACGAGGTTCTCGGGGTACCCGTGGGCATCATTCAGAGGGCCTATGCCGGTACTCCGATCGAGGGCTGGATGCCCTGGGACGCCCAGAAGGACGATCCCCGTGCCCAGGCTCACAAGAGAGCCTACGACCTCGCGGCCAAGAGGTTGCAGGCCCGTGGCGCGAGCAGGGAAAAGGCTCTCGCCGCCTTCGAGAAGGAACTGGCCGAGTACAAGGCTAAGATCGACCGTGGCGAGACCATTAAGAATCCGTTCAAGCCCCTCGCTCCGCCCACCATCACCAAGCCATCCGACCTCGGCCACCAGTACCCGGCCCATATCTTCAACGCCATGATCGTTCCCATCCGCCCCTATGCGATCCGTGGAATGATCTGGTACCAGGGGGAAAGGAATGCCAAGAATGCGCCCCAGGCCGAGCATTACGGCATCCAGCTCAGGAGATTGATCGACTATTATCGTTCCTCCTGGCACGGGGCGTCCTGGGGCGCGGTGAACGACGGCTTTCCCGTCCAGTTCACCCAGCTTCCCAGCTGGAACCCTCCCCAGTCCAAGCCCGTCGAGGGCCCGGAGGCCCCCTGGGCGGTGAGCCGGGAAAGCATGCGCCGGGTCTCCCTCGAGCTCTACGATACCGCCATGGCGGTGACCATCGACACGGGCGACGCCGTTTCGCTCCACCCCAAGAACAAGAAGCCCATCGGCTTGCGTCACGCCTACCTCGCCCTCGGCAAGACCTATGGCCTGCCCATCGTGCACGAGGGTCCCGTCCTTATTGGGCGGGAGGTAAAGGGTGCGAAGATGGTTCTTCGCTTCGGCTCGGTCGGCTCGGGCCTCATGTCCGCCCGCCCGGGCAAGCCGGACGCCTTCGCCCTTGCGGGCAAGGACCGCGTCTGGCACTGGGCGGATGCGAAGATCGAGAAGGATTCGATCATTCTCTCCTCCCCCAAGGTAGGGAAGCCCGTGGCCGCCCGATATGCCTGGGCCATGAATCCCTCCCGTCGCAACCTGCTCTACAACAAGGAGGGTTTTCCCGCCTCCCCCTTCCGCACCGACGACTGGCCCCTCTACGACCCCGATGCCGAGCTGATCGAGGTGAACAAACCCGAGAAACCCAAGGGCTATCAGTCCGAGGACTGGGAACGCCCGACCATCCCCGAATAATCATCCCTCAATCATTATGAAACCACTTTCCCTTTTGCTTTCCCTCCTTTTTTGCTCGGTGGTTCTTCCCGCCAAGCCCGGGCCGGTCTTCGACATGGAGGAGATGCGCGACGCGAGCACCCTCCGGGTCAAGGTCCTGCAGGACTGGAAGAAGGTGGGCGGCCCCGTCCCGACCCGCCAGAAGCTCATCTCCATCCGGGTGGGCGAGCTTGCCCCCGGCGAGGAGTACCGTGTGCCCGTCCGCCTCGTCGTTCCGGCCAAGGGGAAGGCCAAGGGATTCCACCTGTCCGGTTCGAACAACCCCAATAGCCTGCAAGCGGCCCGGCCGCCGCGCGGGCCCGACGTCGAGCTGATCCGGGCCGGTGTGGGGATCGTCGGCACGGTCGTTCAGGAACCGCGCTCCTATGGCGAAGGCAGGCTTGCGGGCCTGGCCCAGGAGCGCTTCTTCAAGACCCTCGACCCGAAATTCTCCATCCAGTACTGGGGCTGGCCGGCCGTCCTTATGCGGGCGACCACCGCCGCCTATGCGGAAAAGGAGCATTTCGCCAAGGGCAAGGTCCTCATGTCGGGGGGCTCCAAAAACGGGGCCTCTCCCTCCGTCGCCCTCATCCACGACGACCGCCTGACCGCCGTCTTCGCGGGGGTTTCCCCGATTTGGGAATCCCCCCTGCGACTTTGCGACGAGAAGGCCTGGGAGGAGCTCCGCAAGGCCAACGCGGATTATGCCGAGTCCATCGGGGCGGACCCGTCCCTCACCACCCGGCTGAGCCGGTCTCCCTTCCTCGGCGGCACCTACGGCCCGGTCTACAACCTCCAGGCCATGGAGAAGGGGAACACCTGGGAGGACCTGCAGGACCTGGCTTCGAGGATGGCCGACCAAATCTTCATCTCCCGCAACCTCGACCAGCTGAACAAGCGGGGGGTCGACATGCTCTTTCATCCCGGCACCCACGACTTCGTCTGCTTCGACTTGGCCTGGGGAGGCAAACACTATCCGCAGGTCCCGCTCTACCTGCGGGTCAACTCGGGCCACGGCAAGGGCGGACGCCATCCCGGAGCCGAGGGGGCGGCCCGCAACCGGGACGCCTTCATCCTCGACCATTTCATCGGTCTCGACCGACCCATGCTTCCGGTCCCCACCGTGAAGGCCGAGAGGGCGGGCGAGACGCTCAAGGTCCGAGTCTCCTTTCCCAAGGAGTCGGGCGACGAGTCGGGCCGGATCTTCTGGATGTTCGATCGATACCCCGACGGTTCCGCCGCCTACGTGCGGGAGGATTTTCCCAACGACCAATGGAAGGACATGAAGCGCCACCCCAAGGGCGGCTGGACGGTATCCGTCGAACTCAAGAAGGGGGCCTCCCGCATCGATTTCTTCACCAACCACCGCAAGACCCTGCGATTCAAGGAGGACCGCCTTCCCACCTATCGTTCCTCCCCCTACGTACGGGTCGACCTGTAGCATGAAACACCTCTTCCTTCTTTTTCTCGGGGGAATATCCCTTCTGGCGGCGGACCCGCCCAACGTCGTCGTCATCCAGACCGACGAGCACAACCTGCGCACCCTCGGCTGCTACCGTGATCACATGAGCCCGGACCAGGCCTTCGTCTGGGGAAAGGGAAACAAGGTGGATACCCCGCACATCGATTCCCTGGCCAGGGACGGCCTGATTTGCACCAATTATTTCGCGTCTTCCCCTGTCTGCACGCCCTCCCGGGCATCCTGGGTATCCGGGCTTTATCCGCAGGCGACGGGCTCCCCCAGCAACAACCTGCCGCTCAAGGACTCGGTCGTTACCTTTGCCGAGGTACTTCGCAAACGGGGCTACGCCACCTCCTACCTGGGGAAGTGGCACCTGGACGGGGACGCCAAGCCCGGGTGGGCTCCGGCCCGCAAGTTCGGGTTTTCGGATAACCGGTTCATGTTCAACCGGGGGCACTGGAAAAAGTTCGAGGTTACCAAGGACGGTCCCCGGGTCGCGGCCCGTCAGGGTGGAAAACCCAGTTACGGCCTGGATGGAGCGGATGAGAAGAGCTTCGCCACCGACTGGCTGGTCGACCGCTCCCTGGAAATTCTCGAGCGGGACAAGAAAAAGCCCTTTTGCCTCATGCTTGCCTTGCCCGACCCGCACGGTCCCAATACCGTCCGACCCCCCTACGATACCATGTTCGACCACCTCGAATTCCAGCAACCGGTTACCATGCGCAAGGTCTTGGCCGCCCTCCAGAACCGGCCTGGCTGGGTGACCGGATCCAATGCGGTCAAGAAGCTCAGCCAGTCCACCCTCTCCAAGTATTTCGGGATGGTCCGCTGCATCGACGACAACGTGGGCAGGATCCTTGCCTTTTTGGAGAAGAACGGCTTGACCGAGAATACCATCGTGGTCTTCACCTCGGACCACGGCGACATGATGTGTGAGCATTGCCGGATGAACAAGGGGCTTCCCTACAAGACTTCGGTTGGCATTCCCTTCCTCCTTCGCTACCCGGCGAAGGTTCCGGCGGGCAAGGTGATTCACACCGCCTACACGACGGTTGATTTCTTTCCCACCCTGATGGGACTGATGGAGGTCTCCGAAGGCTTGCCCGAGTTCCACGGATTGAATGCCTCGGTTGCCTTTACCAACAAGAAGCAGGAAATCGCCAAGGACCGGGTCGTCTACGTCCGGCACTCGGCAGGGGCCTGGGTCGCCGCCTTCGACCGTCGCTACAAGCTGGTTCTTTCCTCGCTCGACAAGCCCTGGCTGTTCGACCTGCAAAAGGACCCCGACGAGCTGAGGAACTTTTTCGGCCGGGAAGGATACGACGAAGTCACCAAGCGGCTTAAGAAAGAACTTTTTGCCCAAATGAAGGAATTCAGGGAACCGGCACTCGCCGAGGGCAAGCTCCGGCATGAATAGCCTGTCGCCCTTCCTGGCCCTTCTCCTTCCCCTGCTTGCCGCGGGAGGCGAAAAGGACCTTCTGGAAGGGGGCATGGGGCAATGGGAAGCCTTCGGCCGGGCCGAATGGAAAGTGTGCGACGGCGTTCTCGAGGGCGGGCAGGGCGGGGACCCGAAGAGGTCGGGTGTACTCGTCAGCAAGGAGACCTTTCTAGATTTCGACCTGCGCTTCGAGTACCTCATCGACGAGCACGGCAAGTACAACAGCGGGGTATACTTCCGCCGGGCCAAGGCCAAGGAGGACCGCAAGGGCCCCTCCTACCAGCTCAACCTCGGGCGGGGCGAGGCGGGAGAATTCGTAGGGCTCTTTCTCGACCGCTGGCTAGACAAGGGCGACGACGAGGACCGTTTCCGCAAGCCCCGGGAATGGAACGAGGTGCGCCTTCTGGTCGTCGGTTCGCGCATCAGGGCCTGGCTCAACGGCGAGCTTATCGTCGACCACCTGGACCCCGACCCGAGGCCCGATCTCGCCCGGGCGGGAACCATTGCCCTGCAGACCTATGGCGCGGAAGGGCATGCCGGATGGGTCAAGTTCAGGAAGATGCGGATTCGCAAAATCCCCTGAACCCACTTTTTCTTCGATCTCTTTGCCGGAATGATTCAAGGTGGAGGCAATGGATAAGAAGGATATCGTAGAGGTTCTGGAGCGAATCGGCACCATGATGGAGATCAAGGGGGAGAACCCCTTCAAGGTACGGGCCTATTTTTCGGGCGCCCGGACCCTCCAGATCATGGAGGAGGACCTCGGTACGGTCATCGAGGAAGAGCGCCTTGGGGACGTCCCGGGTATCGGCAAGGCCCTCACGGAAAAGATCGAGACCCTTTTCGCCACGGGTGAGCTCAAGTTCTACGACGACCTGATTGCCTCCGTTCCCTCCGGCCTGCTTGATTTGCTCGAGGTGCCCGGGCTGGGAGGGAAAAAGATCAAGGCCCTTCACGAGCAGCTTGAAATCGACTCGATCGAATCCCTTACCGAGGCCTGCAACGAGGGAAAGGTGGCTGAGCTCAAGGGCTTTGGCGAGAAGACCCAGGAGAAAATCCTTTCCGGGATCAAGAATCGAGAGGCCTATTCCGCCCGCCACCTCTGGTGGAAGGCCAGAAAGGTTGCGGATCGCATCTTGCCCGGCCTCGAGGGCCTCCCCCAGGTCGAGCGCGTGGAGGCCGCCGGCAGCCTGCGCCGGGGCATGGAGACGGTGGGCGACCTCGATTTCCTGGTCGCATCCTCCGAGCCGGCCCCGATCATGGAGTGGTTTACCTCCATGGAGGGAATTGCCGAGGTTACCGCCCACGGGGACACCAAGTCGAGCGTTCGTCTGGAGGACGGCATGCAGGCGGATCTGCGGGTCGTGCCGGGCGAGCAGTTCTTCTTCGCCCTTCATCATTTTACCGGCTCCAAGGATCACAATGTCCGGATGCGTCAGAAGGCCCTCTCCCTCGGCCTGAGCCTCAGCGAGTGGGGCCTGCGCCCGGAGGAGGAGAAGGATTCCTCCCGCAAGGCGGGACCCGTGGAGGCGAATTGCGAGGAGGATATCTTCAAGGCTTTGGGCCTCCAGTACGTCCCGCCCGCCCTTCGCGAGGGCATGGGTGAGGTGGAGGCGGCGGAGAGGAACGAGCTGCCCGAATTGCTCGAGTATTCCGACCTCAAGGGCTGCTTTCACAACCACACCACCGCATCGGATGGACGCAACACCCTCGAGGAGATGGCTGCCGAGGCGGATGCCCGGGGCTGGGAATACCTCGGCATCGCCGATCATTCCAAGTCCAGTTTCCAGGCCAACGGTCTCGACGAGGAGCGTCTCGCCCGGCAGGTGGAGGCCATCCGCGAGCTCAACGACAGCGGGAAATTCCGTTGCCGGGTCTTCGCGGGCTCGGAGGTGGACGTCCTTTCGGGAGGAAAGCTGGATTTCGAGGATTCCGTCCTCGAGTCGCTCGACTACGTCGTAGCCTCCGTCCATAACGGCCTGACCCAGGACGAGGAGACCATGACCGCCCGCATCATCACTGCCCTCGAGCATCCCCGGGTCACCATGTTCGGCCACCTGAGCGCCCGGCTCCTGCTGAGGCGCGAGCCCAGCCGAATGAACGTCGCCAAGATCATCGACGCGGCCATTGCGAACGGCAAGATCCTCGAGCTCAACGCCAACCCCATGCGCCTCGACCTGGACTGGAGACACTGGCGGCGGGCGGCCGAGAAGGGCCTGCTTTGCTGCATCAACCCGGATGCCCATGCCGTGGAACAGTTCGACTATCAGCTTGCCGGCGTTCATGCCGCCCGCAAGGGCTGGCTGACTGCGGAAAACGTCCTCAATACACGCACCCTGGAGGAAATCCATGCCTACCTCCGGACAACCGGCTGATCCCCCTTGCCCCATGCGCTCCTCCCTAGTCGTCTTTCTTTTCTCCTCCCTCGGCCTTGCCTTTTCGTGGGCCGATCCCGTCGCCTCTCCCAGCGACCTTGAGGCACGCAAACTGGAAAACCCCCTCGGTCTGAGCCTGCCCGAATACGGCCTCTTCTGGAAGGCTCCCGGACAAGCCGGGTACCGGGTGCTCGTATCGAGCGCCGAGGACAAGCTGGCCTCCGGGGTGGGAGACCTCTGGGACAGCGGACTCCGCCACTCCCCCGAAACCTCGGCAGTCCCCGTTCTCGGACGGGCTCTTGATCCCGGCCGGAAAGCCTGGTGGAAGGTTCGTGCCTGGGATGGGGAGGGCAGGCCGGGCGAATGGAGCGCCTCCTCCCTCCTGAAGACGTCTTCCCCACCTCGCAACCTCAAGCCCCTCCCTCACCCGACCACGCTCGTCGGCAAAGCCCGTTTCGTTTCCGGCAAAATCGGGCAGGGCATCAGCCTGGGCTCGGCTACGCTCGAAGCCCGGGATTACCAAGGCCTGCGCTCGACTGCGGGCACGACCCTCGCGGCGTGGGTGAAACTCGACGAGGTGACCGACGGCTGGCAGTGCGTTTACCGCAAGGAGGACGGGGCCCGCAGGCTCCTGGCGATTGGAAAGGACGGTCCCTTTTGGGGAGTCTGGTGCGGGTTTTACGTCAACGGACGCTACCTGGAATTCGGGGCCCCCTTTGACCGCAAGGTCCTCGGAGACGGCCGGTGGCGCCACCTCGCGGCGACCCATAACGGGAAAGAGCTGGTCCTTTACGTCGATGGCAAGCCGATTGGGCGCAAGCCTGCCCGCGGAGAGCTCGACAGCGGGGATGAAAGCCCGGCCGGCATAGGCTCCTACCAAGGGAACCGCGAACGCTTCCGGGGGTCCATCGACGATTTGCGCGTCTACGACCGCGGCCTGACCCCCGCTGAAGTCTCCCGGTTGGCCACCGCCGATCCTCAGGCCGTTCCCAAGGGCCTCGTCGCCCACTGGACCTTCGACGGTACCGCAGAGAACGCCGTTACCTTCCTTCCCGAGGTCGGGGGCGACCGCATCGCCCTGCTCGGGGGCAGCCTCATTCACGGGATGGAAGCCCATGGTTACTTCGAGGCCGCCCTGACCGCCCGTTGGCCCGGGCGCAACCTGACCTTCCGCAACCTCGGTTGGCCCGCGGACGACGCGCTCGGGACCGCCCGGGGCGAGTTTGGGTCGGCCCGCAACACCCGCTCCTGGCAGCCCCCGGGGGCGGAGGCCGGCTTTGGATACTCCAAGCTCCTCAAGCACCTCGCGGAGGCCGCTCCATCCACTCTCTTGGTGGGCTATGGGGCGGAGGCTGCCTACGCCGATACCGAGGACAAGATGAACAGCTTCCGCACCGCCTACGAGAAACTGATCGTCGATCTCGAGGCGAAGGGATACCGTCTGGTCCTGCTCACCCCAATCCCGCTCAGGCAATGGCCCCTCACGCTGCCCGATCCCGGACCCGGGAACCGCCGCCTGAAACGGGCCGCCTCCTTCATCCTCGATCTGGCCCGGGAGCGCAAGCACCTTGGAATCGACCTGTTTTCCCCCGACCCCGCCCTCGAGGAAGGCTACGATTACCAGGACGCCCTTCATCTCTCCCCCAAAGGCTACCGTCAGCTTTCCGCCCGCCTTGTCCGGGTCCTCGGTCTTTCCGGCGAGCTGGTCCTGCGTGCCGGCGAGAAGGACGGCGGACTTGCCGCCCAATCCGGGTCCCTCGTCATCGGTTCCCCGATCCGCACCAAGGCCGGCCTTCGCTTCGACCTCTCGTCGGACCGTCTTCCCTCGGTGGGCTTCCCCCTCCTCGTGTCCAGCGAGGCGAACGGGACCGAGCTGTGGCGCGACGGCCACAGGCTGCTCGTCGCCGGTCCACAGCCACGCATCCTTTCCGCCGGCCCGCTCTTCGAACAGGCGGAGCGCCTGCGTCGCCTCATCGTCGAGAAGAATACGCTCTACCGCCACAAGCTCCGTCCCATCAACGAGGCCTATATCTTTCTCTTCCGCCGCCACGAGATGGGGCATCTGGCCAATGAAATGGAGGACTTCGACGAGCTCGTCGCGGGCAAGGAGGAACTCATCGCCCGGGCCGCCTTCCCCGCCCCCGGGCGCTACGAGCTGCGCCTGCCCGGGCAGTGGCGGGCCCCGCGCCGGTATCCCGACCACGAGGTTCCGCAAAACATTCCCGCCCCCGATCCCGTTGCCGAATTGAAGGCCATCACCGTGCCCGAGGGCTTCGAGCTCAACCTGTTCGCCGCCAACCCCATGATCCGAAACCCCATCAACCTCAACTGGGATTCCCGCGGGCGGGCCTGGGTCTCCACCTCCACCACCTATCCGCACGTCAAGCCGGGCAAGGAGCCCAACGACCGGATCGTCATCCTCGAGGACCTCGACCGCGACGGCGTGGCCGACAAGCACACCGTTTTCGCGGAGGGGCTGACCATCCCTCACTCCGTTATGCCCGTGGAGGGAGGAGCCTACGTTTGCGGGACCACCGAACTGCTCTTCCTGGCCGATGCCGACGGGGACGACCGTTCGGAGTCCCGCCGGGTCGTGTATTCCGGGTTCGGCAAGGCCGACGTCCACCACATGATCCACGGCTTGCGATGGGCCCCCTGGGGAGACCTCTACTTCACCCAGTCGATCTACATCAACAGTTTCGTGCAGACCACGCGGGGCCCGAGGAGAATGAACGGGAGCGGGATCTGGCGCTTCCGTCCGGACGGGGAACGCCTCGACGCCTATGCCGTCGGCATGGTCAACCCCTGGGGGCTTGCCTTCGACCGCTGGGGGCAGTCCTTCGGTACCGATGGGGCAGGGGGCTCTGGCCCGCACTTCGTTTTCCCAGGATCGGCCTTTCCCAGCGCCGTGGGGGCCCACCGCGTGCTCCGGGGCCTCATCCGGGGCAAGCCCAAGAACACCGCGGCCGAGTTCGTGACGGGCGGGCACATGCCCGAGGGCTGGCGGGGAAGCTTGTTGGCCAATGACTTCCGGGCCAACCGCACGGTTCGTTACGAGCTCGAGGAGAAAGGCAGCGGGTACCTCGCCCGGGAGGTCGAGACGGTCCTGCGCTCCAGTCATCGCTCCTTCCGTCCGGTGGATATCAAGATGGGCCCCGACGGGGCCGTCTACGTGGTCGACTGGTACAACCCCATCATCGACCATGGTGAAGTGGATTTCCATCACCCCTCGCGGGACAAGTCCCATGGCCGCATCTGGCGACTGGTTGCCAAGGATCGTCCTCTGCTCGAGCCTAGGACGCCGGCAGGAGCCGGCCCCGGCGAGTTGCTCGAGATGCTCAAGTCCCCCGCCCAGTACGATCGGGTAGGGGCGGGCCGCGAACTGACCGGGCACGGCCCGGCCAAGGTCCTTCCCCTGCTCAGAAAATGGGTCGCCTCGCTCGACGCGGGCGATCCCGCCTACGAGCATCACCGCCTCGAGGGGCTTTGGCTCGCGGTTTCCCTGCGGGCCGCCTTCCCCGAGCTTGCCGAGGCGGTCCTTCGCTCACCCGAGCCGCGGGCCCGTGCGGGAGCCGTGCGGGCCATCGCCAGATGGAGCGAACGGGCCGGCCCGCTCGACAAGTTGACTCTGCTCGCCCGGGCCGTGGAAGACCCGCACCCCCGGGTCCGGCTGGAAGCGGTATGCGCCTTGCGGGAGCTGGGCACCCTGGAATCCGCCGGCATCGCCCTGCGGGCCCTCGATCACGAGGTGGACGACAACATCGCCTTTGCCCTCGAGCTGACCGTCCGCTACCTGCGCGACCAGTGGCTGCCCGCCATGCAGGCAGGCAGGCAGGTTTTCGACGGCGAACCCTCCCGCCTCGCCTTCGCCCTCAAGGAAGTGGGCGATTCCCGGGCCATCGGCCCCCTCGTCGAGCTCATGCGCAAGGGAGGCATCCCCAAGGAGGACATGGCCCGGTCCGTGGTTACCGTTTCCGCCCTCGGCCGATCGTCCGACCTCGACGCCATGCTCGAACTGGCCACCCGTTCTCCCGGCCTGCTTCCCTCCCTCGCGAAGGGGGCCGCCGAGAACTCCCTTTCCCCATCCCGTCCCGAGTCCGTGGCCCCCTTCCTCAAGGACGAGCAGGCCCCCGCCCGTTCCGCCGCGGCCCGGCTTTGCGGGATCTGGAAGGTATCGTCCGCCCGTGAGGCCCTGCTCGGACTGGCCCGTTCCGGATCCCCCGGGCCGGAGGAAGCCTCCTCCCTTTGCGCCGCCCTCGGGGAGCTCGGTGCCTCTGCCGAACTGGAAAAGCTTTCCGGGATCGGGCATTCGCCCGTCCTGCGGGCCGCCGCCCTTTCGGCCCGGGCCAAGACCGACCTTTCAAGGGCCGCCGCTTCCGCTGCCGAACTCCTCTCCTCCCTCGGGGATTCCGGGGTTTCCCATGCCCGGACGGTGTATGGGGGCTTCATCTCCCTGCCCGCCGGTCCCGATGCCTTGGCCAAGGCCCTCGGCAGGGAGAAACTTAGCCGTCCCATAGCCATCGCCGGGGTCGGGCTGGCCCATGCCTCGGGCCGCGACCTGGGTGGCTTGCTTGCCGCCCTCAACCGGGCGGGCGGCCTCAAGCCCCTCTCTCAGGACCTTTCCCCGGACGAACGGGCGGAGCTGCTGGCCGATGCCGAAAAGAAGGGCGATGCAGCCAGAGGCCGGGAAATCTACCACCGCCGGACCCTCCTCTGTTCCACCTGCCACTTGATCGACAACCGGGGGGGCAGGCTCGGGCCCGACCTCTCGACGGTGGGCAGCTACATGACCCCGGGCTCGCTTCTCGAATCCCTGCTCAAGCCGAGCAGTTCGATCAAGCAGGGCTACGAGACCGTGCTGGTCACGACCAGGGACCAGTCCATCGTGGCCGGTCTTCTCCAGCGCAAGACGGGGGATTCCCTGCTCCTGCGCGACACCTCCGGCAAGGTCACCTCCATCCCCAACTCGAACGTCGCCAAGATGGACGTCAGCCCGGTTTCCCTGATGCCCCCCGGCCTGACCGCCTCCCTCCGCCGGGACGAGATGCTCGACCTTGTGAAGTTCCTCACCTCACTGGGGAGGAATCGTCCCTGATCAACGCCGTGAATGCGAACCTTCACTTTTCCCTTTTCCTGCTTTCGGTCGCTTCATCATGGGGCCAAGAGTCCGTCCGTCCCTCGCTGGAGGACGTTCCCTACGGCCCCCACAAGGCCCAGGCCGTCGACGTCTACCTGCCCAAGTCGGAAAAGCCTGCCCCGGTTATGATCCAGATCCACGGTGGTGGCTGGCGCGCCGGTTCCAAGAAGCAGGTCCCCTCCTTTCTCAAGCAGGCTGTGGGGCAAGGCTGGCTGGCCGTGGTCTCGGTCGAATACCGCTTTACCGACGTCGCCGTCCATCCCGCCCAGACCAACGATTGCCTCCGGGCGATCCAGTTCGTCCGCTCACGGGCCAAGGAATGGAAGATTGACCCGTCCCGCCTCGGCGTAACGGGCGGTTCCGCGGGCGGTCACTTGTCGATGTTCGTCGCCACTCATCCCGACCTGGCCGATCCCGATTCCGACGACCCCGTCGCCAGACAGTCCTCGCGGGCGCAATGTTCCGTCCCCTTCGCCGGCCCGTCCGATTGGTCCCTCCTGTCCTCAATCAGGCACGATCACCCCGCTTACCGCCAGTTGATCGGACACGAACCGGGCACGCCCTTCGCCAAGATGAAGGAGGAACGGATGAGGAGCGTTTCACCCCTCACCTACGTCTCCGCCGACGATCCTCCGATGATGATCGTACACGGGGATGCCGACGTTATCGTCCCCTTCGCCCATGCCCAATCGATGTTCAAGGGCCTCAAGGGGGCCGGGGTAGAGGCCGAGCTCCTGAGGGTCAAGGGCGGCAGGCACAACGTATCCGGAGCCGGCCGCCCGGAATTCTTCGGGCCCGCGATACCGTTTATCAAGAAGCACCTCAAGGTCGAGTGACGGCCCGTTTGCGGGCCCTTCCCGGCAGGCTTATTTGCCCTTGAGCGAAACCCAGTCCGCCCTTTCCCCGCTTCCCTTCATGGTCCGGTCGATCCATTTTCTGAGGGCCGCGGGCTGGGTGCCGGATCCGCCCCCGCGTATCACCGCAAAGAGGACGTGCCGGTCCTTTCTCTCGATGACCCAGGCTCCACCGCTGTCCCCGGACTTTCCCGGGTTGTCCTTCTTGGTCGTCAGGTGACGGGCGTTCAGGCCCATCCCGAGAGCCTTGCGGTCCCGGTGATAATGGAGGCCGCCGGCGCGTCCCACGAGGGTGAACTTGACGGCCCCGTCCTTCTTAGTCAGGGGCTTGTCCAGCAAGGAGACCTTGGGCCAGGCCTTCATGGGCTTCTTGAGCCGAACCAGGGCCAAGTCTCCCTGGGGAGCGAGGTAGGCCTTCAGGACGCCCGCCTTATGGCCCCCGAAGTTGATCTGGACGTGCCTTTGCCCGGGGTTGGTCGCCTTGGCCTTGGCGACGTGGGCGGCCGTGATCGCCCAGGAGGGGGCGATGAGCTCGGCCGTTCCCTTTCCGATCCGGTTGCTTCCGGAATGCTGGCCGATCCAAGCCCCGCAGTATCCGAATGGGCTCTCCTTCGATCCCTCCGACGGAAGGGCGAAGGCCGCGAGAAGGCAGGCGAGGATACCCGTCCTGAGGGGAAGGACGAGCCGGCCGGGGGGGAAACCTGTCGCAGGCAAAGACATTACGCGATCCTTCATTCTAGGTTCCCCGAGCCCGTTCTGGAAACAAAAATCGAAACGAGGAATGGATCGACTTCGGCGCCCGAAAAAGGGATAACGGGGCGTGGCCCTGATCAGCTACCGCAACCTGACCGTCTCCTTCGGCGGCCCGCTCCTTCTCGACGACGCGGGCATTACCATCGACAAGAAGGAGCGCATCTGCCTGCTCGGGCGCAACGGGGAGGGCAAGTCAACCCTCCTGCGCATCCTCTCGGGGGAGGTCGAGCCCGACAAGGGGGAGAGCGAGCGGATTCCCGATTTCCGGGTGGCCAAGCTCGACCAGGAAATCCCCCGCGGGGTGGAGGGAACCGTTTTCGATCTCGTTGCCCGCGGGCTTGGGCCGGAGGCGGACTTGCTCAGGGAATACAACCGGGCGGCCCAGCAATTGGCCGATCAACCGGGCGAATCCACCCTTGCCGCCGAGGTCGACCGTCTGCAGGCCGATCTCGACCGGACCGACGGCTGGAGCCTCGACCACCGGGTGGCCTCCGTGATCGACCGGGTCGGCCTTTCGCCCGACGAGCCTTTCGACGTCCTCTCGGGCGGGAACAAGACCCGGGCCATGCTGGCCCGGGCCCTCGTTGGCGAGCCCCACCTGCTCATCCTCGACGAGCCCACCAACCACCTCGATTTCGCGGGCATCCGCTGGCTGGAGGAATTCTTGAAAAAGGGGGATTTCTCGGTTCTGTTCGTCTCCCACGACCGGGCCTTTCTGCGGGCCGTCTCCACCCGTATCCTGGAGCTCGACCGGGGCAAGCTTACCTCCTGGACCTGCGGCTACGAAAAGTTTCTCCAAAGACGGGCCGAGGTTCTCGCCGCGGAGGAAAAGAACAATGCCGCCTTCGACAAGAAACTGGCCGAGGAGGAAGTCTGGATCCGCAAGGGAATCCTCGCCCGCCGGACCCGCAACGAGGGGAGGGTACGGGCTCTTTTCAAGCTGCGCAACGAGCGTTCCGAGCGGCGTGAAATCCAAGGGAAGGTCAACCTCTCGACCAACCAGGCCCAGGCTTCGGGACGCAAGGTTATCACGGTTGACGATCTTCATTACGCATGGGGCGAAAAGGCCATCGCGAAGGGCTTCAGTTCCACCATCTGGCGGGGGGACAAGATCGGGGTGGTGGGGCTCAACGGATCGGGCAAGTCGACCCTCCTTCGTCTTTTGCTCAAGCAGCTCGCGCCCGCTTCGGGAAGCGTGGAGCACGGGACCAAGCTGGAAGTGGCCTACTTCGACCAGCTCAAGGAGAAGGTCCGGGACGACCTCTCGGTGGCGGAAAACGTGGCCCCCAACGGGGATTTCGTGACCATCAACGGCAACCGCAAGCACATCCTCGCCTACCTGCGCGACTTTCTCTTTCTTCCCGAGACCGCCCGGGCTCCCGCCCGCAAGCTCTCCGGTGGCGAACGGGCCCGGCTGCTTCTCGCCCGCCTCTTCTTGCAACCCGCGAACCTGCTCGTCCTCGACGAGCCCACCAACGACCTGGACGTCGAGACCATCGAGTTGCTCGAGGAACGCCTGCTCGAGTTCGACGGCACGCTTTTGCTGGTCAGTCACGACCGTGACTTTCTCGACAACGTGGTCACCGCCACCATCGCCCTCGACGGGCAGGGCGGGGTGACCGAGCATGCCGGCGGTTGCGCCGACTGGCTCGAGCGGATGAGCGCCCCCAAGCCGTCCGCTATGCGGGTCAAGGAAGCCGCAAAGGCTCCTCCTCCCGAGCCCAGGAAGAGAAAGCTGCTCAACAAGGAACGGGAAGCCCTTAGGGAACTGCCCGGCAGGATCGAGGAGATGGAAGCCGAGCGCGACCGGATTACCTCCGCCATGCAAAGCCCCGATTACTACCGCAACGCGGATAACGATCCCCTTGGCGATCAGGCCAAGTTGGAGGAATTGGAAACCGCGATTGCCCAAGCCTACGAAACCTGGGAAGAACTGGAAGCCCTCGCCTAGGGCAGCCTGTCAGTCGTAAGCCTGTTTGCGATGAGCAATTCGGGTGATAACCACCTGCTCGTCCAGCACCGCATAAATCACACGGTAATCACCAACCCGGTATTTTCTTAACCCGGCAAATTTCCCTTTTAATTCGGGATAGTCCAAGGGATGGTCGCTCAGGTCCTCCTCAATCTTGGAAAAGATTCGCTTACGAATCTCCTTGCTCAGTTTTCTCAGGTCCTTGGCGACGGATTTTTTGAAGGTGATGCTAGGCATCGACTAGCTTTTTCATGTCTTTCAAGGAAAGCACAGGGTCCTTGACGTCGCGCAGTCGGTCCAAGGCAATTTGCAGATCTGCCTGTTCTTCCAAGTAGGATTCCAAGGCTTTTTGCACGTGATAGGAGCGAGAGCGCTCCGTGCTTTTTGCCACTTGATCAAGCTCTTTGGCAATAGGGTCGGTAAGGCGGACGGACATGGGTGTACTCATTGTATGTAATGTATTACAATGCATACATTCTTAGGTCAAACTGAAAATGATCTTGTTCAGGGAGCTGCTGGGAAGAACTCGAGGCTCTCAGCTAGGGGAGATTGTCGGAAGCGGACTCCTTCCACTCGAAGAAGACCGGTTGTCCGTTTTGAGTGCCGATGAGGTAGTGCCAGGTTCCGAGGTCGTGTTTCCAGAGGTAGGGATAAACCCCGGACTGGGTCCACATCCAGCGATGATCCCTGAACCAAAGCCATAACCCGCCCGAGCCGTCGGGATGAGCGTAGGCCCATCCGAGCTTCAGGTGGTAGACCCATCCGCTCTCGTGAGGCCGGAAGGTGCCCAGCCAGTCGGAGTTTCTCCAGCCCCCGGGGAACAGGGTGGCCTGCGACCACCAGTGCCTTCCGTCGTCCGGGGTTTCCAGTCTCCTGGGCGACCCGTAGGTAACGCCAGCGGCGTTGGCGGCCATCGCCCGGAAGTAGTAGCGCTTGCCACCCTCGAGGATCTTGGACGCGGTGAAGTTCGGGCTGCCGCCCGAGATTTGGGCGGGCACGAAGGTTGCGTTGCGGAAGAGCATGTTGTCGGCCAGTTCGCACCCGGC
>Ga0160422_10000804_pt1 | contig 19245 bp, 20 predicted proteins | sample Fk160mmetaG_FD_108192 | JGI IMG/M metagenome (GOLD analysis project Ga0160422, IMG submission 108192) | Marine microbial communities from the Central Pacific Ocean - Fk160115 60m metaG | ecosystem: Environmental > Aquatic > Marine > Oceanic > Photic zone | place: The Central Pacific Ocean... | reverse complement strand
GGAACCATTCCTTAATTACAAGGACAGATATACCATTTTATTGGCATTGACTTCAAATAGGGGTGCCGAAGACTTTCAGCTTTTATCCTTGGGAGATAAAAAACTTTATGAACATGTAATTGAAACCTCGCTTACATGGAAAAATTATAATCAACTTATGTATGTTGTAGGGGCTAATAGACCTGATGCTTTAATAAAAATTAGAAAACTGATTCCAGAAAACTTTCTTCTAGTTCCTGGAATAGGGGCACAAGGTGGAAATTTGGAGGATGTAGCTAATAATGGATTAAATCATCAATGTGGAATTTTGGTTAATTCCTCTAGAGCAATAATTTATGCCTCTAAGGAGAATAATTATGCAGAAAAAGCAGGATTTGAAGCAAATCAAATTCAACAAAAAATGAAAGACCTTTTATTTAAACATAATATTATATAATGTTAAACCATTGCGTTTATAAGTGCAGAAAAAAAAATGCCTCTTGGATAACATTTGTTCACGGAGCTGGAGGAAGTAGCGCAATTTGGTTCAAGCAAATTCGATTCTTCTCTAAATATTTTAATTTGCTATTAATTGATCTGAGAGGTCACGGTGATTCTAAAAGTTTAATTAAAAATCCTTTTAAATCTGAATATACTTTTGATTCAATTGCTGAGGATATTTTTGAAGTTTTAGACCATGTTAAAATATATAGATCTCATTTTGTTGGAATTTCTCTTGGTACAATACTTATTCGTAAGTTGGCTGAAATGGAGCCTAAAAGGATTTCCAAGATGATTATGGGTGGGGCTATATTGGAGTTAAATCTACGTTCAAGACTTCTTATGTATTTTGGTAATGCTACTAAGTCACTATTACCTTACATGTGGCTTTATAGATTTTTTGCTTTTATAATTATGCCCAATAGAAACCATAGAGAGTCAAGAATTCTTTTCATTCGTGAGGCAAAAAAATTATACCAAAAAGAGTTTATTCGTTGGTTTAAATTAACTTCCGAAGTTATACCTCTGCTAAAGATTTTTCGAAAAGAAGCTATTCAAATTCCAACCCTTTATATTATGGGAGAACAAGATTACATGTTTTTACCATCAGTAAGGAAAGTTGTAGAAATTCACCCTGCTTCAAATCTATTAGTAATTGAGGACTGTGGTCACGTGGTAAATGTGGAAAAACCTTATAAATTCAATACTGGGATGCTTGGTTTCCTAAACGAATCAAATTCCTAGGAAAAAATAACTGTTTTGTTACCATAAACCATCACCTTTCTGTTTACATGAAGTTTAAGTGCTCGAAGCAGAACAATTCTCTCCAAATCTCTTCCTTTCTCGATAAAGTCTGCTATTGAATTTAAATGCGAAACCCTTGTGATATCTTGTTCAATAATTGGGCCAGCATCTAACTCCTCTGTTACGTAGTGACTTGTAGCCCCAATTATTTTAACTCCTCTACTATATGCCGAATGATATGGTTTTGCTCCTGGAAAAGCAGGTAAAAAGGAATGATGTATATTAATTATTTTTTGATTATACTTATCAATAAGTTTTGAGGAAATAATTTGCATATATCTTGCTAAAACAATAAAATCAACTTTATATTTTTTTAGTAATTCAAGCTGCATATTTTCAGCATCTGATTTAGTTTCTTTTGAAAATGGGATATAATGAAAAGGAACTTCAAACCGTTTAGCAATTATTTCTAAATCTGGATGATTACTTAAAATAAAGGGGATTTCAGCCGCTAATTCTCCCGAATGTTGTTTTGCTAAAATATCGTAAAGACAATGATCGTATTTCGATACAAAGACTGCCATCTTTGGTTTATCACTTTTTAAATAAAAATTACAATTTAATGAAAATCGATTCCCAATATTGTCGTTAAAATTTTTCTGGAATTTCGAAAGATTAAATGAATCATTCATGAAATCACACTCAATACGCATAAAAAACGCTTCATTTGGTCTGTCTACATACTGATCTATATATGTAATATTTCCCCCTTTTTGATGAATAAAGTTTGTAACGGCAGCAATAATACCCTTTTGATCAGAACAATACATCAAAATCGTTATGCGACTCATAATTAAAATTTTGTCAAAAATACAGAATCAGCGTCGGAGTGCAATATTTTAAGCATTTTAATTAAACGATAAAAAAAGCCTTCGGAGAACCGAAGGCTAAAATAACTAAGAATATGGTTAATAATTATCCCTCGTTAGTTCTAAAATCAGCATATGCTTCCATGCCATGTTCTGAGATGTCAAGTCCATTTATTTCTTCTTCTTTATCAACTCTTAATCCAGTTGTAGCTTTAACAATAGTTAAGATTATAAATGAAGTTACTACACAAAATGCACCAACAATACCAACACCAATTAGTTGCACTAAAAATTGGTCAAATCCTGCTAATTCTCCAAATATACCAACAGCAAGAGTACCCCAAATTCCACAAATCAAGTGTACTGCCACAGCCCCAACCGGATCATCCAATTTGAGTTTATCAATTAATGAAATACCTAGCACAACAACTACCCCTGCAATGATGCCAATCAAAATAGCATCTGTTGGGCTCATTTGATCTGCTCCTGCTGTAATTCCAACAAGGCCTCCTAAAACACCATTCATAAACATTGTTAAATCAAAATTTTTGTACAATATATTTGAAAAAAATGCAGCTGATACTCCACCAGCGGCAGCAGCTAAAGAGGTAGTAACAAGAGTTAATGAGGTTAGTGTTGGATCAGCTGATAAAACTGAACCACCATTAAAACCAAACCACCCTAACCAAAGTATAAATACTCCAGCAGAAGCAATAGGTAAGTTATGACCTGGTAAAGCTTTTGAATTTCCGTCACTATCAAACTTACCAATTCGTGCTCCTAAGAGATAAATTGTTATTAAAGCTCCCCATCCACCAACTGAGTGAACTAAAGTCGAACCGGCAAAATCATAGAATCCCCATGCGTCAAGGAATCCAGCCCCCCATTTCCAAGATCCAACAATTGGATATACAAGACCCACATAAAGGATTGAAAAAAGCATAAAACCGCTAAGTTTTATCCGTTCAGCTACGGCACCCGATACTATTGTTGCAGCGGTGGCAGCAAACATTCCTTGGAATAAGAAGTCAGTCCACCAAGTGTAGCCTCCATCTGCGTATCCAAAACCCATTCCCCCTTCAGGGGCTGTTATTCCAAAGCCTGCAAATTTAAATATTCCCATATCTCCATCTTCAAAACCAGGATACATTAAATTAAATCCTCCCAAACAATAGAGTAATAGCCCTACTGTAATTACAAAAAAGTTCTTAAATAAGATATTAATTGTATTTTTTTGGCGTGTAAGCCCTATCTCTAAGAATGAGAAGCCTAAATGCATAAAAAATACTAGCGCAGTACAGATCATCATCCATACGTTATTTACTGTTAGTATAGTAGTTTCCATATTAAATTATTGTTTAGTTTAATGATTCGTTTCCTTTTTCTCCAGTTCTTATTCTGTAGGCCTCATCAACAGGTAAGATGAATACCTTACCGTCGCCAACTTTATCGGTTGCTGCAGTTTCAATAATTGCATTTATAGTTTTTTCAACGAATGAATCTGATACAACTATTGATAAGTATCTTCTTTGGATTTCAGAGGTACTGTAGGATATTCCTCGATATACGTGGCCTTCTTTTTCGTTACCTACCCCGGTAACATCCCAATAGCTAAAGAAGTTGACTTCAACATTGTGAAGCGCTTTTTTTACATCATCAAACTTAGATTTTCTGATGATTGCTTCAATTTTTTTCATATTATTTGTTTTTAGTTATTAATTGTTTTGAAAAGTTCTTCCAATCCATTGATATCAGATTGAAAGTTTGGTAATTTTTAACATCGTTAAATTGATTTAAAAAAAAATCCTACCAACCAATATTGAATTGGCGGTAGGAATAAAAATTAAGTTATTGATTTTTAATTTTTCAAATATTAAAATGAGTAAATGGCAGCTACCATGAATACACTTAAACTGTCAGTATCGACTCCATCAGCATCTACATAAAATTTTGATGAGGCTGAATCCATTCTTATTTCAGGCTTTATCATTAGATTACCAGAGGTAATGCTGCCTGTAATAGTAAATGACGTATTATCTCCATCTACTCCAAGAGCACCAAGATTTCCATTCTCACTGAATGATTCAAACCTAGCACCTAGAGCAAATGAATCAGAAAAAGTATATTGAGGATAAACAGCGAATCCAGAGAATTCTACGTCGTTGTCGTCTGAATAGCTTGTAGCGTTAACTCCAAGGAAAAAGCTATCTCCTAAGTCAATTCCACCTGTGAAATCAATCTGACTCACACCAGCAGTTCCACCTCCTAAATAATTGATATACTGACCAAATAATCCAAGCTGAACACCAACCATAAAGTCTTCACCAATTGGCTGGGATTCTGTGTAATCAGTAGAATTAAGAATACCAAGCATCAAAGAAGCATCATCAGATAATGCAAGATCAGCCTTAATTCCACTGTGAGAGAAAGGACCATAGGAAAACATGTATGAAGTAGAGTAGTTAAAATTAGCTACTGGAGATATTACTTCATATCCCAAAAAGGTATTAAAGTTACCCATTGTAATTGTAAATGAATCACTTAGGTTAAAATAAGCATAAAGTTGATTCACAATATTTGCACTTCCTGTTGAATTGAAAACAGCATCAGCACCTCTTGGACCATAGACTAGGTCAGCAACAAATCCAGATTTTTCTCCTTCATACGACATAATTATATTGGCCATACCCATAGAAAATCCTGGTAGATTTGCAAAAGAAGTACCAGGGGCAGCCTCACTGCTCCTAAAATAAGTGTCAATAGAACCTGCAACTGAGAAAGTTGGAGCTGGCTCTTCTTCCTGTGCATATGTTGATACAGTTAGTAAGGCAACAATTGCAATTAAAATACTTTTGTTTAATAGTTTCATAATATTTATTTAAAATTTATATTTATTTATTTAGTGTTTTCTTTTATCCAAGCTTCGAAACCACCACCTTCAAATCCACCGATACCATGTTCGGCTTCATCAAGTCCTTTTATTTCTACTTCCTCAGAAACTCTCAGACCAATAGTCGATTTTAGTATACCAAAACCAACAAGTGCAGCAGCAGTAGCCCATACACCATAAGCAAGAACACCAATAGCTTGAATTCCGAATTGGCTTCCGCCACCGCCATTGAAGAGACCAATACCTGCATCTCCGTCGACTCCCCAAAGACCTATAACAAGTGTACCCCAAGCACCGACAACTCCGTGAGCTGAAGCAGCTCCAACTGCATCGTCGATTTTAAGTACTTTATCAATAAATTCAATTGAGAAAACAACAATTATACCTCCTACAAGTCCAGCGAGAAACCCTCCACCGAAAGTCATATTACCACAACCTGCAGTAATTGCTACTAGACCTGCAATTGCTCCATTAAGCGTCATACCTAAATTGGGTTTTCCATCTTTAATCCAGGTAATTCCCATTGCTCCAATAGCTCCTGCAGCCGCCGCAATGTTTGTTACCATAACTACTGCAGATGCAGCAGCCGAGTCATCACCACCCCAAGCGAGTTGCGATCCTCCATTAAAACCAAACCATCCTAACCAAAGAATGAATACCCCTAGAGCACCTAACAGAAGGTTATGACCGGGAATAACATTTGATTTTCCATCAACATACTTTCCTAAACGTGGACCTACCATCCATGCACCAACTAGGGCAGCCCATCCTCCTACAGAATGTACTATTGAAGATCCAGCGAAATCGATAAAGCCCAGATTAGCTAACCAACCATCACCATTCCATTGCCAACCTCCTGAGATAGGGTAGACAATCGCAGTTAAAAAAATAGTGAATAATACGTAAGTAGTATATTTTGTTCTACCAGCAATAGCACCAGACACAATTGTAGCTGCAGTTGCGCAAAATACGGTTTGAAAGAAAACATCGTGAGGACCATCTCCAGGATTAAAGAAAATGTCAGATGTTGCAATCCAACCGTTCGATGCTCCATACATTAATCCGTAGCCAATTGCCCAATAGGAAATTGTTCCAACGGAAATATCTAAAATGTTTTTCATAGCAATATTTACAGCATTCTTGGAACGAGTAAATCCCGATTCTACAAGTGTAAATCCTGCTTGCATAAAGAACACTAAGATACCTGATAGGAGAATCCATAACATTGTGAAGTCATCATTTACCTCGACAATGTTTACTGAATTAATTAGTGAAAGATTTAACATAATATTTTATTTATTTTATGATTCAAATCAAAATTATGTAAAAGGTTATCCCAGAATAATAAACTTTAGGGGTCAAAAGTTCATTTTTATGATTTTGAAAAAAACACCCCCATAAATTGTAAGGGTATAATAATAAAAGGATATGAAAATTATGAAATATTCAAAAAATTAATGAAAGTGTTTATGTAATGTCAACCCAAAATAAACCATTAGTATTCCCAAAATGAAACTACCTAGGGTGTATGTAATAAAAAAAATAAAATCTCCTGATTTAAGAAAATTAATATTTTCATATGCAAAAGTTGAAAAAGTTGTAAAGCCACCACAAATCCCAACAGTGGCAAACAATAGAATATCTGATTGATCAGTAGAGGAAGTTTTGAAAAAGTAACCGGAGATTAAACCTATAATAAAACATCCTATTAAGTTGGCACTGAATGTACTCCATGGAAAGCCACTATCATTATGCGGAATAAGCTTCGATATAATGAATCTTAAAACAGTACCTATTCCTCCTCCTAAAAAAACTAAAATTAACTGTTTCATCAAAATAAATTAAGTGTTTTGAGTAAAATATTTAATTAGAAAAAGTCCCACTAGAGACATAATAAAAATCAATAGGATTTTTAGGCTTCCTTTGTAGTGCACCCTATGATTTTTAATGTCTTTCCTGTAAGAGAAAATAATTACAGTTAAAAAAGTTATAAAGAAAAAAACAGCAAACAGTGCTTGCCCTCTACTAAACATGATTAATTTTTGACTAATTTAGAAAAATATATATCACCTTTTAAAATAAAAATAAGTAATATAAATGATAAAGAAAGAACTAGAGGCTGTTGCTGAGTTTCATAATTCATTCGGAATAGAATCAAAAGAATTTCCATCTGTTCAAATACCAGATAAAACTATATCATTAAGATACAATTTAATGAAAGAGGAAAACGAGGAATATCTTGAAGCAGCAAAAAATAAAGACATGATTGAAGTAGCAGATGCACTTGGTGATATGTTATATATTTTATGTGGAACCATATTATCTCATGGTATGCAACACAAAATTACTGAGGTTTTTAATGAAATTCAGAGAAGCAATATGAGTAAACTTGGTTCAGATGGAAAACCCATCTACAGAGAAGATGGAAAAGTTTTGAAAGGACCAGGTTATTTTAAGCCAGACATAAAATCTGTTTTAGAAAAAGTTTAAACTACAGCATGCCTCCAACCATACGGATCATCAATTAAATTATACTGAATTGCTGTTATTTTTTCTTTAAGATTAGCAGCAAGTGGGTTATCGACTTTCGGAAGTTTATAGTTTTTACCCCTGTAACCAAAGCTTTTAATTGAGCTAACCACTACGGCAGTTCCACTTCCGAAAACTTCTTTAAGTGATTTGTTTTCAGCAGCCTCAATTATTTCTGATACTTTTACAGGACGAATCTCAACGTCAATTCCCAAATCATTTGCAATTTGAATAACACTTTTTCGAGTGATACCATCGAGAATTCTGTCATTAGTCGGAGCAGTAATCAACTTATCATTAATTTTAAAGAATATATTCATTGTTCCAGACTCCTCAAGATAATTGTGTGATTTTGCATCGGTCCATATTATTTGCTGATAACCTTTTTTTTGAGCTAGAGCTGTGGGATAAAACTGAGCAGCATAATTTCCAGCAGTCTTTGCAAAACCTACACCCCCTTCAGCAGCACGGCTAAAATCTTCTTCAATTAATAGATTAACTTCCCCACCATAATAAGACTTCACAGGACAGCAAATAATAAGAAAAGTATACTCTAATGATGGAGATGCTTGAACACCAGCTTGACTAGCGAAAACAAATGGTCGAATGTAAAGTGAATTTCCAACACCTGGTTGAATCCATTGAGCATCAATTTTTAGTAATTCGTGTAAACCATTAAAAAAAAACTCTTTAGGAAATTTTGGGATTTGAAGTCTCTCTGAAGACTTATTGATTCGGTTAAAGTTTTCATATGGACGAAAAAGCCATATTTTATTTTTTACGTCTTTGTAAGCTTTCATTCCCTCAAAAACTGCTTGACCGTAATGAAAAACACTAGTGGAGGGGTCAAAAGAAATTGATTGGTAGGGTATGATTTTTGGATCAAGCCAGGTACCGTTTTGATATTTACAAACGAACATATGATCAGAAAAAACAGTACCAAAAGATAAATTTCCCATATCTACATTTGGTAATTTTGATTTTAATGCTTTCTCAATTCTCATTTTCAAACGGATTCAGCTACAAAATTACTTTTTTAGATTGAAAAATTTCTAATGTTTTATTTTTTTTAAAGAAATCTAAATTATTTTTCAACTATCAAAATTAATTTTATTTGTAAATATTAAAAAAAGAATAATTTTATTTATCATAACCAATTAATGAAAAAAATTTTTTTTAAAACAAAAGATGGGTCGCCCTCAATTCTAATTGAGGAGCTTGACGAATCTTATCATTCAAGACATGGTGCTATCACTGAATCTAACTATATATATATAAAGAAAGGATTGGATTCATGGATAAATAAACATAAAAAAAAAAGGTAAAAATTTTTGAAATGGGAATGGGAACTGGTCTTAACGCCTATTTAGCTTTTTGTTTTTGTGAGAAAAAAAAAATAAAACTCAATTATTACACAGTAGAAAAGTTTCCACTATCTATTCAGGAAATAGAAAAATTATCTATGGAAAAATATTTGCCATATTCAGAATTCCATCAACTCTTTAGATGGCTGCATTTATCAGATTGGAATTTAAAATTATTTAAAAAAGAATTTTTATTTCAAAAAAACAACTCGGATTTTTTTGATTTAAAGACACTTGAAAAGTATGATATTCTTTTTTATGATGCTTTTGGATATAATGCTCAATCTGAAATGTGGGAGGAAAAAGCACTTAAAATATGCTATAGAATTCTTAAAATTGGTGGATATTGGATTAGTTACTGCTCTAAAGGGTCAGTTAGAAGAACTTTAGAAAAAATAGGTTTTAAGGTCGAAAGGTTGGAGGGTCCTCCGGGAAAGCGAGAAATTTTAAGAGCAATCAAGCTTGTTTAGTTTATTTTTAAAAAAAATATAAATGAAATTTTTAATCACAGGTGCGACTGGTTTAATTGGCTTAAGTATTTTAAAACAAGCTATTGAAAATAACAACAAAGTTAATTACTTAACAACGCGCAGGAAAAAGCTTAATTCTATTCCAGGTGCAAATGGATTTTATTGGCAACCAAAAAAACAGGAAATTGATATACGATGCTTTGAAGAGGTAGATACTATAATTCATTTGTCTGGGGAAAGTATTTCTAAAAAATGGTCCAAAAAAAATAAAAAAGAAATACTTGAAAGTAGGATTTTATCTACAAGAATTCTAAAAAATGGTTTAGAAAAGACCTTAAATAGAAAAATTTCAAATATTATTTGCTCATCTGCAATAGGAGTATATCCAAACAGTTTGGATGAAGTTTTTGATGAAAAAACTAAAATCATTCAAAATAATTTTCTCCAGGAAATTGTTATTAAATGGGAAAAAGAGCTACAAAAACTATCTAGTTTAACTAAAAATTTCTCAATCATAAGAATTGGTTTGGTATTGTCTCTTAATGGTGGAATATTACCCCGTTTGGCTTTACCAGTAAGACTATTTATTGGGGCTGCTTTTGGTTCAGGAAAGCAGTGGCAAAGTTGGATTCATTTATCTGATCTTACACGGATGTTTCTTGAATGTTCAGAGAATGAATGGTATGGTTTGTTTAATGCAGTTTCACCAAATCCAGTTACCCAAAGTGATTTTTTAAAAGAACTAGGGCAAAGTATTAACCGACCAGTTTTTTTCCCTAACATACCTTCATCAATCATTAAACTTATTCTTGGTGAGCGTTCAATATTAGTTTTAGGAAGCCAAAAGGTGAGCTGCGATTTAATTATTGAAAAAGGTTTCTCTTTTAAATACAATAAAATAGATGAAGCATTGGAAGATATTTATAAAAAAGTGTGACATTTTGACAAAATTTACAATTTGGCAGTAATTTTATCAATTACATAAAAAAAAAAATAATGACACAAAAGCAATCAAAATCAGAATTAAAAAAAAAGAAAGCTTCTAGGACCAAAAAAACTGTAAAATCTGATCATTCAAAATTGCTTGAAGATATAAAGGAGTCTTTAGAAAATGAAAAAGATAAGTATTTGAGACTTTTCGCTGAGTTTGAGAATTTTAAAAAACGAACTTCTAAAGAGCGTATCGAATTATTTAAAACTGCAGGTCAAGATGTGATAACTTCTCTTTTACCTGTTTTAGACGATTTTGATAGAGCAATATCTCAATTAAATGAAAATAAATCAGGAAAAGATTTTGAGGGATTTATTTTAATCAAAAATAAATTTCTTGAGATTATGAAAAGTAACGGATTAATAGATATTGAAACCCAAATAGGAGATAATTTTGATGCAGAAGTTCATGAGGCAATTTCCCAAATACCCGCCATTGAAAAAAATCAAAAAGGAAAAATTATTGATGTGATAGAAAAGGGTTTTCAATTAGGTGAAAAAATTATTAGATATCCTAAAGTTGTAGTAGGTAAATAGATGAAACAAGATTATTACGAAATATTAGGGGTTTCAAAAAGTGCCTCTTCCAATGAAATAAAAAAAGCCTATCGAAAAAAGGCAATAGAATTTCATCCCGATAAAAATCCTGGAGATAAGGTAGCCGAAATAAATTTTAAAAAAGCTGCTGAAGCATATGAGGTTTTAAGTAATCCTCAAAAAAAATCTCAATATGATCAATTTGGTCATGCCGCCTTTGAATCTGGAGGATTTGGTGGTAGTGGTATGAATATGGATGATATATTTAGCCAATTTGGAGATATCTTTGGTAGTGCTTTTGGGGGAAACTTTGGAGGATTTAGTGGGGGTTTTGGTCAAAGTCAGTCTAGGGGTAAGGGAAGTAATTTAAGGATAAGAGTTGGCCTTTCACTTGAGGAGATTGTTAATGGGGTTGAAAAAAAAATAAAAGTAAAACGTAAAGTTCAAGCTCCAGGTGTATCATATTCAAATTGTTCAATCTGTAATGGAAGTGGTCAGGTTCTCCGTGTTACAAACACTATATTGGGCAGAATGCAAAGTTCATCACCTTGTACTACTTGTGATGGTTCTGGTAAAGTTCTCTCAAATAGACCAGATGGAAGTGATTCCTCTGGTATGGTTCAAAGTGAAGAAACTGTATCAATTAAGATTCCCGCTGGTGTAGAGGATGGAATGCAATTAAAAGTTACCGGTAAAGGAAATGAAGCTGCAGGAAATGGTATTTCAGGTGATTTAATTGTATTAATTGAGGAGAAACCACATGATTATTTTATAAGGGAAGGAAACCATCTACATTTTGATTTATACATTAGCCTCTCGGAGGCTGTTCTTGGTATTTCAAAGGAAATAAACCTTATCGAGGGTAAGGTCCGAATTAAGTTAGAGTCGGGAATCCAATCAGGTAAAACTCTTCGGTTAAGAGGTAAAGGGGTAGGTGACATTAATGGTTATGGTAAGGGAGATTTATTAGTTCATGTAAATGTTTGGACACCGAGAAAACTAAATAAAGAACAAAGGCAGTTTTTCCAAAAAATGATAGGTGATGATAACTTTAGTCCAGCTCCGAAAGAATCTGATAAGTCCTTTTTCGAAAAGGTAAAGGATATGTTTAGCTAAAAATATATATACCCAGTAGAAAAATCATTTATTAATTAAATATAAAATTAATTTTTTGTTTCTTCTTCAACAATTTTGTCACTTTAATAAATAGAGTCAGATTTTTTTTTTTAAATATTATCTTAGTTGTAAATTTTAAAAATGCGAGAAATAAAAGAATTTTTCAATTATAAAATGCACTTAACTAGTGAAATTGTTATTACTCCAAAAGTAGTTTTGATAATTTTCTCAGTCTTTTTTACAACCTATTTATTTCTTAAATTTTTTAAGAAAATTGCCCTTAGAACTCTGAATAATGAAACTCGCTCTAAGTTTAGAAGTATATTTACATTTCTTAACTATTCAATTTATTTGATTGTTATTTTGATTACCCTAGATACAGTAGGGGTTAATGTAACTGCAATTTTTGCTGCATCAGCTGCTTTATTGGTTGGAATTGGTTTAGCACTTCAAACACTAATTCAAGATGTTATTTCAGGTATTTTTATTCTCGCAGATCAAACTGTGCATGTTGGAGATATAATTCAAGTTGATGGCCAAATAGGAAAAGTGGAAAATATTATGTTGAGAACAACAAGAGCTGTGACGCGTGATAATAAAGTATTAATTATTCCTAATCATAAATTTCTTACATCTATTCTTTATAATTGGACTGAGAATGGAACGCTCACAAGGGAATCAATTTTACTTGGAGTATCTTATGATACAAATGTAAATTTGTTAAAAGACGAAGTCATTAAGCTTACCAATGAGCACTCAAAGATTTTAAAATACCCTGAACCCATACTACTATTTGAAGAATATGGTGATAGCGCACTTAAGTTTCAACTTTTTTTCTCAATGAATAAAAGTTTTGAGGCAAATTTTGTGAAAAGTGATTTACGTTACAGAATATTTGAGAAACTGAATGAACTTCGTATAAAAATACCTTTTCCCCAGCGTGAAGTAACATTAAAAAATAATACCTCAAAGGTTGAAAAATGAAAAAAATACTTTTGATTGAAGACGAGGAGCCTATAAGAAGAGTTCTTCTAAGAATCTTGATTGATGAAAATAAAGGCTATCAGATTACTGAAAGTCAGGATGGTAAGGAAGGTTTTCTAAAATTGACTAAAGAAGATTTTGATTTAGTTTTATGTGATATTAAAATGCCTAAGATGGATGGAATAGAAGTTTTGCAAAAAGTAAGGGAAAATGGAATTAATATTCCATTTATAATGCTTACAGGGCATGGAAATATATCCACAGCTGTTGAGGCTATGAAAGCTGGTGCTTATGATTTCATTTTAAAGCCACCCGATCTAAACCGATTACTTACAGCTGTGAGAAATGCATTAGAGACTAAAAACTTGTTCACAGAAAATATCAAGCTTAAAAAGAGGATTGCAAAAAAATATAATATCATTGGTAAATCAGAGGCAATCGACGAAATACATAAAATGATTGAAAAAGTTGCTCCAACCGAAGCAAGAGTTTTAATAACTGGGAAAAATGGGACTGGAAAGGAACTTGTTGCTCACCATTTACATCAAAAGAGCAACCGCTCTGAGGGGCCATTTGTTGAGGTTAATTGTGCTGCAATTCCATCTGATTTAATTGAAAGTGAACTTTTTGGTCACATCAAAGGCGCATTTACTTCTGCTATTAAAGATCGTCCAGGAAAGTTTGAAACTGCAAATACCGGAACACTTTTTCTTGATGAAGTTGCAGATATGAGCCTTGCAGCTCAAGCCAAAGTATTGAGAGCGCTTCAAGAAAATAAGATTAGTAGAGTAGGTAGTGAAAAACAAATTAATGTTGATGTTAGAGTAATTGCAGCTACAAATAAGGATTTACTTAAAGAAATTGAGAATGGAAAGTTCAGGGAGGATTTATATCACCGATTGGCTGTAATACTTGTTAAAGTTCCCCCTTTGAGTAAAAGAAAAAATGATATTCCACTATTAGTAGATTACTTTTCTGAAAATCTTGCTTCAGATCAAGGTGTTGATCCAAAACCTTTTTCTGAGGATGCTTTGCAAAAACTTATGGATTATCCTTGGACAGGAAATGTAAGAGAGTTGAGAAATGTAGTCGAACGTCTAATGATTTTAGGTAGTAACCCCATTACAGCTAGAGATATAGATCAATTCGCTTCAAAACCTAAATAATGAATATTTATAGAAGACTATTTTTATTAAGTCTTATTTTTTTTCAATTTATTACTGCTCAAAATATTTCTTCAGTTGAGAGTAGAATAAGTGATTTATACATTAAATCTTTAACCGAAGGGATGAGCTATTCGTGGTTAGAGCATTTAAGTAAAAATATAGGAGGACGTTTATCAGGATCATTAAATACTGAGAGGGCTATAGATTGGGTAAGAAATGAATTGATAAATATTGGCCTAGATTCTGTTTGGCTACAGCCAGTTATGGTACCAAAATGGGTTCGCGGTTCTTTTGAGTATGCCAACATTGAATCTAGTCCGGGAAATATAATCAATGTAAATATATGTTCCTTAGGTGGCTCAATATCTACACCTAAAGGAGGGATTAAAGCCAAGGTAGTTGAGGTCAAAAATCTTGAGGAATTAAAATCTATTGGAAGAAAAAATATTAATGGAAAAATTGTTTTCTTTAACCGACCCATGGAACCTGGTTTTATTGACACTTTTAAAGCCTATGAGGGAGCCTTGGATCAGCGCTATAGTGGAGCGGCTGAAGCAGCAAAATATGGTGCAGTTGCAGTCATTGTTAGATCAATGAATCTTCGTTTGGATGATTATCCTCATACCGGGGAAATGAGCTATGGATCTTTACCTATCAGTAAACGGATACCTGCTGCTGCCATAAGTACCAATGATGCTGAACTTCTAAGCTCAATGATTTCATTAAATCCAAACCTTAATTTTTTTTTAAGGCAGGATTGTAAAAATTATCCTGATGTGAAATCATACAATGTTATTGGTCAGAGTAAAGGAACTGATTTCCCTGAAAAAATTATTTTAGTTGGAGCACATATAGATTCATGGGACTTAGGAGATGGTGCTCATGACGATGGTGCAGGAGTCGTCCAATGCATGGAGGTTCTCCGACTATTAAAAATTACAAACTACAAACCTAAAAATACTATTAGATTGGTATTATTTGTTAATGAAGAAAACGGAGGTAGTGGAGCAAAAGCGTATTCCGAGATTATTTCAAAAAAGAGAGAAAAGCACATCCTTGCATTAGAGTCCGACAGTGGCGCCTTTGCACCAAAGGGCTTTGTTTTTGATACTGGTGAGGCTTACTTTGAAAGAATTTTAAAATGGAAACCATATTTTCAGCCCTACAATATTAACCTTTTTAAAAGAGACTATATTGGGACTGATTTTAGACTTTTAAATAATGATGCACTTGTCTTATCAGGTTTGAAAACAGACTCACAGCGTTATTTTATTCATCATCACACTGAAATAGATACTTTTGAAACAATAAATAAGAGAGAGCTTGAAATAGGATCTGCTACTATGGCAGCATTAATTTTTTTGACAGATTATATTGGATTAGAGTAAGCTATTAATAATAACTTCTTTAAAGCTATATGAAATTAAGTATATATACAAGAGAGTTTTACTATAATCTGAAATTAGCCTATCCAGTTGTTATTGGAATGCTTGGTCATACTTTGGTCCAGTTGATTGATAATATTATGGTAGGTCAATTGGGTCCAACGGAATTAGCTGCAGTTTCTTTGGGAAACAGTTTTGTTTTTATTGCAATGTCACTTGGTATTGGTTTTTCGACGGCAATTACACCATTAATAGCTCAGTATTACGGAGCAAAGAATCATACCGAGGTTCAACAAATTTATATCCATGGTTTGGTACTTTGTATTTCATTTGGGATTTTATTATCAGGGTTGGTTTTATTTTCGCAGCCAATTTTAAATCAAATGGGGCAACCAGCAGAGGTAGTTAAAATGGCAAGGCCTTATCTTTTCTGGGTAGCAATTTCCTTGACACCCCTGGTAGGGTTTCAAGGATTTAGACAATTTGCAGAGGGGCTTTTTCAAACGCGTTTGGCAATGTATGCTACATTAATTGGTAATTTTGTAAATATTATTTTGAACTACCTTTTAATTTTTGGAATCTTAGGATTTCCTAAAATGGGTGTTGAAGGTGCAGCTCTTGGAACCTTAATATCTCGTATTATAATGTTTTTGTTAATAGCCTATGTTGTAAAAATAAATAAACGTTTTGAGATATATCATAGGAACTTATTTCAAGTTAGACTTTATCGAGGAATTTTTAAAAAGATTATTTCCCTTGGATTCCCCTCTGCACTGCAAATGTTTTTTGAGGTTACTTTTTTCACTTCTGCAATCTGGTTGTCAGGGTTACTTGGAAAAAATGCTCAAGCTGCCAACCAAATTGCTTTTAATTTGTCATCTATGACATATATGGTAGCGATAGGGGTTGGTGTAACCTCAATGATTAGAGTCGGAAATGAAAAAGGTAAAGGAGATTTTTTTAATTTGAGAAGAGTTGCTATTTCTACCTTTTTACTTATTTTTTTATTGGACTTTTTTTTCTGTATCTTATTTGTATCAGCTCATGATTTTCTTCCTTGGATATATTTTGACAGTTCTGGACCAGTAATTTCGTCAGATGTGCATGATGTTATTGTAATGGCTGCTGATTTAATTTTGATTGCCGCTTTTTTTCAAATTGCTGACGGAGTTCAGGCAGTTGTTCTGGCTGCCCTCAGGGGTATGCAAGATGTAATTCTTCCTGCTTTTTTAATCTTTGTCGCATATGGTGCAATTGGTTTTCCAACTGGCTACCACTTATCACTAAATACTGATTGGGAAATCAATGGCATATGGATTGGTTTATTAACCGGACTAACTGTTTCAGCTATCCTTTTGATATCAAGATTTCATTATCTTACTAGAAAATTAATAATTAAAAACTCACTTTAAAAATGGATTTACCAAAGTTTTTAATAGCAGATAGTTCAGAGCTTAAAGATACTCTTTTCATAATTCACACCTCATACCCAAGATTCTTTCTAAATGTAATTAATGACGAGATTCATTGGATGGAAGAGTTTGAAAAAGAGGATAAATTGGAGTTAGAGTCTCAAACTGCACGACTTGTGGAGGAGGCTCTTTTATTTTATGATCAGGAAATTCAAAATTTTGAATAAAATTGGATTATATAATCTCACTAGATCAAGAATTTTTTTTATTGCTAAATGGTTTAGGTTCTCCCTTATTTGATAGTTTTTGGATGTTACTTACAAATAAGGCTTTAAATATTAGTATATATACATTGTTACTTACTTATTTTTTAAAAAAAACAGATTTAAGATCATTTTTAATTTTACTTTTTTTTACTGCCTTATTGGTGCTTATAACAGATCAAACAACTAATCTATTTAAAGAAGGATTTCAACGTTTGCGACCTTGCTATGAGCCCGCCTTGGAAGGTCTAGTTAGATTAGTGAAAGAAGGTTGTGGGGGGAAATATGGATATTTCTCAGGCCATGCATCTAACTCTTTTGCTCTTGCAGTTTTTTATTCCTTAATTTTAAAAAGTCGTTTTAAAAAAAGCCCATTTTTGCTAATTGGTCTAGCCAGTATGGTTTCATTTAGTAGAATTTATTTAGGGGTGCATTACCCATTAGACGTAATCTCCGGAATTATTTTTGGCGCATTAATAGGTTTTATTTTTTACCTGATTTGGGTAAAAATCACACCGAGTAAAATCTATTAATATTTTAGTATCCCTTTTTCAATAGATCAGACGACTTAGCTTTAAACTTTTTAAACCTAGGCTTGGATATATTCATAATATATGGGTCATTAGGATTATTTACCTCATAATCTTGATGGTACTCCTCAGCGTAATAGAATTTTTCTAGAGGCTTTACCTCTGTGACGATTTTTTTATCAAATGCCTTTTCTGCTGTTAATTTATTTATATAATCGACAATGATTTTTTTTTCCTCTTGGTTTTGATAAAATGCAACTGAACGATATTGTGTTCCTCTATCAGGACCTTGTTGATTAAGGAGCGTGGGATCATGGGAATCAAAAAAAACCTCAAGTAGGGTTTTAAAATTAATTATATTAGAGTTGTATATTACTTCAACAGTCTCGGCGTGACCTGTCACTCCTGTTATAATCTGATAGTAATTTGGGTTTTTGGTCTTTCCACCTGCATAACCTGAGAAAACCTCTTCAACTCCAGCTAAACTCTCATAAATGTATTCTACGCACCAAAAACATCCAGATGCAAAATAAGCCCTTGCCATTCCCTGGTGATTTTCAATAGGTTCCCAAACTGGATTTTTTCTATCTTCAGTTTGTGGTGTACTTAAATTACATTGATAAAGAAATAATAATCCTAAAAGCATATACATGGATTCATTTTTTAAAATTAATATAATTTACCCGCCTGTCTATTCTCTAAACCTTCAATTCCATACAGTTTATCTCCGAGTTCTTTTCTCATTTTATCAGCAAGAGATTTTATTTTTTCAACAACATCTGGATGTTGATCTGCCACATCTAGTGTCTCACTAATATCTATTGTCAAATCATACAATTCAATTTTATCAACCTTGTTATCATAATCATATTCAATTTTGTAACCATCCATACCCCCCATTCTTCCATTTAGTGATCGATAAGTATGAGGAAAATAAAGTTTCCAGTTCTTGTAACGAACGCCATGCATTTCATTTTTTTTGTAATAAAAAAAGTAGGCATCATGCGGACTCTTATCTGTCACGCCCCTCCAAATATTCCAAACACTCTTACCATCTATTTTCTTCTCAGGTAATTTGCTATTTGTAATTTCGGCAATAGTCGGTAAAATATCAATAGCCATTATTGGAGTATCAATAGCCCTTCCAGGACTTATTTTGTTTGGATAATATACTACCGTAGGCACTCTTTGACCACCCTCCCAAGCAGTACCTTTTCCCTCTCTTAAAGGCAATGCACTACCTGCATGATTTCCAAAACTTAACCATGGTCCATTATCACTAGTGAAAATAAATAAGGTGTTTTCTTCTAGTTGGTGCTCTTTTAGTTTTCCTAGTATTTGACCTACAGACCAATCAATTTCCATTATAACGTCTCCATATAATCCCTGTTCGCTTTTTCCTTTAAACTTGTTTGAAACTGCAATAGGAGTGTGTGGCATTGGATGTGGAACATAAAGAAAAAAAGGATTTTCTTTATTTCTTTCAATAAAATCTACAGCAGCCTCGGTTATTTCT
>Ga0160422_10000803_pt1 | contig 19248 bp, 14 predicted proteins | sample Fk160mmetaG_FD_108192 | JGI IMG/M metagenome (GOLD analysis project Ga0160422, IMG submission 108192) | Marine microbial communities from the Central Pacific Ocean - Fk160115 60m metaG | ecosystem: Environmental > Aquatic > Marine > Oceanic > Photic zone | place: The Central Pacific Ocean... | reverse complement strand
GGTGCTGCCGCTCCCATGAGGACAAACCCGATCCCCAGTAGTGCGCTCGCAATGACCCACCTTCTGCGGTGCTGTTTGTAGCCTTTAGCTACAGTCACCGCAGCGAGCGGAACCACAAGGAGAGCCATGATCCAGTGGGAGGCCGGATGGGCCCATACTTTCCCAAATACTGGAAGAAAGAGTAAAAGAAAGGGAGTTGCCGCACAGTGGATAGCACAAAGCACCGAGGCAAAAACCCCGATACGGTCCCCACCAACCGGCCAAAATGACCAAAGCATGGAAAAGGGAGTATTACGGACATGATCCACTGAACCGGGATTAACATCAGAAGTAGGCCGAGATCAAATGCAAATTAATTGCATTTCAGCAATGGCGTCTCGAGGGCACACACAACCCGAACAACTCATAAATCCCCACAAATAGGCCTTCAGAATCACTCTCTCTGGCAACTATCTGGCGGTAGATAGATTTCACCTTGCTCCCCTCGGGATAATGCCCATCCTTCGCGCCCCGCAGTCGGGGTGTAGCGCAGCTTGGTAGCGCGCGTCGTTCGGGACGACGAGGTCGCAGGTTCAAATCCTGTCACCCCGACCAGAAAACCACTTTTCCCTGTGGCCATTTTTATCCGCTGGACATCACGCTTTCGCCCTCACCGGATAAGTCATTCTCCACGCTTAGGCGGCTGCTCATCTCTCTAACCAGCTCCTCGAATTTTGCAGTCTCATCCTGTGACAGTCCTGCAGGATCAAAACGCGCTCTCCAATAAAAAGCCAAAGCCCGGTGCAGGTCAGGAGCGAGTCCGGGGAAAAACCTTAGAAGACCAAGAATCCAATCACTGAAGGTCCTGCCTTCATCCCGTGCACCAAGAAGTTTTTCAGCGGGAGGGATTAATTCATGAAGAGGGGTATGCCTTGTTTCGCCCTTCCAACGATACCCGGAATCCTCATTCCCCTGTGTTCGACCCGTCCACAATCGCACGGTGAGGTAGGCCACCATGAGCATCCCTGCGATCACAAGCACCCAGTTAATTTTCCCTGCATTGCCTGGTGAGGTCCTCCAGATAAGAGCATCCTCTCGGATCTTGTGCCACCAGTCGACTAACTGCTGAGACCATTTTTTCCCTGTCCCCTCCAGCTCAGGCCATCTGGGAGTCGTTGCATCAAAGTCCTTCCAGTGCCCGTAGGAAGAAAGATCTGTTCCATCAGGAATGTCATCGGGAGGAATTTTTCCGTGCCATACTCGGCACCACGCATGAGCGTGGCTTCCTCGCAAAAGCCATTCTCCATCCTCGGTCTTTTCCTGCCCGGAATACCCGACACAGTAACGGGCCGGGATGCCAGCCTCGCGAAGGAGCAGCACTGCAGCAGTGGCGTAATACTCGCAGTGCCCAACTTTTGTATCAGACAGGAACCTCGCAACAGCCGAACTCCTCTGGCTCGGATGCTCACCCCTCAGGAACATGCTGTAGGTGAACTCGCTACCAAAAAACTTGGCCCTGATTACCTCAACAGCCTTACTTGCGGAAAGCCCTCGAAGCCCCCAGGCTTCACAAACGTCACGAATACCCTCCCGCGCGGGATCTTCCACCCACCGATCATTGCCGTCGAGACGTCCGGGAGCACGCTCGGCCAGCGGGACCTGCAAATCACGCTCAGGATCGGGTAATGCTTCATAGAGAGGGCTGCCTCCAACGAAAACCTCAAAGGAAGCGACTCCATGATCCGGGTTCTCGAGGCGGACGGTACCCAGAGAGTTGACATCTACCCCACCGTCCGTGACTTGGAGCCCTGAAATTCTTTGCGCATCATCCGGAAGCGGCAGGGGTGTTTTGGTATCGACCTTCCCCCTGACCCTTAGTCTGCGCCACATGTTTACATTTCGCGTAAACTCCTTTTCGTCAAAGGCGAACTCGCGAATTCCATCCTCTGATACCCGGTCCCACAACGACTCATAGTCTCCCTCCCGTTTGTCGACGTCACTGCTCTCCTGCTTACTCTTTCCGTAGGGTTCTATTCTCCTTCCCTCACCGCTTCCCCCTCTCTCAGGAATCGGCCGATGCCACCATTGGGCATCCGAGTAGTGGTTGTAGACTGCTTCTCTGAAAAGGCGTGGCCCCTCCGCCGGAGTCTCCTGCACTCGCCACCGGATTGCCTTCGACTGCTTAAGTGCTCCCAGCTTTCCAATCGCGGTCTGAGATAGGTCACCCGACGTAAAGCCAGCGCCCATCCGAATGTAAGGGCTATCGAGGCGCAGCCACAGGCTCTTCAGACCAGCCGATCCTCCTGCCCCAAGGATAATCACAAGGAACAGTGCAACCACAGTCCTGTTTGGGCGCAACCGGCTGACCGAGCTGGCAAAAAACAATGATGAGGCCATCAGCATCCCCGCTCCTGCAAAAAAAGCTATCTCGTCAATGCGAGTCATTGATGAAGCAACCATGACAAGGCAGAGATAGGGGTAGCCAATGTGAACCTGAATTGGTCGCACATCCCGACCTGCCTTCCGATCAATAAGCATCTTCCGCCGTGCAACTACAGAGAAGGTATTGAGTGGCATGGTCGACTCTGTGGCGTAATTCTGGGCGAGAATTACCGGTAAAAGGCACACTGGAGTCCAAACTAGAGCCTCAAAAAGAAAGATCGGGCTCGCACTCTCCAGCCAAACCCAGGAAGAGACCACCAACCCCATCCCAATAGAAAGATACCACGCACGAACAAAACCGCGCTCGCCGAATTCCCAGCGAAGGCCTGTCCATGAACGCGCTTCGACCAGAAGAGCACAGATAAGGCCAATGACGGGATGACCTGTCACCCCACCCCAGAAAAGCAGAACTGCACCCTCGAGAATTCGGGGTGGTTCATGAAAGTGTCGGAAATTGTCTTTCATAGATGGACTTTCCGTAATTCCTCCTCGACGCCCGGCGGCTCAAGCAGGTGATAGCGGCAAGGCAGTGGCCTTTCCTCAATTATGGAGCGGACATCCGAAGCATCCCGGCAGAGGATAAGAGCGGTAATTTCCAACCCCGTTATCGCCAGTCGTCCCAGAAAATCTGCCCGGGCGAGGTTCCACCCTGTAAAAACTGCAATGCCTGCGGTCAGCCTTTCGCTGTGACGGATGACTACCTTTTCAAGCTCTTCGAGACGTTCCTCCGCTTCACCTGTGAGCTCCGCGAGCACCTTCATGATCTTTTCCGACCGTCCTACCCCCTGTCCTTCCCGAATGACAGCGGCTTCATCTCTCATTGTAACCAGATCGACCGTATTATGCCTTGTATCTATCGCTCTCGCAAAGGAAGCCGCTACGGAAATGGAATCCTCCAGAAGATTCTCGTCTCCGTGCTCCACAAAGTTATCGAGGATCAGTGCATAGTGAGGAAGGGAAATATCCTCAAATTCTCTTACGATTGGACGGCCGGTCCGTGCCCAGCCCTTCCAGTGAATTCGGCGCATGGGGTCACCACTCCGATAATCTCGAAGCCCTAGGAAGTCCCCTGATTGTCCAGCAGCATGTGCAAGAGTATCCCCACCGTGCTCGAAACACGCCTGCCCTGAAAGCTTCATGGGAGCAAGACGGTAGCAACGCGGGAATACTGTAACGTGATCATCATCGCTGAGCACTTTACGACACCGCTGAAACAGGCCGAGGGGATCAGGCAGGCGAAGTCGGAGGTCACTTAGTGGAATGATTCCCCGTTTTAGTGGGAGAATCTCCATTCTCACCTTCAGGGAATCTCCGGGACCAACCATCAGCTGCCCTCTTCCCGTTCCTGCCTCAAAAAGCAGCCGTCGTTCCATCAACCAACGCCATCGATAATACACGAAAAACCGGTCAAAGGCGTTTCTTTGTTCCTCACCCGGCTCTCCGATACGCGCAAAACTCATCATGGTGGGCCTCGCATCTGGAGGCCATTCATCGAGAAAAAATCCTCGCAGGGCATACCGTCCTCTGTTCGTGACCGTCACAAAATAGGATAGGCTCTCTCCGACCGTCGCATATCTTGGCAACTCGCGCTCTACCATCAAGCGCCCGCGACGACACCAAGCCCATCCCAGTGAAACCGCCAACGCGCCTAAAATAAGAGAGAATAGCTGGTAAAGAGTGGACTTGGAGAAGTCCACTCCAAGAATTGTAGTAAGCAGGAGCAGGGAAAGAATTCCCCATCCCACAGGGGTAACCCTGCGATTGAAGAACAGGGAGATGAGCGACCCCAGGGAGTAACTTCGATAGAGAGCACGATAGAACCAAGACACCTTGGGTGCCACTTTGGAGGCAATAGGACGGCGAAGCGTTGGCCACCCTCTTTGCTCTGAACCCAGATGCCCCATCAGGAGGGAACCGGAATGGTCTGAAGTAATTCTTCTACAATCACACGGCCAGATCGCCCGGAGTATTCTGCCTCCGGTTCAACCACTAGCCGGTGGGCGATGACATCAACCGCAATCTGCTGGATTATCTCTGGCACAACAAAATCACGTCCCTCGAAGAGAGAGAGAGCCTGCGATACCCGCATGAGAGCAAGGGAGGCGCGGGGACTGGCGGCCAATCGGACTTCCTTGCAGACCCTAGTCGCAGAGACCAAAGCCACTATGTATTCCTTGATCTCCTCAGTAATTCGAACTTCGCGTGCCGCAGCTACAAGTTCCAGCAACTCCTCTCTGGTCAAGGCAGGCTCATGGTGATTCAGAGGGTGATCATGTGTCTGACTGGAGATTATCGCAACCTCCTCCGGCGCGGCCACATATCCGAGAGCGCACTGCATCGTAAATCGGTCCATCTGAGCCTCTGGAAGGGGATAAGTACCCCGGAACTCCACCGGGTTCTGTGTCGCCACTACAAAGAAAATTCCATCCATTTTATATAGCTTGCCGTCTACAGTCGCCTGACCCTCCGCCATAGCTTCCAGAAGTGCGCTCTGTGTCCGCGGCGAAGCTCTGTTGATTTCATCCGCAAGCAGAATATCGGTGAATACAGGACCCGGCATAAAGCGAAACTCTCCACTCTTCTGATCATACACCGAAACCCCGAGCACATCGGAAGGCAGCAGATCCGGAGTAAACTGAATCCGTGAAAACTCTGCTCCGCCGACCGAGGCTGCTATCGCCTTGGCGAGAGTAGTCTTCCCAGTTCCCGGAAAATCCTCCAAAAGGAGATGGCCTCCCGAAACAAGGCACCCTAATACCCTTCGAACCACAGGGCCATGCCCCACGACAACTCTCCCAACGGATTCCTCCAACCGGCGGGCGGCCTCAAAGGCCTGCTCGAAACCCTTACGGCTCAGCGCCCCTGGTCCATCGTGTTGGTCTTCATCCATGCATCCAGATCAGTCTTACTCCGTGCAACATGTCTCTCAAAAAGCAATCGCACAAGAGCACTCTCCTCTTCCTCAAGGAACAGGTCGATCCGTTCCCAAACCCTCTCATTCAGCACTTCGCGACCTTTATTTGTTGCGAGACGCAAACCCACATCTACCACGATGCGGGGACCCTCACCGGTAGCGACCAGAAGATACATGGGATAACTCGGGCTACTTCCCTGTCCAGAATCAACCCGGAGGGTAACTGCCGCCCAGTTTTTTCCGGACTGCACGTGGACCTGTTGATCGAGCACTGCTGAGCGCTTCGCTCCTCGATACTCATAGCTCATTGCATTCAAGGCCTCCCACATACCATCGCTCGAGTCGAGTAGCGCACCACAGGAGAGCAGCTCCATAAGGTTTCCCTTTCGTATCAGACTTCGGAACTTGCGCACGAGTTCACCTGCTTCTTCGGCTCTTACAACCCTGCCTTCCACCGGAGCAGCTTTGACAAAGCGGCTCCGAAGGTTCGCTATGGCCTTTTTCGTCAAATCCTCGCGCTGGCTCTCAAAGCGACGATGCACTTCGGCTTGCTGCTCCTGACTGTCCTTATCCAGGTTCGCGAAATTTCCTCCAGTGGTCACCCCCGGCGCTATTGACCAGCCTTGCTTGTCCCGCATAAGGATCAACGGGTTGAGCTCCAGATGTGCGTCCTGCGCAGTAGAGACGATTCGGAAAACCAAGGCTCCCGCATCTTCATGCTCGATCACATCCAGCAACTTCCCATCAGAGGCAGCCTTCGCGTCTTGATGGAATTGGTTCCAGAATGCTCCGAGATACCGGTAAGCAGCACGCCTTTCTGGTTCAGCCAGCTCTGGGCTCCGATGAGCAAAACGTAAGAATTCCGCCAGTGATCCCTCCCTTAAGATTTTTTCTATCTCCTTAGCAGCTGCCGTGATCGTGGCAGACCTCAGAGGAGCATTCTGCTCTTCGAACTCCTCCTCAAATTTTTTTCTCAGAGCATCATCCTCGTCGTAATTCTGGTCGCGAAGAAGCGCTCTGCGAAAAGTTTCCCGGCTTTCGTTGGAAAGACGCAAGCCACTTGGTAACTCGATGGTCCAGCGCTTCCCGACATATAACAGAACAAAACGGATGAGGCTCACCGGCCTTCCGCGGCGGGGATCAAAGACGAGAAGAGAAACCTCAGCATCAAGGTCATCACCTCCCTCCTCCTGCACCACTACCCGAACCACGTCGCTTCTCGTAAGGAAATGCCAGTATCCCCGACTATCGAGACCCTGCAAGCCGAGGGATACCACTCGCTGCAGGCGTCGTTCTTCCTCTGAGAGATCTCCCTCGAACTTACCGAGAAGGACCATTGCGGCTGGCAGATCACCCTTCTGGCAAGCCTCCGAGAATGCCTTAACCAGTTGACGGGGACTGACTGCAGCCTCCAAAGCTGCTGGCTCTGCCTTCTTCATACGCATTCTCAGGTCTTCCAGAACCTCATCTTCGAGAGCGCGCAATTTAAGCAGCCTCTCCTTTCCCATCCATAATTCAAGAGCGTCAGCCCGCTCCTCAAGGGCCTGATCAAAACCAAGATCTACATTGTCAAAGCTCCCGGGAACTGGTGCCACTGCCCAGCCATCAGCACCTCTATTTCTCAATCCGAGACCGAAGACATCCACCTCCAGCGGATCCTGGCTGCTTACCGCATTGATTGTGACCGCTGCCAAATCGCCGTCACGCTTTTCGCTGGAGACCTTGAGTTCATAACGGTTGTTCCGAAGATAGCGCCCAAGAAGCGCAAGACGCTGAGAGATTGCAGACCGGCGAATTGCTCCAGTATGATGGGACAGGACAGTACCTTCCAGAAGTTCGTTCGGTGCACCCTGCTTATCACGAAGACCCAGCATGAAGTTTAGCGCCTCCTCTCCGGGACCAGTCGATCCCGAGGCTAAACCGGCTCCCAGCAGAAAGACAATCGAGGGAACCAGCCTGTCAAACCATGCACTCTGCTTCACAATTCCTGATGAAAGCTATCTCGAGCCCGCAGAGACATAACAAAGCCGGCCATCAAGTTAATGGTATTCTGCACGTCGCCAAGGTCGGCTGTCTCGACCACCGAATGCATGCAGCGCAAGGGAAGGGACACGAGAGCGCTTGGCACGCCTTCTCTCACTGTAAAGATCTTATCGGTATCCGTACCAGTGAACCGGCTGGATGCTTCATGCTGGATCGGGATCCTTTTTGAGCGCGCTACCTTTTCGAGGCGTTCAATAACGAGGGGGTGGTTCGCGCCTCCGTGCGTAAGAGTTGGTCCTCCACCTAATCTCACGTGCCCATGTTGAGCATTATCAATGCCCGGGGTATCCGTCGCATGTGTGACATCAAGACAGAGACTTATATCCGGCATGAGACGATGAGTCGCCATAAGCGCGCCATTCCCACCAATTTCCTCCTGCACTGCATTGAGACAGATCAAACGGAAAGCCGTCTTTGACTTCGCAGCTGCTACCTTCTTCATCACCTGGGCGATTATGAAGCCCCCAATCCTGTTGTCGATGGCACGGCTTACCACTCTCTGCTTTGTCAACTCCATAGGATCATCGGCGTAGACCGCTGGATGCCCAACGCGAATCCCTAGGCCCGCTACCTCGTCTGCCGAACTCGCTCCTACGTCAACCCACAGTTGATGAGGTTTCGGAGACTTTTCATTGGCAAGATCGCGCCGAAGATGAATCGCGGTATTACCAATAATCCCAGCCACTTCCTTCTTATCACCAAAGATTCGCAAGCGACGACCGCGAGCGGTTGCGCTATCACTTCCCCCAAGACGGTCTATCCGCAGGAATCCATCAGGCGTTACCTGCTTAACCATGTAGCCTATTTCATCAGCATGCGCTTCCAGCATAACGCTCTTCTTTCCTTCCCCCAGAGTCCCCCATGTTGATCCGTAGGCATCGCACTCCACAACGTCAGCGGTCTTACCAAGATACCGCGCCCAAACTCTCTGGCCCGGCATCTCAAATCCCACCGGGCTCGGGGTCTCCAGCAACTCAAACAAAAAGTCCTTATCTTTTCTGGTCACAGAAGGACTCAAGCACAACCAGGCACGCCCGCAAATCCAGAAAAAGATCAGGGTGATTCACTGATCAACTCAGCACTAGTTTTCACCTGTAGGATGCAAGACCGTTCCTCTCAGGTCTTGATATCCCTGATCCTGAAAGCCATCCACCCAAGTACAAACAGGGTCAGATCGAGACCCACCAAAGCCGTATAGCTCTCTGCCAGCTTGGCCCACGAGATGTTGTTCTCAAGGGCAAACACCCAGTTACTCATCCGGTGGGTAAGCAAATGCTCCCGGTATGGGGCCATAAATGGCAGCATCTGCAGGACCGAATCCACGAAAAGAACGCTGAGTGCCAGAATGGTGGCGGCTGCAGGCTTGATTTTGAGACAGGAAAAAGCGAACCCGATCGAAGAGAGTGTGCACATGCTGAGACTAAGGAGGAGAAGAGCCAGGCAGAGACGCCCGATGCCCACACTCAATTCGTGAAAGAAGGCAAAGACCTTTAGCTCATAATTCCATACAAAGAGGCCACCATCCCAGCCCAGCGCGATTGCCGACATCAGGTAACCTGAGATACCTACAAACCACACGAAGGTCAGGGTGTAGACGAGAACCGCTACATACTTGATGATGAGGACCCTGAGTCGGCTGATAGGTCGCGCCAGAACCATCCGGAGATTTCCATCCTCACTTTCCTTGGCGACGATGTCTCCAGACACAAGAGCAAGATAGATCGCGCCAAGCATCGCCATACTAAATCCGATCATCCAGTAAGTCACAGTCAGGGCTGAGTAATAGTGATCAACATCCAGCCCGGCATCTGAAAGAAGCTTCGCCATTTCCTCTCTTGGCTTATCGAGGTGAAACACCCACAGGATAACCAGCTCCAAAATCAGGAATGCACCATATCCGATATAAGTCCGCCGGCGGGCGAAGAGCTTCTTCAACTCACTACGAATCTGGATGAGGAAGAGACTCATGCCTCCGCCTCCTTTCCGGAGTCCCTGCTGCTCACCTCAAGATACACGTCCTCAAGCGAGCGCCGGACCGGAGTAAGTTTTCGCAACGCCACTCCTGCGCCGACAAGCTCACTGGCGACAACAGAAGGATCCGTTCCCTCCGGAAAAACCACTCGCGAGGAACCCTTCTGCTTCTCGCCTCCTAGTCTCTCATAGCAGAGCTCCGCCTGCGCAGATGGATCTGCTTCGATCTCGAGCGTCACCTGCTCGTCCGCAATTCCACCGATCTGACCATCATAGACCTTTCTTCCCTGTCGAACAATTGCGACCCGGTCACACATCTGCTCCACCTCTGGAAGAAGGTGGGAGTTGAAGAGCACCGTGATCCCCCTTTCTTCGCGAAGCTGCAGAATAAAGTCCCTGAACCACTTGATTCCCTCCGGATCCAGACCATCGGTAGGTTCATCAAGTAAAAGAAGGCGAGGTTCTGGAAGCAACGCCTGAGCAAGCGCCAGTCGCTGGCGCATGCCGTGGCTGTAGGTCGAAACCCGGGAATGAATTCGGTCCTTAAGGTCAACTTCCTCCAACACCTGCATGGCTGCTTCCTTTTCAAAGCCCCCGGAATAACTCATCAGGACCTTGAGATTGTCCCAGCCACTAAGGTAGTCGTAGAAGGCAGGAGATTCAAAAATTGCACCAGCGTAGCGGAGAGCATTAGCCCTTTTGCGCTGCACGGACTGGCCACCAATTCTGGCTTCGCCGCAGTCGGGCTCTACCATTCCCAGTAAAATTCCCAAGGCCGTACTTTTGCCCGCCCCGTTATGTCCCAGTAACCCGAATATCTCGCCCTCACGGACGGCAAAGGAGAGACCTCGCAGAGCAGGCTTTCCCCCGAACGATTTGGAGAGGTTTACAGCCTCCAGAATTACCGAGGGATCAGAATCACTTATCACCTCGTGCACCCTCCCACTGTGGGATCCGCATCCGCTGGATCAGCTCTCCCGCAATCTCAATCAACTGGAGAAACTCCATGATTTTGTCTGGCTCTTTACTCTCCATCGCTGCCCGCCATCCGATTTCCCCTATTCTATCATGCTCTTCCTCGGCTTCCAAAAGCTCGTAGGTGTTCCGCAGCTCAGGTGGCAACTCGTCTCGCGCTGCCTTCACTGCCCGCTTTACCAGCTTTCGACGGCGTTCACCGGGCAGACTATCAAAAAGCATGATGTAGGTATCCAGTCCCTTCAGCAGGGCAGTGACAAACACCTCTCTTTCTCCTTTAGAAAGTTTGGAATAGAACTGGGTTCTGAGTTCAATGAGACGAACTTTCGTATCTGGGTTGAACTCCTGTCCGGTGAGGCCCGACACGACTTCTCTGATTCGCTTTTCTCGAGTCTCTCTCTCCTTTCCTGAGGGTTCTCCCTTCTTCCCCGACCAGTCCCTGAATGTAGTCTCCTCTACAACCTTGCCCAGGGTCTCAGCTGTTCTTCTCATGCCCCGGAAGTATCCCTGTGCAGCCACAACTAGCGTCCAGATCACTACACAGATCAGGATCCCGCTACTGAAGACACGCACTTTCATTTATTGGATCCAAGGAACCTAGGCTTCCTGCCCTTTCTCGCAACCGCGATTTTTACTAGTTCCTCTGCCTCCTGCCTGTCATGAGGCTCGAGCGCAGGGCTGACACCGAAGTAGCACCGAGTGACAGGGCCAAGGCCCCATAAACCGTTATTCCCGTTCCTACGATCAGGGCTAGCGCAATCACCCTCTGCCACAACGTTCCACTCAACCACGATTCAAGTGCATGACCCGCAAGATAGACTACTCCTCCCATCAGCAGGCTCGCTAAAGCCATACGCAGAAGACTTTTCCACTCCGAACGCGCAATCGTTACAAAGCCATCCATCCCCCGCCACAGAAGCACTACATTGACCCAAGCAGAAATTGCAGTTGCGATCGCAATACCAACATGCCCATAGCCCGAGGGGCGCAGGAGGTGGAAAAAGAGAAGGCTGCAAGCGATATTCACTGCCACTGCCACGCCAGCCATCATCATGGGCCTTTTTGTATCCTCTCGCGCAAAGTAAGCGGGTTGCAGAACCTTGATCAGAACGTAACCAGGCAATCCCAGCGCAAATCCCGCCAAAGCCCACCCCGTCTTGGCTACATCCTCTGCACTGAACTTTTCTCCTGCGAAGAGCCCCTGAATCAGTGGCTCGTGAACCGCCACCATAGCTGCAGCCGCAGGAAGGGTGAGAAGCATCGCCAATTCCATGCCGCGGAGAATGCTATCGGCTGCTTCCGACGCTCGACCACTACGAAGACGGCGAGTCACTTCTGGCAGAAGCACGATTCCAAGTGCGATTCCGATCATTCCCAAGGGCAGCTGGTTAACCCTGTCCGCATAATACAGAGTCGAAATGGCTCCCTGTTGAAAAGACGCGATAATACCCCCCACCAGCAGGTTCACCTGCTGGATGCCAGCAGCGATTACTCCCGGGCCCATCAGGAAAAGGAGCTTTTTAAGTTCCGGATTCCAGAGAGGCCTATGGGGTAACATCACCGCCCCGGCGCGACTACAGGCAATCCATAGGACCATAAATTGCAAAAATCCAGCCAGAGCAACTCCCCACGCGAGAGACTTTCCGATCTGGAGATCTCCCTCCCAGCGCATGAACCACACCAGTCCGAGAGATCCCAACATCACGAGATTCAGCAGAATGGGGGCCCCAGCGGGAACAGCAAAATACCTGAAGGTGTTCAAGACTCCGCTCAAGTGCGCAACAAGAGCCATGAAAAAAAGGTAACAGAACATGATCCGGGAAAGATCCACCGTGAGATCGAAATTCTCAGGGTGGTTTCGGAAAATCCGCAGGGTCGACTCCCGGATCTCAGCACTCTCGTCCACCGCTCTGATTGCAAGTCGGACGATAAATGACTCCATTCCGTGGTCATGCGGCAACTGGATCCGTGCCAACCCCGTGGGATCCATTCCAAAAATAACCGCTAACACCTCTTCACCCTCTCTCGGAAAAAACCGTTTGCGCGGATCGACAGCGCGTCCCACCCCACTGTGCTTGTCACCACTCAGGCCAAGCTGGGTCAGTATCAGCCCCTCGGAGGCAATCTCCTTTTGTCCACTGGTAACCAACGGGAATCCCTCATCCTGCAATGAGACCAGTAGCTTGCTCTGTTTTCCCTCGGAATCAAGGAGGTGCATGTCCTCGACTCTCGTTCTCGCGGACCAGTGCCTTACCGCCGCTTCGGACTTGCCGGTAATTTGAAAGTAAATTTCGCGCGCACCCTTGACGTCTACCCTGCATTCATAGAAAGCGCTCTTGTGCCCAGATCCTCCAAGGTCCTTTTCAAACTTTGGCAAGAAACCTGGAACTACCGCCATCATGATCCAATGCATGCATGGAATCGCAATCAGGGTCAGGCCCCCTACTGCCCAGACCAGTGCTGAAAAAGTGTTCCGGGCAAAACCTACCGCTGCTTCACTCCCCTGTTCTTCACACTTACGACCGAAGAGCGGCACAAAGGCTGCATTGTAGGCTCCCTCCCCAAAAATCCGACGAAACATATTGGGAAAGCGAAAGGCTGCCACGAAGGCGTCCGCTACTGGCCCGGTTCCCACGAACCGAGCGATCATTATATCCCTCAGGAACCCAAGGATTCGGCTCACTAAAGTGAGCCCGGACACCGTCATCATTGCCCGTAACATCCGCCCCTAGAATGCCTTATTCATTCCGAATATTCAATTCCTCATCGAAAGACTCCTCAGGGGGGCTTCAACGAAACGCAGCCCGACGCAAACGGTCCATAATCGCAGAACCAAGTCCTACATCGCTGACAGGCTCAGCCACGATTGCATCGATCCCCTCCGCATCCAGATTGCGCAGGGAGTGAAAGAAACGAACTGCAGCCTCTGCCAGCTTTCCCTTGCCGGGGCTGAGGACCTCCACCCGGACCCAGTCATGGCGCTCGAGATAGCCATCCTTGGCCTCTCCCCTGTAACTCAGAAGGGCGTAACGCTTACCATCCTCCGGCTCAAATTCTTCCGGGCTATCATGCAGCAGAACCGGAATCTCTGGAGCGTAATGAGAATCGAGGCTTCCCGGAGCCTCTGGACGATCATCAGTCACCCGGCCTGCTCTTGGAACCTTGCCAAACTTCTGGAGCTCCTCGCGGGTTACCGGGCCGGGACGCAGCAGCCGAAGGACAGGGCGTTTCTCCCCCACCTCCACTGCGATGATCGTACTTTCCAATCCATTCGAGGAAGCGCCTCCATCCACTATCAGGGGAATGCGTCCCTCAAGTTCGGCCAACACCGCACTCGCCGAGGTGGGACTGATCCGGCCAAAACGATTCGCACTCGGTGCAGCAATCGGCCCGAGCTCCTTGGTGAGAAGTCGCATGACCTCGTGCTTGCTGACACGCACCGCCACGGTAGGGAGTCCACTAGTCACAAGATCAGGAACATCATCATGCTTAGGCAGGACCATCGTCAATGGTCCCGGCCAGAAAGCTTTTGCCAACTGCCGCACAACGACCTCAAGGTCTCCCGAAACTACCGCGACCCGCTGGAGGTCCCGGATACCCGCTATATGCACGATGAGAGGATCAAAAGAGGGCCGTCCCTTTGCCTCGAAAACCTTGGCCACCGCATCAGCATTAAAGGCGTCAGCGCCCAATCCGTAAACTGTCTCGGTGGGCAATGCGACTACTTCTCCTCCTCTCAGAACCTTGGCTGCATCCTCCGCAACCGCCCTCCAGTTTTCAAAGTCAGCTATTTCCACCCGTGTCTGCACACCGGACCATAACAATTAATTGTTATGGTTTAGAATTTAGAAATTCACTTTAAACTACCACTCAGATGAGCGGCGGAGAGACATTTCCCAGCGAAAACATAATTCTGATCGGATTTATGGGATCAGGAAAGTCCTCTGTTGCCCGTGATCTCTCAACTGCGCTGGGCTACCCGGTTGTAGATACCGACTCCCTGATCGTCGAAAAGGCAGGCAAGTCAATTCCTGCGATTTTTGAAGAGGATGGTGAGGAGGAATTCAGGATCCACGAGACTGCCGTTCTTACCGAACTGGAAAAATCTGGCCCCAGCCACCGGATCGTCGCTACCGGTGGTGGCATCATAGAGCGCCGTAGCAACCGCGACATCCTGAAAAAAATGGGCTTTGTTGTCTGGCTAGTGGTGTCTCCAGAGGAAATCCTGAGGCGTACTGCGAAGAACCGTGAAAGGCCCCTTCTCAACACCGACAATCCGGAGGAGACGATCCGCCGTTTGCTCGAGAAGAGAGTAGATTTCTACCGGGACACCGCACATCAGGAGATTGAAACCGATGATCTGACCTTCCCGGAAATTACTACCGGAATCGTTGAATCCGCCCGCTACTTTTTCTCTGGTTGAAGAACGGCCCTTTCCCTGTCACGCCCTTTGTCTGTGAATCCCGTCATCGCCAAGCGTAACGTAAAGTTCATTGCCTCCAAGATCGGCTTTGACGATTGCCGGGTTGCTCCTGCTAGCAGGGCAAGACATGCCGATCAGTTTCTGCGCTGGGTCGCGGAGGGGAAGGCCGGTGACATGAAATGGCTGGAACGTGATCCCGAACGCCGAACTGACCCCTGCAATATTCTTCCCGGTGCGCAAGCTGTTGTCTGTCTTGCACTCAATTACTACCCGGGACCAGTCGACCCGAATCCCTCCTACCAGATCGCCCGCTACTCCTGGAATGAGGACTACCACGACATCATCGAGGAAAAGCTCAGGGATCTCGATCTCGCCATGCAGGAGCTTGGCGGCACCCAGCGTTACTACGTGGATACCGGCCCGGTTCTTGAACGGGATATGGCAACCGAATCGGGGCTGGGATGGAATGGGAAATCCTGTGTTCAAATTCACCGCCGGCTGGGAGCCTGGTCTTTTCTTGCTGAATTAATCACTACCCTCCCACTTGAGCCCGACAAGCCGACCCGGAATTACTGCGGAAAGTGTACTGCCTGTATCGACACCTGCCCTACGAATGCCATCACTCGTCCTCACCACGTGGACGCACCAAGGTGCATTTCCTACCTCACTATCGAACACAAGGGATCCATCCCCGAGGAACTCCGTCCTCTAATAGGAAGCCGCCTCTATGGATGCGATGACTGCCTTGCGGTATGCCCTTGGAACCGCTTCGCAAAAGCCAGTCGTGATATTCGTTTCCATGCACGAGCGGAAGTATTCGAACACGAGCTTCGCGATTTCCTCGCTCTCACCGACGAGGAGTTCCGTAGTCTCTTCAGGAAATCACCCATTAAGCGCATCAAGAGGAATCGCTTTCTTCGCAACGTCTGTGTTGTTCTAGGGAACGTTGGCGATTCGAGGGACCTCCCCGCACTGAAGGCTGCTGCTGAAACAGACGATCCGCTCATTGCCGAACACGCCTCCTGGGCAATCAACCAGATCGAGGACCGAAAGGGTCAGGCCAAGTGCACTTCAAGAGCAAGTAATGTCCTCGCGTAATTTACGCCGCATCCAATCAGAAAGAACGTCTCCAGCAAAAATCACGAAGACACCAAGAAGAACATAAAAGAGCATCTCATCGTAACGAAGCCAGTTATGTGCGATCGAGACATAGTAGCCCAGTGATGAGATCCCCAGCATCCCAAGGATCGTCGCCTCTCTGATACAGGTCTCCCATCTATAAAAGAAAAATAGGAGAAAGCGATTGAAGGACAATGGAGCCAAGCTCCCATAATAAGATTGGACGCGCCCCGCACCACTTTGGATCCAATGGCGCGGAACCTCAGGGCGCTGATTCTCCATCACCTCTCCCCATAATCGACCCAGAATGCCAAGGTTATGGAGCGCCAAGGCGAACACGAGGGGCCAGGCGCTCGGCCCAAGGAGCCCAACGAGGAGAAAGGCATAGACATATTCTGGCACCGCCCGGGCGAGAATAAAAAGGCTTCGGGTCACAAAACCGATTCCGCTCCACCACCAATGAACCCATCGAGAGGCGGCCCCGAGGACATCGAATGGCTCACCCCGGGCGAGCGCCCGACTTCCAACAGGCAGAAGCAGAGCAGCTCCTATGGCGGCAAGAATAATCGCGGCGCTGGCAATCGCTACGGTATTGAGAAGAGCCTCTGCTCCATTTCGGGACCATAAGTCGAACGCCCAATTCTTCACTTCTTCGCCCTTTCCCTCCAGCGCTTCGATCCGCTCGCTTCCCGACGCAGTTGCACTCTCCGGACGAGCTGGGGCCGGAGTCAACTTGGTAAGAAATCGTCCTATTCGCGCATCACGTTGCTCTGCCGACATGGTTGTTCCGAGCTCTCGTCCACTACCCCACGAGATCAAAACCAGCAGAATTCCGGCGAGAAGACCTCCCCGGACAACCCAGTCGCGCGGTGCTGTTCGCCGCAAGCACGCCTCGGACCTTTTCAACTCCATCCCACCAATCACAGGCACCGACTTACGTGTCACACCCCGGTTCAATCGGTCTCGGAGACGAGCACCCAATGCATCAACGCCCACCACCACAATCACCAGAGCGTATAGCTGCGTCCAAACTTCTCCATAGTAGAGATTCTCATAAGACTGGCGTATCCCGAGCCCGACGGTTTCGACACCAATGAAGCCGAGAACTGCCGACGAGCGAAGAGCACATTCGAAGCGATAGACCGTATACGTCAGCATCTCCGGCAACGCGGAAGGCAGAAGGGCATGCCCGAAGGCCTGCAGGGGAGAGGCTCCCGTAGCCATGAGCGTGGAACGCGATTCCTGAGACTGCTCATCGATTAGTTCGGAGAAGACTTTGCCCAGTGTTCCAGCAAAGGGAAGCGCCAGCGCACTACATGCCGCAATCGGGGCATCTCCGAGAGCTGAAAGAAAAAACAGGGCCCAGACCAGCTCATGGATCGACCTTCCGAGGGTGATGAGAAACCGGCAACCCCACCGGAGCAGGCGGAGCATACCCCGCATCATAGCCCTTCCCACAGGGGCTTTTCCATACCGCATTCCTCCGGGCCACCACGCGGAAGAGGCCAGAAACCCCAGAAGCAGTCCTGCAGGTACTGCGAGGCTGATTGCAATTAGTGCGTATCGAAAAGTACGTAGCAGGCTCTCTCCGAGACGGAGGAGGAAAGGGCGAGCATCGGGGGGAAGAGAGGGGTTCTCATCCACAAGAGCAGGCGAAAGGGCTGCTCCGAAAAATCGTCCCGCCTCAGCAAAGGGATCCGCGCCCTCACTCAGCTGTATGATCCTGGGTCCCAGAATCCATCCGGAAACCAAGAGCACCGCGAGAAACACCACTACCGCCAGCCGCTTTCCCAGCCAGAATGTAACCGGCATCTTCACGAGTCAGCCACCTTGTCTCCGAGCTGAAAGAGAGCTGAGAGATCTTCACCCTCCAGCTCGTCCGGTTTCCCATCGAAATGAACTTCTCCATTCTTGAGTCCCACGAGGCGCGGAAAAAATTCCCGTGCGAGATCCAATTGATGCATGGAGACCAGAAGGGTCAGGCCTTCCTCCTCACTGAGACACGTCAGGAGATCAAGAACATCACGGGCACGGGCCGGATCCACTGCAGAGACAGGCTCATCTGCAAGGATAACCGCCGGCTCTTGAAAAAGCGCCCGCGCCACCGCAACCCGCTGTTGCTGCCCGCCGGAGAGTGTATCCGCTCGGTCATACATTTTTTCCGCAATTCCGACCCGCTCCAGAAGCTCATAAATTCGCCGGCGGACTCCTACGGTCGGCAGGATTAAATCACGCAGGCTTCCTAGAATTGACCTTCGCCCGCAGCGCCCTGCGACGACATTCTGAAGAACTCGCAAATTGGGCACGAGTCCCAGATCCTGGGGGAGATAGCCAAGCCGCGACCGTAACTCCCTGAGCTTTCTCTCCCCGAGAACGAGGGGATTGCAGCCCAGCACCCTGACCTCTCCCCGGTCCGGTGCAAGCTGCGCTCCAAAAAGACGAAGAAGCGTTGTCTTACCGCTTCCAGAGGCCCCAATCAGGGCCACTCTCTCGCCCTTGGCAATCTGGAGATCGATGTTCGCGAGCGCATGCACGGCCCCGAAACTCTTGTGAGCCTCGGAAAGCTCGAACATCGTCTCCATCACTCTCGGATCTTGCCCTTGTGGTTTCAGTCAAATTTGACCTTCTCCATCACGGCCGCAATACCGGCAAACGTCTCATTGTTCACCTTCACCAGTTTTTCCCTACCGAGTGCCTTGAGAGCCGCTTCGTCCTGACAATCCACCAGCGCCTGCTGCAGTTTGTCCAGAAATCCCTCACCGAAGGTATTCTCCAGATCTGGATGTGCGGTCATATTGTAATCGGCATACGTCGGTGTTTCCCAGATTTTCACACATTTTTCCGGGTCTACTTTTCCAGCTGCCACAAGCTTTTCGTAAGTACCAAAGCTCAACGCTCCAGCTTGGAAGGAGCCATCCTGTACCAGCATCGCAGTCTTGTCATGCGCTCCAGAGAATCCAGGCTTTTCCTTGAAGAACTCCATAGGAGTCTTTCCGGTGTTCTCGATTATGAAATGGCTCGGCATGATACATCCCGAAGTCGAACTGGAGCTACCATAGGTAAATTTCAGGTCCGCTATGGCAGCCGGAAAGTCCTCTGAGGCTTCCAGTCCCGTAGACGCATTGGCGATAAAGTAGGATTTAAAGGCGAGATCTTTTTGACCAGCAACGAGCGCGCGGGCACCCTCCACTCGGGACATGGCCTGCACTCCCGTAACTCCACCAAACCAGGCCAGTTGAACATCGTTGTTTTCAAACTTTTCTACCGAAGCTCCATAATTAATTGATGGGACGAACTCCACGTCGATTCCCAGAGCCTTGGAGAGATAATCTGCTACCGGTTGAAACCTCTCCTTCTGCGCAGTGGTATCTTCATCCGGGAT
>Ga0160422_10000802_pt1 | contig 19360 bp, 11 predicted proteins | sample Fk160mmetaG_FD_108192 | JGI IMG/M metagenome (GOLD analysis project Ga0160422, IMG submission 108192) | Marine microbial communities from the Central Pacific Ocean - Fk160115 60m metaG | ecosystem: Environmental > Aquatic > Marine > Oceanic > Photic zone | place: The Central Pacific Ocean... | reverse complement strand
CGAGATGAACCGTTCCGCGCCTTATCACCCTTACACGCACAGGGAATCACTCAAATTCTACCCCAAAGGAGCAAAGTGAAGATTTACGCGATTCAACTGGGTTTGTCTTCGGAAGATAAATCCTACAATTTCAATGCAGTTAAGGAACTTTTGCTCGAATGTACCATTGAGCCCAATTCCCTGATCGTTCTACCAGAAATGTTCGGCACCGGGTTCAATTTAAATCTATCCGAAACGATTTTAGGGGAACCGTCCCTCACCGAAGGTTTTTTATCCCATTTAGCCAGTAGCCAAAGATCATGGGTCGTTGGGGGAACGGTCGTTCCGGCTACTGAACGGGGTTGGGGCATAAACCGAGCCCTGATCTTGAACCCGAGCGGTGAAAAAGTAAGGCACTACGACAAAATCCATCCAATGCAATCCCTTGGAGAAGATAAAGTGCATCAAAAGGGCGCGAATATCGAACTCATTAACATTGAGGGGTTTGAAGCATGCCCTTTCATCTGCTTTGATTTGAGATTCCCGGAAATCTTCCGACGCGCAACTCGGTTGGGAGCCACCCTTTTTGTTGTAATTGCATGCTGGCCGCAATCTCGCATCGAGCACTGGTCCACTCTTCTCAGAGCTCGGGCCATTGAAAACCAAGCCTATGTCGTCGGTGTCAATGCGATTGGGTATGGAGCGGGAATCGAGTATGGAGGACACTCGGCCGTGATTGATCCAAAAGGAAAAATTTTAGCCTCTACGCAACAGGAGCAAGGTGTCTTGGAGAGCCGGATTAACTTGGATGAATTGACTCGGTGGCGAAAGGAGTTTCCGGTTCTAAACCAAATGCTTCCCGAATGCCCCTGATCCAAACAATGAACTATTCTCCCGCCCAGAGAGACTTGGGGAGGTTCATCTTGGCAAGAATTCGGTCCAGCTTTTGTAGTTCATCCGCTGAAAAATCGAGGGAGTTGACCGCTTTGACGTTCTCAAGGATTTGTTTTGCCGAACTCGCTCCAATTAGTGCGCTCGTGATCGAATCGGTTCTCAAAACCCAGGACAAGGCCATTTGAGCAAGACTTTGACCGCGCTCTTTCGCATGATCGTTCAATTCGCCAATTACCCTTAAGTTCTGTTCGTTCAACTCATTTTTACGAAGAGGTGATTTCTCGATCGTGGCCCGTGAGCCCTTCGGTATTCCATCAAGGTACTTGTCGGTAAGCATCCCTTGAAAAAGCGGGCAAAAAGCAATCACTCCAAGACCCAAGTTTTCGCAGGTTGACTGAAGGCCCTTTTCCACCCAACGATTGAGCATGGAATAATTCGGTTGATGAATGGCCAGTGGAGCGAAGGAATGGGCTTTGCAAACGGATACCGCCTCTTGGGTCTGATTTGGGAGATAGCTACTTATTCCAGCGTACAGTGCCTTACCCTGTCGAACGGCGCTATCCAATGCCCCCATCGTTTCCTCCAACGGCGTATGCGGATCAAATCTATGAGAGTAAAAGAAATCAAAATATTCGACGTTCATTCTACGCAGAGACTGATCCAAGCTGGCCAGCAAATATTTTCTCGAACCCCACTCGCCATAAGGCCCCGGCCACATATCATAACCTGCCTTGCTGGTAATCAAAATCTCATCTCTCGGTAAATCCCTAAGGATCTTTCCCACATTTGTCTCAGCGGAGCCATAAGGAGGTCCGTAGTTATTGGCCAAATCGAAATGAGTGATTCCCGCATCAAAGGCTGAACAAATCATTTCACGCTGATTTGCCGTGGGCGAACTTCCTCCAAAGTTATGCCAACAACCCAAAGTCAAGGCAGGCAACCTTACCCCCCATCGACCACATTTTCTGTAGGGCATTCTCCCGTCATAGCGATTTGGATCCGGTTTGTAATTTTTCATGAGGACGAACAGATGATCGACAGTGGTTCGACCAGCAATGGCATTAAGGAAATATTCTCAGTGTCCAGCGCTCAGGATTCGGATTCAACTGCTTGATCTTCAACCGTCGAGCCTTCTTCGCCGTCAGCGCTTTGGACTTGATCGCCCAAATATTCCTGCACACTCAAGTCTCCTACAAAAGACAGACCATCTCTTCTTTCGACGACATGATAGCGCTCCACGTATTTCTGCACTACGTGAATCTTAGCATCAAGAGGCTGAACAATGAGCAACTGTAGATGAAATTCCTTAAAGAGATCCAACAGATACTGCGAAAACTCGTCATCTGTCTTGCTGAACATCTCGTCCACAGCAACCAAGCGAAAGGTTTCGGTCTGTTTGCCTCCAACGTCGATACCGTACTGGTAAGCGATGGCGGTAGCCAAGATGGTGGATGCCAAGCGGTTCTTCTCGCCACCCGACTTTCCCGCGGCACCACTGTAACTTTGTCTGAGCGTTTCCTCGTCCTTGTAGAACTCGTCCGCTCTGAACTTGAACCAATTCCTTACGTCAATCACTCTCTCGGTCCAATTCATATCCTGTTCCAATTCCCCAAGAAATTGCTCGACCCGATGATAACGCTCGCGGCGGCGTTCATCTTCATCATCCGCCTCAAGGTCTCCTTCCAAAGCGTGTCTTCGAAGCTTCTTGAACCGGCGAACGCCGTCATCTCCGGCATCTTCGAACTTTAATTGAATGAAGGTTTCCTCCTTCCGGTCAAAAGTGACGCGTGAGAGATGTTCGTTCAATTCATTGACGCGTTTTCTAATGCGGTCACGATGTGATTCCAAGGCTTCGCTAAACCCAGAGACTTCCTCCGGAACCTGAACTCGGAGAAGTTCTTCGAATCTTTCCCGATTCTTGGCCAAATCCTCCTCTTCGATGAGCTTCCTTACGCCGTCAAAGGGGTCAAAGGTTGAGTTATTGTATCCTTCTTCGAGATCCAAGCTGAGCTCATCTCTGAATGCCTGATTGCGGGCATCCGCAATAAACCTTTGCATTGCTGCAACGTTCTTATCTCGTAACTTATCCAAACTCGATTCCAGCTTATCGATTTTTCCCTCCAACGCATGACTTGCGTTACGCGCGGCATCTTCGATCTCATCCGGTTCCGAAGGGGGTGCCCCGAACTCGCCTTCAATCTCTTCAAATAGTTCCTGTAGCCTTTGCTCCGCCTTGTCCAATTCATCTTCATCCAAAGTCTGATCGTCTGCCTGACCAAAAATCTCTTCCTTGGACTTGGCCAAAAGCACCTTGAGCGAATCAATGCGGGAATCATTTCTCTCGGAACGAGCCTCTACGCCTCCAATCCTCTGCAACACCTCATCACGAGTGGTTTGAGCAGCCAAAAGTTTTTCTTCCGCAACGTCTCTCTCCTCCTTAAGTTTTCGCAAGACGTCAGATCCTCCGACAATCACGCGCTCCTCTTCCTCCAAGTCCGCGATGCGGGTTGCCAAACCCAAACCGTCAATATCCGAGAACTCATTTGCGCAGGCTTGCAATTGCGCCCCTGCTCGTATTTTGGCTCTTATCGAGTGACGCTCCCCATCCGCTTCCCGAATGGCTCTTGCCGAGCGATCAACTTCGTCCCTCCATTTGCTCAATGCTTCGTCCAGAATTTTCTGTTTTGGATTAACGTCCCATCCGCAAACCCACTGACTCGCATCCAACAAGAAAAGCGAATCGTCCTTTTCCCTCAATACCCCTCCGGTCTTGACCAAACCCTCAAGTGTCAAGGCATTTTTGATCTTGCTGAAGTTAGCGTCCCTTTCCGCAATGCATATGTGCGGAAAGCGTTCGCTGAGAGCGTGACGAAGCCATGATTGCCTCCCCGCATCCAATTCGGGACGAAGAGCCAACTTGGCCACTGCGCTATCATCATGAAGCTTCGGCTCCTTTGCTTCGCTGCGCGGACATACAAATGCAAGTCTTTCCCCCAAATGATTTTCCTCGAGAAAGGCTTCGGCTTTGGCGGCAAGTTTCGCAGGCAGGACAACAGTAAGCGCGAATGAACGAATAAGTCGTTCGATCGGACCGCTCCATTTGTCCTCGTCGGGCATCACCTGAACTAATTCCGCTACGAAAGGAAGCTCCGCTGAATCACGGTCAAGCGACTTGGCCAGAGAATCTCTCAAGCGAGCGGTTTCGGCAGGCACGCTCGAGTTGGCTTCCAAAAGATAGCTTCTTTCATCTTCGAGTGATTCGACTCTCTCATTCCCCTTTCGCCATTGATAAGAGATTTCGGGAATTTTTTCATCAAGCTCCAAGAGCTTGGCTTCCAATCGAGGCAATTGGGAGTCAAGTTGGCGACGCATTGCCAAAAAATCATCCTCCGCCTTGACCACTGCCCCCTTTTCCCAGGAACCCAAATGCCTTTCGAAGGTTGCGGCTCGTTTCGTAACCACCTCACGCTTATCCCTCAAACGATCCATTTCGGCTCCTACCTGCTCCAATCTTCTGTTTTCGTCGGAGTCGGATAAAGCTCTTTCCAGATGATTAAGTTTGTCCCGCAATCGATCGATTTCGATTCTGGCCGTTTTCAGTCTTGCCCGCTCCGCTTCCTCCTGATGCTTCAGTTCATCAATCCATTCTATCCTCCGATCCAATTCGGATTGGGCAAAGAATGGTTCGGTGGCTCGATAAATTTCCTCCGCTCGAGCTCTTTCCAAAGAATTTTTCTCGAAGGAATGGTGATTCGTGGTAATTTCCTCAAGCTGCTCCAATTGGTAGGCTGCGGTTTCAATTCTACGGTGAGTGCTCCTCAGATCATCGAATCTTTCCTGCAAGGCCACCAGTTTTTCCTTCGAACCGCCATCATCGAGCATGTGCTCACGAATGAATTGAGTCAGGTCCTTGACGTCCTTGATACAAACCGCCTGGTTGAAAATGGACATCGGCGATCGATTCCCCAAATCTGCATCCATAAAGAGCATGGACTCGAATTTCTTGTGATAGGCAGTGAAGGAATCAAAGGTAGCAAAGTCTCGCTCCTTTATGATTCTACGAATGTTGTCAACGTCACCCAATTCATTGAAATCACCTTCCACGGTGAGCTTTCTTTTTTCGACCAAGTAAACTTTTTCGACCTTGCCACTAGGCAGGCACCACAAGACTTGAGCCACACTGACATCCGTCTTGTACGCTTCATTGTAAAAATGGGCCAGCAGGACCGTGTAGGATTCACCGGGTTTCCTAAGGGTTTCTTTCCTCCCCTGACCAGTGGTCGCATCATGAATTTCAGAATAAGCGCCAAGAACGTAATCCCTTTCGTTCCTTTCCCGGCTACCCGCTTGGCTCGATGCGACGTTGTAATTTCTAAGTCGGTTGGGAACGAGCAAAGTCAGCAGCGCATCTACGATGGTGGACTTTCCGGAACCATTACGTCCGGTAATCATAGCCGTTCTTCCATCCGGAGACATGGAATAGACTTGGCCATGAAAAGTTCCCCAGTTAAGCACCGACAACTCGTGCAAGCGGTATCCCGCGGTGGACTTGTCCGGCGAAAATTCTAGTTCAAGTTGAGACTCAAGCATCTTCTTCCTCCATTTCCTCATCCAATTCCGGGGATCTTCTTCTTATCTGATCCTTCACTTCAGCAAGCTTTTCGGGAGGCAATTTTGCCTTTATGATCCGTTCGACCCGATAGAGCCCCTCATCTCGATCCTTCACCTTCTTAAGAATTCCCCACTCCTCGAATCGGTTGATGATGGTGGAGATTTGGCGATGAACTTTTTTTTCGTCGTGCAATTCAGGGAAATAGGGAACCATAATTTCGCGTAAATCCAGAGCAGAACGATAGAGATGATCCCCCTCCTCCTGCTCCTGCTCGAACCTCATCAGTTCTTCACGAAGAAGAACCATAAAAATGGTCTGATGATAAGTTAAGCGGGTGCGGCGAAGCATCCTCGGGAGGGGAACGGATGCGGTTTCCTCCCATTCCTCACCCACCTGTTCATCCTCTTCGCACTGCCTTACGTAGGCATATCCGGCGGAATCATCACGAGCAACCTCCATTCCCATCTCAAAGAAATGAGCCCGGATTTTCTCCCACTCCGATCCTAGCCTACCCCAAAGATCAAAATCCTCTTGGTAGATCGGTCCATTGAGTAAACGCACTATAACGTGTCTGTGTGTGATTGCTGGATTCATAAACTGCTTCTTTGAAAAATAAGTTGCTCCACTTCGACAAAGCGGGGCTGAGAAGGACGATTGAGGTCAATCTGAACGATTTCACCCTGACGGATTTGATGCCTTTGGTCCTCTCCGGCAATGACCCGGTAACAGACAACGTCGACCACACCTCTCTCGAGCGGAAAGTACTCGACCATTTCAGATAAGCTGGCCCGCTCCCGTTGTTCGAGAATCTCGTCGACACGGTCTCTGTAGCGGTTCAAATCCAGAGGTTCCCCAACGGAATTGAGAATTTCGTTAATCCAATCGGAATCATTGGTCTTAGCCTTTTTGATTAAAGCAAAGGGCTCCACCGCCTTTGGCTCCCAAAATTCGGCTTCCATAAGCCCAAAGAATAAGGGACGGATTTCAATTTCGAAGTCCCAATCTTCGGGAGGTTGATCTCTTAACCGGAAGGCATTGCGACGAATACCGGACAAGGTGTCGCGTACGGCTCGACCTCCCGCTCCGGAATGATCGCCCACGACTTGACGGAGTTTCCTACTGATGCGACCATAGGCTCCGTGAGCGGATCCGGCTTCACCAAAGAGTCTGTCCCCTAAATTTGAAAACGTCTTTTGGGGATCCAAACCTCTTCTGCGAGCAATGCCTGAGGTCTGCTCGGCCAAATTTCGAAGTTTTCGAGCTAAGGCTGGGTTGGTCATCATTTCACGAAATCCGAAGTAGCTTTTGCCTTGATCACAACCTCTTAATTCCTCATCGGCATCCAAAACGTGTTCTACAATATCACCTTTGGAAGCTTCGCCCTGAGCATAAAGCCTGGAAATTTCCCGAGCATGGTCCTTGAAGAATTCCTCAATGGCTCGAAAGTCAGACAGAAAGTGCTCCACCAAGTCAGAAAGATCATAAACCTGATCCCTGATTACGTCTTCCCCGAAAATCGGGGCTTCACCAGTTTCCTGAATTCGCCGAATTTGTTCGTCAATCTCCTGTCGTTTCGACTCAAGTTCTCTAATTCGCGATTCCGGATCAGCATTGACGCCTTGAGTCAAATTTTGCATCTCCGACATGATGCGGTTAAACCGAGATTCAGTGGTTGCATACCCTCTCTGCTGCATCGCGAGAAGATCTTGTAACCAACTCAGAGCTTTTTCAGAATGGCGAGTAAGACGAAAAACGTATTCCTCCCGTTCCTCGCTGAAGGACTTGGTCAAGTACCGGTGCCTTTCGTCACACCACTCATCCAAGTAATCCTGCGGCAATCGTTTCGGGGCATCAAAGTCCTCCAATTCCCGAACCTGTTCAATATGTTCGGCCAAGGTTGCCGACAACTCCTCCTCGGAAGCCTCGACAACTCCCCATTTCTTGAAAGTCTTGAAAAAAAAGCCGACTACAAACGAACCCAACCGACCCCGCATGAGCCGAAGAGCCGGTGACTCCTCAAATAAGTGAAGAAATTCCTCATCCATGATACAAGTAGAACTTCAATCACCTTGATGGGAGAAATTGCGACGTCAAAGAGAACTTATTCGCATCTGAATCCTGGTGTGAAGAACTTGCCTAAGGGCAAGTTCAGAGTGTTCCGTCAAGATTACGAAACATAAGGCCATTCAATGGTTCAGGACCTCTTTGACTTTGGATCGATTCGACGAATTCCATCAGGACCACTCACATAAAGGTAACCGTTAAAATAGGCTAAGGTCTCCGCGATGCCTCCGGCGTTCAATATGCCAACTTCCACGCCCATCTCCAGGTCGAAGATACGAATCTCCTCTCGGTCGCCGAGGGCGACGTAGAGCAATCCAATTTCATCAAAGGCCAAGCCCTTCGGTTCCACTCCAGATGGAGAAAAGTCAACGAGGGTCCATGAATTCACCGTCTTGAGTTCCTCCGGCAAGTCAAAGACGACGACCCTGGATGCATCCGGTTCCGCGGCAACCAATCTCTTGCCGTCCGGACTTAGCGAAAGCCCTTCAACCATAACCAAATCTTGGTTCAAGACGCCTATGACGCCATCGTCAGGCCGAATTCGATAAACCGTGCCTGAAAGGGGGGAACTTACGAAAAGGTCACCACTTGACCCGATCGCAAGATCCTTGACCGTGGCAAATCTATAGCCGTCATAAGAATCAGCAAGGACTTCAAGTTTTCGAGCATCGGGTGAAATTCTGAGCAATTTGCCTGTTCCGGATTCTGCAATCAAGAGCCTTCCTTGATCATCCAGCCTCAGTCCTTCCGCTTTGGGCTTGCGCCCCCCAACTGGGCTCAACCACTCGGACAAATCTATGAAAACTTCGGCTTGATCCTTCCCGCCTAGCTTCAGTTTTCCAATGCGACCAGCCTTTTGAAAATTGGTGAAATACATTTCTCCATTAGGAGAGAGCACAAAACCAGAAGAGTGGAAGGGCAAAATTTCTCCGAATGAAGCGACTTTTTCGGTTTGATTGGAAGGCGGATTTTGGGTGATCACGGGTCGATCGGTTGGCCGCACACAACCAATCGATCCGAAAAGGATCGCCAATGAAGTCGTTAAGTAACTGACCAATTTAGATTTCAAAATAGTTTAAAACCGATTTTTATGAAAAAGAGCATGACAACCAAATTCAAACTCAAAAGAGCCAATCTGGTATTTTCCCTTTGAATGCGAGGGCGTCAGAGTCAATCAAAGAGGCCGCCAAGGCGTTGTTTCAAAGCAAATCCATTTTGATCGGAGCGGGCGCGGGGATGGGGGTTGATTCCGGCTTGCCGGATTTTCGGGGGAAAGATGGATTTTGGAGGGAATACCCGCATTTGAGGAAAAGGAATATCGATTTCGAAGAAATGGCAAATCCGGCTTGGTTTTCGGAGGATCCTCATTTTGCATGGGGATTTTACGGACACCGTCTTAACCTTTACCGATCCAGCAAACCTCACCGGGGCTTCACACTTTTGCAAAAATGGATTCGTACGCTTGAGCTGGAATCCTTCGTCTTCACCTCCAACGTCGACGGACACTTTCAAAAGTCCGGATTCGCAGAAGACTTCATTCACGAATGCCACGGTTCCATTTTTCATCTTCAATGCCACTCAGGATGCGGGCAAGGAATCTGGCCCGTATCCGAGAGCTTTCACATTGAGTTAGACCACGAGAACGTGCATGCGCGAAATCCGCTCCCCTCCTGTCCATCATGCCATGGCTTGGCTCGCCCCAACATACTGATGTTTGGAGATTTTTATTGGGATTCCAAAAGGACAAGCGAGCAAGAAAGGGAAATGGAAAAATGGTTGAGAACCCATGGCACTTCCGAACTTTTCGTTTTGGAAATCGGAGCCGGCTTAAGCATCCCTACGGTAAGAATGACTTGCGAGCGGGAATGGAAGACGAGCGGCGGATTCTTTCTTAGAGTCAATCCCAGAGACCACTTGGTTCCGGCAGGAGCTCATTCCGTCGCCATCGGAGCCGAGGCAACCCTCTGCGCCATCGAACAAAAAATGTCCTTCATTGATTGATTGCGAGAGAAGAAACACCGGAGCCCATCTCTCGCATTTCCAAAAATGCTTCCGGGCAGGAGAACCCTCAATCACTCTACGGTTACGGATTTGGCCAAATTCCTTGGCTTATCAACGTCCAAACCGCGCAAACGAGCAAAATGATAGGCAAACAACTGCAAGGGAAGGTTTGCCAAAATTGGTCGCACCACCTCATGTGCGTCAGGAAGTCGAAAAACGTCGTCGGCCGCTTCCTCGGGTATTTCAATGCCATCGGGCGCAATTGCGAGCACAAGCCCCTTCCGCGCTTTGACCTCCTGCATATTCGCAATGGTCTTAGCGGAAAGTTCGTTACCCTCAACAATGAAAACAGATGGGCAGTCAGGATTAATCAAGGCAATCGGACCATGCTTTAATTCGGCCGCAGGGTAACCTTCGGCGTGCGCATAGGAAATTTCCTTCAACTTCAATGCCCCTTCCAAGGCAACCGGATAAAGGCTTTGTCTGCCCAAAAAAAGAAGATGCTCCGCTTTGGAATACTTTATGGCAAGTTCCCTAATTTGCTCTCCTTTTTGCAACACTTCCGAGACCAAATCAGGAAGGCCCTTCAAAGCCTCGACAATCGACTGCCCGTCCATAGGGGAGAGATCTCTCATTCTCCCGAGGGCCAGCCCGAGCATTGCGCAAAGACAAGCCTGAGAGGAAAAGGCTTTCGTGGAAGCGACTCCAATTTCCGGACCAACTCGCTGATAGACTCCACCATCCGTCTCTCTTGCCAGAGAAGAGCCAACTACATTGGTAATCCCGAGAGTGAGCAGACCCTTGGTCTTTGCTTCCCTAACCGCTTCCAAGGTATCCAAGGTTTCTCCGGATTGACTTACTGCGATGACCAAAGACTTTCCGGCCTTGGGCGAGTTACGGTAGCGAAACTCCGATGCATGTTCGACCTCAACGGGTACGCGCGCCAAGCGTTCGATCAAATATTCGCCTACCATGCACGCGTGTCTGGCAGTTCCGCAAGCTACGAAGATAATGCGGTCCAAATTGCGCAGTTCATCCTCATGCCCCTCAAGCCCCCCCAGTTTGGAGGTTGTTCCATCATCGCCGAAACGACCGAGCAAGGTGTTCTGCAGGGCCATGGGCTGCTCGTAGATCTCTTTCTCCATGTAGGAATCAAAATCGCCCAATTCAACTTCTTCAGAAACTTCATCCACGGGGTGGGTTACGGCGGTCGCTTCCTGTCCTTCCAAAGTGGTGATTCTGAAGTCGTTTGCTTTGAGAACCGCCAATTCTCCATCATTGAGGAAGACCGCTTCCTTGGCTCGTCCGACGAAGGCCGAAGCATCACTGGCTATGAAATTCGCCTCATCTCCCAAACCAACCACCAATGGAGATCCCCGGCGCGCCCCAATCATCGTATCGGGGTAGTCCAAGCAAAGAACTGCAATTCCGTAAGCTCCGCGACATTGAGGCAACGCTTGCCTGACCGCATCGACGAATCGATTCTCACCTTCCGGCAGTTCGGAATAATGGAAAGCGATCAGGTTACAGAGAACTTCGGAGTCCGTTTCGGATGCAAAGTCTATCCCTTTGTCGGAAAGGAACCTTTTCAAGGCGCCAAAATTTTCGATAACACCGTTATGAACCAAAACGAACTTTTCATCGTAGCTCAGATGAGGATGAGTGTTGGAGACGGTTACCGCACCGTGAGTGGCCCATCGGGTATGAGCGATACCAAGGGATGCGGGTGAGCACTTTTTCTGGACGGACTCCGCGAGGTTATTCACCCGACCCGTTTCACGAGCCATTGAAAATTTCGAGCCTTCATGGAAGGCAATGCCAGCCGAGTCATACCCCCTGTACTCCAATCGACGAAGACCATCGATTAGAGGAGCTTGCGCGGTTTCACGACCTAAATATCCTACTATTCCACACATAGCCTAACAAATTTACGGCAAGCAGAAGATCTCTTCAAATCAATTCAAAGACCTTCCGTTTGCATGCCTGCGAAAAGAATCCCTGATATGCTAAGGCCAAGAATAGACGATGTGAATGAGATTCTCATCGGCAGAAAGAGGGATACGCAAATCTCCATCCGCTCTCGAATGACCGCTTTTGCGGACTAATATTGGTTTGGCTCCCCGCTTGATCATGCACTCCATTGAGTCACTGAGAAGATACTTGTCGTCAAGTTCTTGAGCGCCTACGCCGACTCTTAGATAAAGATCGGTTAAGTCCTCTCCGTTTCTTTTGATTTCAATTCTTCGGACAAGGCTCCAATTGCCTTTTTCCGTTTTCGTTGGTTGACAGAAATCTTCGAAGAAAGAGGCTCCTATCGAATACCTAAAAGTTGGTTGTTGCCTTTGATTGAGATGATAGCCTCGAAATCGAACCAAAGATGAACGCTCCTCGGGATCTGGCCATGGATCATCGGATTTCTTCAAATTTGCAAATGCATCTCCATTCGGAAAATAAAAAGCCTCTTCCCCAGCAGGAGGTTGAAAACCCTGACCCCGACCGGTCCAGTGCCTTCCGCCATCCATGAACTCACCTCGCCAAAGAATTGCCAATCGCATTTGGTTGGCGTCAAAGGCGAGGTTCAGGCCCTCGTCATAACCAACTCCAATTGCCCTGGGTCCGGCTCGATCAATGAAATTTCGGTACATTACGGCTTCTCCGGGCAAAGGCATCACTGGGATTGGCTCCGGAGGTGCTTTAACGGAGCCCTTGTTTCCGCCTTTCGAAAGGGAAGTTTCCTTGAATCCGGGTCCTTTCCATCCAACGTAAAGGGATTCCCCACCTCCTTTCTCAAAGTAACCCACCTTGATGGTATGCTTTCCGGTTTCGAGTTTTATCTTTCCCGAGACTCTCTTGTTTCCATGAACCCCATCATTGTTTACTACGAGCTGATCATTTATTCTTAAGTCTGAACCATCGTCGGAGGTGAGAAAGAACTCATAGGATCCACTCTTTTCGATCTCGAAATCGCCGGTAAAGGAGAAACCGAACCCATCTTTCCTATTCGCTTTGGATATGGTGAAGAAGCCATCTTCGATCATGCCAGACTGGTTGGCCTCAAGTTCATCCCAATTCGGCAGCTTGCTCCAATTCCCATGAAACAATTCGTATTTGAGATTCACTATGGGTGAAAGATTATTCGCTACAATCATAACTCCATTCATCATTTGAGCATGACCAGGGAAGGTGCAAACATAGGGGTATGGACCGACCTTCTTGGGCACCTCGAGGTAAAGAGTTTCTTCCCCCTTGGGATTGACCATATCCGTTTGCGCTATGATTCGAGGATGACCTTCCGGAACCCAATTCATCTCAACGCCTTTCTCACCCAACTTCAAAACGGCATCGGCAACCTCCTTGCCCTTGTCATCCCTATTGCCTTTGGCAGGTTTGCAAAGGATCAAATTATGCGGAAGATCATCCGGGTTTTTGAAGAGAATCTTGATCTTTTCACCTGGTTTCACCGAGAAACTAGGTAAATCGTACTTCATCTGCGCAACGAGAGTTGAGATTGTGAACTCTCGGTCGACTTTCTCGAAACCCGGTGGAGGGCTTGCTGAAAGCAAATGCGCCAAAAGGACCGAAAAAGTCGTAAAGATTACAAAGGGTACGGACATCATATACATCATAACTGGGATATTGTATTTACAACTGATAAATTGCAGTGAAAACTAAAATTGATGGCGAGCATATTCCTCCACGTAAAATGACTTTTCGCGAAGATACAGTTAAATCAAAGGGTTTTCATCTTCTCGGCATGGGCGCAAATCTTAGGTGTCTTTGCCTCGTGTTTTTATCGTGTACTGAGCTTTTTTCTTATGCAGAGAGCTTCGAGGATCGCAATTTGATCCTTGTGATCACGGAAGACCACGCGACCGAAACCCTTTTGACGGAATCCGGTCTCAAACTAAATGATAGCCCCACTCCAAACCTCAGCGAACTCGCGCGGAAGGGTCTCATCTTTGCCAATGCTTTTTGCGCCAATGCAAATACCGGACCAAGCACTGCGTCCCTCTTAACCGGTCAGCACCCTCATGCTAACTATGTTTTGCATAACGGAGACAAATTCGGCGCAATTAAGACAAATCTGGCAAAAATACTTCAGGAAAACGGGTATGAGACCGCTCTTTTCGGCAAGTGGGATTTCGGGAGTCAACCCCAAGGGTTTTCTCATTGGGAAATCCTGTCGGACGGAGACCAATTCTATAATCCCGAATTTTGGAACCCAAAGGGGAAAAAGAACATAGAAGGGCATACCACTGACGTAATCACCGACCTGTTTCTCGAATGGGTGACGCGGCGGCAAAACGCTTCCGCCCAAAAACCCTTCTTTGCCCTTATTCAATACAATGGAACCCGAAAACCATGGATGCCCGCATTACGCCATCTTGAACTATACGATGACGTTTTGCTGCCCGAACCTCTGACTCTTTTTGACGAACACAAGGGAAGAGCTCCGCCTTCCAGGTATCAGGAAATGAACATCCAAAGGAATCTAAGTCTGGCGGACGACCTTTTTTTGCCGAAGCTTGAAGAAAACCAAGGTTCAAACGAAGGAAACCCAAACGCCAAATCTCTTAGAAACCTCAAGCGCATGAATGAAGAGCAACTTTCAACTTGGCAACTTTCCTGGAGACCAAAGAACGAAGCCTTTTGGAGAGACACTTATGAGGGAGAGGCTTTGGTTCGCTGGAAATACCAGAGATTTGTCAAAAATTATTTGAGATGCCTGAGGGGCATCGACGAAAACGTCGGACGGATTGTCAGCGGAATAAACGAAATTCTTGGCAAAAATTGCATTCTTTTTTACACGGCAAGCAAGGGGAGGTTTTTAGGTCAAAATGGTTGGTTTGGGGATTCTTGGGCATACGATCCTTCCTCGCGCATTCCAATGCTTTTACATGACTTTGCCAACAATGAGAACTTCACTGGGCAAAGAACCGACCTGACAAGTTCGATTGACTTGGCCCCGACGATTCTTGGCATTTGCAAAATACCTGACTCCAAGGGGATGCAAGGACTGGACCTATTCATGCCGATGGAGGAAAGAAAGGAAATGGTTCGGAAATACCTTTATTTTCACCACTATGACTTCCCCGCGAAATCCATGGTTCCCAAGCATTACGCCATCCGTAGCGAAAGCCATAAACTCATTCATTATTACCAATTCGACGAATGGGAGTTTTTTGACTTGAACAAGGATCCCTTGGAAAAAAACAATCTTCATTCCGATGAATTGCAAAAGGAAACGCTTGATCGGCTCATGGAAGACATGAAATCCGTTAGGCAATTTTTTCAGGACAATTCGGAAATTTCCATAATGGCCGAAGAATGGAGACGTATTTATCGTGGACCGAACGCAAGATATGACTAGGGAAGCGCGCTTATCGAATGCCTACGCTTGCTTGGTAAATAATTACAAATTTCATGTAAAACTAAAAAAAGTATTGAAATACCATCATAGGCATTGATAATGCGTACATATAGGAATGCATATCCTGAAAGGCATCGTTTGGGAGGACGATGCCTTTCTCTTTTTTAAAGTATAGCGTTAAAACTGCTTGAGGTCGGGCATACTTTGTAACATCAAATAGACCTAATGAAACCTTCTACATTTCTCTTCACCCTCATAACGCTTGTTTCGTCTTTGTCGCTATCTTCAAAGCAGACATCCTCTCCCAATATCCTATTCGTCTTCACCGACGACCATGCCCCTCATGCAATTGGCGCTTACAACGGCTGGCTTAAGTCAGTCAACCCGACTCCCACGATCGATAAACTGGCCAAGGAAGGAATGCTGTTTGTCAACAGCTTCTGCACCAATTCCATTTGCGGGCCGAGTCGAGCGGTGATTCAAACCGGTAAGCATAGCCACAAAAACGGCTTCATGAACAATGGTAATACCTTCGATTGGAATCAGCAAACGTTCCCCAAGCTCCTCCAAAAAGCTGGGTATCAGACCGCAATCTACGGAAAAAGTCATCTTAAGGGGGCACCCTTGGGCTTTGATGACTGGGCGGTTTTGCCGGGACAAGGCTTGTACTACAACCCGGATATGATTTTCCCGGACGGCAGAAAGCGAATCGACGGCTACTGCACCGATGTCGTAACCGACTTGGCGGTGAAGTGGCTCAATGAAAAGAGAAAGGATGACAAACCTTTCATGCTCATGGTTCAACACAAGGCTCCCCACCGAAATTGGATGCCGGCTCTGAGGCACTTGTCTCTTTATGATGACATTGAAATTCCCGAACCTCCCACCCTTTTCGACGATTGGAAGGACAATGCCCCGGGAGCCCGCTTACAGGAACTGGAAATCGACCGCCATATGGATTTAAACTACGATCTGTTTGTGGATCTTACCCCTCAATTCAATCAACCTCCATCTCAGAAAAGACAGGATCGTTCCGCTTGGCAAAACATGAAACGAATGACCCCGGAACAACTGAAAGCCTGGAGAGACCATTATCGCCCAAGGGACGAAGCTTTTCACAAAGCCAAGTTACAGGGTAAAGATCTGATTCGCTGGAAATTTCAAAGATATGCCAAGAATTATCTAAGGTGCGTAAAGGGAGTGGACGAAAGTATCGACCGTCTCCAAAAGCAACTTGTAAAATTGGGGTTGGCTGAAAACACCATCGTAATTTATTCGTCCGACCAAGGTTTCTACATTGGAGATCATGGTTGGTACGACAAAAGATGGATGTATGACGAATCCATGAAAATGCCTCTGATCGTAAAGTGGCCCGGAGTGGTCAAACCTGGTAGCAGGGAAATGAGAATGGTTCAGAATCTCGACTATGCTCAGACTTTTTTGGATATTGCCGGCGCTCTACAACCTGATGATATGCAAGGTTTGTCTTTGGTGCCATTACTGAAAGCCGAAAACCCAAAGGAATGGAGAAAGGAAATTTATTATCATTACTATGAATATCCCAGCGTGCATATGATTCCTCGCCACTACGGCATTCGGACGAAAAGATACAAATTGATGCATTTTTATCAGTTTGGAGACGAATGGGAATTATATGACCTTAAGACCGACCCTGATGAGCTTTCCAACCTATATGGCAAAAAAGAGGTTCTTGACCTTCAGGAAAAGCTCAAGCTTAGATTGAAAAGAATCAGAAAGGTCTACGATGATCAAAGCGACGTCTCCATTCGGCCTGACTACATTGAGCAATACAGAAGGAAATCATAAGCTAGAGCTTCAATTGCTTGCCGTCCGAAATTGAACCCAAGACGCTTGGATGCAACCAATTCTTAAGAGACCAACGCATTGATAATACGCGATATCGATTGGGTTTTGCTTTCATCCTTGGCTCGTAGTCCGTGTAAAAGGCGGTGAGCAGAGTTCCTTTCGCATCCAGTGAAACCGTAGAGGGGTATCCGATGTCCTTAGCCTTTTCGCCAAATTGGTGAAGCACCCAAGGCGGCCGCCAAGTTTGCCCGCCATCAATGCTCAAGCGGGCTCCAATACCCATCAATCCTCGGTTACGGATACCGTAAGTCAGCAAAAGACAATTTTCGGAAAGAATCGTAATATCCGCGGGATGTTGCATGGGCAAAGTCAGAGAACCTCTCTCTTTCCACTTTTTTTGCTTTTGGGATAATTCGCAAAGTTTGACGTGATGATCCGTGTGGGTACGCGTAACCGCTAAGACTCGACCATCATCAAGTTTGCAAAGAGTCGCTTCGTTGGAATCATTCGATCCAAACTTTAGGCTCTTTGTCCAAGTGAAACCGTCATCCTTGGACAAAATCATCCAGGTTTCACTGGGATTTCCACTTCCCTTGGATCGATAAGACGAATAGGCCAACTGATTCTCTTCAAGCTGGATGATGCGACCAAAGGGAATGGCGTTACGAATGACTTTGGGAATTTCAGGGCAAGAATCCATTTTCCATGATTTCCCCCGATCCTTGGATCTTGAAAGCCAGTGTCCGGAAAACCCAGTGAATTTTTCATGCTTAACAAAAAAACCGCTACTAAAACAAAGCAGGTCACCGTTATGAGCCAACCCGACGGCCAAATGCATACGATTCCCGCCTTTAGGTCGCTTCGCCACGATTGACCGTTTCTTCCAATTTCCGCCTTTGCGATCAGAGATCGAGCATACCAAATCACCTTCCATCAGTCCATGACTGGGAGCATTGAAATAGGTACAAAGAACTTGCCCGTTCCTCAATCTAGTAAGGTTTGGCCAACCACAGGCATTGGTTGCGATTACGGAAAAACGACTCATATTTAGATCTAGCCTACTCAATTATCAATCCGAACCGAATTTTATTCTAGCAAATAGTTCATTTTAAAAAGCAATGGGCACATCATTTCCATATTTGACAGTACTGCCAATTTTGGAATTCTTTTCTTTGATGCACCGTTTCGCAATCATCCCATTATCGTTCTCTTTGCATTTCATTCAAGCACATGCAGAAAAACGCTTGGAGTTCTTTGAGAGTCGAATAAGGCCCGTGCTCGTCGAAAACTGCTACGAGTGCCACAACAGCATTAACAAGGCAAGTTCCGGCTTGGCTTTGGATTATAAGGGCGGATTGCTTAAAGGTGGCGAGCGGGGTTCGGTTCTATCATTTGAGAATCCTCAAGAAAGTCTTCTTCTGCGGGCGATGATGCATGATATTAGTAACCTGAAGATGCCAAAAGGTGGCCCCAAGTTGTCTCCGGATGTGATTCAAGACTTTGAAAGATGGATTTCCACAGGAGCTTATGATCCTAGGGAGAGCCCGCCTTCGCCAGAAGAGTTCGCAGATGAAACCTCTTGGGAAAAAACTCGGGAGAAAAGAAAGTCTTGGTGGAGTTTTCAACCTGTTCGTATGGTGCGCCCTCCTTCTGCCTCCCCTCAAAACAATACCCATCCCGTAGACCAATTTTTAGTCCATAAGATGCAAAACTCCGGCTTAAGTCTTAACCAAGAGGCGGAAGGGATCACCATATTGCGGAGGTTATCTTTTGCCTTAACCGGGTTGCCCCCAACAATCGAGCAGCAGGATCGGTTCTCCGCTTTGACGGAACATGGCATCCATCATGCGGTGGAAGTCTCCGTAGACGAAATGCTCTCGAGTCCACATTTTGGAGAGCGTTGGGCCAGACACTGGATGGATTGGTTGCGGTATGCGGATTCGCACGGCAGTGAAGGTGATCCGCCTATCCCCAACGCTTACCAATACCGAAATTATTTGATTAGATCCCTCAATGCCGACATTGGATACGATCAGTTGGTTCTCGAGCATTTTGCCGGCGATTTGCTTCCGAATCCCCGTATCAACAAACAACTTGGTCTTAATGAGTCGGTTATCGGCACCTCGAATCTAAGATTTGTTTTACATGGATTTGCCCCCACCGACGCACTTGATGAACACGTCCGCTTCACCGATGATCAAATCGATGCTGTCACCAAAACCTTTCTTGCTCTAACCGTCTCCTGCGCTCGCTGTCATCATCATAAGTTCGATGCAATCAGCCAAGACGACTACTATGCTTTGTTCGGTATTCTTTCAAACGGCAGACCGGCCCAAAAAGTCATCGAAGATCCAACTGTTTCAAAGGATCATGAGAATAGACTTGGTGAAATTAAGACCGCGGTTAAAAAAGCACTCGCCGAAGTTTGGAAGTCCCCCGATTTAGCTGAGAAAATCTTGGCCCAACCGCCCGAGGAAAACCAAGAACATGCCCATAATTTCCTCATGCCTTGGCAAAAACTCCGTGATCTCGAAGGCAGTGACTTTTCAAGCGAATGGAATAAAATCAAAAAGCAAGTCCGTGAAAGTGAGCAACGGCTCGTCTCTCGCCTT
>Ga0160422_10000801_pt1 | contig 19366 bp, 18 predicted proteins | sample Fk160mmetaG_FD_108192 | JGI IMG/M metagenome (GOLD analysis project Ga0160422, IMG submission 108192) | Marine microbial communities from the Central Pacific Ocean - Fk160115 60m metaG | ecosystem: Environmental > Aquatic > Marine > Oceanic > Photic zone | place: The Central Pacific Ocean... | reverse complement strand
CAGGCACAGCAGGAACCCACCCCGGATCCATTCATCGACGATTGGACGGTGTATGCATCCAAGGAAATCGCCACCATCTCATAATGGGAGAGATCACCTATATTGACGCTATCCGTGAGGCTCAACACGACCTGCTGGCGTCTGATGAGCGCGTCTTTATCTACGGTCAGGACGTTGGGCATTTCGGAGGAGCGTTCAAGGCCACCCAAGGCCTCAAGAAACTTTTTCCTGATCGGGTGCTCGATTCGCCAATCAGCGAGGATGCCATGATCGGGCTAGCCGTTGGGGCCGCCATGGAGGGTATGCGCCCGATCGTTGAGATGCAGTTTGCTGATTTCTCGTCGGTAGGCTTTAACCAGATTGTCAATCAAGCTGCAACCCAGTTCTATAGAACCGGAGCACCTGCGCCAATCACCGTGCGACTCCCCTCCGGAGGCACACCGGGATCCGGTCCTTTCCACAGCCAGATGATGGAAAGCGTTTATGCCTATTACCCCGGACTTGTTGTCCTTACGCCGGCGACAGTAGCTGACGCCTACTCCATGCTGATCGACTCCGTCGCACTTGACGACCCAGTTCTCTACTTTGAACACAAATTCCTCTATCGATGGCTGAAGGCCAATCAGTTAAAGGACGATCAGGACCCGCTGCCTATCGGGCAGGCAAGGGTAGTGCGCGCTGGGAAGCATGCTACCGTCGTAGCCTACAGCGCCATGGTTCATGAAGCTCTCAGGGCTGCTGACCTTCTTGCCTCCGAGGGGTGGGAAATCGAAGTTGTCGATCTTCGAAGCGTCAAACCACTGGATACTGACACCGTTATCGCCTCGGTCGCGCGGACGGGCCGCCTGCTCGCAGTCGGTGAAGCCTTCCCGTGGGGAGGTGTAACCTCTGAAATAGTATCGAGGGTAACCAGCGAGGGATTTCATCTTCTCGACGCACCTCCTCAGAGACTAAACTCCCGTGATACCCCAGTACCCTACCATCCAAACCTCTGGGAAGCCCACCGCCCAACCCTTGAGTCAATTGCAGCCGCAATCCGCAATCTACTCCAACTTTAGCTCTAAGAGTCCATTCTCATGCCGGAAGTTCCCATTCTCATGCCTCAACTTGGCGAATCCATCGCCGAGGCCACAGTCATTCGCTTCAATGTTAAAGTCGGAGATCAAGTCATCGCCGATCAGGAAGTAATCGAGGTAGAGACTAACAAGGCTACAATGGGCGTCACAACCCTCTGTCAGGGCACTGTCCAGGAACTGCTTGTCGAGGAAGGGGTGAGCTATCCCGTAGGAACAGTGCTCGGACTTCTCGATGTAACCGAGGAGGAGGTCGAGAGGACCGGGGTCCAGGAAAACAACTCACAGAGCCCTCCCGATTCGTCGGAGGAGGAGTCCCCCGAGGAGCCTCGAGCACATTTCGCCACTCCTGAGGGGGGGGCTCACGAACCGCGGGCCGTTGAACCCAGCATCCGGGGACTCGCCGTGCCTGCCGGTATGAAGGGGGCACATTATCTCTCTCCTCGGATGAAAGCGAGGATGGATGAATTAGGTCTACGTGCAGCGGACATCTCTGCGATTGTAGGAAGCGGAGCAGGGGGAAGGGTAACAGTCGAGGATCTGGAGCAGTTTCTGGAGTATATCGACAGCTGGCCCCACAGTCAGGCTTCTCCGATGCGGCTTTCGGTGGCCGACTCTATGAGGAGAAGCTGGACGCGTCCCCTTGCTTCAGTTGGGCGCCCAGTTGCGCTTGACACCCTTCTCAGCTACCGCCGAAGCCTTGACCCCAAACCTCCCCTGACAATCTTTCTCCTCAGGGCATTCGGGAAGGCCCTCGCAGAGGAGCCCGCAACCGCCGGTTATCTTATTGGAGAAAAAATTGTTCATCCCAGAGCATTAGACATCGGAGTTGCCGTTCAGGTTGAAGATGGCGTTCTGGTTCCCGTTCTCCGTAATGTCGACGGCCGAACTATCGAAGAGCTAATGGACGAATATCAGGCGCTGATTAGAAGAGCCCGGGAGCGACGTGTTCCGGAAGAGAACACTGGTGGGGGAATCGCAACAGTTACCAACTTCGGAACCTTCGGTCTGATGTGGGGGACACCGATCCCACTGCCTAGTGAGACTTTGATCCTAGGCATGGGAGCCGGGAAAAAGAAACCTTCCTGGTCAGAGGATGAAGGCGCGTTTGTCCCGGTCACTGAGGCTGACCTTGTTCTTACCTTTGATCATCGGGTCGTCGATGGAGGAGGGGCAGGGATGCTGCTGAATCGACTTAACGAGCTCCTTCAAGAGCCAGACAGCCTTTAACCGGCAACAGCTCCCGGGAAAGGTAAGGCGTTGTTACCGGCATCAACCAACAGATCATTTCTTGCTCCTCCTTAACAAATTGCAATCCGCGCATCCGGCGACTGTTGCAAATCTTTACCCTGCTCAGCGAGGAGAATGGCTTGCCACAGGGCCCTCCATTGCTTCCTATTGGTTAGTGAACCGCCTGCTAAATACTCTCTGCTTTTCAGGGCTCGCATTTCTCTTCACAGGGACGTCACCACTGCTGGCGGAATTGCGAGAATTCACCGACGTCAAGGGACGTAAGATCACCGCTGAATTCCTGGGCATGAATGGTGAATCCATGGTGAACCTGCGAATGGGGAGCGGAAAGATGGTCACAGTAGCGCTTCTCCGCCTGAGTGCTGATGATCAGAAATACATCACAGCGCATCCGGCAGCGAAACTATCCCCCGTAAGCCTTCCGGAAAAACCGCTAATCGCAGTTACTGACTGGAATGAAAAACTACAGCGTGATGAATCCTACTTTATCAACAAGAACGGCCAGCGAGCATTCCGAAGAGCCATCCGCAAGATCAACCAGGATGGCTTCGCAAGCGGGCTCTGGGATTTTGCAATCGTGGAAGGTCCATATCCAGGGATACTTGATTCTGAAGGCATGGCTTTATTCGGAGTGTCCAGATCGGGATCCCCACAATTAACGGCAGGTTCAGACGCACCGATCGTAGTCGCACGCTACGGAATCGGAGAAGAGGCCTACGTTCAATACCTGCGGAAGGATGGCAAGCCCTTCATCAGAACTAAATTTGCTGCCGGGCGTCCCTTCAATAGCGAACGAGCGTGGGTAAATCTTGAACCCGGCGACCTTCCAGGATCGGGGGCACAGCGACAAGGCAACGGCACTTGGACCCTCATCGATTATCAAGGCAACCTCCTGCATGCTTTTGAAGACCTTGTGGTCAACGACTTCTCTGAGGGGCGCGCAGGGGTCGCTCTCGACATCAGATCATCGGAATGGTCAATTATTAATACAAACGCAGAAATCATTGCCGAAGGACCGTTTCGGAGGGTTGGAAAATTTATCAATGGCGCATCGGTGGTCGATGGGCGCCTGATGGACCGCGATGGTAAATGGCTGATGGAGGAAAAAGGTGAATGGCAGATTGAACGCAAATATGAAAATTCTGAGAGCGACGCAATCGTCGCAAGAAGAACAAGACGCGTCGCTGGAAAACCTCGATATGGAATTTTGCGACGGTCCACTGGAGAATTTATAGCAGACATTCCTGATGAATATTATGTGGATCGAGGCTTCTTTGATGGACTGGCAGTCGTCCGGGACATGAAGACTCAAACCTTTGGATACCTTTCGCGCACAGGTGAAATCATCATTTCGCCGAATTTTTCGAGGGCGGCACCATTCAAAGGTGGCCTCGCACACGTTTCCCTCGAACAACTGCACGAACGTGCGGTTATCAATCTCGCCGGCGAAGTGGTGTGGAAGGCCCGCTTGCAGGAAATTGCAATACCGGGTGAGGATAATGAAGACTCTCTGAAAGAGCCTGAGTTAGACGCGCCTGAGGGACTCGAGAAACCCGGGCTCTGAATTCAAAAGCCAGACGGACCATTTGTGGTAGGCGAGCAAACTGCGAGCCCGTCCGGAACCGATTGGTTGAACTAGAATAAATCACCGTAGAACTCAGGATGTAAGCCGAAGACCCTGGTTGAATGGGGTGGCTGATACCACCGGTGATCCCTGTGCGGATCGCCTTTAATAAACTCCGCATTACATATATTGTGCGAAGTTATAGAGGTTTGGAGTAGCGCCGGCTGCATTTCCCGATTCCTCCCGAAGCAGCTGCATTTTCCTGTTCCCTTTCCTGATCCCTTTTGCCATCTCTATGCCCGGGGCTGCTGTTTGTAGCTCTTGGTTCATCAGAGCTTCACGGACAGGAATGAAGGTTGTCGCGATCGCAAACCAGAAAGGCGGAGTCGGTAAAACTACGACTGCGGTAAACCTGTCATCAGCACTCGCACGCCGTGGCCAGCGCACCCTCATAATAGACTTAGACCCACAAGCCAACGCCACCAGCGGACTTGGTGTAGATCCGGAAGATGCGTGCGATGCTAGCATTTACGAGGTTTTGTTGGGTAGTGCTACTCTGCAATCTAAAATTCAAGCAACACAGCACGAGAATCTCTCTATTATCCCTGCCGAAATGAACCTCGCGGGCGTCGAGATCGAGCTCGCTCGAATGGAAGACCACCTCCTAATTCTTCAAGACATCCTCCGTAAGGCCAAAAAAAAGGCAAAATACGATTTCTGCATCATCGACACCCCGCCCTCACTCGGGGTTCTAATGACCTCCGCGCTTTCAGCTGCAGATGAGGTCCTGGTGCCTTTACAATGCGAGTGGTTCGGACTCGAGGGCCTCTCCAAAATCCTGCAAGTCATAGAGCAAATCCGAGATTCCGGGGTTAATCCCCGCCTGAAAATCGAAGGGATTTTAATGACGATGTATGACGGAAGAACCAACCTTTCCCGCAAGGTAGTTCAGGAAGTAAAAAACTTCTTCCCAGAGTGGCTCTATCGGAGCGTCATTCCGCGAACCATCCGCCTCGGCGAGGCACCGAGCCACGGCAAAACAATCTTCGAGTGGGATCCCAATGGCACCGGGAGCGAATCTTATGACGCAGCCGCAAAGGAGTTTCTCCGGCGCCACAAAATCAAAGCTCTCCCCATAAAGAAGGCTCGATAAGTGACTACTTGTGAATGCGGAACGGGCGTTTTTATGTAGTTCGCGTGCTCGAATTGCCGCATTAGGCGGCAACCCAGCCCGCGCCAAAAGTCTCCTCCTTTCCCCAACGGATCAAAGCCGCTCTAGTAGAGGCTCCCGCATGCGCCAGGAAAGCTGCAGAGTCCCCTGTGTTTTGAGGGCTAAACTTTTTGTTCCGGTTTCTGCGTAATGCCTGACGGAAGGCTTGCACCCCTGCCCTCTGCGGTTAAAAACAGTTCATCTTTCCAAACTATTTAGCCTGATTGCATGTTTGCCAAACTCTTCGGAATGCTGTCCCAGGATATGGGTATCGACCTTGGGACCGCCAACACACTGGTCAACATTAAGGATCAGGGAATCGTCCTGCGGGAGCCTTCCGTCGTGGCCGTCAAAGCCGGTAGTAACGAAGTTGTTGCCGTTGGTGACGACGCAAAGCGCATGTTGGGCCGAACACCGGGCAACATCGTTGCGATCCGTCCGCTGAAAGACGGTGTGATTGCCGACTTTGAGGTAACCGAGGCAATGCTCAGGCATTTTATTCGAAAAGTAAGCCATAAACGGCGCTCACACCCAAGGGTAGTGGTCGCTATCCCCTCAGGAATCACCGCTGTTGAGCGTCGCGCTGTTAAGGAATCAGTCGAACAGGCGGGCGCACGCGAAGTCTTCTTAATCGAAGAGCCCATGGCAGCTGCCATTGGAGTTGATCTTCCGGTTCAGGAGGCTGCCGGGAACATGATAGTCGACATTGGCGGAGGCACCACAGAAGTCGCAATCATTTCACTCTCCGGTATCGTTTACTCACGAAGCGTGAGAACAGCCGGAAACAAACTGGATGGAGCTATTATAAATTATATGAAGCGCTCCTACAGTTTGATGGTAGGTGAAAGAACAGCGGAAGATATTAAGATTCGAATTGGGTCAGCGGCAGCATTGGCCAAAGAAGGCAGTATGGAGGTTAAGGGGCGTGACCTTGTTTCCGGCCTGCCGAAAACAATTACCGTCACATCTCAGGAAATCCGTGAAGCCATGCGGGACCCCTTGGACGACATTGTTGATGCGGTTCGAACGACTCTCGAACGGTGCCCACCAGAGTTGGCTGCCGACCTTGTCGACCGGGGCCTTGTCCTCGCAGGGGGAGGCGCTTTGCTACGCGGCCTGAACAGGCTTTTGCACGAAGAAACTGGACTGCCAGTTCATGTCGCCGAAGACCCTCTCAGCGCAGTGGCAGAAGGCACGGGCAAGGTCCTGAATGAGCTTGCTTTTCTTCGTAAATTGACGAGCTCCGAACTTTGAAAGTGAATTTAAGGTCACTTCCATCCTGACTGCAGAAACGATATGAAACCGGTAAATTTCATAGCGCTTGTGCTTTTTATCTGTGGCGTAATTTGGGTTCTCACCCTCAGTGAGAGGTCGGTGCGGCGTATCCAACAGACCTACTACGCTACCATGACCCCCTTTTTGAAGGGCGGCTCATCGATCAAAAGCCAAGCCCGGAATTTCCTCGAGGAAATCGAACACTCCAAGGATCTGGAGAATCAGCTTCGCGCCATCGAGGAGGAATACATCAAACTCCGCTCTATTGAGGGACGCCTGCGTGAACTTGAGACCGAAAATGCGGAGTTGCGACGCGCTCTTGATTTCAAGGCTAAGTCGCGGCTAAATGTTATTGCTGCTCGAGTAATAAAACGGCAACCAGCAACCTGGTGGGAGACTGCGATCATCGACAAGGGACAGAGCGATTCTATCGGGGCAGGAGTTCCCGTCATTGCCCCGGGAGGACTTGCCGGCAAAGTCGACATCGCCTCTGAAGATACCTGCAGTATGATCCTTCTCACTGACGAACGCTGTCAGGTGTCCGTTCAAGTCGCCGGCACTCCCGAGGTAGGCATCCTCCATGGAACCCGGGGTCGTTACGGGGAAGAGCCTAGACTCATTCTTCGGCACCTGTCACGAGAGGCCGCAATTCTGCCCGGAATGAAAGTGATTACTACCGGCAAGGGAGGGTTGTTCCCCTCGAACCTATTGATCGGAACCGTCAAGGAATACACCCCTGGCCCCGTTGAAGGTGTCGCATTAGTCCAACCTTCGGTCAACTTTGATGAACTTGGAGTCGTGTTCATTATCGCGCAAAAGAATGAACCCGAGGGGTAGTCATGGGCTGGTATCATTTAAGTCTCCTGTTTCTCGTTATCACTGCCTGCATCTTTCAGCAGTTCACGCCCACCTTCCAATCTCTCTGCGATGCAGGAATCCTTCTTGTGCCGCTTGTCTTTCTCTGCTCTTCCGTGACTGTTGGAACCGGTCCCATGCTCCTGCTTGCGTTTACCGCAGGATTCTTCTGGGACGCCCAGCACGTTATTACTCCCCTTCCCGCTGCACTTTTGGGAAACCCTGAAGTCTATGAGTATACGGAGGGCGATGTCAAATTCGGCTATTCAATCATTCTCTACGCCCTGATGGGTTTTTTCATGCAGGGACTGCAACCGTTGTTTCGCGAAGGAAAATGGCACGTGTCCGCCCTTCTTGCCGGAATTGCAGTTTTTCTTTATCTATCCGTCGAATATCTGTGTGTCACTTTTGTCCGCGGCGACCTCATTATCACCCACTCACTCTTCCTGAAAATCAGCTTTACGGCGCTTCTAACAATGCTCCTGTGCCCGGTAGTTTTCTGGGCCCTTTACCGACTAGCCGCCTTATTTCACCATACCATCAGCTACGAGGGCCTTGCCCGGGAACGGGGCACTACCTATTAGAGCCGAATCCCCACTATGGAATCACGTTATCGCTTCCGACTATACCTTTTAACCGCAATCGTGCTCTTTGGCGGCGGGACCTTGTTGAGTCGTCTTTACGACCATCAGATCGTCAACACCGAATACTACCGCAAGCTCATTCCTGGTGAGACGAGTATCGCCATCCGGGACCCCGGAGTGCGAGGTAACATTGTTGACCGCAACGGCCAGATGCTTGCAAAAAATCTTCGTAATTATGAGCTCGTTCTTAATCTCGACGAGATTCACCAGGAATGGGAAAGGCAACATTCTGAAAATCAGAAACCCGGTCGTCGGCAAATTGGAATGGCTGTCCCGACATCCGAGCGTAGCCGAGAGATCGTTCGAATCATAAAGGATGGGATAGTTCCGCGCCTCGAACATCACGGGATAGCAGTCGAATACAGCTCATCCGCTCTCCAAAAGCACTATGTTACTCATGGTGGCCTGATCCCTTTCACCTTTCCAGTGGATCTCACTTACGAGCAGTTCGCACGCCTCGCTGAGCATAATCTCGAAATGGCAGGTGTTTACGTGACTGTCAGGCCTCGGCGGCAGTATCCTTTTGGAACCCTAGGCTGCCATATTTTGGGCTATCTGAAGCAATGGGAAAAGGGCGACATTCCAGAGAAAGCGAAGGAAGAATACGACCACTATCTTGGCGATGCAGTGGGTTCCACCGGAGTAGAGGCGACAATGGACACTTTCCTGCGGGGTTCACCGGGACGCCGGGTTCTCCGAAAGAACGAGAAAGGCAGGATTCTTGGAGAGGTTCTTAACGAGAGAGTCGCCCCGGATCAGGGGAGCCAAGTGATGTTGACGATTGATGCCAGGATCCAGTTTCTGGTCGAAAACGTTCTGAGGAAAACCGGAAGGGCTGCCGCAGTCGTAATGGACGTCAATACAGGGGAGATTCTCGCGATGGCCTCCGTCCCCAACTATAATCCCAACGAATTCATCCCAAGTATCTCGAGCTCGAAATGGGAGGACTACAAGCGCAACAAAGCCTATCCCTTGATCAACAGGGCCCTCTCGAGCTTTACACCGGGATCCACTTTCAAGCTTCCTACGGCAATCGCGGCATGCATGCACAGCAAGGGAGACTTTGGTCACACCTGTGTGGGACACCTCCGGTTTGGCAGGACTGGAAAACTAAAAATTCGTTGCTGGAAAACGGTCGGACACGGCCCTCTTTCTCTCACCAGCGCCATACAACGTTCATGCAATCCCTACTTCATGCAACTATCCACTGAACTGGGTAATGAGCGGATGGCAAACGCCTTTGACATGTTGAATCTAGGCAGAGCAACGGGTGTCAAGCTGCCAGCGGAAGATCGAGGAATTATTCCAGGCAGCGAATGGTGGCGCCGTGAGCTCCACCCGGGAGAATCAATGACCCCGGCGCGAATGGCGATGCTTGCAATCGGACAAGACGAAAGCGAGGCCACTCCGCTGCAGCTGGCTGCCCTTACCGCGTGCATAGCTAATGGAGGAAAGTATTACCGTCCACGAATCATCAAGATGGCTGTGGATCCGAAGGAAGGGATATTAATCAGCGACATCCCGGAACTAAGAGTTGATCTCGTTACTGAGGGGATGAATAGCGAACAGTTCGCAGATCTCCGGCATGGAATGTGGAAGGCCGCGAACGAGCTTGGGGGTACGGCAAGAAGAGCTTCTCCCGAGGATGTCGAAATCGGTGCCAAAACCGGCACAGCTCAGACAACAGATTTCGGAGAGAAGTCTCACAACGCTTGGACCGTAGCGTTCGGCCCGTTCGAGGAGCCGAGATACGCGGTTGCAGTTATGGTCCAAAACGGCAAATCCGGGGGTAAGGTGTGCGGACCGCTTGTAAATCTCATCTTCAGAGGGCTATTTGCTGCAGAAAAAGGCCTGAAACTCCCCCTGCGGCGAATGGGGGAAGTGGCAGGTAATTTCGATCCTATTGAAGAAATTGCTCTTCCAGAGGGCGATCTTCTTGCCCTAGCTATTGACGAGGAGGGCGAAACAGGCGAGGAAGCTGAGGAGGCGCAGCTTCCTGGGACAGCCGTCAGAGTACGGCCCCGGGCAATACCCCTGCCCTCAATCACTCCCGACGCAGACTCGGGGAACTCTCAAAACCGGGAAGCCCGGCGCCAAACGGACTAGATCCGAAGAGCGCACTTGCCGATTCAAAAATCCACAAACCTACTTTTCAACCCATGTTTAAAAAAATCAGACGGGCTCTCCGCATCGGCAATGTCGATGCCAGAGAGGGTAACACCATTGTCATCAATGCCGAAAAACTCGAACGACGAGTTGCCTTGCTTGAAGATGGCGTGCTCGAGGAGTACGAGATCGAGAGAGAAGGCGATATGAATATCGTTGGGAGTATCTTCAAAGGCCGCGTGAAGAACATCGAGCCCGGCCTGAAAGCGATGTTTGTCGATATCGGAATGGAGAAGAATGCTTTTCTCCACTTCTGGGATGCCATTCCGGCTGCGCTCGATAACAGTATGGAGGAAATCCATCGGCAGGGACGCTCAAAAAAAAGAGCACGTCCAAAAAAAATCACCTCAAAGGACATTCCGAGTCTTTACCCGGTTGGATCCGAGCTGGTGATTCAGGTTTCAAAGGGGCCAATCGGAAATAAAGGGCCCCGAGTTACCACGAACGTTTCCCTCCCCGGGCGATACCTTGTGCTTACACCTTTTGCAGACCAGTTTGGTATTTCACGCAAGATTGAAGACCCAGAGGAGCGGACGAGGCTTCGCCGGATCATGCAGCGCCTTGCCGTCCCGGAAGGCATGGGCATCATCATGCGGACGGTTGCTACCGGAAAGCGACATCGGCATTTCGTGCGCGACTTGGCCATGCTCCTGGAACAGTTTGAAGGTGTAGAAACGCTCCGGGATGATAATCCGGCTCCGGTATGTGTATTTGAAGAGCCCAAACTGATTGAGCGGACAGCCCGTGATTTCCTGACCGAGGAGATCGACCAGGTCGTCTGCGACGATGCGGAGACCACCGAGCGAATTAAACTAATCGCGGAGAAGATCTCGGGCAGGGCAAAAAGACGTGTTCATTATCTGCAGACTCAGCAACCTCTATTTGATGAGATAGGAGTTCAAAAGCAGATCGATGAGGCGTTTCTTCGTCAGGTCTGGCTTCCCTGTGGGGGCTACATCGTTATTGATGAGACCGAAGCTCTAATTTCCATTGACGTTAACACAGGACGAAACCGAGGGTCGAAAAACGTCGATAAGATGATTCTCGAAACCAATATTGAAGCTGCCCATGAAACCGCACGACAACTACGCCTAAGGAACGTTGGGGGACTCGTAGTAGTTGACTTCATCGATATGCGGCACCGGAGGGATCAGCAAGCCGTTTACCGCGCAATGAAGGAGCGGTTGCGGAGGGACCGCGCGAAAACTCAGGTCCTTCAGATCTCAGCTGTTGGCCTCATGGAAATGACAAGGCAACGTCTCAATGAAAGTCTGCGGGACACGCTTCTTGAGTCATGCCCCTATTGCGCTGGGTCCGGCAAGGTAAAGACGACCATGACGATGAGCGTGGAAATCCAGCGCGAGCTGAATACCATCCTATCTACAAGGCGGGATGAAATTGGTGATGTGATTGTGGTCGTGAGCCCCGATGTTCTTAATCGCTTTAAATCCGAGGATGCGAACATTCTCATGGAACTGGAACGCAGTCACACCGGGCGACTTATATTTCGCAGCGATCCAAACCTTCACCGTGAACGCTACTCGGTTCTCGACGCAGAAACTGAAAAGCATCTTGTGGACAAATAATCGCAGTTCTCCTCGGTGAGAGCGCAGCTTTCTGCTCTAGCTCTTCTACTGATCGGATTAGCCAGCTATTTCCTGCAGCAAGCGTAGCTTCTCAAACGCCGCACCAGATTGGATTAGTTCTCGCGCTTTTCCAATTCCTGTAGCGAGATCTTTCGCTAGCCCCGCACAAGCGAGACCCGCTCCTGCATTGAGAAGGACGATGTCGAGACGGGGGCCTGTGTCTCGACCCGCAAGAATCTCGGTGAGAAGTTGCGCATTTTCCCGCGCGCCTCCCCCTTTCAGGTCCTCAGGAGTAACCATCCTCATCCCGTAATCTTGAGGATGAATCACTTCCTTCACGCTTTTTCCCTCAAGCGTCCTGCAGATTGTAGTAGGACCCATGGTACTTATCTCGTCTACCGGGCGGCCATCCTTGGTCTCTCCATGCACTGCCCATGCGGAGCTGCGTCCCAGCCGCCGAAGAATATCAGCATACACAGTGGGTAGTTCCGGGCTAAAAACACCAACGAGCTGGCATGTCGGTCGAGCTGGATTAAGAAGCGGCCCTATCAGGTTGAAGATGGTTCGAACCCCTCTCTCCGCCAGTAATTTGCGTACTGGCATAATCGCCTTGAATGCAGGGTGATACATCGGAGCAAACAGAAACCCTAGTCCTGCTCCCGCAACGCAAGCCCTGAAACCTTCTGGTGAAAGATCTATACGCACCCCCAGCTCCTCAAGCACATCTGCTCCACCACTCCTCGAGGTAATACCTCTGTTACCATGCTTCAAGACCACCGCCCCACCCGCTGCTATAACGAACATCGATGTCGTAGAGACATTAAAAAGATTGAGCTTGTCTCCACCGGTTCCACAAACATCGATAGTTGGTTGCTGCAAAGAATCAGCCGCAACTGCAGGATCGACAGCTCGCTCAAGTAACTCAGAAACGAACAAAGCGATCTCAGCTGCAGTCTCTCCCTTCCTCGCAAATAACTCCAGAAATCTAGTTTTCTCAACAGGGTCAACCTCTTCATCTACAAGAGCATGAACCAGCTCACGGACATCAGCTGGACCCAAGTCGCTACCACAGTTAACAAGATCAATATACTTCTCCATCTTTCAAAAGGCGTCTCTCGTGAATCAACTGGAAAACCCGGACGGATCTACCCAAAATAGGAAGGCTCATTGCCATGCTTCCATTTAATATTACATCCACTGCTTGGGAAGGGATCTTCCGGAGGTTCATTCCCTGCGATCAGAAGATCAATCGCATTGCGTATGTCAGCTCCGGTAACCTCACCACCGATTTTGGGACGCGTTTCGTCAAACTGTCCGGCATAAAAGAGTTTGCCGGCGGCATCCAGCAGAAAAAAGTCCGGGGTACAGGCCGCCGACCATGCTTTCGCGACCTCCTGATTTTCATCGTAAAGATAAGGGAACGACCACCCATATCTAGCTGCAAAGGCCCCCATCAACTCCGGGTGATCATCCGGGTAATTTTCAACATCATTCGACATGATGGCGACCGTCTTGATGCCTTTGGAGGCAACCTGCTCTGCCATCAGTCCGACCGCTCCTGCCAGGTGGATGACATAGGGGCAGTGGTTACAGGCAAAAATTACTAACGTCCCTTTCTCGCCCTTGAGCTGAGCGAGTGTATGAATTGTCCCATCGGGCTCTGGAAGCTGGAATTCAGGCGCGATATCACCTGGCCGAAGACGGAATGTGGAATGAACCTCTGACATTGCTCCACTGGGATAAATTACCTGACGCTTGCCGTGAAGTGAAAAGGGAGTAACAATCTAACCGTCTTTACAGATGTTTAATGATCGCGAGAAAGAGCGCTACCAACGCCATCTTAGCCTCTCAGGTTTTGGTAACGAAGGACAGGTCGCTCTTCGCGATGCCTCTGCTCTTTGTGTCGGAGCAGGAGGGCTTGGGTCGCCGGCTTCTCTGTATCTCGCTGCAGCAGGTATCGGCCGCTTGGGTTTAGTGGACGACGATACCGTTGATCTATCCAATCTTCAGCGTCAGATTCTTCACGATGAAGGATCTATCGGCAAACCAAAGGTGCACAGCGCCTCGAACCGACTCACAAGTCTGAACTCTGATGTTAGGCTTGAAGTTCATCCGGGACGGCTCGACAGGAACAACGTCATGGCCCTTTTCAGACAATATGACCTGATCGTTGACGGCTCTGACAACTTTCCTACCCGCTTTCTGGTGGCGGATGCGGCGTGGCTCCTCGGCAAACCCTTGGTCGCCGGTGCAATCCATCAGTTTGAAGGCCAGCTTACCGTCTTTGACCCGGCTCTTCGCTCTCCTTGCTACCGGTGCCTGCTCCCTGAACCTCCTCCTCCCGGCACCGTCCCCACATGAGAGGAGGCAGGCGTCCTTGGCGCCCTTCCCGGCGTGATCGGGGCCCTTCAGGCGATGGAAGCTATCAAGATCCTCACAGGGCATGGAGAGACCCTTGCAGGACGGATGCTTCATTACGACGCCACTAATGCACGCATCAGGGAAATTTCGCTCAAACCCGACCCTTCGTGTCAACTTTGTGGGAATGCTCCCTCGATTACCAGTCCAGGTGGCTCCGTGGACAGGCCAGTGGAGAAGACCGCAAGCTTGAAGGAAATTAGCGCGAATGAAGCATTAGCTCTGATCCGCGACGGTTATAAGGGCATCCTTCTTGATGTTCGTGAAGCACCTGAGCATGCCTCAGCCCACTTGGAGGGCTGCAGACTCGCCCCGCTCAGCCAGATATCCAAACATCTCGAGGTTCTACCGCGTGATGTCCCGTATCTCGTCTACTGCAAGGTGGGACAGCGTAGCGCACACGCTGGAACTCTAATGGTTGATGCAGGGTTCGAGGATGTCACAAACCTGAGCGGAGGAATCATGGATTGGATACGAGTTGGCGGTCCGTTGATACAGCCATAGCCCCATCCCCTGTACTACGACCCTCCATCTTCTCTTCCACTATTCCGGTGGACCCAGATACTTTGCACTAACCCGAGAAGGAACATACAGATCAACACAAAGGTCCCGGAATAACTAATAAGCGGCAGTGGAATCCCCGTGATCGGCATGATAGAAACGCACATCCCTATATTCTCGAAAATATGGGCAAATAGCAGTCCAACGACTCCAGCTGCGATGATCTGACCCGCAAAATCTCTGCTGTAATAGGCGACAAAAAGACACTGGATAAGAAGAAGTGCAAATCCGGTAAGGAGAAGAAGACTTCCTCGAAAGCCCTGCTCTTCGGCGATCACCGCAAAGATATAGTCATTATGGGCGGTCTTCCACGGAATATCCTTCCGATGATGCAAGGAGTCCTTGGATTGGCTGGCGTATCCAGCACCTTTCCATCCGGCTTTCCCCACGGCCATCGTGACTCGATATTCTGCATAGTTCTTATCGGTATTTGTGATTTGGCCTCTCTGGACATTTTCGAGGTAATTGTTCACGCGTGCATATCCTCTTTCCGAGACGCTGGGCAATATGATGAAGTAAATAATGGGCAAAACCCCTGCGCCAACCAATCCCAGAAAGAGCAGGTAGCGGTATGGAATCCCACCAACCAGCATAGTAACAAAAGCCACAGGCAACCACACGATTGCCGAACCCATATCTCCATTTTTGACAACCAGCAAAAATGGAACTCCGCATAAAAAACCAATAATAGCCAACCGACAGGCCGGATGCCCGAACCACCTCTGAATTCTTGGGAGCACCTGAAAGCTTAGCCCTACCATTATAATTCCTGCCGCAATGACGAGCTGGGTTGGCTGGAAGCTCAGCCCCATCACGGTGAGCTGGTGCACCTCTGAATCCTGAGCCATCAGAACGAGGAGCATGCCTATCCCGACGAGATACATCGGAACCCCAAGCCACATGAGCCACCTGTAATCAGTAAGTGCTACCATGAAATAAACCAAGCTGCCGACGAGTATCCAAAGCTTCTGACGGTCAGCAAACCATGCACCCCAAAGCTCAGGTTTATCGCTTAGAGATGACACCGGAATGTGACGAGCAGCACTTTCAATACTGAACACCCCGAAGATCAGAAGGCCATACATGGCGAAAATCAGGACCCAGTTCATCCCGAGGAATTTCCGGAAAAGTGGAGTCATTTGATGCCTACCTCAGGAAAATACAGACAAACCCAGATGAGACAAGAATCGACCACCACCGGGCAGGTTCTTTAGCTGCCAAGAAACCCAGTAAGAGGGCTTGTGGCCTCCGCGTGCTCGCTCTGCATCGGCAATCCCGCATTGAAAGCACAGCGCCCCGCATCAACTGCTCCCTTGAAAGCCGATGCCATCGAAACCGGATCGCCCGCGACCGCAATTGCGGTATTTACCAGAACGGCGGAAGCTCCCATTTCGACAGCTTCTGCAGCATGACTGGGCGCGCCGATACCAGCATCAACGATAACAGGAACCGTTGCCTGCTCGATGATGATGCGAATCTGATCCCGTGTCACAAGGCCCATATTGGATCCGATTGGAGCACCTAGGGGCATCACTGCAGAAACACCTACATCTTCGAGGCGCTTAGCTAATACAGGATCTGCATTAATATATGGAAGCACTGTGAAACCCTCGGCTACCAGAACCTCAGCTGCCTTCAAAGTTTCGACCGGATCCGGAAGAAGATAAGTGGGGTCGGGGTGAATTTCCAATTTGATCCATTTTGGAAGACCCGCAGCCTCTGCAAGCCTCGCCAGCCTCACAGCTTCATCCGCATTCATGGCTCCGCTGGTGTTAGCCAGTAGCAGGTAGATCTCCGGATCGACAAAGTCGAGAATGTTGGCGAATGGATCATTGCCACCGGTTACATCCGCCCGCCTTAGAGCAACCGTCACAATTTCGGTTCCAGATGCGACGAGTGCGTCTTTCATCAATTCCGGAGAGCCGAACTTACCGGTTCCCAAGAGTAATCGGGAACGAAATTCCCTGCCTCCAATTTCTAAGAAGTCCTCGCTCACCTTCAGGACGGAATAAGATCGGACACTGCTTCGCGCTCCTCACGCAATTCTGACACGCTTTCCTCAATCTTGGATTTTGAAAAATCATCAATATCAACCCCTTCAACCACGGACCACACCCCATCACTTTCACACCTCACTGGCATCGATGCTATAAGCCCCTTGTCGATCCCATACTGACCTTCTGAACAGACAGCAACGCTGGTCCAGTCCCCTTCCGGGGTTGCATTACAAAGGCTGCGAACAGTATCAATTGCAGCGTTAGCTGCTGAAGCCGCTGAAGAGGCCCCCCGGGCATTGATAATCGCTGCGCCTCTCTGCTGCACTGTTGAGATGAATTCCCCTCTGAGCCATTCTTCATCTCCAATCACATCGACAACCCGATTCTTATCAACCAGGGCATTCGTGTAATCAGGATATTGCGTGGCCGAATGATTCCCCCATATACAGAGATTCGAGATCGCGCTTACGTGAACCCCTGCCTTTGCAGCCAGCTGACTTTTCGCACGATTTTCATCCAACCGTGTCATGGCGAAGAAGCGCTCTGAAGGAATACCTGGCGCATTGTTCATTGTTATCAGGCAGTTTGTATTGCAAGGATTTCCCACCACCAGCACTCGGACATCATCTGCCGCATTCGCTGCAAGTGCTTCACCCTGAAGTGTGAAAATCTTGCCATTAATCCCCAGCAGATCCTTTCTTTCCATGCCCGCCTTTCGCGGTACTGACCCAACTAAGAGGGCCCAGTTCGAATTCTGAAATCCTACATCAAGATCACTTGTCGCCGTGATTCCTGAAAGGAGAGGAAAAGCGCAATCATTGAGCTCCATGACCGTTCCCTCCAACGCCTTCATGGCAGGCTCAATCTCAACCAAATTCAAATGAACCGGCTGGTCTGGACCAAATAATCCACCGGAAGCTATTCGAAAAAGCAGCGCATAGCCGATCTGCCCCGCCGCACCAGTGATTGTAACGGTAATACTATCCTTCATGATGATACTCAGCCTTTAGCGGCGAGAGCATGCGCGGTCAATGGCGGTCCGTTTTCTTAGCAAAAAAAGTCTTCGCACTGGAAAAACGAAGAGCAAATTACCCATGAATTTTGTGGTTGCTAAACCCCTCCGCAGGCTCATGATCTTCACGCTTGGTCGAAACGGCGAATATCTTTCGTCTCTCAAGCAACCCGAAAAGCTCCGGGGTGCATTTTGTGTCCCCGGGCTCTTTCAAAGGCACTTTCCTAAGGGTAAAACTCCTTGTCATGGCGGGGAGCACCTTTCTCACTTAACATTCCTCATTGTGACGCTCCACGAGCCGCCATCAACGGCGTGGGACCAAGCATGATAAAGATTCATTATGAGCTCTGACCCTTCTTCAGATGCTCCTTCCGGAGACTCCTCGGAAGGACACAGGAGAGGCGGCGGTGATAGGCATCGCCGCAGACGCGGTGGCGCTGTTCGAGGCAGAGTCAGGGGTAGAGGTCGACGTCGTGGAAATGATCGTCGAAGGGACGGTAGCGGCCCGGAAATCGATGAAGGTGAACAACGTAAAGACGTTGTTCTTACCGGGGATCCGGTTGAGGTAAACGGTGTTCTGGAGCTGGCTCCAAAGGGCTTCGGGTTTCTCCGCCAACCAGACAAGGATTTTGAGCAATCCAGAGAAGATGTTTTCCTTTCTCCTGAGCTTGTTCGCCGGGAAGGCCTCAGGGTCGGAATGTGGGTTCATGGAAAGGCACGCAACGGCAGCCGGGGTCCCCAGCTCGTCGAGGTTACCTCTGTCAACGGAAAGAAACCTGAGGAGGCGCGCAAATTTTCTTTTTTTGAGGAACTAAAAGCCACGAATCCTGTAAAAAGAATCCCTTTCGAGACAGAGCCTGAACGGTTCACCACCCGGGTCATCGATATGATCTCGCCGATAGGTCGAGGCCAGAGAGGGCTGATCGTCTCGCCTCCCAGATCTGGGAAGACCACGTTGTTACTCCACTTGGCTGAAGCCGTCAGGGAACGACACTCTGAAAATCTTCATCTCATTATACTACTGGTCGATGAACGCCCAGAAGAGGTTACCGAATTCAAGCGCCAGCTGCCTGACGCCGAGATCTTCGCAAGCTCGAATGACATGCCGGCCAAAAATCACTGCCGGGTTGCTGAACTATGTATCGAAAGAGCGAAGCGCCTGGTCGAGGCAGGCGAGGATGTTTTTGTTCTTCTCGACTCAATTACCCGGCTTGCACGGGCTTACAACAATAGCATGCGTGGGGGCAAGGGCCGTGGATACCAAAGCGGAGGCATTGTCGCTGGTGCTCTCGAAATGCCCAGACGTCTGTTCGCGGCTGCCCGCAACTTGAAGGAAGGCGGGTCTCTTACCATCATCGGAACTGCATTAGTGCAGACCAACGCCAAGGCTGACGAGGCTATATTTCAGGAGTTCAAAGGCACGGGCAATATGGAGTTGGTTCTTGATCGCCGAATTGCTGAGAGCTTCATCTATCCGGCGGTTGACATTTTCAAGTCTGGCACTCGGCGCGAAGAGCTCCTCCTTCCCGAACATCTCCTCCATAAGATCTATCTTATTCGCCGCGGCCTATCTGGACATCGACCACTCGAGGCCATGGAGCGACTTCTTTTCTTCCTCAGGAAATTTCCGAATAACGCGCAGATGCTTATGGAAATCAAAGGTTAGTGTCCTGCTACGTTCGCAGCTTAACCGGCCCACAACAGGTTTGACAGCAGCCTACCGCCAGAGGAACTCCATCAGGCACCACATCTTT
>Ga0160422_10000800_pt1 | contig 19369 bp, 17 predicted proteins | sample Fk160mmetaG_FD_108192 | JGI IMG/M metagenome (GOLD analysis project Ga0160422, IMG submission 108192) | Marine microbial communities from the Central Pacific Ocean - Fk160115 60m metaG | ecosystem: Environmental > Aquatic > Marine > Oceanic > Photic zone | place: The Central Pacific Ocean... | reverse complement strand
TTTGTGCCACCCGCATTTGCGGCAGACGCCCTGATGGAAGCGGCGGACGCTGGCATCAAGGTCATCGTCGCCATCACTGAAGGCATTCCCGTCGCGGATATGGTGAAAGTGAAAGCGTACATCGACAAGCGGGATTGCACGCTGATCGGCCCCAACTGCCCAGGCATCATCACGGCAGGCCAAGCGAAAGTGGGCATCATGCCAGGCTTCATCTTCGAGCCTGGTGTTGTGGGCATCGTGTCGAAGTCGGGCACCCTGACTTACGAAGCGGTCGACCAGTGCACGAAGGCCGGCCTCGGCCAAACCACGGCCATCGGCATCGGCGGTGACCCCATCATCGGTACGACCACGCTGGACGCCATTAAGCTCCTGATGGCAGATGATGAAACCAAGGGCATCGTGATGATCGGCGAGATCGGCGGTGATCTCGAAGTGCAAGCGGCGCGTTGGATTGAAGAGAACGGCACCAAACCTGTCGTCGGCTTCATCGCAGGCGTTACGGCGCCGAAGGGCCGCACCATGGGCCACGCAGGGGCCATCGTGTCTGGCGAAGACGAGTCGGCCGAAGCGAAGAAGCGCGTGATGCGCGAGTGTGGCATCCACGTGGTGGACAGCCCTGCAGACATCGGCTCCAAGATGGCGGAGGTCCTTGGCAGATGAATTGATAAACGAGTCAAATGAGTCGCCAAGTCGCTCCGTCTTGGTGTCTTGTGCGGTGAAATTCTTGTGAACAACAGCGCAGTGCATCGCGCCGTTATGGATTGTAGATTTGATAACCATCAATGGAACTCAATCCCTCGATTCATGCTTACAGCCCTTGTCATCCTCTCCGTCATTGTTTCCACCATCGCCTGTCTTTTTTTGCTCGGCATGCGAAAAAAGGTCGGAGTTCAGGGCGACGGAAGGACGACGGCCGAACTCCAATCGCTCAAAGAAAAGCTCAGCGGTCAAGAGGTTTTGATGCGCGACGAATTTGCCCGAAACCGCAAGGAAGCTGCCGAACTTGCCCAGGCCCAGCGCGAGGAATTGAGAAACAACCTTACGGCTTTTGAGAAGCGCTTAGATGAGAATTCCAAAGCCCAACAGGACGGGTTGCGTCAGCAGTTCGCAGATTTGCTCAAGCAGCTGGATGGCCAAGGCAAGGCCAGCTTGGACGCGGTGAAGGACGTTCGAAGCACCATCGAAAAGCAGCTGAAAGAGATTCGGGAGGACAACGGTAAGAGGTTGGAAGAAATGCGCAAGACTGTGGACGAAAAACTTCAAGACACGTTGGAGAAGCGCCTCGGTGAGAGTTTTAAGCTGGTTAGTGAGCGCCTCGAGCAAGTGCACAAGGGTCTTGGGGAGATGCAGAGCATTGCCAGTGGGGTGGGCGATCTAAAGAAGGTGCTCACAAACGTCAAGACCAAGGGTATTCTTGGTGAATACCAGCTCGCCAACATCATCGAACAGCTCCTTCCGCGTGAGCAGTATGAGGAGAATGTGGCGACACGACCAGGGTCGAGTGAGCGCGTGGAGTTTGCAGTTCGTATGCCAGGCAATTCAGACGACGAGGTGGTATGGTTGCCCATCGATTCCAAATTTCCTCTCAATGGTTATGAGGATTTGCTGAACGCGCGCGAGGCTGGGGATTTGGATGCCATCGCCTCGGCGGAGAAGGCGCTGACCGCCACACTTGAAAAATTTGCGAAAGACATTTCTGAGAAATATGTAGAGGCGCCACACACCACGGACTTTGGGGTGATGTTCTTGCCTATTGAGAGCTTGTACGCGGAGGTCCTTCGTCACCCGGGTGTGTTTGAGACACTTCAGCGCAAGTACCGTATCACGGTGACAGGTCCTACGACCATGTCTGCATTGCTGAACAGTTTGCAGATGGGCTTCCGAACGCTGGCGGTGACCAAGAGAAGCAGTGAGGTTTGGAAGATTTTGGAAGCTGTCAAGACGGAGTTCGGCAAGTTCTCGAATCAGCTCGAGAAAGTTGACAAACAGCTGTCCACAGCAAAGAAATCACTTGAAGATCTCCGCAGTACGCGAACGAATGTCATGCAACGCCGACTCAAGGACGTCGCGACCCTTGATGCCCGAGAAAGCGAATCGCTTCTTGACATTTCCGCGTCTTCTGATGTATTCGAAGGAGAGGAGTGAGGGCCGCCCGTAAAGGAAAAGTGACCAACTCCCGATTACACTCTCCTGAACACAGGATGTTCGCATTTGGAATTCCAGGAGCCACCGCTCACATCAGGGATGTCGACACGGCGGTTGCCATCGGCTACCGAGCGCTCACTCAATACACCCACTAAGCTCCAAAGGACTCCGTCATATACACTGAAGTCGAGACTGATTCCTTCATTCAGACACCGAATCAGTCTGTACATCATGACGAAGTCCATTCCGCCATGACCTTGTTGGTGAGACGTGATTTCTTGCTGTAGCTGGGTATGTAAGGGGTGCGCTCCATTGTTTCGAGCCTTCGCCAAGGCAGCATCGTCCTCCCATTCATGCCAATTCCACGTGGGACCATGGTCGTTATATAGTCTAGATGGATAGCCGTAGTGCGTTGCTCCTGTCCCGCACAATTTGTTGAGTCGCGAATAGGGGCGCCCTGTATGAGTGTCGAATTGCAGCATGATGCTCCGTCCTTGGGTTGTACGAATCAGAGTTGTATTGACATCACCACACTTTACCTGACTGGCAAGGGCTTGAAGTTTGGGGTCATCAGATTCCTGAAGGGCTTTAGACAAAGCTGCTTCGTTGCTGCTCATGGAAACGAGATGACTCAAATTGTCCCCTCGCAGTACGTTCATGTACATGCAAACTGGCCCAAGGCCATGGGTTGTGTACAAATTCCCGTCTCTCTCCAAATGTTCGCGCAACCGCCAACGATCGTGGTAGTACGTCGCATCCAGAAGCAGGGCGCGTAAATCGTGAAGGTATGCACACTCTGCGTGCGTGAGCTCGCCAAAGTGTCCCTGTTTGACCATGTTGAGCACCCAAAGCTCTTCCTCATTGTAGCAACAATTTTCAAGCATGATGCAATGACGACGGGTTCTTTCAGACGTGGTTACAAGTGCGAGGCAGTCATTTTCTGTATAAGCGATGGGGACCTCTGAGGCTGCATGAAGTCCTTGTTCCATGGCGTAGATTGCCATGGATGTATGAAGGTGCCAAGGAGTGGCAATGACGAGCAAGTCAGCCACACTAGAATCGCATGCCTTTTGCCAAGCGTCACCCTCGGCATCGTCCAAAAGCAAGGGCGTTTTTGCCTGGAAGTTTGAAACTTTGTTGGCGGCACGCGTCACATATTCAGCTTGCACGTCGCAAAGTGCAGTGATTTCGGCATGTCCGTGTTGGACCAGCCACTCGAGCATCTCGATGAGGGAGCTCCCTCGATTTCCTAGACCAATCACGGCGACCCGCACCTTGGGTAACGCAGGTGATGCGTGGTCGACCATGTTGCCCGTCACTGCGTTCCATCCCACGAGAGCTTTGTCCGCATCGGATTGCTTGTTGTTCAAAGCTGAAGATGGAGACAACCCACTGATGAAACCTCCACCAAAAAGCCCTCCTAGTTTTAAAAAATCACTGCGTTTCATAGTGAGGAAGGTACATCATGCAGAGTGGCTAGACGCGCTTCGGCGACGACACCAGAGATCGAATCACATCCAAGGACCTCGATTGGCATGCACTTGGGCCATGGCCAGGTCTCGCAAGTCCTTGGCCAGATCGGTGGATAAAAATCTCAAATGAGCCACACCTGAGGATGTATGGAAGGTCAAATGTGCCACGTCGCGATGTGCCTGAATGCGATTTTGGGTCATTTCGACGGCTTGGAGTTTGTGCCAGTCAATCATGATGCGCTTGCGAAACCACCAACCTTGGTGTGTGCTAAGATGACGTCCATCGGTGGTGGCCCACTGACCTCGATAAATCTTAAGTGAGAGCCATCCGCTCCATGTCCATAAAAACGCACCTAAGACCAGCCCCCATATGACGCCAAGCCACCAACCAAAACCTACTGCAACGGGTAAAAGTGCAAGGCTACGCCTGAACCAGCGCACCCAAAAAGAATATTTCTCAGGACGAATGGTAATCAAAGAGCGTTGTGGCCAAGAAGGAAAAAGCAATAACTCAAGCTGGCGCGTTCGTTTTGAATTCATGGCGGGGATTCCCATGCGCATGACGCTACCTCCTTCCACGGTTCCACCGCCGTTCCCTTGGACCGCTCCACCCGCTGCAGCTTGCCGAATGTGAACTGTATCCATGGAAAAGAGTCGACGAATCCAGGTGCTTTCCCACGTCACATATTGCACTTTGTGGATGGGTATTTGCATGGATTGTCGATTGAGCATCCCTTGGGTGAGGTGAACGGCAGAGGTCCTTTTGGCTTTGGACCCCTCCACCCACAGTTGAAGTTTCCAATGCCGCAAGATGCTTGAGATAAGCGATATCATCACGGATGTCATAGCGATGATGACAGGTGACACAATTAAAATAAGTGGAGATAAAAAGAGCAGGATTGAGCGCCAGATACCAGGCACTCTTGTCCACAATTCAGTCAAAATTTCCCATGCAAATCCCTGAAATGTGACCAACCCTCCAATGGCAAAAGCAACCTTCGAGAGGTGATTCTGAGAAAGACCAACGCAGAGTAGGGTGCGAAAGTCGAGATCGGTGATGGCCCGCCGTTGAGGGGAATTTTTTGTTTCAGCCTCTGCGATGACATCTGTTTTGGCCCCATGGCGTTGATCTTTCGGTAAGTCAGCCCTCTCGGATAAATCCGCAGTCAGCAGTGACCTAAGACTTTGGGCTTCATCCCACTTGAGGGCATGAATTCGAAGTTCGGATCCAGAGGAACCCGCGGTGTCTACACGAACACCACTGACACCAAATAGGCGCTGAACGAGATTTTGCTCAATGTGGACGGCTTGGACGCGCTCAAGTGGGATGTTGATTTTCTCGCGAACAAAGATGCCTTTGTGCACGTGAAATTTACCTTGACTTACGCTGAACGTGAATCGCCAAAAGTGCAGGACGGCCCCCAACAGAGTCGCTAAACCTCCAAGTGAGAGTGCCCACAAAAAGTACTTCGCATCATTTTCCTGCTGCAGATAGGCTGCGATTAAGATGGGCCAAGCTGCTCTTAAAATATGCTGAGATTGCCATCCAAGAAGGACAAGAAGGCCGACAATATGTTGACGTCTCGGTGTTGCGAGACCTACCCCGTTATCAGTCATGATTGAGGTCTTCCAGCATTTGGCGTATGTTTTTCGCTGTCGCCACGCTGAGTCCCGGTATTTCGAGGTTGGCGCCAGACGCACCTGCTGTGTAAAGCTTCAGCGTGCAGTATCCCAACCACCGACCGAGGGGGCCTTGCTGAATTTCACTGTGTTGGATTCGCGCGAAAGGCACGGCGGTTGTGGTTCGCGACCACCACCCTCGTCGATACACCACATCCCTGTCTCGGACGAGATAGCCTCGCAAAGGCCAACCACGCCATTCTTCCAAGGCCCACCACCCCGTGGACACCAGCCACAGGCCACCAACAATCAACCAAAGCGCACCAGGCACATGCGTGTCTCCCCACATTTCAATGGCAGCAAGAGGGACTGCAAATGCAAGACCTGATGTGAGAGTGACTGAACTCCAAATCAAAGCTCGTGCTTTGGCGTAAGAAGGAAGTACAGAAACGAGTTGGGTCTCATCCAGATCGGGCCACCCTGCCAAGTCGACCAACTCATTTTTCACATGGGTCATGCTGTGAAGTTAGGGCCGCACAGAAATGTGATGCACGCCGGGTTTGCGCGGGGCGAGGATGGCGTCTCGCAGGCATGACATTTCTGTTGGATGAGCCACAAAATCCAAAGCTGAGGTATCCACCCAAAGTACACGGGAGCCACGGTGGTGGCGATAGTGGTTTTCATAGCCCTTGGCAACACGATCTAGATATTTCTCTGGAAGGTTTTGCTCGTAGTCGCGACCGCGTTGAGCAATTTGGGCTTCTTGACGCGCTCTCCCGGGATTTAGGATGGCGATAACCTCTGGTTGAGGGAGTTGAGCGGTCATCATTTGAAACATCGTATTGAACAGCTTGAACTCATCTCGCGGCAGGTTGACTCTCGCAAAAATGAGGCTCTTTGCAAAGCTGTAATCCGCCACAAGCCTTTGTTTAAATAGGTTCCTGCTCTTGATGGCACTTTGCATTTGCTTGTAACGGTCCGCAAGAAAGGACAATTCTACACTGAATGCATGAGCCTCTGGGTTCTCATAGAATTTCTCCAAAAAAGGGTTCTGCTCAAAACGTTCAAGCATCAATTCAGCTCCAAGGTCTTGGGCCAACCAGCTTGAAAATGTGGTCTTGCCTGCTCCGATGCCCCCCTCGATTGCCAAACTTGCGTACATGCCTTTATTTGATTTTGCTCGATTCAATGAGATGGGGAATGACCTCAGGTGTGGTTGGGCACGCCCTCAATGCGTCTTGAATGGATTGCCCATCAACGACCAAGTCAGGCGCGAGATCCATGAGCGGCTGAAGCACAAATCGTCGGGCCATCATTCGCGGGTGAGGAACTTCGAGATTGAACCCGACGTTGGGCTCACAACGTTCTCCTTCTGAAGTGCATAAAACATCGATATCAAGGGTGCGATTCGAGTAGCCTTTTGCTCTGGGGTCACGAACGCGCCCGCATTCCCGCTCCACTTCCAAACCCAAACCCAACAAATCTTGCAAGGGCATCGCCGTTTCTATCGCAACGACCATATTCAAAAAGGGAGGGGATCCAGGAATCATGCCCCAAGCTTCTGTTTGATATCGACGTGACAGCGACATCGCGGCCACGGCACGCCGCTGCACCAAGCCATCTTCAAGAAGGCGAAGGCCTTGATCCAGCCAAGCGTCGCGGTCATCCAGATTCGTACCAAGCCCCAAGTAAACGGTCCTCATGTTCTACACAATCGATGGGTCCAAGGTACTCCCAATCGCGGGCCTTGAACTACTTTTGATGCCATGTCTTCATTTGGAAAAAACATTTTGAGCTCTGCGATTGGCTCAACTCTTGGCCTGCTCGTGGCAGGTACGGTTTTGATTTTCATTTTTGTGGGTGTCCTCGTAGGCGGATTGGTGGGCGCTCTGGCTGACGCCGACCCCATGATGGGAGCTGACATTGAGCTCGAGGATGCCAACATTTTGAAGGTAACGTTGAATGCGCCCATCGTCGAGCGTGGTGGCAGTGACGTCCCGTTTTCATTCGGATTAGGAGGGTTGGAGCCTAACGTGCAAATGGGACTCAACCAAGTCTTAGATGCGTTCAATCGCGCCGCAAGTGATGAGCAAATTGAAGGGGTTCTTTTAAATGTTTCGGGTGTCTCAGTCATGCCGGCCATGATGGAGGACTTACGAGGAGGCCTTGAGGTATTGCGCGACAGCAACAAGTTCATCGTGGCATGGTCGGAGACCATGAGTCAACGTGCCCTGCATTTCAATTCAGCCGCGGATGAGATCTATTTGCATCCGCAAGGGGGCATGGTCTTGAATGGCCTTCGGAGCCAGGGCATGTTTTATCCAGGGATGTTTGAAAAACTCGGCATCGATGTCACAATTGTCCGTGGTCCTGACAACAAATACAAAAGTGCGGTAGAACCATACTTGAGAAAGGACTTTAGCGGAGCCAATCGAGAACAGCAGACGGCTTTGCTCGAAGGCTTTTGGTCGGACATGAGTACCGACGTAGAGACATCGAGAAATTTGAAAGATGGCACACTCGATGAACTTGCCAACCAATTGACGATTCGCGGACCGCAGGATGCGGTTGAAGCTGGACTGATTGACGGCTTGTTGTATGAAGACGAATTGATGTCTTTGTTGAGCGAGAAGTTGGATGGAAAGAAGCCGGAATTGATATCCTTGACAGAGTTCACTTTGGCCGAACGATTTATCGGCGGCGTGGAGGCCTTGACAGCGGCTCTAGAAGAAGCTGAAGACAGAGATGACGACGACGACAACAGTGCGCTTGGGGGCAATGTCGCTGTCATTTATGCTGTAGGTGCCATTGAGAGTGGGGAGGGAGATGCTTCTACCATAGGTTCGGAAACATTGGCTTCGACCCTGCGTGAAGTGCGTGAGGCGGAAGACGTCGAGGCGGTCGTGTTGCGCGTGAACTCGCCAGGAGGGAGTGCCTTGGCCAGCGATGTGATTTGGCGCGAAACAATGTTGCTGAAAGAATCTGGCAAACCTTTTGTCGTGAGCATGAGTGACCTAGCTGCTTCAGGGGGCTATTACATCAGTTGTGCAGCTGATCGCATTTTTGCAAATTCCACGACGATTACGGGGTCGATAGGTGTGTTTGGAATGATTCCCAACCTCGGTGGAATGCTGGAAAAACATGTGGGAATCACTTTTGACGAAGTGGCGCTTCACGACCATGCAGGGCAACCTGACGGCTATTTTGCTCCTGATGATGTGGCTTTGTCGGCCATCAACGCGAGTGTTACAGAGGTGTACGAAGCATTTACCAGACGAGTGGCTGAAGGCCGAAATATGACACGTGAGCGCGTGGAAGAACTCGCGCGTGGACGGGTTTGGACTGGCAACGATGCCCTGGACAATGGCTTGATTGACGAAATCGGTGACATGGAGGATGCGATTCATTATGCAGCACAACTCGCAGACATCGACCGAGGCGACATCCGCCGTGTGGCACTGCCTGAAACAAAAGATGCCTTGGAATCGATCGTGGAAGACCTCGTAGGCATCGAGTCGGATTTGCAGGTCTTGGGATTCTCAGGGGTTGAGAAGGACATTTTGCAGGATTTGTGGCAAGTGCGTCGCATGGTGAATACGGGAGATCCCATTCAAGCCCGTTTGCCTTACCGCTTGCGTATCCAATAATGCCATCGCACAGGCTTGGAGAACGTCTTACGTCTGAGGCTTATGGCGAAGCTCAAAAATTGCCGTTGCGCTTGGTTTTGGACAACATTCGAAGTGGCCAAAACGTAGGTGCATGCTTTCGTTCGGCGGATGCCTTTCGCATTGATGGACTAGATCTTTGTGGAATCACGTGTCACCCGCCGCACAGGGACATCTTGAAGAGCGCGTTGGGATCGAGTGATCACGTTCCATGGAGAGGCCATGACCATACCCTTGACGCTGTCCATGCGCTGAAAATGCAAGGGTGGAAGATTGCTGCAGTTGAACAATCCACCAAAAGTGTGGCTCTTCAAGAGTGGAAGCCGGTGAACCAAGATCGGTGGGCCCTCGTATTGGGTAACGAGGTACGCGGCGTGTCGGCAGACGTCTTGGAAGCTTGCGACGCCATATATGAAATGCCTCAATACGGTGTCAAGCAAAGCATCAATGTCAGCGTTTGTGCAGGTGTTGTTTTGTGGCAGGCGGCACTTCACTTGCGACACACTTGAGACGGGAATTGGATCACCAAGGTGTTGCTATAGGTTTATTGTTGCTTTAGAAAAGCACATAAAAAGCCCCGCCGCAAGGCAGGGCTTTCGCTTTTCGTTTTTACGGTTTTTACATTCCGAGTGAAGACTTGTAGTTGCGAAATTCCAAGTCGTTCTGAGCTCGGTCTCGCAAGGTGGGGTCTTTGGACAGAGCTGCGGAGACGTATTTCTTCACACCGGCAGCATCCTTGAGCCGAGCGCAACAGATAGCAAGGAGATAACTGGCAATGGCACTGTCGTCACCTGCGTTTTCTAGGGTTGTACGGGCACCGTTGGCATCATCATTGAGGATTTTGGCCAAAGCGAGATTGGCTGTGCTGTTGCTTCCCATGTTGGAAATGGCACGTCCGTAGTTGCCTTGAGTGATGGCTAGTACGCCTTTGTTGTAGCTCAGCTCAGAACCTCCACTTGCCTTGCCGTAGTAAGATGCAGCAGCATCTGTATCCCCATTTTGACGAGCAACAGCACCCAGATTGGTGTTAACTGTTCCGTTGCTCGCAGCAAGAGCCTTGGCAGCATCAAACGATTCTTGAGCTTGTTTCATGCGGCCCAAGGCCATCAATGTGACACCGACATTGTTGTGTCCACGGTAGTCGTCTCCGTGAACACGCGCTGCATTTTGATAGACTTCGAGGCGGTCGTTCAGATCGTCGAACAAGGTGGCTGCGAAAAGCAATTCTTCGATCGTTAGAATGTCGGCATTTTTCTTACACAACTCAAGAAGTTCTTCGTCGGTGTAGCCCTCTACGGTGTAGGTGATGGCCACTTGAGATCGACGAAGACCGGGGAGGATGCGATCCTCAATTTCTTGATACGTCTTGGCGATATTTTTGATTTCTTCTTCGCGTTTGTTCTTGTCGCTGTACATTTCTAATACACGCAAAATCAAGTCTTTATCTGCGATTTCAGAGCTGCGCATCGCCTTCTTGAAACCTTCCCAGTCTTCTCCTTTCGGCATGGCACGAACTGCAGACTCTTCGAGTTCAATCCTCTTGCGTCCTAGTTCGCGTGTAACTGCTTTGTTCGCACTGTTGGCACGATCCATGGCGAGGTCTTCATTCAATGAAATTTCTCCTTCAGGCGAGGCATATGACTGCGTCATCACACTTACAATGCTCACACTGTCTGCGGATGCTGCGAGGGCAAAGAGATCCTTGGCTGCTTTCCAATCTTCGTCACGGTATTCATTGCTCTTGACGAAGCTGCTTTGATAACCGTAGTTGATGGTCAAGTCCTGCACATAGGTCATGACGCGTTGGAAGTTGTCGGGGGCGATGACAAATTGTTCATCGGGTTGAACAAGATCTTGTGTAGCCATGACTCCGGGAGCCAAATCAAGGGCTGGGAATTCACCGGTCTTGTCTCCTTGCGAACCAGACATGCGCAATTCGAGACGCGCCTGATCTTTCATTGCCGCCTCATAGGGAACTGTGGATGTGTAGTTGAAGGACTTGCCGTTTTCCCAACTGACCACTGTGCCGTTACCCGCTGCATCTTCACCTTGGAAGTTGACAGGTTCGAATGCCGCCTCCCCGCCTTCCCAAACCAAGAATGGCGTTGCTGTTGCTCTCACCTTTTTGGCGAAGTATTTCGGGGGGAAGGATCCTGTAATGTCAATGGTGACGTCATCTCCTTGGAGAACGACAGGCGAAGGGCTGATTTCAAGGTTGATGTTCTCAACCGTCTTGATCATTTTGGGTAAGCTGCATCCCGCGAGGAGAACGACAGCAAGCATGGTAGAAAATGTGCGCATGTGTGTTGTGAATTCTGAGTCAAAATTAACCAATTCAGAGACGGATTTCAGCCTGCAACAACTCCCATGTTGGAGAACTTGCGAAGTCGAGTATTGATCCGCTTGTCGGCGTCTTGTTTTTGAAGTTTGTCGAGTTCTTTGATAAGAAGTGATTTGACGGTGGCAAAGGTTTCTTCTCGATTGGCATGCGCCCCACCTAGAGGTTCCGGCACGATTTCGTCCACGAGTCCCAGTCCCTTCATGTCATCTCCTGTAAGCTTTAGGGCTTCGGCAGCTTGCATCTTGTAGTCCCAAGATCGCCACAAGATGCTTGAGCAAGATTCTGGACTGATCACGCTGTACCACGTATTTTCCATCATGAAGACCTTGTCCCCGATGCCAATGCCGAGTGCGCCACCCGACGCACCTTCTCCGATGACGATGCAGATGATGGGCACACGAAGAGTGCACATTTCCATCAGATTGCGGGCAATCGCCTCACCTTGCCCGCGCTCCTCCGCTTCCAAGCCAGGGTAGGCGCCTGGGGTGTCGATGAGCGTCACAACGGGGCGGTTGAATTTTTCAGCAAGACGCATCAAGCGCAGGGCCTTGCGATACCCTTCAGGGTTGGCCATTCCAAAGTTGCGGTACTGACGCATTTTGGTGTTGATTCCTTTCTGCTGACCGATGAACATGACTGGCCTTCCATCAAGCTCTCCCAATCCTCCCACCATTGCCTTGTCGTCTTTCACGGTGCGGTCGCCGTGCAATTCCAAAAATTCACCTCCAGTCAACGCTTCGATGTAATCCAATGTGTATGGCCGGTCAGGGTGACGACTCACTTGCACTCTTTGCCATGGTGTGAGCTTGCTGTAAAGCTCCTTGGTCACCTCTCTGATTTTGACCTCCAGCTCCTCCACTGTGGTCGTCATGTCCAAGTCGTTCTTGTCCTGAATCTCTCTTGCCTGATCGAGCTGCTCGCGCAAGGTTTGGATCGGCTCTTCAAAGTCGAGGTAATTCATCACTCCAAATATGCGGCCTCCCTCAACGTTGTTCTCTGCGTTTTATCTAAAAAAACGGGAAGAAATCAAGGGGCTTTTCCACAATTAAGAGGTGAGGTAATCAATCATCGCGCGAACCGCACGACCTCTGTGGCTGATTGCATTTTTGTCTTCAGGAGCCATTTCTGCAAAGGTGCAGTTGTGGTCTTCTGGCTTAAAAATGGGGTCGTATCCAAACCCCTCAGCACCGCATTTTACCGGCTCGATGAACCCTTTGCATTGGCCTTCAATCACGTGTTCTTTGCCTTGTTGAATCAAGCAAATGACCGTGCGGAATTTTGCGGTCCGAGCTTCTTTTGTCGTGGCGCCCACGCGCTCAAGCTCCGCCAAAAGTTTGGTCATGTTGCCCTCGGCGTCACCATGGATGCCGGCGTAGCGCGCGCTGTACACCCCGGGAGCGCCATCGAGTGCATCGACCTCGAGGCCGGTGTCGTCGGCAAAGCAATCCAACCCGTATTGCTCCACCACATGACGCGCCTTGATTTGTGCGTTGCCCTCCAAGGTGGGCGCATCTTCCACGATTTCCTCATGGCACCCGATGTCCGTCAGGCTCTGAATCTGATATCGGTCGCCGAGCATCTCTTGCAGCTCGCGCACCTTGTTGGGGTTGTGGGTGGCGAAGACAAGTATGGGACGGGCGTCGGTGGGGTGGTCGCCGTTCATGCCGCAAAGGTGGGTTGCGCTAGGCTTGAAGTCCAAACCCCCACTCAAGTCAACAACCGCCGCTGCAGCTTGCCGCGCTCGGTCCGGGGGAGTTCCCCCCATTCCAAAGTGCGTGGCGTTTTGGCAGAACCCAACAAGGCTTTCAGCTTTTCACGCCACTCGTCCAAAACTCCTTCGCCATCCACGCCCTCGGGCGCCGTCCCGGCCAAACGCAGCACCACGGCCTCACCCAACGTGTCGTCCGCCCTTCCAAAGGCGGCCCAGTCCGACACCCACGCAGGCATGAAGGTTTCAAATGCACGCTCCACCTCTGCGGGGTGCACCAACACCCCTCCTGAGTTGATGATGTCGTCGGCACGCCCCAACCACAAAAATCCTCCCGTTGGCAATTCTTCAATGCAATCTCGGGTCTCAAGTGTGACGTTTCGAGACGGTGCGTGAATGACTGCACAGCCTTCTTCATTGGTCTCAATGGTCACACCAGGGAGGGGTTGGAAGGGACTTTGTAGGTCATCGATGGTTTGAAGTTTGCGCGCAGCGACGTGGGTCAACGTCTCGCTCAATCCGTAGCTCTCCCAAACGTCTTCTACCCGTTTCGAGTCCAGCAACATGCCAAGCAGCGATTTGGAGACGGGGCCTCCTCCGAGCAGCAGTTTAACTGTCGTGCCGGAACCTTGCGCGATCCAGCCTCGGGCTTGGTGAGGGGTAAGGGCTACAAAGTCCTTCTCACCGTTCCACGAGGGGGCAGAGGAAGGTTCAATGATTTCAAGTTCCCAGGCGCCAACCAAGCTTCGAACGATCATGGCTTGACCTGCCACAAAAGAGGTGGGCAACGCGAGCAGGGCACGGGTTCCGGCACCGAGGTCCCAATGTTTGAGAGTGTCTTCCACGCTTGCCAATACCGCAGCGCGGCTGTGCTCCATACGTTTTGGGATGCCCGTTGTGCCTGAGGTTTGGACCACCATACCCGGCTCGTCTTTGCGGCACCAACGAAGCCAAACCTCGGCCACCTCAGCGAGCCATTTTGCCCGCTTGGCTTGAGTACGCCGAAATTCAGCAGCACCAATTGCCGTGGCGGGCCAGACTTGCTGACCCCATTTGAAGGTTCCCCGTATCGCCTTCTGGTCAGTCATGGGGCGTCGTGTTTGACGTTGCACCCGCAGCCCGGCAAGTGGCGAACGGCACCTGCGAGACCTTGACGCCATGTTGACTCATCGCGGGCTCTTTGGGAAGCCGTTATGAGAGTTCCTCGTTCGATGGCGAGGTTGCCAGGGATGTTGTTGGTGAATAGCCCTCCCGTACCTAGACCTTGAGGCATCGGTGAGTTTTCAGGATTTAGCGCCGGCTGAACTGCCGCCCATTGGGCGATGGCTTGCAGGCCAATGTTGGATTCTAGGGCAGAGGTGACCCACCAATCCATGTCGCGCTGTTCGGCCAAACGAGACCAAATAGTTGCGCTGTCAAGCCCACCAATCAAAGAGGGTTTCAGCACGAGGTACTGAGGCCGGATGTGATCCAAAAGCCGCATGCGCTCCGTCAATGCGTGGACCCCAATTAAGCTCTCGTCCAGGGCAATGGGGACAATGTTTTCTTTACAAAGCGCCGCCAAGCGGTCTACGTCTTGTGGCAATAGAGGTTGCTCGATGCTGTGAACGCTTAAATCAGCCAGGGCTTCTAGGCGTGAATGAACACCCTTCGCATCCAAATTGTGAAATGCTCCATTGGCGTCCACTCGCAATGTGAATTCATTTGCCGGACAGCGGTCTCGGACCGCTTTTAACATTTGAAGTTCCTGCGTCCAATCGTGCGCACCCACTTTGCATTTGAGGGTGGTAAATCCACGTTGAACAAGATCATCAAATTGGTCGAGCATGTTTGGAACAGACCCCATCCAAACGAGCCCGTTGATGTCAATACCTCTTTCTCCACGAGAGAATGGAGATTCCGCAATCGTCCCTCGTCCGCCTTTGCTCAAGTCCCATGCGGCAGTCTCAACGGCAAACCGCACAGCCGGACAAGACGCGGGAACTGCCATAACATCGAGACAGCCACTCTTTGCCACAATATTCAATTGATTCAAAGCCATCTCTGACGTTTCCAGAGACAGTCCCAAAATCAAACTGCATTCACCCACTCCGATTCTTCCTTGCTTGTCCTCTGCAACTAGGAACCATGAAGGTTTTTCTTTAAGTGTATCACGGGATGTTGCCGCTGGAGTTTTAAATTTTAAAACGTGAGGCAAAACGGTCATACGTAAACCACGTATGACGGGGGCAGGAGGCCAGATGTCATTCGAAGTCATGTGTTGAGCGTTTGATCCATGAACATGAACAGAGCCACGAGGAAAGAGCTCAAGGCGATTCGCTTCAATTCAGGATCGAGGGTGGCCGGATCTTGGCAACGATAGACATCCACAGCATGTCTTGCATGCAAGAGTGCAAGCAAGGCATACCACATAGTACCTCGCCACATTCCGACTTCCCAGGGCCCTCGAAAAAACAAAAGCAATGCGGTCCACCCGATGCATAGGATGGCAAAGTGATAGTATTTACCTCCCTGAAATCCGAGTCGCACAACCATGGTCTGTTTGTTGGAAATCGCATCTGATTGATGGTCGCGCAAATTGTTCAGATTCAGCACAGCAACGCTCATACAGCCTGAAAAGAGGGCTGGCAACACCCAAACAATTTGAATCTCGTGAGCCACCAAAAGTCCCACTCCAAGAACTCCAACGAGTCCAAAAAATAACATCACGTAGATGTCACCGAGCCCCTGGTAACCAAAAGCTTTTTTTCCTACCGTGTATCTGATTGCAGAAACAATTCCTGCCACACCAAAAGCACCTAGACAGGCCATTCGCACCCCGTGCAATGCGATTTCTTCGTTGCCTGGAACTACCCCAGGAACAAAAGCCAAAATCAATGTCACGATTCCTGCGATGAAGGCACTGACTGCGGAAACCACCACTCCTTTTTTCACGGATGAGACGGTCAATTGTCCCGAGGCTAAGGCTCGATCTTGACGGTCTGCTGCGGTGTCCGTCCCCTTGATGAAATCCCCGTAATCGTTGGCGAAATTGGCTAAAATTTGAAGAAGGATTACCGTGATTGCTGCACTTAAAATGACAGGGTTAAACCTTGATAAACTCGCTTCATCCAACCCATGGGCGCGAGCCACAGCTCCACCGAGCAACACACACGTTGTTGCCAAGGGAAGGGTCCTCAGACGCGCGGCTTGAATCCATGGTTTGATGTTCATCGTGTTGTTTTTGCAGAGTTGAATTCAGGAGTTCAACTTCTGAAAGAAATTTTAGGTCTTTCGAAAAGCGTTGAGATATTGCGTCAAGACTTCGGCACTCCGTTCTGCAGGTGTTTGTACGTCAATCACCGTCGGACCGTCGGTGTCGGCTGCCTGATTCAAGGACAGACGGAGATCTTTGGCACACGAGGCAAGAAAGTAGGTTGCCTCCATGGCTTGTGCTTGGGCTTTCACAGTGCGGCTGGGTGGTGTTTCGAAATGTCGTTTGAAGAGATGAGGGTGCTGAGTCCCCGGCAGCCAACGAAAGATGCCTCCGCCACCATTGTTGATGACAATCACATTCAAGTTGGTGTACACGGGATCTGTAAGTAATGCATTGGCGTCGTAGTGAAAGGCCACATCACCCGTGACCAGCCAATGTCCCTTTTTGGTTGGCTGGACACTTTCCCAACCTATCGCTGTTGAGGTACATCCGTCGATGCCTGCCACGCCCCGGTTGGCATAGAACACTGCATGTGGTGCCATTGCGGCATCCAAATCAACCCATTGCGCGTAACGTGCTGATGCGCTGTTGGCCACATGAATGCTTCGTGGTCGCGTTTCAAGCTCCCAGCCACTCCACGTTTCCGTCATTACTTTCCAAGCGCCTAGGTCGCTCCAAGCGGGCTTTTGTTTTTGGTGCGTCTGGTCAAGATGGTCTCGCACATTTTTCCAATTCTGGGCAGCGCCTGCGGGGGTACTCTTTTGAAGGACTGATTGAGGTATGTCGCCTTGCAACGTGCCCCAAATGTCCCAACCCGAACCTTCGCCGTCCATATCTGCACCTACGTGCCAATGTGGAAGATTTGCCAAGGCGTTTCGGATTGTTTTGGACATGGGGGGCAGACCTAGTGTGATGATGGCTTCAGGTTGCACCGAAGACGGCCACTTTCCAGCTTCAAGCAATCGCTCTCCACCGTACACAACGAGGGGGCCATAGACGCATGATCCGCGTTCGGCAAGGCAAGGTAAATGGACTTGACGCCTTGCTTCTGCCACGCGGTGCGCAGTTGCTGGTCGAGGTCCAGCTAGAACAAGTGCTTTGCCGCGACTGATTGCGTCAAAAAGTTTTTCCTCAGTGTTGTGAGGTGTGGAAAGCATCTCTGGCTTTTGTTCCAGGAAGTCGCAGGGAATCACGGGAGCAGATGCAAGCTCATACAAGGGTTCCTCGAACGGTACATTTAGGTGTACAGGCCCTGAGGCTTGACCTGGACCGCCGAACATCGCCTTATACAGAGCATGGCGGGTTCGTTTCGTGAGCTCCTCGCGGTCCATGACGGATTCGTCGAGGACGTCATGATGGAGGGTGTGCAGGGCATGTAGGCCCGCTTGGGTTAGGGACTGACCGTGACCTCGACCGATGACTTCCACAGGTCGGTCTGCCGTGATGCTGAGCAGAGGGATACGGGCGTGAAACGCTTCAGCCAAGGCAGGACCGTGGTTGAGGGCGGCCGTTCCGGAAGTGCATACCACTGGAACGGGTGTCCACGTTGCGAGAGCGATACCAAGCGCGTGATGCGCAGCAGCTCTTTCGTCAATGCTCACTCGAACGTCAATTTCAGGTTGTTCATGCAAAGCCAGAACCAAGGGCGCATTTCGAGATCCTGGGCTCACCACGGCATGTCGAACCCCTTGTTCTGCCAAAACAGCTGCCAGAACGGCTGCTGCGGGATGTGAGCTACTCAACTGCATACCGCGAAGGTACGTGGAGGTCACGGGAGGAAGGCGGGAGCGAAGCTTTGGAGTTTGGCTTCGGTCTCTAACCATTCATCTTCAGGGACTGATCCTTCTACAATGCCTCCGCCAGCAAAGAGTGCGACGCCGTTGTTAGCCCAATGTGCGCAGCGAAGATTGACATAGTAAGCACAGCCAAGTGGGGATGACCAACCTAAGAAACCTGCGTAATATGTTCGGTTGTGTTGCTCTTTGTTCCGAATAAATGCTGTGGCTTTGTCCACAGGCCTTCCACACACCGCAGGTGTTGGGTGCAGTGCTTTGGCGAGTTGGTGTAAATCGCCTGTGTAATGAGCTGCAAGGCGAGTCTCAAGGTGAGTAAGTGCCCCATATTTCCTGTCATGCGGGCCTTGTATGGATAAGTTTGTAGCCCCCAATTCAGACAGAACGTCTAGGATGTGTTCCGTCACGACGTGCTGCTCTTGTCGCTCTTTGTCTGTCCAAGAATCGAGAAAACCTTCTCGACGCGTACCAGCCAAGGACACGGTGTCCACGTCATTCTGTTGAGCCCGCAGTAGAATTTCTGGCGTGGCGCCACACCAGGTGCCCTCAACAGGATGGTGCATGAGATAGACCAACGCCCGAGGATGCATCGCACAGAGCTGTTGAAATACGGTCTCAGGAGGCAATGCCTCAGGCAACAGGCGAGTGCGGGACACGACAACTTTATCCATTTCTCCCTTGGAAATGGCTGTGAGGGCTTAAGAAACATTGGTCATGTGCGCAACTCGGGTTGTGTCGTACAAGTCGCAAGTCGTCACGAAAGGCAACATTCCAGCCTCAGGTGATTCCGTTTTGACGGCATGACCTTTCCAGGAGATTTCAGGCGCGCCTTGGGCCGCATCGAAAGGCGCGAAGTGGAAGGTGCTGGTGCCGGATGCGTCAGGAATCAGCGTGAAAACTTCGCTGTGTCCTGGTGGTCGCCACCAGAGCAAGGGTTCCGAGCCGTGTTTGATTTCCTGGGCATCGGAATGAGGCACATCGTCAAAAATCGTTTTACTCACGACGGGGGACAATCATTACAGTGAGTCGAGACGTACAAACAAGTTCACCCTCGTCGTCACAAATGTCGATGTTCCAGACGTGAAGTCGACCCCCTCGATGTCTCAACGTTGCCGTGCCATGAACCCAGCCAGAGCGCACGCCTTTGATGTGATTGGCGTTGACCTCAACACCTACCGCACCTTTGCCCTGAGCTTCTACCAAAACGTGTGAACCGACGGACCCAAGGCTTTCAGCAAGCACAACACTCGCGCCGCCGTGCAACAAACCATAGGGTTGATGTGTTCTGCTGTCGACGGGCATTTTGCCGCGAACAACGCCATCTCCGACTTCGGTAATTTCCAATCCGAGGGCTTCAGCAATGGTGTTTTTCCCAATTTCGCTCAGCCGCATCATCTTTGTGTCGTCCATCATGTCAAAAGTACAACCA